>Ga0315276_10000062_pt1 | contig 79771 bp, 54 predicted proteins | sample YL17G05_0_MG_FD_204542 | JGI IMG/M metagenome (GOLD analysis project Ga0315276, IMG submission 204542) | Sediment microbial communities from Yellowstone Lake, YNP, Wyoming, USA - YL17G05_0 | ecosystem: Environmental > Aquatic > Freshwater > Lake > Sediment | place: USA: Wyoming | collected...
GTCCGGTGCAGCAGGACGGAGGAGCGGCGCAATCGTAGGCAATCACTTCAAACGCGTCTACCGCCGCCTCAACAACTGATTCACTGCCCTTGTCCTGGGCTACGAAACTCACTCTTGCAGAGTCAAATGCGGAAAAGCCGTCCAGTCGGTAAGAGTAAGTGTACCACCCTCCGTCAGCGTGCCATACCGGCCCGATCTGCTGGACGAGATTCCAGTTTATGCCGCTTTTCGTCAAGTATACCTTGAACGTGTCCTCATGAGCAATCCAACGACCGTTGCCGTCATATGCAGGAGCATGGTTGGAATACCAGATGGCGCAACGGATGATAGCGCTCCTTCCGTTAAGGCCAAGTGCGGGAGACGTGAGTATTGTCTCGCTCCGACTCGCTGTAGGAAAGGGATAATGATAGTAATAACCGTTTCCCGTAAAGTAAGCCTGACCGGAAGTGTCAAAGTCTTGAAGTGGCTCGTTGTAGAAGCCGCACCCTTCCGAGAGTCCACGCTCCCACTTTCCCTCATAACTATCCTGTGCTGCACCGGTCACAAGCCATCCCTTGTCGGTCTCGAAATCATCTGCAAAGATCGTTTCGGTTGCCCCGGCAGAGAGGACGAAATGGCAAACGGTTGTATCGATATCGGTCAGCGTGCCACGAGTCGCTTCATCCGCTCTAATATAGAACTTGATACGCGAGCCACACGCAGTTGCCGGAAGTGTTGCCCGAAACACCTGCGACGCGAGCGGCGTCAAGGGCACGACCGTATACGGACTATCCTCGATCGAGTAGCAGAGTCGCTCACTCCCCGGCACCCGAACGCCTCCCGATACCGAGTTGATGGACACCTCAAAGGAAGTGGCTCGGTCGGGCAAAATCGTGGTGGGAACACTGTAAGGGAATCGAAAGGCCAAGGTCGGCGATGGCCACGCGGTCGCGTTGACGGCATACATTGCGGCCAATGATGCCTGCGTCATCTTTGTCAGGTACTCCCAACCGATATGGACGGTATCGTCATTTGTGGTGTGATAAACAGACGAGAAATTGTACTCTTCGAGGTACGTTATTTCATAACCAGCTTGATAAAAGGGGATATGATCCGCAACAGCAATGTCCTCTGTCACACAGTGAAGATTGAGGAGGGAGTCCGCCAACGCTACGAGTAGATCGGAGACGCCGGTTTGCTGACCGCGATGCACGCGAGCCCAGCCCTCATTATTGATGTCTCCGATCATATCAAGGTTGAGCATGCAGACCACTGAATCGCCGCGAGCTCTGGCCGCTCGAGCGCAGGCCTTGGCGCCAAACAAACCTTCTTCTTCTGCATCAAATAAGGCAAATACGATAGTCATATCGGTCTCGACGTTGGCAAGAACGCGAGCCATTTCCAGCACCGCTACCGTACCTGATCCGTTATCATCCGCGCCCGGCACAATTACACCGGTATTGCGGTCGGGTGCCGCATCCCTGTGTGCCCCAACGATTATGTAGTGCTTGGGAAATCGATGCCCGAACTTGTACCCCACGACGTTGTAACAACCCGGTAGCTCTCCGTACTGGTTGACCGCGCTGAAACTGTCCACGGACACAGAGTCAATGCCATACGACACCATCCTTGCCGCCAGCCAGTCCCGCGCCTGATTGTTCGTGGCGGTACTTGGATACCTGGGATAAAAGTTCGTCAGCATTCGCTCATAAGATTCCAATGAATCTCTAGAGACCCGGCTAATCAACGTGTCCAACGGAACAGATGCTTGACCCAACCGAGACAACATCTGTTCGGCCGTGTAACGCGACTCCAAGAATTCAATCGGAACGTGTTCATCCTCTAACAGAATTACAGCCGGCTGCTCCGGTCCGCCGCATAGCGGTCCCTTCGGTATCCGAACCACCGGCACACCCCCCTGCTCGTCTGACGTGGCTGCCTGGCCTGCCACTCGGTTGCCGTGCTCGATTTCTAGTCCGATCTCGTCCCGCTCCACCCCTGACATGACCAACTGGGCCGGCAGGCCGGTCTGGGCTAGACGGGTTGCTGCGGTCGAATCGGCCAACACAAGGAAGCCATCAGATAGTCTGACTACGCCATCGACGCCGGTTGACTTCAGCACGGCCGCTTCCTGCTTATTCTTAATGGTTACTTGGTATAGATCATCAGCATGCGCCACTGTGACCAAGCATAGTAATGCCACTACCCAGTGAATTTGTTGGTGTAACATCGTCCCTATCTCCATGACATTCATTGTGTTGAGAGCGAATATGACATCGGGGGCAATTCCCAGTCTTCAATCCTATCACTGATAAGACGAGTGATCGGACGCATTATGCAATTATATCTACCCTAATCGGGGAAGAAACAGGGCCTGTTGCGGCTGGGCAAACACAGCTGGTTCTAAACCTGGTGTCACGGCAGAAAACTCAGAAAGAAACCAGCGAGGGAGTCTCGCTGGTTTCAATAGAGGAGTGAGTGCAGGCAAAGATCAACGCATCAAGATCATCTTTCTGCTGGCGACAAAGCTGCCTGTCTGCAGACGATAGAGATACATTCCCGATGCGACACCGTCACCAATCTCGTCAAGACCGTCCCATGTCACCGAATGGTCCCCCGCCGCCAGATCGGAGGTAACCAGAGTACGCACCTTCTTCCCGAGCAGGTTGTAGATTGTCAGTTCGACATGAGCGTTGGCCGGCAGTGTGAATTTGATCACAGTCGACGGGTTGAACGGATTTGGATAGTTCTGGAACAGGGCATACTCTTTCGGTAGTGTTCCCGGCTCCAACGATGCGCTGGAATAGAGCTGAGTGATCAATAGGCGCTCGCCGTGCTGGCTCCAACGGATCGCCGGATAGGTCTTTACCCCGTTGACAAAGATGTAGGTCTCATCTCCCGACTTCGGGTAGGCGGCTGTTAGCGGGTCCGCGTCGTCATACCCGTATACCGGAGTGAAGCGAAGAATGCCGTCGGTATATACGCCACTTCCGCAGAGAACATTGCCGGACGCATACACGTCGATACTGGCGCCGGACGTAAGCGGAACGCCGTCAAGCGTAACCTTCGAACCAAAAACAGACAGCCATGACCGGGACGGAGCCGGACCGGTTACGTCTGCTGATGCTGCCGCCGGTTGAGCCACCTTGCCGGGAACAGTATTGATTCCCGGATAGAAGAGCTGTTTCGCGGAGAACATGAACAGCCAATAGCCGAATCCCGGGGCCATACTATCGAGGGTGTTGAATGACACCGCGCCGGGCTGGAATACACGAATGCCGCCGTCGAATCCGTATGCAATACCCAGAGTGTCCAGAACCGAATGGAGCGCGATCTCGGGTGCCAGCTTATACTTGGGCCAGTAACTGACCAGATTCCAGCGCCGATACAGTGGAATCGCGGGATCCTGAATCAGCTGCCCGCAGATACGAAGCGCTGTGTCGCAGTTTGGTTTGATCTTGACCCAGTAGCCGTGGAAGTAGTCCATCGCAAAGAGCGTCGAGAACTGCTCCATCTCTGGATCGTAAGTGAACGCGCCGCGGTCGAAACCGAGGACTTCATCCACACACTCGCGAATAGGCGCCAATATGTCGGCAATTGCGCCGGAGTATGCCACATTCCACGAGATCAGATTCCAGCCGGCATGGAGTTCGATCCGGAGACATTCCTCGGTAAGGAAACGGCAGACTTCAAAGCGGTCACCATTGCTGGTCCACACGAGCGGCGGATATACATGCACCAGCTCGTTATTGACCAGTATCGTGAGCGTGTCACCAGGGTCCGCGCCTTCATCGATGGCCGACGTAGAATCGTCACGATAGATCGGCGTGAATGCGAAACCCCCTTCGGGACGAATACCGGTTATGCCGCACAGCACGCCGTGGGGATCGAGTACCTTGATGGTATCCCCCGGCGTCAACGGCCGATCGTTGAGCGTTGGAGCGCCACAGTAAATACTAATCCATTCGTTGGTCGGGATAATGATTTCTTCTTTCAGGTCCGGCAGGTGCTTGATCGCCTGATTGTTGTTCTCCCGGAACTCTTCGATGCTCTGGTCAGGATCGACACGCACATAGATGTCATGTGCCACCGTATCCGGACGCATCCAGGAGACCGAGACGGCCGCCGACGCGCCATCCACGAGTGACGGGACCACCTGGTCTCCGCCAATCCGATTCTCTGCGATCTCCGGGTTGCCGTCGTAGAACCGAACCGTGATCGGACCAACCGCGCCCAACTCGGATGTGCATCGCACGGTTGCCGTAAAGGTCACAGTGTCACCGGCACGCGGTCGAGGCGGTGTCATGGCTACGTCTGAATCGATCGCGAGGTCTTTGGTGGAAATCCAGATCGTCACGTTGGACTTATCGGTTGCCGGAGTGCCGTGGTTATCCGTCACCATGAGACTGATCGACCAAGAGCTCACGGTCGAGTAGGATCGCTCACAAATCGAGTCACTACAGTCATCAAATTGTCCGTCACCGTTAAGATCCCAGGCGTAAGAGGCGATATAGTCGCCGCTATCGTTGTCCATAGAGCCGGTACCGTCAAAGGCTATCAGTTCGCCGGGTCTGGCAGCATAGGGTCCGCCGGCATCGGCTATCGGCGGGTGGTTGGCCGTATCATCAACGATCACCATATGCTGGGTGATGTCGTACATGGAGGGATCACTGTCGTCCTTGACGCGAAGAGTTATGGTGAAAGTATCCCGTTTCACCCCCGGCGGCAGCACGTAGAAAGTCTCTGGAATGGCAACCTTTTTACCAATAGCATCGGCGTGGACCCAATCAAGCCCGTTAGAATTGTCGAAGTCCCAGAGCCACTCGATAATGTTCTTGGCCGGATCCATGTGGTATGAACCGCCGCCATCGGCATAAAACTTGGTGGCGGGCGGTACCGTCGCCGGCGCTTTGATCACCGCGACCGGCTGAGCGGTAATGCCGCGTTCCAGAATAAGAAGCCCCCAATCCGTATCGATCTCACTACTGCCGTAATTGCAGCCGGCCCAGTGGCCGTCGGCACTTTGGTTCTTCACGAGAAACGTGTCATATTCCAGCTGCCATTCGTGAGCGCCGATGTACTGAATCTCGTGTGTCTGGCCGGAAGAGTCGGTCGCGATACGACATCCCTTGGCCACGCCGTACATGGCATAGTAGTTGCCGAAATTCCCGTTCGTCACGCTGCAACCCTGACTCAGCCAGTAAGTGTTCAGGTAACTCAACGCGCGAGTGATTCGATTATCCCCGCTCGGCACGCCCAGAAAGGAGAGTTCGCAGATCCCGGCACCAGTGCGACCGATATTGAGAGAACCTGCGTTGTCATAGCCAAAACCGCCGTTAGCGTTCTGGGAATAGTTGGTCCAAATTTGAAGCTCCGATTTGACAAACGCCGGAATTGTCAGCCCCCATTCTTTCTCAGCGGCTTGAAGTCCGATAGTCGGCCACTGGGCGACTGAGTTGTCGCTGCTACCGTAATTCGGTGTGTAACGCCAACCGCCGCGCCCGCTGCCGTTTTCCTGTGCAAAGGCCAGGTAATCAATCGCCTGCTGCGCGATACGACGGTAGGTCGAGTCGATCACTGCGGCCGGTCGGCTCGTCGCAACCTTGTCCGGAGTACCGGTTCCGACCAGCACCATCAGGGCGATACCCGTCTCATACAGCGGCCGAGTGCCGTCAGAGAATGCTATCCCCTTGCCGTCACCGTCGGTGTCCGGATTCCCCGACGCTTGCGCGGAAATATTGACCATGGACATTCGCGACAGCATGATATTCAGCGCGTTCTGAACGTGCTCCGCGTAGATGTCTCTGTCGGCGTCGTTTGTCGGATAATGCCCCCGATTCATAAAGGCCAGAGCTTCCATGCCAAAAGTGGCAGCTCGGTATTGGCCTTCGGCTCCCCACCCTCGCCAACTGATCGCGTTCAAATTCTGTAGGTAAAGCCAGCGCATCCCTCGTTCAATTGCGAGGTTAATTCGCACATCCATGTCGACCGGCACTACATCGATCCGCACAATATCGGTGTCCGCGGCCAAGGTACCGTCGGTGATCACCAAGGTCGCGTACTTCGGACCTGTCGTAGCATATGTGTGGTTGACTGCAATGTATCGCACGTCCGCCACCGACCCGCTGGCCTGCGCCGTTCCGTCACCGAAATCCCACACATATGTATAGGGCGCAGTGCCGCCGGTGACATTCCCCCAGACAACAATCGATGTATCGGGCCATGCGTATGCCGTGTTGATCCGCGCCGCTATATTGCGGACCCCGTCCGGCATCACATTGACCCTGATCGCAGCAGAGGCTAACACCGCAGTTATCAACAGTATTACCGCCGCGCCAATCAGACCAGTCTTGATCAATTTGGCCATGCTGAAAGCTCCCATTTCTATATGTTACTATGCAGTACGTAGCTAAACAATTCGGACAAGATGACCTTTTAATTTAGTGCAAAATTACGCCGATGGCAAGGCTTTTCAAGCGAATAGCCGTTAATGACCGCTTCAGGCGGCATGTCCAAGCAAGATTGAGACAAGGAGGTATCGGTTGCGTCCGTGCGCGGCCGAACTCGATTTCAGTTCGACTCTTCCCCGAACACTTCCGCCTGGAAGCGATAGAGTGCCGCCTCTGCAAGCGTATAGGAGTTGCTTGGGAGCCCGGCCTTCTGGCAGGTGTGTTCCAGAAACTGCGTCCGGTTCCATCCTAATTCGGTGGCCACTTGCGGAAGCAGTAATCCGGAGCGACGTCCCATTCGAATCAGCAGACCATCGCGTCCGACTTGAATCGAATCGAGCGATTCCACTTTCTGCAGAGGGGTCAGCACCGAAATCTCGATATCGATATTCGGCAGTTCGCTGGCTTGAACCGGGTTGAAACGGGGGTCCTCGACCGCAGCATGGATCGCGCACTGCGACACGGTTTGATACAGCGGTCTTACCGCCTCCGTGTACCCAATGCAGCCACGGAGCTCCCCAGACTCTTTCAATGTCACGAAGGCCGCGCCTGGTTGTTTGAGAGATTCTGATACGGTGAACTCAGGCGCACTCCCCTTGGCAAGGTACTGCTCGATCGATTTACGCGCGATCTCGAGCAGGTGCTTTCGATCGGCGTCCGAAATGTACTGTGCGGATGGTTTCATGGGGCCTCTCACCTCCGCTTTCTGAATATCACTTTTCTTCTGTGTGGCTTCGGTTGAACGATAGATGACAGCCGCAACATAGCCGACAACTGAACTCTTGTCGCCCGTCAGGTCGCCTGAGTCGCCATAGCTAAGAATCGAGACTCGATTTGCTCCGGCTGAGATAGCCGCCTCTAGGACTGCCGCAGTGGGTCCGCCACCACACGCTTCAGTTTCGCCGGAAGCCAGTCGCTGCATGAACTGGTAGGGATCGAGCTGCTCAAGACACTCGATGCCCGCCAAATCCATCTTGCGCCCCTCAGAAGCGGGTCGATAATGCTGCCAGTCGGTCGCGGCGACCAGCACCGTGTGACCGTCGAATTTCAAGGAGCCGAGGGCTTTCGCGAGATTCGTAACGCTGGACTCGTCCTGACTTCCCATCGTCAAAGGGACAATCGTCGCGTTAGGCAGGAGAGTCTGAATGTATGGCAGCTGCACCTCAAGGCTGTGTTCCTGTTTATGGGCCTCGGAGATGACAGTGATGTCCCGGTCGGCAGCCATCAAGATTCGAGCGAGACTGTCATTGCAGTGAACTTGCCCAAGCGGAGTCTGCCAGGCAATGCCCGGCCCATAAACAGAAACGCCGGAAAACCGGTATCTATGCGACGGACCACACAGCACGACTGTTTTGACGTCTCTCCCCTCAAGCAAGCGATAACTGTGGGCTGCGATAGGGCCGGAGTAGACCAGCCCGGCATGCGGAACCACCAGTGCGACAATAGTGCCATCGATAGGCGATGGCGCCCCCGCATCGTTCAATTGCCGCTTGACCAATCGCGACAGCTCGGCGCTGTCGGCCGGATAGAATTGTCCGGCGACGGCCGGAGGCCGAACCGTATCGGAGAATGACACGCCCGAAACAAGCAGGAGACAGCAGAGCGCAATAACCAAAGCCTTCATCACATTCCTCGCGTCAAGTTAGCCTGCTTCCAATTGGCCGGTACGCCGAATCCCGTGTTGCATGAATCAAGATCGTGGTATATTTATTATATGAGTTCGGTGGCCGTCGTCAAGTATTCAAACAGAGATTCTCTATCGCCGTTCGACGCGGCCGTCTATACGCGGATGTTGACTTCAGCCTTCTGTCTTTTCACCGGTGCCAAAGATGTCGTCGAGGCGATCCACCGCGTGGTACGAGGCAATACGGTCGGAATCAAAACGAACTGTGTTACCCGGAAAGTAAACTCCACGCCGGTGTCGTTGGTCGATGCCCTTGCCCGATTGCTGGTCAAGGCAGGCTATCTTGACAACGATCTCGTGGTTTGGGACCGCACCAGCCGCGAACTGTCAGCTGCCGGATTCTCGCTCAACGCTTCTATGAAAGGCGTACGGTGTACCGGCACAGACGCAAACGGCATCGGGTATAGTAATTCATTTTTCACTTCGGGCAGTGTGAATTCGCTGATCAGCCGGATACTCACGGATCTCGTTGACTCTAATATCAATGTACCGGTTCTCAAGGACCACTCCGTGGCGGGGATGTCCGCCGGATTGAAGAATATGTATGGCGCGATCAACAACCCCAATAAGTACCATGCCGACAACTGCAATCCGTTCTGTGCGCACGTATCAGCATTGGAGCCAATTCGCGCAAAGAACAAGCTGACCATAATCGACGCAACCCATGTGCAATATCAGGGCGGACCGGGATATGTCCCTGACTACTTCGCCCAATATGGCGGGCTGATTATCTCCGATGATCCAGTAGCTGCGGACAGGATTGGACTGGAGATTCTGGAGCATTTGAGGAAGACGAACGGTCAACCATCACTTGAGAAGGCCGGACGACCTGTCATGTATCTCGCAACCGCCGAAGCACTCGGGCTGGGAACAGCAACTATGTCGAAAATTGATCTCCGGGTAGCCGAAGTCGATAGCGATGGTCGAACTAAGCTCGCGGAGCTCTTGTCATGAAGCGCCGGTCGTTTTTGAAATGCGTCGGATGCGGCGCGAGTGCAGCGGCAGCGGCCGACCTGCTTCCGGATTTTCTTGGACTGGTTCAAAACGCGGCCGCGTTTGATCTCCAGAAGGAGCTCTCAAAGGTGGAAGCCCGCTACTACAAGAAGCTTCCCGGCGGCGGTATTGAATGCGGGCTTTGCCCCCGCCACTGTCAGGTTACGGATTTGGAACGCGGCTTCTGTGGCGTGCGCGAGAATCAGGCAGATGTCTACCGCACTCTCGTGTACGGACTCCCTTGCGCTATGAACGTTGACCCGATCGAGAAGAAACCGTTCTTCCATTTTTATCCCGGCACCGAGGCATTATCGATTGCGACTGCCGGGTGCAACGTCAATTGTAAGTTTTGCCAGAACTGGGAGATCTCTCAGTCCCGCCCGGAGCAGACAAACAACTACAACTACACTCCTCAGGCTCTGGTTGACATATGCCTTTCACAAAGGATTCCGAACATCGCGTACACGTATTCTGAACCGACGGTGTTTTACGAGTATATGTATGACACGGCCGCACTCGGCAAAAAGAACGGCATCAGATCTGTTGTAGTTTCAGGCGGGTACATTGAACGAGAGCCGTTGGCGGCACTTCTCGGCACAGTAGACGCGATCAAGATTGATCTCAAATCGATCCGCGAGGAATACTACAAGAATATCGTCAGCGGCAAACTTGGACCGGTCCTCAAGACGCTTGAGCAGATCAGGAAATCCGGAGTCTGGCTGGAGATCGTCACGCTCGCGGTACCGACCTTAAACGACAGCGAAGCCGAATTCCATGATCTCTCCAAGTGGGTCAAGACAAATCTCGGCTCCGACGTCCCGTTGCACTTTTCGCAATTTTATCCGAAATATCTCCTGACCAATCTCCCTCCGACGCCGCAGAAGACACTCGAGACAGCCTATGACATCGCGCGGGCCGAAGGGCTTGAATATGTCTATCTCGGCAATCTCCCCGGGCACCCGTCGGAATCGACTCATTGCCCAAAGTGCGGCGAACTGGTGATTGAGCGACGTGGCTTCAGGGTCTACCGGAATACTCTGGCGAAAAGCTGTTGCCCCAAGTGCGGTTGGAAAGTGCCGGGTTTGTTCTGATGCAGCGCCAAGCGTTCCTGCTCGGCCTGTTTGCGACCGGTTCACAAACCCTTATTCTTCGAGAACTGGTATCAACTCTCAACGGCAGTGAGCTGTTCATCGGCACGGCCCTATTTGGCTGGTTGATCTGGGTGGCATTGGGGGCGTATCTCGGGGGGAAGCTCAGGCACCCGCCAAACTCAAGAGTGCTTATCATTAGTGGTGCTATCACTCTTCCGGTTCTCTTGGCATTGTGCCGACTCTCCCCTCTCTTGGTTACGGATACCATTGGCGAACTGATACCGTTTAGCATAGCGTCGTTGCTGTCAATAGTCGTTGCCCTCCCGCACGGCGTATCGTCAGGGTTGTTGTTTCCAGCGATTGCACGGGAGATGCAATCGGATGACAGTACAATCCTGCGCGTATATCTGATTGAAGGGCTGGGCGCCTGTGTAGCCGGAGTAGGCGTCACGCTGATAGCCGGGTACTGGCTCTCAACCCTTGCGACCGCCCTGTTGCTGGCCGCTATAGTGGTGATCATCTCGCTGATAGAGATTCGTCGGTGGCGGTTGGCTGTCCTCGCTGCTATAGCGGTGTTGACTGGAATCCTGCTATTCTCCGGCGTCGTAGAACGCTCTGAACGTTCCCTTGACCGAGCCCGTTACCCGGGATACGAATTAGTCAGTTCTTTTGACACACCGTACACGCATCAATCGATTCTCCGACGGGATAGTGCCATTGTACTGATGACGGACAACACGGTTGAGGCTACGTATCCGGACATAGAGACCGCTGAAAACCTATTGCTGCCGGCTGTAGCGTATCTCAATACTCCAGTACGGGCGTTCGTGGTCGGGCGAACTGAGCTTAGTATATCCCGCTTGGCCGCTTCAGTTGGAGACATGGAAATCTCCAGTGCCGATCCACGCACAGATCTCGGACGAGTTCTCAGCACTCTTGACCTGGGTCCTGGACGCGCGAATTGCGTGAACAAAGATGTGGTTCAATACCTTGGCCAGCAGCTTTCCACCAGCGAGAAATATAGGTTCAATGCAGCGGTTGTCCTGTTGGGAGACCTCAGTTCGTACCGAACGGCTCGATTGGTGTGCGACGAGACGCTGAGGCAATTCCAGTCTTTGGTTCAAGACAGCGGACTGCTCATTATCCTCACGCGATTTGACACCGACCGATATGTAACGCCTGTTGTCGGCGACATCCTGGGAGCGATCTGGACGGAATTGGCCGCAAACTTCTCTTGCGTTTCGGTCTGGCCGGGGACAAGTACTCTGTTACTTGCCAGCAACAGCAACCTATTCCACATTCCCAATGATACTCTCTTTGCCCGTCTTTCACGCATGACATATCAGCCACAATTCGTGCACGAAATGTACTTGCAGGACCGGTTGAATGGCTTCAAGGTCGCCGGCCTTGTCAAGCAGTTGAGCAATTCCCACGGTTCGCAGTCGATTGACAGACCCACGCTCGTGATGAAGCAAGCGCTGTACCGAGCCAAAACTAATAGAATAGACCACCTCCTGACGGCGGCGATCTTCGACCATAGCATCTGGCTGCTGCTCTTCCCGGCTTCCATGATCGTGTTGCTCATTTTTTCTATCACCGTGGCGGATCGGCGGCGCTTGTTCGGATTGCCCCTCTATGTTGCGGCAGGCTTCGTTTCATTTGTCGTCGAGTTGCTCATATTCTATTTGTATCAGTCCAATGTGGGATCACTTCACGCCGAATTGGCTGCTCTCATAGGTGTCTTCATGTTCGGTCTCGCCTGCGGGACCTTTTTAGGTAGCAAGCGACGTACGGCAGTTGTTGAGCGTGTTTCGCTCATACTAGTCGCGATATCAATTTTGGCGCTACTCTGTTGGAATTCAATCTGGCCAATCTTCTTCGCATCATACTCGTTCGCGCTCATCTTCCTAACCGCTTTTGCCACCGGCGGCCTTTTTGTCGCGGCTACCCGTCGGTACTATGCCGGTCGCGCACACCGCAACCGGGGGCTTGGATACGCGGTGGAAATTTCCGGTTCGGCTATCGGAGCACTACTGACGACTACCATTCTGTTGCCAACAATCGGCTTGTCCTGGATTCTGATCTCATGCCTCATACTGCTCGGATTAGCCGGGTTGGCAAGTCTGATTGTGCCACCGGCTCCCTAATTGCGCGACGAGACCGAGCGCGGTTTGCGATCCAGCAGAAATTGATTGGAGCTTGACCGCGTCTCCCCCACCGAAGTCACCCGTATTGCCGCCCTGTCTGCCACCGGGCAGGCAAACTCGCAGGCGCCACAGCCGGTGCATAGATGCGGGTCAATATACGGTTGCTTGAGCGTGACTGACTCGCCTCGACTGTTTCGAACAGTCTCCTCCTTGAGATAGACTGATTTGGGGGAGGTCGGGCACCATTCTTCGCATACGATGCACGGCGTAGCCATAGCCCACGGAAGACAGCGGCCTCGGTCAATGAAGGCTGTGCCAATTCGATTTGCAGGCGTCTCCTTGTCCCCCATCTTCTGTGTGCGCGTCAAATGTGCGATTGCGCCCGTCGGACAGACCTGCCCACAGAGCGTACAACTCGGTTCGCAGTATCCTATTTTCGCAATCAGAATCGGCGACCAAAGCCCCTCGATTCCGGCCTCGAGCATGGTTGGATGCAGCGCGTTGTTAGGGCAGACTCTCATACACTGCCCGCACCGAATGCAGCGGGCGAGAAATTCGGCTTCAGATACGGAGCCGGGAGGTCTGATAAGGCCGGGGTCCGCGTCAACGGCAAAGGCTGTTCCTGAGCGAATGAGTGGCGCCAATGCCACCCCACTCGCCAGTGATGTAATGGTCATGCGGCGAGAAATATTGACTCCGGTAATCGGAGCAGGGTTGGCCTCTGTCGCGGCCCGATTCGGGTAGAATTTGAAGGTGAGAGCGCCTTGTGGGCACGCTGCCTGACAATTCAAACAGAGATGGCATTCTGCCCTGCGCCACGCCGAGCCGACATCGGGGCCATCGGCTCCCTGGCAATGTTGCAGACAGAGATTGCAGTGATCGCAATTGGTTGTGCGTTTCTCAAGACCGAATACGGAATAACGTGAAAACACTCCGAGCAGCGCTCCGAGTGGGCAAATCCCCCGGCACCAGAACCGCGTGAAGATCCGATTCAGCACAAGTACCAGAATGAAGAACAGGGCCAGTGTCAGGATACCGTTGAAGTGGGCTTGTCGAAACGGAAACAGAATGGTCTCAATGTTGTCGTAAACCGCCTGTGCCCAGGTGCCCAACGGTGGCGGGACCCAATACCCCTTGATCCAACTGATAAGGCTGAGCGTGCCGGTGTGAAGAACCGGCAGCAGAACAGTTCCGATTGATCTGGCGAGCAATGCAAGTGGATCAAACAGCCCGATCTGGAGCGATCCCGCCAACGATGCTCCCAGAAACAGAATCAAGACATAGTACTTAATCCGCTGATACCGCTTATAACGATTGGATTCTATACGCGCCGCGACCTTGCGGTCCGTCTTCTTGAAAGGAATCTCCGAAATCCAGTGATTGAGCGAACCCATCGGGCAGACCCAGCCACAGAAGAAGCGACCGAGAAATATGGTTGGTATCAAGATTACCAGACACCAAAGCAGTCCTTTGAAAACGCCGCCGGTAGATAGTAGCGTTGCCACACCGACTAGAGGATCAAGTTGCAGCGCGATTGACACCGGAGACGGCAGAAGGATTTCGGACTGCGGATTGGGAGTGAAACTGGCCTCGAATGTTGTCTTCAAGATGAGCCAGAAGAATACCGAGAAAAACGCGACTTGGGAGATTCGACGAAGCAGTCGAACCGTCTTGATCTGCATCAAGCAACTTCCTTGTAGCCGGCCGCCCGGTAATCGACCTTGCCCAAACCTGTCTTCTCAGCGAGAACGATGTGCCCGACATGGTCTCCTGTGAGTCCCAGAAACTCGCAGGCACGCGAGTCGGCGGCAACTTCATCAGTGGCGCACATTACCGTATCCTCTTTAGCGACATCATCGAGTGAGCCGCCGGTCGGACCGTTGCGCAGCAACACGCGGGTAGCGTCAACGACAGTCAGAGTCGGTCGGCAAAATGCCGCAAGATCAACTATGGATTGATCGATCTTCTGATGCAACTGGTGTCTTGGTCCCCCCAGAATGCCGTACCAGTTCTTCATGCTGCACGTGCACTCCAATAGCGAATGCTGCTTAATGATCGGTATGTTGATTAGCTTGTCTGTCTGAAGGAAATGCTTGAGGACCGGCCAAGTGCTAATCATCTTGCCGTCGATTACGGTTTTTACAAAGTCCTCTTCCTTGGGGAGTATCACCCTTCCTCCGGCCTTCTCCACAGCATCTCGAACGCCGGATCGGATAAAGCACCGGCGGGGATCATTACAGGTGACATCGGTGACAATCACCTCCGCCGCACCTGCAACCAGACAGAGGCGTACCATTTCCCCTACTAATATGGGGCTTGTATTAGCGGCTTGCTCCGGAGTGCGGTCCCAGCCAAGATTCGGCTTGATCACAACACGCTCTCCCTTATTCACAAACCGTCTAATACCGCCAATAGCGTCGAGAGAGCGGTTCAATGCGACCATGGCATCTTCGTTATGGGAGAGTGTGAGTCTGGGAAGTTGCGTGTCATCAGGTACCCGATAGTCCCCGGTTTTGAGCATGATTGGCGCATATTCGGCCGTGCTACGGTTGTGAAAAAGAACGCCGACTCCGGCACTGACGCCGGCCAGTGCCAAAGCCTGGCCTGTGGTCTTAAGGAACTCGCGACGGTTGATCATATACGGCCGCCTTTCAGAATTGTTCTAAATTACGAACGCGAGGGTGTCCGATGCAAGTCTCAATATCGCTGTGCAGTCTTGCGCCCTTGCGCCCGCATTCCATTCTGGCTATCCTATTCGATATGAAGATCGGTGCAGCATTTTTGTGGTTCGTTCTTACCGTTAGCTGTTCTACGGCGGCTTCCAGTAACTCTGGTGGCGCTTTCGCCTCGGATTGGTCGAAGGTTCAAGAACCGCAAGTTTTTCGCACAGGACATTTGTATGACTACATCGATGGCGGTGCCGAACTGTACGAGGAATTTGGAGTCGTTCAGCTTACTGTTCACCAGTATCGCAAGGCGCAGGATGAGTTGGAACTGTTGGTGTACGAGATGGAATCACCCGAATCCGCGCTCGGCATCTATCTGATGCAGGCTGGGACGGAGCGACCTATCGCCGGAATCAAGGCGCGAAACTCAGGCTCAACGTCACAGATCAGCGCCGTGCGGGGAAATTCATATGTCCAAATCACAAGTCTCAACAGTTCACCTGACGTACGGACGCCGATGGTCAATCTGGCCAATTGGGCTCTCGATCCGGTTCCCGATGAAAAGCCGGTTGCGCTATTCAGCTTATTGCCACGCGATAGCCTGATTTTTGGCTCTGAGCGAATCTTCCACGGGCCGCTCGGACTAAACCAGGTGTTGCACATATTTAGCGGAAATCCCATGGGACTGGGAGGCAGCGTTTGGGGAGTGGGAGCGAAATACAGGTTGGCCGAAGGTGTTGTGGAAATCCAGCTATCAGTGAAATACGCAGACGAACGTGCCGCTCACACAGCCCTGAGCAACCTGGGAAAAGGGATGGATTCTTCATATTCGCTCGTTTCGACACAGGCCGACGAATTTGAGTTCAAGAGTGCGCAGGGAGACACGCTCTCCGCCCGTATCGACAAGAAGCATCTGATTCTTCGGCTCATCCCGAAGTTCATCGGTAAGAAATGACAAGCCACTCCGGTAATCGGAGTGGCTTGCATCACTTAGACTGTGAAGTTGATCACGGGCAAGCCGGTAAAACGTAGCCGGCACCGGTGAGGTAGCTGACCAAAGCGCTTAAGTCTCCCAGATCGACAATGCCGATCCCGTTGACATTGGCCTCGTTCGGGCACGGCAATACATAGCCACCACCCGTCAGATACGACACCAACGCGCTCAGGTCCGCCAGGTCGACAATTCCCACGTAATTCACATTGCCGGTTACGCCAACGCAGCAACAGGCGTCACCGATACCGTCCCCGTCGGAGTCCTTCTGGCCCGGATTGGCTTTGTTAGGGCAGTTGTCGCATACGTCGCCGACGCCGTCGCCATCGGTGTCCTGTTGAGTCGGGTTCGGCTTTGTTGGACAATTGTCCAGCGTGTCCGGCCAACCATCGTTGTCGTTGTCACAGGCCAAAGCAGACTCGAACTGCACGTCTTGATCCATACCATTGCGCCCGTCATTCCATGACGCGCCCCAAGGATTGAGCATACCCTGATCTGACGACAAATACGTGCCGGTGTACAGCCCACTACCTCCGACGATAGTAGTAGCAGGCGGAAACGGCCCAACTCTGGATACCATGCAGTCCTTCCAAGTCAATCCGCAGTCCTTGGAAACGGACACCCAGACTTCCACACCAGTGTTGGCCGGGTCACGTCGCCTGTCATAATAAGTCACGGTAATTGCGCCGGAGTTAGGATCAAGGGAGATAGAAGGCGCCCACTGGTCTTTGCCATTGCCGAGCGGATCCTGATTAATCCTCACCGGCGGCGACCAGGAGCCGGGAGTTCCACCGACCGGGCTGAAGCTGAAGAAAATGTCAACGTCTCCCGCTCCACCTGGAGCATCCCACACTAAGTATGTCATCGGGGCGCATACAGGAGAGATTCCCTTGTCAACCGCTATACCCACGGTATTTGCTGCGATTATTCCCGGCGACAGGTTAGGCGCGACAGGCGGAATACCGACTTGGACCGGCACTGCCGGTAACCATGGCGCACCACCGGTCGGTGTCGGATTGGTAGACAACATTATAGTACCGTTCGTGACATCTCTCCAGACACAGTACACAGTCCCCGGAGTCGCAAATGGATTACCACCGGGGCCGGCATAATCCAGTGCCGGCTTGGCACCGGCCGGCACTCTCCATACCGGCATGTTAGCGAAAATGGCGACGGGCGCAGTAAGGGCCGGATACGGAAACGGCGGTCCGACAGAGTTGGTGGACGAACTCCAGACACCAAAGCGGTCGGCCGCGTCATTGAAGAAGTTGCCATCGCCGCCGGGATCACCGTCATTGTCAGTGTACTGCACCCAGGCAAACGTCGCTGTGCCCCCCATCGGTGCCGGAATCATGGGCAGGTCAACCGATGTGACCGACGGATAGTCATACCACTGGTTCGGCGCAGCGCTAATCGCCAGAGGCACCGGCCCGCCAAACGGGACCCCGGTCCCCGCCGTGTTTGACATAAAGATGGCGGTGCCCGCCCCAAACATGAACGGCGCGGGCGAATTGAACGCCGTTGCGCCCATAATGAACCCGCCATTTTGCTGTGAGGCAAGCGTCGGATTCCAGTAGCTGGGATAGGGTGGCGGCGCGATAGTACCCATCGGTATCCAAGAGCCGGCTGCACCGGCGGCCGGAGACCATGACCAATACACTTGCACCGGCGCATAGGCCGGCGTCAGGTGATGGGCATAGAGGCTGTAGAGCTCTCCCGGTATCCTTGCGCTCCATGAAGTAGCAGTATTGTTTTGCTCCGTCATGGGTGGCGAGCCCGGAGCAATCGGAGCATTACCGGCAGTTGCCACCACTGCCAGCAGGCAAACAGCCGGAACGGCCATTCGAGTCAAGTGAAGTGCGCGTGTCATCATAACACTTCCTTTGCAGCAAGAGATTTATGTCCGCCGCAGGGTATAATCGCGGCGGTCTAACTATGTTGTTCTTAATAGGTTTTTGAGCGGCCTAACATTCGTCCGCGACAGGTAGCCAACCGAGCCCCTTGCGGTACACAGGAAGTGCGGAGAAAGCCATCGGCGCAAACGGCCCAAATCAATGACTCAGAGCTTCCACACCCGCATCCGAGAGTACCCGGTTCTCTACCCGTGGCCTAATGTGGACAACTTCTGTTATAATGTACAGACTCGCCTGTCCGACGCAACAGTTTTCTGCATCAAAATGCAAGGGCCACCCAGAAATCGGGTGGCTGTAGCCGCGAGCCCGTGCCTTTCCCCTTACGGGCAGGTTGGCAGGACATATCCGCCTCCGGTGAGATAACTGACCAAAGCGCTGAGATCGGCGAGGTCAACAATGCCGAGGCCGTTTACGTTGGCCTCATTCGGACACGACAGGATGTATCCACTGCCGGTTAAGTAGCCGACCAGGGTGCTCAAATCAGCCAGATCAACGATCCCCTTGTAATTCACATTCCCGCGCACTCCGACACAGCAGCAGGCATCGCCAATGCCGTCATGATCAGAATCCATTTGGTCCTCGTTGTTTGCGAACGGGCAGTTGTCAACAGCACACTGGTTTAGCGGATAACCGGGATTGCCGAATCCGTCTCCATCGGTGTCGGTGCAGTCATCGCACGCATCGCCGGTTCCGTCATGGTCGCTGTCCGATTGATCGGGGTTATAAAGGTCCGGGCAATTGTCCAAGCCGGCGACAATGCCATCATGGTCCAGATCACGAGCGAAGTTGAGAAGCGCGGTTCGTATGTTGTCATGCCCCCACGTTACGTCGGAATTCGAGAGCGAAATGACTCCCGTTCCTTCGCTCGGAAGGCTGCACATCTCGATCGTGCCCCCGATGTATGCGCTAAGGTCTCCCCACACCCAGGCGGGCGCCCCTGGCGCAGCGAATCGCCACCATCCTAGACCAATGCCGTAATCACCACCGTCCAATCCGGCCCAAGGGTAGTTGATCGTCAGGATGGAGTCTATTGTCGTGCTGTCCAGAACTCTTACACCGTTCACGATGCCATGACAAAGCAGAGAGGAAAGATGGTGAGCCAGTTGGGTTGGGCTGGTACGAATCTGCGTGGCCGGGTAAAGCGGTGATCCTGTATAGCCATAAGGCTGGAACTGACCGCCGGAGTAACGAAGCGGCATGGCAATGTGGTTGGAGTCGAGATTGGCCAGGAAGAAGGAACTCTCGTGCATTCCTAGTGGAGCGAACACAGAGTCCTGAAAGTACTGTTCCAGTGACATCCCCGTGATGTGCTCTATCATAAGTCCCATTATTGAGACAGGATACGGATTGATCCGGGCTGTTGAGCCAGGGTAATAGGGGTAATTGTCCGCCGAGTAGTAGGCACCGCCCGGAACAAGGAAGTCGCGTAGGCTCTGCTCGAGCGGGATTGGACTGTCGGCGCCATAGATGACATCATTAATCCACCTATTTGCGCGAGTGCCGCCAATGCCGGAGACATGGGAGAGAAGCATGCGCGTACTGATAACTGCAAGAGTGGGGTGAACTACCTGAAACGGCAAGTAGTTACTGATGTCAGCGTCCAGATCAAGCCTCCCATGTTCCCACAGCTGGAGAACCCCTGTGGCCAAAACGTTCTCAGATACGTTTCCAATAGCGAACAGCGTCGTATCGGTCACCGGTCTTGTGCGAGCAGCATCCATGTAGCCGAAAGCACCGTGCCAAACGATCTTGTATCGGGAAATGACAACCGCCGAGAGCCCGGCGATGTGATATACCGACATGTTGTTGCGAATGGTGGCGTCCAGACTGGCCGAATCCATGGGTGCAGGAGCCGGTTGGGCACTCTCGCGTTGCAATAGATCAGACACCGGAGAGATGTGCCTTGTGGCAGTTCCCCTGTCTATATCGACAGCAGGCCGTGCGGTGGTCTGTGCCGATACAGATCTCCAGACCAGACACATCAGCGTGGTCACTGTCAGCAGTATGAGTTGTTCCTGTTTCATTGTTCCTCTTCCTTTGTTATGGGCAATTTGGCAACACATATCCGCCACCGGTTAAGTAACTCACCAATGCACTCAGATCCCCCAAGTCGACTATCCCGATTCAATTCACATTCGCTTCTTGCGGACACGGCAGCGTGTAGCTTCCACCGGTGAGATAGCTGACCAGTGCGCTCAAGTCGGCCAAGTCCACAATGCCGGTCTGGTTGACATTGCCGGTCGTGCCGACGCAGCAACAACCATCCCCAACCCCATCATGGTCAGAATCCTGCTGATCTGGGTTGATGGTCCAAGGGCAATTGTCACAAGGACCAGCCGCGCCTCCGTAGTAATTGCCGATGCCGTCCCCGTCTGTATCCGATCCGCAGGAGGCAGTCGCAGTTTCTGCTGTTCTAGTCTGAGACCAGAAGGTTAAAGTCGAGGTTAGCGATATGGCCAGAAGCAAACGAAACACCTTTCGCACTTGTATGTCTTTTCTCTGACCTACCTGACCTATCAACAAAAACTTTCGCGAGCTGCGATTAAGTCGCTGTACATGAATCACTTCGTTGAGCCAATCAGACAAGGTTCGGACTTTTACCACGGTCGAAAAGACATTCTTGGCGCGGCTTGACCAGCCTATGCCCTACAGGGTTCACTTGATCGTCCAACCTGCGCTGTAGCTATTGGATTAGTGAAGGTCAGGGGCTATTTCTTTGAGGCTGATGACCCGAAATATGAAAAAACATGGAAGGGTTTGCACACCTACCTTATATTGGGCTTGTGGCAAGCAGACGAGCAACTGACTGTGTAGTAGCCGTTCCCATTTGATCTTAAGGAAAGACAGACCTTGAAGGCCAGGGAGTTGAACGATCTTTACGATTCAGTTCGGACAGGAGATTCGAGCGCCGAGGTCTTGCTTTTTGACCATCTTCATCAAAGATTCGCCTTTTTCGTCCGTCAAAGGATACGGAATACGAAGGACGCTGAGGAAGTGGTCCAAACCGCCATGTTAATAGTCTGTCGCGAGTACAAGAGGCTGACGATTACCTCCAGTTTTGCCGCCTGGTCATACCGAGTCTGCGATAATCTTATCATCGAGCACTTTCGGGCACAGAAGCGACAGAACCAACGTTTTGGGGACGAGGAAGCTGCCGGCACACCTAGTGAGCCGGCGGTCGAGGACTCCGGCCTGAAGAAGCGGCTTCTTGACTGTATGAGAAAGATCGGAGAGGCAAATCGGTCTTACGCTCGTGCCCTTAACTACCGCTACCAGGGATATGAGACTGGTGAGATTTGTCGCAGGCTTGGCATCAAGGAGAGCGCCTTATACTATTTACTGCACAGAAGTCGTGCCATGCTCAGTAAATGCCTTAACAGCGGGAAGGTAAGATAATGGCGGCGTGCAAGGACAGACAGACCGCTCGTCTTTTGCATGCCTACGAGCTCGGCTTGCTCAACGACGAGGACCGGGCTCGGGTCGAACTGCATGTACACCAGTGCAATCAGTGCTTTCGGGAATTGCTTGAAATGGAAGCGGCCGCTCGTCTAATTCGGAATGATGATCAGGTCCAGCGGTCGGTTGCCGAGTTAGCGACGGATAACCAGAGCGAACGGGCGTCCCGCTCATCTCTGCTGTCCTTCTGGCGCGTCATGGCTCCAGTTGCCGTGACTGCCGCAATCGTCCTGTTTCTGGTCCTCAAGGATTGGCGGTTAGAGATCAGCCCCCAGGAGTCGGCGGTCGCGATTGAGAATCGTGTAGCCATTCTTCCCTTCGAAAACCTGACGCAATCAGCTGAGAATTCCGACATGGGGGATGTCGTCGCCAATCTTCTGATTACTGGCCTGTCGCAGGCGTCATCTCTCCAAATAGTCTCATCCCAATATATATATGACCTGAGTCGGCAGGTCAGCCAGTCCGAGGATGTTTCGAGATCGAATACTGCGGAGACCGTAGCCAAACGCGCGCGGGCGCGGTGGCTGGTTGACGGCGCTATCACCCAGGTGGCCTCGGAGATGGTGGTAACAGCCCAGTTGATCGAGGTTCCGACCGGTACGGTCAGATCCGCCTCGAAAGTGAGTGTCAACGTTGACAAGAGTGTGTTTGCCGCCATTGACCAATTGGCGACTGATATGCGTATCGCCCTAGTTCAACCTTCGGTTCGAACCCAAGAGGTGTATCAGCCGATTGCCGCCCTCACAACGACCTCATCCGAAGCGTATCACGAGTATATTCGAGGCATTGATCTCAATCGCAAATTCTTCTATGGGGAGGCCAGACCCCATTTTCTTAAAGCCGTTGAACTCGACTCAACGTTCGCAATGCCTTACTACTACCTTGCAGTGCTTTCGACCGGTCCGGAATCTCGTGAATGGCTGAACAAGGCATTGCAGTACGTTGACCGCGCCAGTGACCGGGATCGCTATTTCATCAAGGGCCTTGCAGCCAGACTGTCGGGGGACTGGAAGACAAACCTCGAGGTACTCAACGACTTTGTGAAACGGTACAAAGATGAGAAAGAACCGCTGCTGCAGCTGGGGATAGCGGAGTACACTTATTCGATGCTGCCAAAGGCCAAAGAGCATATTCTCGCATCGCTAGCCCTCGATTCATCGAACGGTCTGGCCTGGAACCAACTCGCATACACGTATGAGCGACTGGGCGTGCATGATAGTGCGATACTTGCAGTCGACCGTTACGTAGCTCTGACACCCACCGAACCGAATCCGCACGATTCGCGAGCCGATATATACGCTCGATGCGGAAACCTTCAGCAGGCCATTGAGTCTTGCCGGCAGGCCCTGACGCTGAAACCGGATTTCTACGCTTCGTTGGCCCTGCTGGGCGTGCTATCGATCTTCAACGAGGATTTCTCTCGCGCGGATAGCTGTTTCCGTGCGCTTGCAGACACTCCAAATCCTGCGGATCGTTTGGCAGCGGCGCTCTATCGGTGTTATATTCCGGCCTATCAGGGGCGCTTTCGTGAGGCGCTCACTCGCATTGATGCCGTGATTCAGGCCGATAGTCTTGCGGGATCAACCCTCAACCTCCCGTACCGCCTGTATTGGAAGGCGACGATTCTCGAGGCTTCCGGGAGCTTGCCGGATGCACTAAGCACACTTGATCAAAGCCTGAAACTCAACGGGAATCTGGATTCCACTGACGGAAATCGAAGGAAGGCGTACCGTATCCGACTTCTGGCTCTGCTGGGTCAATCTGCAGAGGCTCTCAAGAGCGCCGTCCGACTGAAGACGGAACTGGATAGCGGCGGATTCTACCTATTGCCGTTCGCCGATGGCATGGCTGCGATCTACTTGGCCGCCAACCATCCTGACTCCGCCCTCGCATGCCTTGAACCTCAACAGCATGAAGTCGACATCTTCTACGACCGACTCATGATGGGTAAGGTGTACTTGGCGGATCATCGCCTGGACAACGTGACGGCAGTTCTGAAGCGGTCTGTCGGTACGTACACTGTGGGCAGGATGTTCTGGACAGCAGAAAGCGTCAAATTGCACTACTACCTTGGTCTCACTCTCGAGGAGTCTAAGCAGCCAATGAGGGCTGCCGAGGAATACCGCACGTTCTTGCGAATCTGGAAGAATGCCGATCCCGGGATTAAGGAAATCGCCGACGCACAAAAGCGACTTGCCGCAATCGAGAGCGAGCTGAAGGACAGCGTCAGCGCAAAACGACCCTGAGCGGGGACTGAGTCACCTCCCATTGTCCTTTGACGATGTTCTTCGCTCCACTGAATGCCAGGAAGGAGTACTTGCCATAGTGCGGTACTAGCTGGCCCAAGCGCGGCAACGAGGCCGCATCCTCCGTCATCAAAACCCAGTATTTTTCTGCTCCATCGGCACTCTGTCCCGAAAGAACAAAACTGTGTCCTGTCTTCGGATAAGCGTTGCCGCTGATCGTAATAGAGTCTGCAGTGATTTTGACCTGCCGGCTTAGGTATTCCGGAAGAACTGCTGGATTTAACAGTACCACAGCCGTGGTCTTAGGTACGGAAGCGAGCGAGGCTTCGGGAATGATCACAGCCGAATCTTCGGCGACGCTGCCCGCAAACTCCTTGAACGCCGAAGCCAACGCTGTATCTAACCGGCCCAGGACAAACGCCTTTTGAGGCGCGCCAAGCACAGCCGAGATAATCGGTTCCACTTCTTCGGGGAAGAGTCTCCGGAATAGATGGTATTCCGGATCGATGGTGATTGAGGAATTGTCAACGGCCACTAATTCCACATTCGATTCCCCACCCGACATCTCGATTATGGTATCAACTCTGCCGGAAGCACCCTCTATCGCCACGGGCACGCGTAAATTATACGGCAGTTCTGAGGTCTGAGTAATGCGGAGGCTCACCTGTTTAGTTCCGGCAATCTGACCGGCGACAGCCTTCACGATCTGAACTCCAAGTATGGGCGCCCCGGCGCGGTCTATCCATTGCGGAATAACAAATGACAGGTCCTGACCGCTTGTGGTCTGAAATGCCTGCACCCACTCCTCCCAACCAACCGGTTTCCCCAGATAAGTGCGATAGATCAGCTTCCAGGCATCGAGGAATGCCTGAGTGCCGATCTTCTCTTCAATCATGTGAAACACCATCATGGCTTTGTTGTATCCGACCGCCCGTGTATTAGGACTGGTGCGGGATTTGAATTCGCGCAACGGAAAATCTTTGTCCTTGCTCACATAGCTGACATACTCCTTGAGAATATCCTTGCGATACTGCTTGGCGGCGAACTGAGATTCCGCGAGTTTGTACCGATAGTCGGCGCCGTATACTGTCAACCCTTCGCACCAGTTACCCCGACTGTAGTCCACATACACACTGTTACCCCACCAGTTGTGAAGTACCTCATGCCCCAGTGACGTGCTGATAATGAACGGCAGCCTCAGCACCGACTGGCCAAGTAGCGTCCAGCCGGGCATGCCGTAACCGGTCGGGAAGAAATTCTCGGCTACCGTGAATTGCTTGAATGGATAAGGGCCAATCAAGTCCGAATACATCTTTACGTATTCGGCTGTGGCCTTCAGATAATTCGGAGCGAGCGATGTGTCCGCATCGAAGAACTGGCAGATTATTCTCGTGCTGTCTGCCATTGTACTCGTTAGGACATATGGCGCGGCCATAAAGATACAGCCATCGTTCTTATACGGATTCGCCCACCGTTGAACTCTTCGATCATTCAAGCTGACTGAGCCGATACTATTGCCGTCGCTGATCGCTTCCCAGCCGGCAGGAATGTCGGCTGTCAGGCTAAAGCTGCACAGTTCTTCCGCACCCTGGGGATAGTAGTAAGACGACGGACTCAGATAAGCGCCTTGATCGAGCACGGTTCCAGTAACTTCACGCCCAACCGACTCCCGCGAAAAACGGACGTTGGTAACATCCTCGTTGAACCCTGCTGAATAGGTGACCGTAAAGGTTGCTATGCCGGCATTCCTCGATTCGAAAAGGACCATTAGGGCATCCGGCAGATCGTCGGTTGATATCAAGTCCTTTCGCACTTCTTGAGGAAGCTCACTTGTATCCTTTGCCAATGCGGTGCGAAACGGGTACTTTCGACCACGGAGCGTGAGCTTCTCTATCTCTGCGGTGCGGTTGACATAAAACCAATTCCAGCCTTTGTTCAGGGAAAGCGAGCCGCTGTCTGATATAGTCGCCGAATGCGTCGGAACATCGAGTTTCAGTTGAATGTAATGCGAATCAAACACAACGGGGGACGCGAACGCCGTTACACTCAGCGTACACATGGCGACACAAAGCAGTCTTCTCATCTTTGCTCCCGATTTCTTCAGGGTTACAGGTAGCCCAATCCTATGCGCATTCAACAAATATAGAAGAGTCAGCTATATGGGAAAAGTGAATTGTGTCGGTAGCCCATGCCAAACCGCCCCGGGCAGACACCCAGGGCGGAGAATCGGCGTGATGCTGTCGGTTATGGGCAGCTCGGCAGCACGTACCCTCCGCCGGTCAGATAACTGACAAGGGCACTCAAATCGGCAAGGTCGACGATACCGGATTTATTGACATTGGCTTCGTCGGTGCACAAGAGCGTGTACCCCCCGCCTGTCAAATAGCTGACCAGCGCACTTAGATCAACAAGATCAACTATGCCGCTCATATTGACGTTGCCGGTCACGCCGACACAGCACGTCTGGCAAGCGTCGCCGATACCATTGTGGTCGCTATCCTGCTGACTGGGATTGTATACGGTCGGGCAATTGTCGCAGAGATTGCCTATCCCGTCAGCGTCCGTATCGGCTTGATCGGCATTAGCGACAGAAGAGCAGTTGTCGCATGCGTCTCCCCATTGATCGCCGTCACTGTTCGTCTGCGTCGAATTGGATACCAGCACGCAGTTGTCGCAAGCATCTCCAACGCCGTCACCGTCACTGTCGGCCTGGTTGCTATTGGATACGGCCGGACAATTGTCGACATTGTTCGCAATCCCGTCGCCGTCCCGGTCAAATAAGACATAAGCATACAGCCTGTCGCCGACCATCGAGTCAACCCGCACGGTTATGCCGGTTGGACCGTTATAGCCGTTACTATTAGGGTACGTGTTGGGGCCGAACACTTCCTGTCCCGCCACCGCATTGGAAAAGCAGGCTCCTTTGCGAGTTTCGTATGGATACCACCATTGGGCGGAATCGGACGGTCCACCCTCAGGATTTGAAGTGACAGTTCGTGCAGGATTATACCCCGCATCCTCGACTGCCACCATGTAGTGCTGGTACCCGGGCGTCCCATCATTGCTCCAGCCGTTGGAAGCATATTCGTCAACATGAGTAATCAGCAGTCCTCGGTCAAGGGTGTCGCATCCGTAGGTCAGGCTATTGTAGAAATAAACGCTGAAATCGGAATCGGTCTTGTCAAACTTGGCCGTTGATCGCGGATTACGATATTCGAGGAGGAAATATTCCCCTATCGCAGATGTAATAGGCAGTAGATAGAGCGAGTTCTGAGTGGACGTTTCTATGTCATTGATGACCAGATGATACTCACCTCCATCCAATACGGCCGGCGTCACCCAACCGGCGCGCTTCTTCGACCATCCACAGAGGTGTGAAGGATTCTTCGAACGAATCGAGAGAATACCGTACCCGCCGTACCCCATAATACACCAGTCATAAAGCGGATGATCATTGTAGTCGTTCGGCGTATAGAAAGTAGAGACAGTCAGTTTATCATCATAGTCATACAGATCAGGCAGGCCGACATTGTGCATGAGTTCATGAGCAAAGACTCTGATGTTATTGAGAGTAATCTCGCCTGAGAATTCCTGTGGACTGAGGGAATCATGGAGAGGCAGTGCTTCCGGGGAAGTATTCCAGCGGGGAAACCTCATACCGTCGTACGGCCCGGGTCCGGTACCAATCGGGCGAATGTACGCATAAGACCAGATGTCATTCGGATCATGCGAGTCTTCCTGCCCAGTGCCTGATCGCACAAACACGACTGCGTCTACACTGCCGTCATGGTTACCGTCGAACTGCGAATAGTCGATAACGGGATTCAGGACAGGCAGAAGGGCCTCAAAGTTGAACTGATTCGTGTACGAGCTGGAAACAGTGTGCCAGTCGTAGACTTGGCCCCAGACCGTCACTCTGCCATACGATACTTCTTCTACATAATCAGTTACCGAGCCGCCGGGCAATACGCCTCGGGAGAAGATAAGCGAATCAACTCGTTCTTTGGCGAACGTATGGGGCCGATCCGTCCAGTCGACGAGGATGGCAAGCAGTTTCAGCGTATCGGCGGCAAACATGTATGACTGGATTGCCAGACTGTCCTGCCGGGTGAGAGTCGACACCGGCAGTCGGCCAAATTGCTGCGGCATGATTTCCCGAGGGACATCAAGCAGAATCCCCTTGCTGAGATCAGTACTCCATGCAGATGATGCGCAGAGCGCGACGATAAGGGCAAAGATCAACTTTCCAGGACATTTCATCGTGTCAATTCCTCCAGCGGGTTTGAAGATACTAGCAGACACTCCAATATAGTTTGTCGGAGTATTTAGTCAAGTTTCAAGTCGTCAGAGGCAAGAAATGCGCCGGATGAATCGAATCGCACCAGGCGCCCCCTATCGCGATGTGCGCTCAAGCCATGCCTTCATCCGATTCTCCAACATGCTAAGCGGGATACAGCCTGAACCAAGAAGTTCATCGTGGAAGGCCCGAATATCAAACCGCTCGCCGAGTCCGGCTTCAGCCGTCTTTCTAAGCGCCTTGATTTTCAATTCGCCGATCTTGTAAGATATCGCCTGACCGGGCCAGACAATGTACCGGTCAATCTCGACGGTGATATCGTGAAGCGGCTTGCCGGAATTGGCCGCAAAGAAGTCAATAGCCTGTTTTCGACTCCAGCCCTTCACATGCAGACCGGGATCGACCACGAGCCGAACCGCCCGCCACATCTCGTACGATAACTGTCCAAATTTTGAATACGGATCCTGATAGAACCCCATCTGCTCCCCCAGACTCTCTGAGTAGAGCGCCCAACCTTCACCGTACGCCGTGATCCAGAGGTTCTTGCGGAACTCAGGCAGGTTCTCCATTTCCTGGGCCAGCGCAATCTGCAAATGGTGTCCCGGAACGGCTTCGTGCAACGAGAGCGCCTCCATTTCCCACTTAGGCCGAGCCTTCAGGTTGTATGTGTTAGCGTAATAGTAGCCGGGCCGGCCGCCTTTGAGCGATCCGGGTTGGTAGTATGCGGTGGTCTGCGACCTCTCGGCATACGACGGAATCGGAGTCACGCCGTACGGAAGACGCGGCAGGACGCCAAAAAAGCGAACCAGTTCTGGGTCAACCCGCTTAACGATATCCCTGTATCCCGTCAGCAGTTCATCCGGCTTGTTAAAGTAAAACTTTGCGTCCGATCGGAGGTGTTCACAGAACGCTCCAAAGTCAGAGTAACCTGCATCCTTCATCACGCGATTCATCTCAGAGCGAATCCGCGCAACCTCGGCTTGGCCGACCGCATAGACCTCGTCCGGCGTCATGTCCGTTGTCGTATTCCGCGCTACGTGCCACTCATACCACTCTCGACCGCGAGGCAATTCCGACCATGCCGTCGTTCGCCGACAGGCCGGAATGTATTCGTCAGCTACAAAAGTGAGCAACTTGCTGAGACTTGGTTTTACTTTGTTGGTGTAGAGGCGCTCAGCATCACTAATCAGCTGGATTCTTCTAGAATCCGCGGTCTCCAGCGAGATGCCGGCGAGCGCTGCCAGCATCGGCGATTCGGTCGGCTTGTCAACAAGCTGGTTCTTGATTTGGGACGGAACTTCGGCCATAGTAACGCACGGGTGCGTGATCCCTCGCCGCATTCCTTCCCGCATCAGGGCGATGGTCTGGTCGATAAGCATCGGGAGCCGATCCAGGCGGCACTCAATGTTTCCAACCTGTTCCGGTGTGCGAGCCGGCATCATCGCCAGAATCCGGGCAGCATCCTGCTGAACACCGTCCATGTGCGTCAGTGGCAGCAGTTCCTTCGGAAAGGAGTACTCAACTTTCTCGTCATCCAGAGTCCATCGAAATAGATCATAACTGAGCTGATCTTCAGCCTCTAGTTGTTCTCGCGAAATGGACTCCAGCGCTCTGATTTGAAGATCGATTGATTCTCTGCGGGCTTCGACCCCTTCGAGACTCCAGTCTGTCCACAGCCCGTCGTACCCGGGATGGCCGAGTTGCGTAGCCCATTCCGGGGTCTCCCTCATCTTGTGTTCCCAGCAGAAATCGAACAGCCGATGAAGGCGGTCAGTCTCAGAAGCTCGCCCCCGGCTCTCGACAAACTGTCGGCACTGGTTCTGAAGTGACGTTGATTCGCTCATTTCTGGCTCCGGACCTGTGCGAACGCACCGCGAGCAACTAATTCACATCAGGCGTCGCCAACTCAATGTCGGTGACCTTGCCGAACGATGCCAACGGCTTTTCGAAAGCTCTTGGATTTCCGACAACGACAATCGACAACCGATCCGGCTTGAGGTACTTCTGTGCGACGCTCCTAACGCCTGAAGGGCTGATCTTGCGAAGCGCTTCAAGGTAAGTGCTGTAATAATCAGGCGGACGCCCGTCATACTCAAGCGACATCAGGCTGCGTACGATCTTCGCCGACGAATCGAAATTGAATGCGAAACGATTCACCAGAGCATCCTTGGCGTCCGCGACCTCTTTGTCGGTAGCTCCGGATTTCTGCATCCGGGTTATCTCGTCGACCATGATCCTCACCGCCTTGTACGTCGTGATGCTCTTGGTCTGACATGACGCGCTGAAGATACCGTAGTCCTTCGAACCGGTTTCGAACGTCGATCTGACACTATACGACAGACCCTCATCCGACCGGACACGGGAAGTCAGCCTCGAGGCAAACAGGCCGCCGCCCAAAATGTAGTTCATCACGTCGATAGCCGGTACATCTGGGTTGTCCTGTTTGATGCCAAGCAGACCGATATTCACGTTGGACTGATTAGTCTCTTTGTGCACCTGAAACACGCCGGGATTGAATTTCTTTGCAACAGCCGGCGGCTGCGGTAACTCCATCGGAGACTTGACCCAGTCTCCAAAGTACTGTCTGATCTTAGCCATCACGTCTGCCTTCGTGAAATCGCCCGACACCGCAATCATGATGTTATTGGGTGCGAAGAACCTCTTGTGGTAGTCGGCCAGGTCCTGAACGGTAATTCCCTTTACAGTATTCCACTCAAGCACTCGGCCATAGGGATGTGATCCATAGATGACGTTTCGAAATGAGCGTCCGCCTACCGCACCCAGATTGTCATTGCGGCGGCGAATGCCGTTCTTGATCTCCGTCTTCGCTTGGTCCAGTTTGTCCGGTGGAAAAGCCGGGTTGCGGAGAACATCGGCCAGCAACTTGATTCCGAGTTCAGTATCCTTGGACAGGACGCTGAGCGTCGCCGATCCACTCTCCAAACCAATTCCTACTTCAAGTGATCCGCCGGTAAACTCGAGCAGATCGTTGAGCGAGTCCGCCGAGATGGTCTTAGTGCCACCAGAGCGCATGACTGTGCCGACTAGTCCGGACATTCCGTCCTTGTCCGCAGCCTCATAAACACTCCCGCAACGTATCACTGCCTGCGCATTGAACATCGGGATACGGTGATCCTCGTACAAGAAGACGACAACTCCGTTATCAAGCACTGCCCGTTCAACTTCTACGCCCACCCTTGGAATCTGTATTTCGACCGGTGTCGAAGTGTACTTCTGTATCATCTGTGAGCCTTGAGACACACCCGCGTCGGCCGCCAGCGCACCGCCGGTGAGTGTGAGCATGAGACTGAGAGTCAATAGCAATTGGGTCATTTTCATATCGTCCTCCGGTTCAGTTGGCTTTGCCGGGTGTCTGAGCAGCCTGTTGTGCGTAAGGCTTCACCAAGCTCACGACGGTCCGGTTTTCTCTGGTCAGGTATGTGTTGCAGACACGCATAATGTCATCCGCTGTCACCTTCTTCAGCGCGTCCTGATAGTCAACAAAGTACCGCCAGTTCCCGGTCAAGGTCTCGCTGTTGGCCAACCGATACGCCAGTCCCATGTTATTGTCGAGCGTTCGCACCAGAGCGGCGTCTCCCTGATTGATCACTTTTTCGATTTCCCAGTTCGACACTTTTGTCGTCTTCATTCGCTCGATTTCGGCGTATACGGAGTCCTCGACTTCCTTAACCGGATGATCGCCAAACGGCTGAATGTCGACGGAGAACGTCCCGGGATACCGACTAAACGCCTCGACACCGGCCGAGGCCTGACCGATTCGCGTTTGTCGGATGTTCTTGAAGAACCGGCTGGTTCGTCCCTGCGAGAGAATACTGGAGGCGACATCCAGCGCGGGCAAGTCCGAATGACCGATCTGCGGCACGTGCCAGAGAACAGTCGCCATCGGACTGGCGTCAAATTCAACGTCGACGCGACGTTCGCCCCGTTGCGGCGCGTCGCGCGTCACGACCGGATCGGGAAGCGGTTGAGCCGGTATTCCACCAAAGTATTTCTCACACAGGGTGAACACCTGGTCCGCGCTCACATCTCCAACGATCACGGCCACGGCGTTCGAGACCGAATAGTGTTCTTTGTAATATTGTTCCACATCCTCGCGCTGCACTGACTGAAGATCGCTCATCCATCCCACCACCGGCCACGTGTACGGCGTTGCCCAATTGGTAGTGGCGCTGGCCGCTTCCCTCAAAACTCCTCGGGGAGAATTCTCGAGCGACATACGCCGCTCTTCCATCACCACGTCCCGCTCCGAATAGAACTCCCGGAGCACCAGATTGGACAGCCGATCCGACTCCATGAACGCCCACAGTTCGAGCCGATTACTCGGCAGCGACACGATATATTGCGTACCGTCATTGCCGGTGCTGGCATTGAACCCCATCGCCCCGTTCTGCAGATAGATTCGCCAGATTTCGTCTTTGACAATGTACTGTTTCTCCAGAGCCTGCAGATCCGCAATCTGCTGTCGGAGCTGTTTGTACCGAGTCGAATCCTGAGGATTGAGCGGACTCTGCAGCCTGACCTGCTCTGCTTTCATCAGATGTGCGACCGAGTCGATTTGCGCCAGAATCGGCGCCTCGGCGGCGTAATCGGTTGTGCCGATGATTCTAGACCCTTTGAACCTCATGTGCTCAAGCAGGTGGGATGATCCCGTTATTCCGGGGCGCTCATCGACCGCGCCGACATTGAAACGCACGACCGATGAAAACACCGGCGCGGAGTGGTTCTCAAGAACCAGAATTCGCATCCCATTGGCCAGGACGTGTTTCTTTACGTCTAATTGAATGCCGGCCGCAATTAGCTGCGCCGCCGATATCGCTATCGTCCCCACAACTATTGCAGTGTCCACTAGTCTTTGCCTTAACATGATCCTCTTCCTTGTTGTCTGCTATTCAAGAAGTCTATTGCGTCCTTATGTCCATGAAACATGATTTGGTCACACGTCCGATGCCTCGTATTTCTTCACCCACTGAGAGTAGAAGTACAGCGCGATGGCCGCAGCGAAACCGACCGCGGCAAATGAATACCACACTTGATACGGGTGGTAGATCGACCACAGCATGTTAGTCGCATCCGTTGAATTCATTTTCGTAACTTCCATCAGCTTGGTCATGGCGTCAGTTCGCGGGATATCCGTGATCTTGAAATTGTTCGCCAGATAGTCGGCCGCCAGGTTCGCCTTGTCCCCCATCTTGTCATACGCCCAGCCACCGATATACCCTTCGGCGAACCAGCCGATCGCCACCGGGATATTGGCATATCCCATGTACAGCCCTTTGCGTCCCTCCGGAGCGATGACGCCGAGGTATTCATTCATTTTGGGCGAGGAGAGCATTTCTCCGACCGAGTAGACAAGAATTCCCAGAAGACACAAGTAACCGGAAGTCGTATACCCTGCCACCATCATTCCAAACGACGCGACAATGACACCAAACAGTATCGATGTCACCCGACGCATTCGTGACACCATCCAGGAAACCAGTACGACAAACAGAATAATCAATCCGGAGTTGGCATTGATCATCCATTCCTGAGAGAGCTGCGGGCCGCGCGTCGAGTTGATCTGCAACATGAAATCCGGTATATGCAGCGCGGCGACCATGCTGGAACTGTCGACCCAATCCACGATGAAGTTGGGGAGAACGTCAAACAGCACGTTGAACATCAGCCAGAACCCGGCCATGATCAGCACAAATATTATAAGGCGCACATTGGAGAAGAAATCCATGAACGTCGTCGCCAGAACACTGAGCGGCCCACCCCGCTGCACGCCCCCCGCAGGGACTTCTTTGTACGTGAATAGCATTAAGAAATTCAAAGAAAGGACGGCGGCACAGCCGTAGAACACCGCGGGCCAGGACCATCCGTACAGAAAGTGCGCGAGCGGCGGACCAAGGAATCCACCGATATTGACCATCATGTAGAATATGCCCCAGCCAATCGACGAATTCTTCTTGGATAGTGATTGGCACATTGTCCCCTGTACGCCCGGTTTGAAGGTCGCCGTCCCCAGGGCCAGCACCAGGCAGGCGGCCATGAACGTGCCAAACTCGCGCTGCGTTGCCATAAGAAGATAACCGGTGATACTGATGCAAAGCGAGACGGCTATCGTCTTCTTGTAGCCGTAGCGGTCGGCAAACCCACCGGTAAACATCGGCACCAACGACTGCACCAGCGCCCACCACGCGAAAATCGTCCCCTTCTCGATCTGCGTGAAATGCAGGCCGTTGATCTCGTCCGCCTGAGCGATGTAGATCGGGATAACTACTCGCACGCCGTAATATGCGAGCCGCTCGAGTATCTCCATCACGTTGACCATCCAATAGGAGCGCGGAAGGCTGCCAAGCTGCTTGAAGAGCGGCTCCTTGTGGCCTGCCGATGTGGCTGTTGTTGCTGTTGGCATGGATGTTCTTTCTATTCTCGAGTTGTTTATTGTCGATTGAGATATTTCATTCCAAGTTGATCGAATAGAAACGCCCACGTGTCCGCTTCAGTCTCGATCTCCTCTGATAGCGAACTTCCTTGTCCGTGGCCCGAGGTCGTGCTGACACGAAGCAGGATCGGGTAGCCCGAAGCAGTGGCTTCTTGCAGCCGGGCCGTCATTTTGCGGGATTGCATGGGATCGACTCGGCCGTCATTTTCGCCCACCGTAAACAGAACCGCCGGGTACGCTGTGCCATCAACGACTCGGTGATAAGGGGAATAAGCGTAGAGCGCCTCGAATTGCGCCGAGTCCTTTACCGAGCCGAACTCGGTCGTATTGAACAATCCGTTGGGCGACAGCTCTACTCGCAGCATGTCGTATATGCCCGCTCTTGACGTAACCGCGCGAAATATCCCCGGCCGCTGGGTCAGCGCAGCCCCCATCAGCAGACCGCCGTTGCTGCCGCCTTGAATCGCAAGTTTCTCCGGTTTAGTGTAACCGGACTTGATAAGGTGCTCGGCGCAGGCTATGAAGTCATCGAATACATTTCGCTTTCGCATAAGGCAGCCGGCTTGATGCCACTCCTCGCCGAACTCTCCGCCGCCCCGAAGATTCGCGATCACGTAAATCCCACCCTGACTTGTCCAAATGCTTCGATTCCCGGAAAAGCCTGGAGACAGGCTAATTCCGAACCCGCCGTAACCATAAAGTATAGTCGGATTGGAGCTGTCTCGCTTCATTCCCTTTTTCATTATGATACTCATGGGAATCTTCGTGCCATCTTTAGACACTGCGAATTCCCGGATGACTTCCAAGTCGCCGTAGTCAGCTAGCGAGCGATTCCGAAGAGCGGTTTCGCTCATTGAATCCGCGGTGGCATCGTAGGAATAATATGCCGATGGCTTCAGGTATGATTGCTGGGTGAAAAGCACTTGATCGTTGTGGAGCCACAACGGCGTCCCGGTGCTCGCAATCGGCAAGCCGGGCACTGAGTCCATAGCTCCGGTCTTGATATCGACCGACATCAAGCATGAAGGGCCACCCTGTGTTGCCACCGGGAATAATCTGCCTATACCCGGCGTAAACGAACTAATGGTGAACTCTGCTTGGGCCACCGCGACTGTGGTCTTGTCAAGCTCAGGGTCGGAAAGCGGCATCCGCAGAATCGAACCGCGCGGAGTCTCTTTGATTGACAGCAGATACAGCGCCTGGTCATGCCCGAACTGAACATCGGTTACGCGGTCATCGAACTTCGTAATCTGCGACCAGGCGCCGGACGGTGTTCTGAGGTAGTGCGCATACTCGCCGCCGTCTCCATTGGCCACCGCCGCCAGCATGGACGTGCCGTCAAATGACCGCGATAGGACTACTTCCGCGATGCGCGGGAAATCCGCTCCGGTCTCGTACTTGTCCTTTGAAACGTCCGCGCCGAGCGTGTGATAATAAACCTGTTGGTAGAAGTGCAGGTCACTCTCGGCCCGCTCCCCTTGGTGCGGATACCGCGTGTAATAAACGCCGGTGTTATCGGCATTCCAGCAGACACTGCCTCCGCCGGTCGGATAAGCGACTTTCGGGATAACCTCCGGTAGTAGCTTGCCCGATCCAACCTCAAGAAAGTGAAGCGAGCCATCTTCGCTTCCGGCCTTGGAGAGCGACATCGCGATCAATCGACCGTCGGAGGATGGTTCGAAGAAATCAATCGTGGTAAGGCCCGATGTATCGAACTGACCCGGATCGAATATGACTTGCGCGCTATTCGTATCGTTGAATGAACCAAGGATCACGAGCAACGGTTGCTGCTTCTTGGGGTCTTCCTTGAACGCAAACAGCTTGCCGCCCGTATACGTTAAGCCTGAGAATTCGGAAGAGCTGCCGCTGCTCAGCCGCTTGAGTTCGGCGGCAATCGGGGCCCGATCAGGGAGGCCGTCAAGATATTTCCGCGTGGTTTGATTCTGTGCCTGCCACCACGCCTTAGTCTCTTGACTAGAGCCATCCTCTAGCCAGCGATAGTTGTCCACTACTTTAGTTCCCCAATAGGTGTCCTCTTGTGGGTTCTTGGGGGTGTCGATACGTACCTGTGCTGTCGTCACGCGGGCGGCCAGCAATGCTGCCAGAATGAACAACGGCGAGCTTATGCGGTAAACCATTCCTGCATAGCCCGCAAGTAGACGAGATTTCATTGAAACTCTGCTCTCCCTTCCGAACTGTGAAGCACCTCTGGAACGCGGCATTTTCGGAAGGTAGTTAAGAGCGTCCGACTAAACAAGTCTTAATCGAGGATGCACCGGTGAGATAGTAGATCTAGCGCCTCAGGATCGTCAGGCGACGTGCAACCCACGCGGCTATGAGCAACAGCGTCGCCGTCAGCATGTCTCCCCCTTCATGCTGACAGCGCCACTGTGTGATGCCGGGAGTATCAATCCGGAGCGCTCATTGATTCCGTTTCCGCCCGTCTCGGCAGTTGCGAAATAGTAACTGTCCTCTATCCGTTCCGTACCGGAGTACTGCTTGTTCGCCTCTCGCATGCTGACCACATTCACGTTGCCATACCCCAAGTTTTTCAGCATTGAGGCGATTCTGTCCGGCCGGCTGCCGAAAGTTAGCGGCTCCTTGATGGCCGCGCACCACTGCAACAGCTGGCGATTCCCCTGGTATTCCGTCTCGTCATCGACCAATTCCGGAGGAACGAAATCGAATGTCACGCGGTGATGCGGTCCCAGCTCCGCGATTCGCCCCAGTGTTTCCGTAATGATCTCCTGATTGAGAAAGAGCGTCACCCCCTCCCAGATGAAGAGCGTCTTCGTCTGCCGCTGAAATCCGGCCGCCGGCAACTTGTGGGAAATCGAGTCCTTGGAGAAATCGAGCGAGACATAGGTCACGTTATCGGGCAGTTTTCCGAGCAAGCGTCGCGTGAGGGCTTTCTTGATCATCTGAGTTGACTCCAAATCGAGTTCGAATACGCGAATATGGCGGCACTCATCGATTCGCAGGTATCGGCTGTCATATCCGGCCCCGAGTAGGACGACCTGTCCAAACCCGTCCGCCAGACATTTCTTCGTATAGTCATCCATGTAGCGGGCGCGGAGAACGATGGCTTTCCGGATAGCGGGATTGATTGCCATCGCCGCCTTCACCATGTTCATGCCTATTTCCCCGGCATAATAGGGGGAGAGCGGATCATTGATGATTCGCTTTTCCGGCGGCAGCGACAACTCAAACGCCTTGGCTCCGGCCGACCATCGCGCAAACAGCCACCCGCACGGCTTCTCGATTGTTTTGCTGTAGACGGATTGCATGGCAAACTCCTTTCTCAGTACTTCCTGTCAAAGACCGGCTTCAAAACCCCGACCTGCAGGAGAATCGGATTGACGAACAATTGCACGCTCATCGCCGCGAGCATGATCCAATAGATTATTGAGGGGGCCGCATCAAGCCAGACAAACACCGGCACAAAGAACAGCGTTGTCAGATAGTTGATAATGCTCTTGTAGCCGGGTTGCCAATGAGTCGTCACCAGACAGTTGATCGGGTAACGGATTGGCAGGACCGTTAAGAGAATAAGCACACTCGCGTACAGGGTCGGATACAATGGCGGCAGGTGCAGGAAGTAGAAGATGAAGAGCGAAAAGAACACCGGAGGCGCCCCAACCGAATACCCGTTCTTCAGGAACTGCTCCTTGCGGGAGTATTTCGATGATGCCGCCATCGCGGCGCCAATTACGACTGCCGTTCCTGCGCCGGAGATAAAGAGACCTGTCTCCCGGAACAACATCATTGGCACGAAAGTCAGTCCGACCAGATCGGTGATGATATCGAGGACTTCACCGGAGGTTCCGGGAAACTTTTCTCTCACCTTGAGCTTGCGCGCCAGCGTCCCGTCAAGCCGGTCTACCGCCAGCACCAACAGACTGAATCGCGCCGCGGCATCAAAGCGATTGTCCTGAATCGACAACATCGCCAGCGCCGCAAACCCCAGACCGACAAGGGTCAGCAGGTGGGGAAAGTAGTATAGATATCTCTTCATGACTCTCTCCTTTCAATAGCCCAACCATCGCTGCACCCAGTAGAAGGTTGGGGCGGCAAATACGAAGCTGTCGAACCGATCCAGAACTCCCCCATGTCCCGGAATCAGCGATGAAAAATCCTTGATTCCCAGCCGCCGCTTGAGCATAGAGAAGGCCAGGTCGCCTGTCGTGGCAGCGCATCCCACGGCCAATCCAAGCACGGCCAGCAGAGTGGCGCTCGCGTGCGGCCACAAATCGTTCAGGGATGGCGCCATGATTGTCACGGTAGCGAGCCCAAACACCATCCCTTCGAGCGTCTTACTGGGACTGATCGACGGACACAACTTGACCGTTCCGATCAGTTTGCCCCAAAGCTGAGAGAATGCATCGGTCAAGCAGGTCAGCAGGAAGACCAGCGCAAAATCGGTTTGCCAGGCGGCACGTGGAGCAAACAGCAGGTGGCACAGGCATATCACCAGCAGCACAAATCCAACAGCCGTCGCTCGCAACGGTCTCCTGAAATGTGACTTGAAGTTCCGGTACAGTTCTAACGCTCCGATGGCCGGTAGCGCAACCACTATCAACAGGACGGCAGTCTTACTCCACGACAAGAGTGCGACCATGAAAGTAACGATTCCAAAGTAAGCACCGTACTTGATCCAGTCTCCCCGGCGCGTTGATCGGCCCGCCTTCGATCTCAAATGCGTGAGTGCAATGAGTACCGCGCCCACGAGGAAGAGACTGGCGACAATGAGATAGAGACGCGCGCTCATGTGCGACCCCCTTTGCCCGGCACGACCAGATGAATGGCCGAGGGAAGAAGTTCTATATCAAAACACGTCGCCGCCTGTTGAATCTGGCCATCGGCCATGAACGGCTGAGGATGAAGCGACTCGATGTGAAGGCGTTTTGCCCGGATGCGAGTCACGTCGGACCTTCGACCTTGCTGCCCCATTGCGACTGCGAAAGTCGCGGCTGCCAGACGGATTCGACTCCGATCGTGGGAGATCAGGCAAAGGTCCAGCAGACTGTCATCGGGACGGGCTTTGGGAGCCACCTGGAAGCGAGCCCCCAGAAACGGTTGATTGGCGAGCAACAGCGACGACGTATTCATGCAGAATGAGGCCGTTCCGGTCGAGACCGTTATGACATGCCGATGCCGGCTGCAGTTATGAAATGCGCGCATCAACGCCAGGAGGTAGATCCGACTCCCAATCCACGCCGTCAGCAACCGCCCAAACAGTTTCTCGCCACGCAGATTCTCAGCCTGTTGCGCGGTCTCACAAGGCAAACCAAGCGCGCCGACCGTCAGGTAGTGCCAGCCGTTGACACGTACAACATCGAGTGGCCGCTTGCGGGCGGCCGCGATCACCGCTATCGCGTCATTGATGTCGTGCGGCACACCAAGGTAGTTTGCCAGATCGTTGGCGGTACCGGTCGGAATCAGGGCAAGCGCGGTTTCTGTCCCGACCAGCCCGTTCAGTACCTCGTTGGCCGTTCCATCTCCCCCCACGGCAGCGACTATGTCAACACCTTTGTTCGAGTAGTCGCGAGCCTGATGACAGGCGTGACCGGGGAATTGCGTTGCCTGCACATCAACCAGTCGATCGCCCAGAACCGCCGCCAGCCGGTCTTTCAATTCATCCACCGAATGGTTGCAGGCACGCGGATTTACAATTACAGCAATCTTCATGAGGCGCCCCCAACTCTCACGGCAACGCCGGTGAACCGGTCATTTATGGCCTCTTGCGCGATGAACGCTTTCAGAAGCGTATCGATGTACGCTCTGAGGTCGGGGAGTCGAATACCGCTGATCTCGAGGGCCGACCGGGTGTTCGTATCATCAAAATCCCGTTCCTTCTGAAGGTAGGACGCATAGAGCTTCATTATGGTAGCGGCCCTGCGATTTCTGCTGCCTACCGTATCAGCAGATGCTTCAACGGCGCTTTCATATGTTACGGGCAGATTCATTCTCTCATCACCGATCAGCGCGAGCGCTCGCTTGACGATCTCCGCTATCGCCATTGACCTGTTAAGACCTGCGGTGAGGTGAAAGATCGTTCCTGATCTGAACTGCGAGCGCAGCGTCAGATGCATAGTGGCCCGTGCTACGTAGTCAGCCGACACGAGATCAAGCCTGTTCTCAGGCGGACAGGAGAGTGCGGTCAATTCGCCGGTCAGGATGTACTTCAGAGGGGGATAGAGGACGTTGTATGTTACCGCCAGTCCGGTCCTGGAATCCCCGACCGTGATACTGGGTCTGATAATTGTTACCGGAATTTCCTCTTGCAGCGCCACGACTTTCTGTTCCGCCTCCCATTTAGTCTGCTCGTACGTGTTGGCGAAGCGGAGTTCTCCAGTGTGGACTTCTTCCTTAATGACTCCTTCCTGTTCGCCGCACACGTAGGCGGTGGAGAGGTAAACGAATCGCTTCAAATGCCCATGCCGACGCGCCTGTTGTGCCAATCGCAGTACATTCTCCGTTCCGATGACATTAACGGCGCGGGCGCAATCAAGCGGCAGATGCCACTGCGTTGAAGCTGCGGCATGAATAATGTGCGTAACCGACCTGACCAATGCATCTCGCATCGTCGCCGGCAAGCCAAGATCGATTTCGGTGATGTCTCCGCAGAGAACTTCGATGGCCCGGGTGCTCCCCCAGTCCACCAGGTCCGGTGCAATCAGCCGAAGGTTGGCGTTAAGACGGCTGCGGGCTTCCGCCTCCGAATCTCCTCGAACCAACGCCAGCAGCCGGATATTTTGCCTGCAACTCAGGAGTTCCACCAGCAGTCGCGCTCCGATATTGCCGGTTGCGCCGGTAATGAGGATTGTGGTTTGTTTGTCGCTTCCGGGCATTGGACAGCACCTTTCCTTTCTGGACAGGAGTAATTGCAAGGTTGGTGCCATTGCGGCCCGGTCGCCGAAATCGCTCGCAAGACAATGCTGTTCCATAAGATCTGCCGGCAGCTTTGAAGGGATCGTCGAGCGTTATCTGCGTATTACCTATTCAGTACCGCTAATCACTATCCATTCGAGATTGATCCGGGAGTTCTCGCGCGGCTGTCGGGTGAAAGGAGTTGCGCATGCTTATCTAAACGAATATCCTGTAACGTGAGGTTGGAAAGGCACGGTTGAATGCCCTTGCGGCTTACCCCAATCTGTATCAGGAATGAATACTGAACCACGAGATGGTGATTCTTACCGGTCAGAAGGCGCTCGTCTGCTTGCTGCCGGTACCCGGATTGCCCACTTCAGGATCATCGAAGCACTTGCCTCCGGTGGCATGGGAGAGGTTTACCTGGCCGAAGACACTGATCTCAAGAGACAGGTCGCACTGAAGCTCTTACCTCCGGAATTGTCCGCCGATCCGCGGCATCGAGAACAACTCAAGGGCGAGGCGCAAGCCGCCGCCGGTTTCAGTCATCCTCATGTCGTGACTGTATACGAAGTCGGCGAACATGATAACCGGGCGTTCATTGCGATGGAGTACGTGCCGGGAGAGTCTCTTCGTTCGGTAGTGTCCAAAGGTCACTTGCCGTCGGCACAGATCATTCGTCTCTTCACACAGCTCTGTCAGGCCCTTGGAGCCGCCCACCGAGCGGGTATCGTGCATCGGGACATTAAGCCTCGGAACATCCTGATCGATGGAAACGGCGATGCCAAACTGCTTGATTTCGGTCTGGCCGTTTCGGCACCGGCAGCGATTCGTGACTCAGGCAACATGGTGGCCGGGACGGTTGCCTATATGTCGCCGGAGCAGGCTCGCGGCGAGTCGGTCGACAGCCGCTCCGACATATTTTCATTGGGTGTTCTGTTGTACGAGCTTGTCTCCGGCCTGCTGCCGTTTCGCGGCGACTACGAGGCAGCGGTACAGTATTCCCTGCTCAACCGCGATCCCGAGCCGATAAGAGATTGGCCGAATGATCTTCCTCGCGCTATCGAGCGCGTTATCCTCAAAGCTTTGGCCAAACAGCCGAATGACCGATACCAGACAACGACCGATATGCTTGACGACTTCCTGGCGATCCTGCCGGGTGATTCTGACTCTTTGTCCAAGTCCGCCAGGACAACACCGGACGGACCGTCAATTGCCGTTCTTCCCTTCGCCGACATGAGCCCACATCACGATCAAGACTATTTCTGCGACGGCATGGCGGACGAACTGATAACCGTGTTGAACCATCTCGGCGGCATCCGGGTCGCTTCTCGAACTTCCGCGTTTCAATTTAAGGGTAGGAACATTGATGTTCGAGAGGTCGGACGGACGCTGAGTGTAACATATGCTTTGGAAGGGTCAGTCCGTAAGGCGGAAATGCGACTTCGTATTTCGGCCAAGCTTATCAATGTTGCCGACGGTTATACCATCTGGTCGGAGTCGTACGACCGTGATCTGCAAGATGTATTCGCTATTCAAGAGGAAATTTCGCGGGCGATCGCGGAAAACTTGAAAGTCAGGTTGATCGGTTCTCCTGAACGCCCCTTCATTCCGCACCGTACCGACAATATCGAAGCGTACAACCTTTATCTGAAAGGACGTTACTTCTGGAACAAGCGGTACGAGGGAGGACTGCAGAAGGGGATAGAGTATTTCAGTCAGGCTATAGAACTCGATCCTGCCTACGCTCCGGCCTACGCCGGCCTGGCCGATTCGTACAACATCATCGGATTCTACAATTTCCAACCGCCCGTTCAGGTGTGTCCCCAGGCCAAAGCGCTTGCCCGCAAAGCGCTCGCGTTTGACTCACATCTGGTCGAGGCTCAGACGGCCCTCGGCTGGAGTCTTACCTTTTACGATTGGGATTTTGTTGCAGCCGAGAGGCAATTGAAGCGAGCGCTGGAACTCAATCCCAACTATGCGACAGCCTGTCACTATTACGCTTTATTGCTCGTGGCGCTTGGACGATTCGATGAAGGGATTGCCCTGATTCGCCGAGCATTGGAGATCGACCCGCTGACGCTCATATTCAATGCGACCTTTGGCGGCCTGCTCTATTTCGCGCGTCGACCTGACGAGTCGCTGGAACAGCATCGTAAAACCCTTGATATGGACCCCGGTTTCCCTCTGACTCACGCCTACATGGCGGGACCACTCATTCAAAGAGGCCAGGCTGATCAGGCCGTTCTGGCCTGCCGAAAGGCACATGAGCTATCCGGCGAGAGTACGTACGCCGCTTCAATGCTCGCGTTTTCGCAGGCAGCGGTCGGCGATCTGTCGGAGGCCAAACGAATACTGAATAAGCTGGTAGAATTGTCCCGTACGCGCTACGTATCGGCCTATCATATCGCGCTGCCGTATGGCGGGCTCGGGGATGCAGACAACGCCATTCTGTGGCTTGAGAAGGCGTTTGAAGAACGGGACAATTGGATGGTCTGGCTCGCGGTACACCCGGCCTTCGATCCCGTGCGGAGTGACCCTCGATTCGCAGATCTAGTTCGCCGCGTAGGTCTGCCTACATAGCAGGCAGTAATTTGCCTACTCCGTCTCCTCGCGCATCCCGTAGCGCGTCATTTTGTCTTTCAGTCCTTTTCGAGTGAGCCCGAGTGCCTCTGACGTGCGGACCAGATTCCCGTCATGTTCTCGCAGCGCCGCGCCGATCATACTTCGTTCTATCTTTTCGACCACTTCCCGCAAGTGCCCTTTTGGCGTTTCTCCTGCCGAACCGGCGGCTGCGAGCAGATCCATCGAAAGATCATCGGTATCGATCACCCGGTCACTGCCACAGACAACCGCCGCCCTTTCCAATTCATGTTCCAATTGGCGCACATTTCCCGGCCAGTGGGCACGGCCAAGACTGTCTAATGCCGCTGGCGTGAGAGAAAGATCGGGCGCATTCAATTTCAATCGCAACTTATCCAGAAAGAAATGCACCAATAGTGGAATGTCATCGCGACGTTGGCGCAGCGGCGGCAGAGTTATTACGAACGTATTAAGCCGATAGAACAGGTCTTGGCGAAAACTCCCTCTGCTGATTTCATCCTTAAGTTCTTTGTTGGTGGCAGACACGACCCGAACATTAACGTGTTCCGTCCTGCTCGCCCCGACGGCTCGAATTTCCCCGGTTTGGATCACTCGGAGAATTGCCGCCTGAGTCGAAAGCGGAGCATCGCCGATTTCGTCGAGAAAGATGGTGCCGCCATCTGCCTCACGAAACAGTCCCGGCTTCTCGCGATCGGCCCCTGTAAATGCTCCTTTGACATGGCCGAACAGTTCGGATTCCAAGAGCGATTCGGTCTTGATGCCGCAGTTCTTGACGACGAACGGTTTTTTCCGGCGCTCACTATTATAGTGTATTGCAGAGGCAATCAGCTCCTTGCCGGTTCCGGTCTCTCCGGTGATGAGCACCGGTGCATCGTTCGCGGCGAACTTGGAGGCCAGTACCAATGTCTGCTTCATGGCCGAGGATTTCCCCACGATATTCTCGAAGCCGAAGGTCCGGCCGACTTCGGTGCGAAGCTGGGCGTTCTCGTCGTGTAACCGCTGCTGAGCTTCTTCGAGCAAGCTGTTCTTGCGAGCCAATTCCTCCATTAGTCGTGCGTTCGCCAACAGGTGCGCTCCTTGGGAGGCGAGTATTCCAGCCAGACGGCAATGATCTTCTGAGAAGGCCGGCTTCCGAGAGCTCCTCACCAGTGTCACCAGACCGATCATCTCGTCACGAACTACCATGGGACAGCAGACAATCCGTGCAAATCTCCCATCTTCCGAGTCAAGCCCGCTGAAACGCGCGTCCGTATCCAGATTGTCGACCTGCAGGACCCGCCGGTTGGTCAAAACCCAACCTGAAATAGACTCATCGATTAGATACGGAATAGCGCCTGCGGCTGAGTCGGTGCCGCGCACAACGGTCGATAGTTCATCCTTTCGGGATTTTGAGACAAGGCTGATTATGCCTTGATCGGTATCGGTGGCTTGGATGAGCTCACTCAGGATGATCGACATCACATGGTTGCTCTCGCGCACCTGGCTGATTCTCGACAGCAGGGAATTGATGAGTCTAAGTTCATCCAAAGCGACCTGCAGACGCATGATGTCTGAGTCTTGACTCATTCGCGTTACTCCGAATAGAAGGTGAATCTCTTGCCGTAAGAATACTACGGTTACCTCTGCCTGTCAATCGGCGTGACCTGCCTCCGCTACCGACACACAACTATCCTGGCTGACTATCGACTATCCATTCCGTGAACCACTCGCTATGTGGCGGCAGCACAATCAAGCTGTTGCCGCACATCGTATTTGCGCTCGAAAGGATCAGCATGATTCCATCGGCATTAGGCTTGCAATGCGCGTGGACAAGTGAACCATTGAAGGAGGTCATGATGGAATCATCTGAGATACAGGTTGACCGAAGTCACCGGGAAGGGTGCGGAACAAGGAATTCAAGTCGCCGCGGGACATCGATTCTATGCCTTGCCCTGCTAACGGCAACGATGTTCGCATTTTCCCTGGCCGCATTGGAGACCTCATGGACGCTATTGACTGATGCATTCAGGTTAATCCGAGGGTTGTGACGATGCCGGCGTGGAATCACATCGAGTTGATAATAGGCACTGGACCATAACGGAGACAGGCTGGGCTTTGTCTACCATTCACGCAAACAATTCAATCGAGTAAGGAGACACGTATGAAACAAGTAACTACTATTCTGGCGCTAGCCACGCTGGTGGGTCTCGCAGGAATCGGTTGCAATGAGGCAATCGTGAAGCCGCAAGAGACGTACGATCCCGACGCCGACCTGACGCAGTTCGAGAGCACGCTTGTGCCCGACGAAGTAGTCATTCCCCCGGCGCCGCTGGTTACAGTGTCGAACGGCACTCGGTCACTAACATTCTGGCCGTACACCGGCGCGAACTTTTCAGGCGAACCGCAGGACCCGGTCAATCTGATATTCGTGGGCAAGGCCAGTCCGCTGCAGATTCGAGCCTCTTTGATATCGCTTGACGGGCACAGACCGGCGCCGTTTCCGTCAGTACCGCCGTTTACGTCACGTTGGGAGGATGCAATTGGGGATGCTCAATCCGGTTACAGCACGAACGGCAACTGGACCGGAGGGGTAATTCAGTTGGCGTGCGGCGACTACAGCTCGGCTCGCTTTCATATCCGCCTATTCAAAATGGGAGACTGGACCGTGGCAAATGCTCATTTTGAAGTGCTCATCCCCGGCACGTCCGATCACCAGGTTCTCAGTTGGGAATTGGCCGAGCAGTTTGTAATGGCTGACTTCTTTCGTAGCGGTCTGCTTGATCCAACGACGCCGATCATTCCGACAGACCAGATAAATCAGAGTCCCTTCCGATCAATTCCGGCAATCATTTACAACGGCCTGCCGGAAGAGCTGAAGCAACTGATCGGCGGACCTGCCGGCTCCGTTGATGCTGATGTCCCGATTGGAACGGACGGCCATGCAGTGATCCTCAATCTGAACGGAGCGACACCAGTGGTTCCTGGAACATTCGAGCAGGACTTCACGCTCACCTACGACCAGGTGATCCCCAAGCCGTTTTGTCAGAATGGATTTGACAACTACGTGTATGTTCAGGGTCCGGTTCATCTCCATCAGACAGTAAACGTGCACGCCAGTGGGTTGTACGATTTTGAATTCCGAGCCTCCGGCGAACTCTCAGTTCTGCCTATCAACCCAATGACCCAGGAACCGACCGGCTCTGCCTTGACTGCCCATGTTCGCGAACGGCATGCCGGACAGCAGGGTCCGCGACTGGCATGGCTCTCCAGTCTCAAACTGCAGGCGTTGCTGCCGGCGTCTACACTCGGCTCAGGAAAGCAGTTCACCGGATTCATGGTGGGAATCAATGGGCGAAACTGGTACCGGCAGGATACTCAATGCCATCAAGAGCAGGATTAGCCGCAGCAGCTGTTCCCCACGCAACCCAAGTCATTCGGCTCGGTCCTTCCACGAGGACCGAGCTTTTTTCACACTCGCCTCGCAGCCTCTGCGATGGCCAAACCGTGGAATAGCGCGATTCTCTCGTCGGTCCAGTTTTTTCTTGCGGAATAGCCCTTTTGCCGTATCTTTTCTTAGTACAAGCTCGACCGAGCCAAGGCTTCTCGCCCGTCGGTTCATAGATACTCTTGCCTGTTGTGGGTTGCCACCCTGAGTAGGCATCTTGATGATAAAGAGGACCTGAAGGACATCACGTTAGTAGGCCAGTGAGCCAGGAGTGAAATAATGAAGTACGCTATCCGCGTGGGGATTTGTCTTGTTGCATTTACTATTGGATTCTCCTCTGCCTTCGCTCAGTTGACGGATGATGATATTCGCGCCCTTCAGGACAAGGGAAAGGCGGAAGGCTGGACCTTTACGATCGCCAAGAATCCGGCCACTCAATACACCCTCGACCAACTGACGGGTTTTAAAGTTCCCGACAACTGGCGGGAGCTTGCTCCATTTGAAAATCGGGCGGTGACTCGGGTGCTTCCGTCGTCGTATGACTGGCGCGTTGAGGCTAACGGCCTTCCTCCGATCAGAAACCAGCTCTCATGCGGCAGTTGCTGGGCTTTCGCGACGGTCGGGGCGTTTGAGTGCAATATCAAGGTCAAGGATCAGATAGTGGTTGATCTTTCCGAGCAATGGTTGGTAAGCTGCAATCGGAATGGCTATACTTGCGATGGCGGGTGGTGGTGCCATCACTATTTTCTTAACGCCACCGACAGGTGCGGCGGCACAGGGGCGGTAATGGAACACGACTTTCCGTATCAATGGTCAAATGGCACCTGCAATTGTCCTTACCCCCACGAGTATTTCATTGACGGCTGGGGTTACATTGGTGGCCAGTACAATACGCCAAGCGTCGATCAGATGAAGCAGGCAATCATGGATCACGGTCCAATAGGTGTCGCGATTGCCGCCAATAATGCCATGCAGGCGTACGGCGGAGGGGTATTCAACGGTTGCACCGGAGGCCCGATCAACCACGCGGTTGTGTTGGTTGGCTGGGATGACAGCCAGGGACTGGAAGGAGTGTGGATTCTCCGCAATTCCTGGGGTTCCGGCTGGGGTGAAGGTGGGTATATGCGAATTCCGTATGGTTGCCAGGAAGTCGGTTACAACGCGACGTATATAGAATATCGGGGGCGCCTTGCCATCGAGACCGGCGAGAACCTTGGCCGGGCACCGATGCAGGTAGATTTCAGCATTGGCACGGCATTGCAGGTAAATTCGTGTGTGTGGGATTTCGGAGATGGGAACACTTCCACCGAAATAGCGCCAACACATGTGTACCCGCAACCCGGTCTCTATTCGGTATCGCTCACGGCTCAGTGTCCCGATGGTGCGCACTATTCTGAGAAGACGGACTTCATTGCCGTTCATGCCGATTCGATTAAGGGTCCGCGTGTGACCTCTGGTCCCGGCCAGGCTGTCCGTGTTGACATTTCTGCTAGAAACTTCCTGCCTCTATCGGAAATGACGATACCCATGACTTGGGGGGGCGCGATGGGACTGACCTGGGATTCGTCGTCTACCACCGGATTGCGAACTGATGGCCTTGGTTCCAATGGCTGGTCGCACATCGATCCCTACACATACGGTCGCGGCTCCTTCCGCATTGCACCTGGAATAGGAGAAGCGCAGTTGCCGCCCGGTGAGGGACCAGTGGTCAGCATTTATTTCCACATCCCCGACTACCCGACTGCGAGTGAAAACCCGATCATCATTGAATCATACGACGATGGCATGAAAATACACAACCCGGAATTCACGGCATCTTCTGGTACCTACACGCCGACTATTACGTCAGCGTTGATTTCTATATGCAAGGCCGGGGACGTAAGCAACGACGGACGAGGTCCGGACCTCCTTGATCTTTCCTATCTGGTGAGCTATTTGACCGGTTCGCTTCCCCAACTTGGTAACCAAGCCAACGCAAATGTCAATGGCAAGGGGTTAGTGGATCTGGCGGACTTATCGCTCCTCGTCTCCTACTTGACTTCCGGAAATCCGCCGCCTGTTTGCCCGTAGAGCATTTTGGCTGTTTGAAATACGCAAGGGCCGCTCGACGCGGCCCTTGCTGTTTCTCCACCAATCTAACGATACATCGCAACAACTTGCCGGGAAATCCGCAATCACTCTGTTCGATTCTTCATCACAGGAAGTCGAAAGACACCGTCGATCGGCGGTTGACTCATCCACTAATTAAATAATGCGGCATCAGAGATTAAAGAGTTGTCGTTGTCAGGCGATACTTATAGGAACGAGGAGTGGATCGGAGACCTATTCGGAGCAGTAGTGTTTCCTCAGGTCGCTCGTCGCGGGGAACAACGGACTCAAAACTAGGGAGTCGGTCATGCACTCACAGAACCATACTCACGGGAAGTCGCGGTCTTGCCACTGGCGCGTGGGCACTTGCCTATCATTAATGCTAATCAGCGCCTTGGTCCTCGGCTCCCCTTCTCGATCGCAGGCGCAAGAAACCAATGACAGTCTGGATCAGGCCTCTCCCATGACTGTTGGCTTTGAATCCGACCTTTCAAACGGCTACTTCTGGCATGGGCTGGAGTGCAGCTATGGCAAGGTGTTTCAGAATTCTGCATGGATAGGCACGGGACCGATCACCTTTTCGCTCTGGTCCAATTATGAACCGAGTGCTGCCGCGACCACACCGGACTTGAATGAGCTTGACGCCGCACTCAGTCTTGCGACAGCGCTCGGAAACATGAGTCTCGAACCAGCCGTCAATTTCTGTCTTTTCCCTGACCAGCCGGATGTCCCGACCACGGTTGAGCTATCCCTGCGTATGGCCGTGTCGCTCGGTGCGCTTCAGCCCTTTATGGTCCACACTGTCGATGTCAAGGCGTACCCCGGCGCTTATTTTGGAGAGATCGGCCTGTCCGGTTCGTGGTCGCTTTCCGACCAGCTAACGTTTGAAACGGCTGCTGAGATCGGCTGGGGATCGCACCGGTTTAATGAGGCGTACCTGGAAATCGCACAACCTTCAGTGCAGTTGGTACAGTGGGATGTCGCTCTCTGCTGGGCTCCTGCTGGGGCGTTGTATGTCCGTCCTCACGTTGGGGTTTCGGCAGTGACCGACAAAGTCATTCGTGAAAGTCTTGATCGACCTTCGCTCGTCCAAGGCGGCATCGCCGTCGGCGTTGAGTTCTGAGACCCTCGCCTGCAAGCCCACGCCGGCGAATACCGAATTCGGACGCGAATAGAATCGTGTCCCGCTGTTAAGTGTCCGCAGGTGCTATGCAGTCCGGTGTGTCCGACCGAGGATTGTTGACCACTCTCGATACCGGATACATTTCCATTTGGTCGGAAGGGAACGGTCTTAGCAGTTCGAGCAGTTTGTGCGGATCCGGGCACTTCGTGCTCAGCCAGCCTTGTTCTGCTTCCGAACTCAAGATCACCGGCATCCGGTTGTGGACATCCTCGACCAGATCATTCGGTGTCGTCGTCACTATTGTGTACGTCAGCAGCTCCTCCCCCTCCGGGCTTTTCCATCGATCCCACAGTCCGGCCATGCCGAACAATGACCGATCTTTAAGAACAATTCTCATTGGCGTCTTGCTCTTGCCGTCTGGTTCTCTGCGCCATTCATAGAATCCATCTGCGGGGATGATGCACCGGCGCTGTTCGAGCGCTTTGCGAAAGCTGGGTTTCTCATGAAGTGTTTCAGCGCGGGCGTTTATCATTTTGTAACCAATGGACTCTTCTTTGGCCCAGGAAGGAACCAGCCCCCACTTCATCATGCGCAGCCGCCGACCTTCTTGCTGCATCACTACCGGCGCCATTTGCCCCGGAGCGATATTGTAGCGCGGGGTCATCGGGGCGAACTCGACGGCACACGCAAACCGATCGGCGATGAGGTCCAGTTGGACTGCCAGCGTGTAGCGGCCGCACATAAGTGATATCCTCCTTCCACGATTGTGGACTTACACTGTCTCCGGCCAAGCAACTAACACCGCTTCGTACCCTGTGTCAATCCGAATGTGGCATGCCCTGCGAGCCTGCCTCTGTAGATGTAGAGACCTCTCTAATTCTATGGGTCGCTAGTGCCGATATAGCCGTAATATGGGCGGATCGACAATCAGGGACAAGCTAGAGACCATTCTTGCGGCCGTTGTTTTGGTCGGATTTGGATTGCTCGTGCATTTGAGCAGAGCGAAGGACAAAGCGCAATCCCCGCACCAGACGGCTGAATGTGCGATCTGTCACGCGACCGTGGCGGATATTACCGGTGAAGGTGCGGCCTTCATAGATGCATCCTCCAAGTGCCGGACCTGTCACGTTCGCCTCGATGACCTCAGTGCCCCAAGACTGACGTTCCACCGTAACGAAAATCGCCGCTGTCTGGACTGCCACAGCTTCCATACCCCGGACGAAATCATTGTGGGAAACCGTACATTCCACGCGGAATCAAATCGACCGGCCCAGAAAGCCCTTTGCTCATCCTGCCACGGTATCGGCGAAGACGTGGGTATGCTGTCACAAGGACACCGAGCAGCAGCCGGACTGTTTCATTCCGACTACAAAATGCTGGCAGGTCTCTCTCCTTCTGAGGCGTGCATGATTTGTCATTCGGACCAGACTCGGTCCGATATGGTCGCGACACCGCCCCTGAATTCAATCCCTACCTTTAGCCGGCACGGCAATCATCCGACTGGCATTCCACTCGTCCTGGGACGCCAATTGGCCAGTAGTCGGTTGAAGAGATCTTTGGACCCGGATATCCAATTGTTTAGCGGCCGAATTGAGTGCCAGACCTGTCATTCGCTCTCCTCAAGCACTCAGTTTCACCTTATTGCCGGAACTGACAACAATACACTCTGCCGCAAGTGTCATGAGATGGAGTGAGTTGTTCCGGATAGACCCCTGACAAGCGGTGTTCAACAGGCGCTCTCAAAGACAGACCTAACGCGATGCAAATCAAGAGGGTAGCGCAGTTGCCTGCCTTCCTTAACTGGTACATGTTTGATTCAGCGGCCCCGCAACATATCGAAATTCGAATTATAAAATGTGCTTGACAACAGGACAGGATTTGTTAACTTTTTCACAAGTTTTGTAAGTTGGATATTAACAACGACTTCAGAGGTCTCGCGATGGTTTCGAAACGCCTTGTAATGGCTCTCCTTCTAACGGCTGTTGCTTGGAGTCCGGCAATGGTCGGGTCCCAGACAAATGATACCGCCAAAGTCCCGTCTCCGGTTAGCCCTCACGAGATGGCGCCGAGCCACCAGCCGGCAGACTCCCTCAAGACCCCGTTAGGTCCGGACACAGACACCATTTTCGGTCCGAAAGATCAAATGGTCATTGAAACCCATCATCGTATGTATTCTGCATTCTTACAGGTGGACACGATTAAGCCAAAGCAACGCTTCCAACTTGGCGATGACGGGCCGTTCGCTGAGGTCGTCAAGTTCGTCGCCGACTTGAAAGTAACGATGAAGGGGGAGAAACTGAAGATGTCGGATACTCTTTATAATCCGGCTGTCCTGGTCAGAGTGGTTGTTCCCGATTCAGTGACTCAGAAAGACTCTGTTGTTCAGGAGAGCTGGGCCTTCTACTATAGTGGCGCTCCCCATTTCTCGCGGCAAGCTTTCTTTGCTTTCAAGTTGCTGGATTTCAAAGTGGAAAATCCCAAGTACGTGAAACCCCCTGAAGGTAAGTAGCACAGGATATGCGCAAGATCGACCGATCTTTCCTGACAATCGCAGCGATAGCCGTCGTTTGGCTGGTTGCTCTCCCCTGCTCGACGCTGGCCGCCAAGGCCTGTTATGAATGCCACAAGAAGGCGCAGACCGAATTCAGTTCGCACAAGATCGTTCACGATCCGGTCAAGAAGGTGCAGTGCGAATCGTGCCACAAGAGACACGGTTTTGCCAACCAACTGATTCTTATCGATAACACGGCGCAACTTTGTTATGGCTGCCACCCAAACTCCAAAGAGAAGTTCGCTTCGGGCAAGATCCATTATCCGGTGGAAAACGGGAACTGCTGGGATTGCCACGATCCACATGCTTCCGACAAGAAAGGATTGATCCGAAAAGGGCCGGAGGGGGCCGATGATCCGAGCGGATGTTTGGCCTGTCATACTGGAGATATTCCGGTTGTCGGCAAATCACAATTCCGACACACCCCGTTCGAGTCGCTGGCCTGCGTTTCGTGTCACAACCCGCACAACAGCCCGCAACCGGCCATGCTTAAAGAGGCATCGGCTTCCCTCTGTGGCGCCTGTCATAAGCCGGACGACAAGAAAGTGCAGAAAGCACATGAGGGTAAGTTTACGACCGGAACCAGTTGCGATGCCTGCCACACTGGGCATTCATCCGATCTCAAAGGTCTGATCTCATCTCACGCTCACACTCCGTACGCCGAAGGCAGCTGCGACGCCTGTCACTCGCTTCCGGGAGCTGACGGCAAAGTGACGTTTGCGGAAGGCGTCACGCCGGGAAACGTTTGCGCCAATTGCCACGGTGATCAAGCCGCGGCCCCCGGACTGGCGTTCCCTCACCCGGCAGTGGAGGCGACAAACTGTGACAATTGCCATGACGGTCATTCCGCTCCAAACGCCAAGCTGCTGAAGCAAGAAGAGGGCAAGATTTGCCGCGAGTGCCACGACAATATCGCTGCCGACACGACTCTGCCGGTCCATGCGCCGGTAGCGCTTAATGCTTGCGGTTCATGTCACGAGGTACACGGATCGAACAATGAACACCTATTGAAGAAATCCGGCAGTCAACTGTGTTTGGATTGCCATCAGGATTTTGCCGCCTTGCGCGACTCGGCGTCGGTAATTCACGCCGGCGCGAAAGACTGTCTCCAGTGCCATGACCCGCACCAAGGCAAACAGCCGTCTCTTCTCAAAGCGCCACGCAAGGAGTTGTGCCGTACGTGCCATGCCACTGACGAGAAGGCGCTTGTCTCAGCTTCCAGTCATTTACCTTACACTGATGGGGACTGCTCGCTTTGTCACGATCCTCACTTCTCCAGAACGAAGCACCTCGTCCGAGCGGAAGGAACCAAGCTTTGTCTCAGTTGCCATGACGACGTCGGTCTGCGACTCGGCATGCCGACGACCCATGCGCCGGCGAAAGAGGACTGCAGCACGTGTCATAGCCCTCATTGGTCCGAGCAGAAATACCTGCTGTCGTCACCGGAAAAAGAACTTTGCACCGGGTGTCACGATCCAGCTGAACTTGGAACTACAGCCGCAAACGTGCACACCCCCGCGGCCCAAGGAGACTGTACCGGCTGCCACAATCCTCACGGTTCGGTCCAGCCAAAGCTGCTGACCGGCCGGGCCAAACCGGTTACGTCCGGCGGTGTCACGATGCTGCTGACCCCAAAGATCGGTGCCAACCGCGCCGATCTGTGCTACACATGTCATGAGACTCTGCAGGATAAATTTCAAACGGGCAAACCACATCAGCCGGTTGCTCAGGGGAACTGCGATGCGTGTCACGCCGCGCACGGTTCCGATCACGCCGCCTTTATCAAAGACACTCAGGCCAAGCTCTGCGGTAGTTGTCACACGGTTGACTCCGCTCTCGCCGCCAAGCACGATTCATACGACCTGTCAAACGCCGACTGCACCGACTGCCACAACCCGCATGTATCCTCAAAGCCGAAATTGGTACGTGCCAATGAGCACCCCCCATTCGCTGAGAAGTCATGTGAGAACTGTCATACCCTCGGCCCGGATGGAAAACCTAAACTTACCGCGCAGGTTTCGGAAGTTTGCAGCGCTTGCCACGACATGGTCCAGACGGAGATGGCAAAACCGGTACATCATGCCCCGTTTGAGGGGGGAGATTGCACCGCATGTCACAGCGCCCATGCCTCGGATTTTGCTCACTTGTTGCGCAGTGACGGCAACGACCTCTGCCTGTCCTGCCATTCCGATCTTAAGGACCTGACGAAGGCGACATCCACACACAAGCCGTTTGTGAGCGGAAAGTGTCTTGACTGTCATGCACCGCACGCTTCACAATATGAGAAGCTGCTGACAAAACCGGCCGAAGGTTTTTGTCTGAGCTGCCATACGGAACTGAAGGACCAGATGAGCAAAGGGCAGGTTCACAGCCCGGCTCGCACCGGCAAGTGCCTGTCATGCCATGTGCCGCATGGCGGCCCGGTAAAATCGTTGTTGATCAGCGAACGAGGTCAACTCTGTGCTAAGTGCCACGATCTGACCAGTGCGGCTCTGACGGCTGCGCATCGCGGATTCGATATGACTTCTGCCAACTGCCAAAGTTGCCATGCCGCGCACGTGGCCCCTAAAGGCAGCAAAGGTCTGCTGCTGCCCAATGCTCACCAGCCGTTTGCCGCCCGCACGTGTGACAAGTGCCATCAGCCGACCGGCAAAAGGGATCTGATAGCTGCCGGGAGATCGCTTTGCCTCTCTTGCCATCCGAAGGTCGAACCAAGCTTGAACAATGCGATCAAGCACCCTCCGGCCACTGAAGACAACGGCTGCGTCAAATGCCACGCTCCTCACGCTGGATTCGGCCGCAATCTTATGAAAAAGGATGGCGTCGCCACCTGTCTGAATTGTCATGACGGCCGGGAATTCAAAGGCACGTTCCGGCATAAGATTGCGTTTGACGGCTGCGGCAACTGTCATCAAGCTCATTCCGCCGACTACAAGGGGCTGTTGAGCACACCGGACATCAATAGCCTTTGTATGAAATGCCATACAGATGCAGAGAAAACCCACTATCATCCGCTCAAGGACAAGATTGATCCGCGCACGAGAAAACCGATGACCTGCGTGAGCTGCCATTCGCCGCACTCGTCCGACGACAAATCACTTTTGCGCGGCGACAAGAGCCGCGGCCTGTGCATCGGATGCCACGACCCCTCGGGGCATTGAGGAGACCACGACGTGCCTCCGAAGATCATGGTTGTGTTTTCTGTCTTGATGTTCTTCACGATCGGCTGCGCGATTGTGCAGGCTCAACAGATTGAGCAGGTAATTCGTACAGTTGACGGCACTCAACCGCTGATTCGGCCGGTTCAGGTAGTCCTGTCTCCATCGGGAAGCCGACTTGCCATTTGCGACCGGCAAGGCAACCGAATATACATAATTGATACGGACGGCAATCCGATATGGACAATCGGCGCCGGCTCCGTTGTAACCCAGCCAACTCTGGTCTGCTTCGAGCGTGACGACGCTTTGCTGTACTATGTGAAAGCTGAGAAGACGGTATTCCGCGACCGGGAATCCAATCCTGACACTCCCGATACCGTCGCTTTAGTCTTAGACTCCGCACTCGATGGATTCAGTCTCGATCGCGTTATAGCGTTGAATACGGGACAAAAGGGGTTCTTGGTTCTGGATCGCAGGAAGGGAGCAGTGTTTCGCTTGAAAGCGGACTGGAGTATGGACAAGAAGTTGATTTCATCGGGTTCCGGCAAGGGTCGACTCTGGTCCCCCACGGATATCGCTGTCGATCTATCCGGCAACATTATCGTGTCGGACGAGAGCGGTTGTCCGGTACAATCTTTCACGTCTGACGGGAAACCGCTGTTTTGCGGTTCGTGGAATCTAAGTGATGCCCAACGGTCGTGGAATTCTTCGACTGTCGGCATGGGCCCGGGTGAGACTATTTGGGCTACCGATATCACGAATCTCTGTTGGCGCGTGTTTGACCGCGCCGGGATTCAGATTGCGCAATACCCGTTTGAAGCGCCGCTATTTAAACCCAACTCATTTGCCATTACGACCGACAGCCGGATGTTCATTGCCGATGATAACGGCGCAATACTTGTGATGTCACTGCCGTAAGAAAAGAGACGCCGTGAAATTTGGTCTGCTGATTATCCTTTCCCTCTTGTGCCTGCCTCTGCCTGGTCTGGCAGGTGAGTGGCATGTTGCCGGCTCTTTAGAGTGCGGAGAATGCCATCTTCAACACGGCAGCAACCAACGGGATCCTACAGTGGAAGGCGCCTATGTATTCTTACTGAGAAAAAGCTCCGTCAATGAACTCTGCATGTCCTGCCATGATGGCACTGACCCTACAGCGCCCGACGTAATTGCACCGGCGCCAATGTATAATTCAACGCCTTCCGAGGAAAGCGCGGCCGGGGCATTGGCAATGGTCGGAGCCATCAATCCCAACGGGCATTCCATCGGTATTGAGTTGCTGACTCCTTTGCAGCAAGTCCCGGCACAGAGGGAATTGAACTGCGTGAGCTGTCATTCGGCTCACGGCAACGGCAACTACCGCAACCTGCTTGTTGACCCCGCGGGGACGGGCGCATCCCTGCTCATTCAACAGGGAGTAAATGTATTCACCGGCACCCAACCGGACAACCCTCCGTCTTCTGCCGGATCAGTAGCTGCGTACAACCGGGATAATGTCGGCTATGGGTCAGGGATGACCGCATGGTGTTCAAGCTGCCACGACCAACTCGGATCGAACAGCTATGCGTCGGCGCCGGCACATTTCAATTCCCATCCAAGCGATGTGGCTTTGAATACTTATCCTTATGACGATCACACTGATCCGGCCCACTGGATTGCCGGCAGCGGTGAAGGGTTCGCGGCAATCGGACAGTCGGCGGCTACGCTCCGAGTTCCTTTCCTTGCCCCGGAAGCGACCGATTTTCAGACATCACGAACAGCCGCCGCCGACAGCAGAGTCACGTGCGTGAGTTGTCATAAGGCGCATGGCTCTTCGTATCGAAAAGGAATGGTGTGGCCGTACCTTGAAGAGAACGACAATGCCCTGTCGGGATGTCAGCAGTGTCACAACAAATAGGCAGGGTCCCTGATATGGTCAAGAACAGAATGATTTTGAGACGCGGACCTGCCACCGCCTTGCTTTCTGTTTCGCTGATTGTCGTATGCTCTTCGGCCTTGGATGCTGACGGCGGACGGTACCGGACTTCCCCGCACGGCTCACCGCAGACAGGCGTGTATCGCTCCAACGACTACCCGCGCGGCACCTGTGCCCAGTGCCATTCATCTCATGACGCTGTGGCTGCTTATCCGTTTGCGCTGTTTCGCGAGAATTCCAGCGACCTCTGCATGACCGCCTCACAGGGCGGTTGTCACGCTGATCAACCGACCGGTGCCACATCAGGGTATCCGGCGCAAGAGGCTGACCGAATGCCCATAGGATCATCTGACCCCGGGTACTTTGAATACAATAGCGGCGGAATTAGACTCCCCGGTCTGGCCAATCTCGTGCGATGGCCCGGCCAACAGGTTTGGGAGGATGTTTCCTACTCGTCGCACCGCAGCGACCCCGACATGCCGATAAAGGATGTCTTTGGCTATGGCTCCTGCGACAACTGCCATAACGTCCATGGCGGCCCTTCCTCTCATGATATGCTGGATACGACCTACGGCGGCATTACCAAATCATCGTTAGAGCCGCTCGCCGCCAACTTGGAACTCTGCCTGTCATGCCACTCCAGAAACGGTCCGGTCGGCATGAGTGATTCAGCAAAATACATTGCCGACTACTACGACCGGTCCCTCAATCCGAGTGGATCCAGCGGTCACGGCGTTCTCAGGGGCAGCGGTTATGTCACCGCAAGTTCCCGACTTCCCTGCTATGATTGTCACAACCCGCACGGCTCTCAAGGCTACGGCAAGCTTGGCGCTAATGGTTTTCTGCTGAGTGATCAGAGACCCGGATGGTACGGTTTGACGGATATCAAGAACGACAGCATTCAGGTGCGTCGGTTCTGCTTTGGCTGTCACAAGGCATCGGACGGCGCAGGTGGCGGCATCGTGGAAGGTCTGACCCTTCCTGCCTTGCCTAATACGGTGACGGCGCACGCATCGAGTGCCACAGCGCACTGCTACAATTGCCATGCCGGCGACTATACGTCCCCATCAAGTCATAATGTCCACAATCCGGATTCCGGTGGTGACTGCATCAGCTGTCACAGCACCGCGCGCGGACAGAGACGGGCGGTGGTCGGCGAATTCGCCGGGAAAGCTCATCACGGTGTAAAGCAGGGGGCCGGCGGCTCCATAACCAAACAAGATTGCGGCGTTTGTCACATGGAAGGTTCCGCCTCCACCGGCGAAATCAGCGGCCAATATCATCGCAATGGCCAGGTCGACCTGCGCGACCCCGACACCGGCGGCCCGATCACCGGGTTTGCCTCGTTTTCCCGCAACCTGAATTCGTCGTTTCTTGAACCGTGGGTCGTTGACGTGCAGGATCAGCTCTGCCTCAAGTGTCATGATAATGACGGGGCCATGTCTCCTGAGGCCGTGGTTCCCGGCGGTTCGGCGCTTAAGCCGTTCTCCGGACAGGACGCCGTAGTCGATGTCTTCACACAATTCAGTCCGCTCAACGTGGCTTACCATCCCGTGCGCGCGGCCGGTCAGAATCAATACTGCGTGCCAAGTGACGTCAATGGCAATCGAACGACGATGCTGCCTCCTTTCAACCAGACGGCTACTCACGATGTCGTCAGTTGTTTCGATTGTCACGAAGCCAATGGTCACGGCGGAGGCAATTCCGGCTTACTGTACACGGAAACATACTTCCGAGAGCCGGTGCCGAATGCCAACTTTGGCGCCGCCCAGCAGACTTTCTGCGGGCGATGCCATGACCCCAATACGTACCTGTCAGCTTCGGAAGGATCGCGTTTCGGTTTACACGACAAGGATGACCACGCGCGACCGACAGCCGGCGACGACAACTGGCGCGGTTGTCGCGGGTGTCATTCGGGTGACTACGATGAAGACGGTATGACTACCTGCAATAACGGCTCCGGAACAGGTAATATCCACGGCTCGTCTTTCGCCTACTCCTCCTGTTCCCCCACTCCGAGCGTGAGTCCGAAAGCGTTTTTGTTCGGCGGGTATCTCAAGGGATGGACAACTCAGAGTTCGACCTCCTATTGCTATGCCAACTGCCATCATCCGTCAGGAGTGAATTATTGATGCGCTTAGCTGGCTGGACATTGCTAATCGCTTCCGGTTGGGCCGTTACAACGTGTACGATCACAGCCGGCCAGGTATCCGGCACAGTCAATGCAATCTATTCCCGAAGCACACGGGAAGCTGTCGTCAACGAGGCCGACTCGGTCATCTCCCCCGAGACTTCGACCGAGGCCAAGCAATCCAACGTTCGGATCAATTATCAAGACGTCCTCTTTTCCAAGAATCTGATGCGGCTCGGCGCCAATTATTTCATTCAGCGTGACGAAATCGCGGGCCGCTGGGATGTCCGTCCAATCTACAATTTTGATCTGAGCAGCGCCGGTTACACCTATAACGGCTCATACTCCCCCCGCAAACAGACCAGCCGCTTGCGAATACCCAACGGTACCTATGTCGAAACCCGAACGTATTTTCGTGACTGGCGGAATTCTCTGACGGTTAGATATAAGCGATATCCTGTGGTCACGGGGACATACAATATATCACGGGGTTTTGACGATCTGCCGGTCAGAAAGATTGATCATCGAAGCCGGTATGCCAGCGCTCAAACAGCGTATTTCGTTGGTCCGGCAACGGTTAACGTAATCTATACCAACTCTCAAAATGAGGACAGTCGCCTCAAACCCATCACTAAGGCAAATAAGCGAACGTGGCAAGGAAATGCCGCCTTCGCCGGCACCGCCCCGGCTGTCGGTAGTTTTTCGGCTTCCTATTCGTACCTGGATGCACGAGCCGCCACCCAAGCTGCGGCCACGCCGCCAATCACCGCCTCCCACATTCACGTGGTCTCTGCCATGGTGACGTCTCGCGAGGTATTCAAGATGTCCGCCACAGCCAGCTATTCCGGCCGCTTCCTGAACACGCGATCTGCTGACGCCGGCAGCAAGATTAAGGACGAGAGTTTCTCAGGGCAACTCGCCTTTGCACCGTTGACCTACTTCACGCTCACCGTCACCAAAAATTACCAGATCGCGTCCCCCAAACCCGGGGCATATCAAGTAAGCGAGTACCTGTCTCTCTCAAGCGCGTTTTCCCGATGTCTCCGACGCGGCTGGGATACCCGACTGAATTGGACCAGAACTTATGTTCAGAAGGTCGTCCAAGGCAATGAGAGGATCGCGGGAAACGACAATTACTCCGATGCTCTCTACATGTCTCTGGCGGCCATTCCCTACCACCGATCGAAGCTGCTCGCGGATATGTCAATCACTCGCGCGAATCGTCCGCAGGAGCAAACCCCGCGGTATCAATCGGCTCGCTCGTTGAGTCTGTCAGTCAGTGCCACACGGCACCTTGACGCTCGCTTGTCGGTAACCTACGCTAACCAGGGCTCCTCGATCAATCTGTTTAGCAGCTCTGCAAGAAACTTATCGGCTGGAGTAACGTACCTGCCGGGGTCGAGCCTGAACTGCAACCTTACCTACACCCGCAATGACGTCAACACGACCCCGCGTTACTCAAATCGGGCCATGAGCGGTTATCTCGGATACTCATTCCGAAACACCTATACGCTTTATCTTTATATGAATCGGCAGCGGCAGGAGAGTCCCGGCGGAGCGACAGCGACTGAATCCATTGTTCGCAGCCCCCGGTCGACGACCGGCCAGTTGCAGATCAGGTTGTCTCCCGGATCGACGCTCTCCGCCAGCTACTCGACCTCGACCGCCTTTGCCGGCAATATTCCGGTTGGTGATGCAAGTACGTTGCAGATTGTTTATCATGGACAATTCTAATGTGAGGATATATTGGAGCTATGGTAACTAAGTCAAAGTTAGTGATCGTCTTGCTGCTGGCAGTGATGCTCATATCGTGCGGCGGGTACCGCTTGTATGTAAATGAAGAGGCAGATTTTGGCTTCTATCAGCGGATTGGCCTGCTTCCCTTTTCCAACCTCAGCGGCGACCGCAATGCTACCGAAAAAGTCACCTCCAGCTTTCTGACCGAATTGCTCATCGGCAGCCGCGTCGACATTGCCATAATGGGTGACATGCTGAAATCCTATCGCAACGTCGTCAAGGATGAACGCTCAAACCTCCCGGAACAACTGACGGCAGAAGAGGCTCAAGCCATCGGCAAAGATGCGAATGTTCAGGGAATTCTGGTCGGAGTTGTCCGCGACTACAGCCAAGTACGTTCCGGGCAGGCGGATTTTCCGTTGGTGTCGGTAGCGGTGAGATTCATCGATTGCCAGTCGGGGAAAGTGATCTGGACATATGAGATCACACGCAAAGGTGGCCCCAAATTCCCGATCTTCTCGTTCGGAGAAACCCACACCCTTGGCGACATGACCGCCAAAGTCTGCCGCAAGGTGGCTGACGCCTTCAAGGGGACTCTAAAGTGAGTACCGCACGATTCAAGACTCTGTGCGCCGGCGGGCTCATCTCGGTCATGGCGGCCTGTCTAATACAGGGTTGTGTCGCACCTCTGGCAACTCGGCATGCCCAGGAAACCGTGTTCTCTGCTAATCCGAAGATCGCCGTTCTTCCGTTCGACAACTACACCGATCAGGACTTGGTGTCGGGGAAGATCACAGAGTACTTCCAGGCCACTATGGCCGGTCGACCTAAGTTCACCGTGATCGAGAATGGTACGACTTTCGAAGCCTTGCGCCACCTGAGAATTCGGTCGGCCACGGTTCTTCGTAGGGGGCAGATCGACTCACTGGCTCAAACCTTGCAGGCCGACTATCTATTGGCCGGATCGGTGCTTGAGTACCGAGAAATCGGGGACAAATTCCTTGAGAAAATTCCGCAAGTATCAATCAATGCTCGCCTCATCGATACCAAGACCGGCGCCACTGTGTGGACAGGCGTCTCCAACGACAGCGGTGATCGTACCGAGTTGCTGTTTGGTCTCGGAGCTATTAAATCGGCCGACGAACTGTCACGCAAAATGGTCGAGTCGATGGTGCGGAGCATCGAAGGTCTGTTCCGGTAACCGAAAGGCGGCACTTCTTGAGGCTCTCCTGGCTACCACTCGTGTTTCTGCCCGTAATGGCGCTCGGTCAGGCCTCCTCCGTCAGGCTGAATCCGGAGGCCGCCAATTTTACGGGCATCACCTATGACAATGGCACTGACGGCCCTCTGAAGAACCCCGGCTTCGCCTTCTTTGACAAGCGCGCCCGTGAGTTATTCGTAGCCGCCACCGGCAACCGCCGAATTGTCGTCTATGACTTTGACTTGATACCCAAATTCACTTTCCAGCATTTCGTCCGGGATCGAAAGAGCAACAAGATGGTGCTTGGCGAGCCGAAAGCGGTTGTTGTCAACAGTCAAGGAGACATGCTCGTCATAGACAATCTGGCGGATTATGTTGACATTCTCGATTTCAGGGGGAAATCGTTTCAGCAGGTGTACCCAAATCGCATGTTGGGCGACACGACCCTGAAGATCAGGGCCGACCTAATCGCTATAGATGACAGCGACAACGTTTATCTGTCGGTTGTTGGGGATTTGACCGCCGTTCTATCATTGGACCGCAACATGAACCTCAAGCTCCGGATCATAGAACGCACCGCAGATTCTACCACTTCAATCGCCGGGCCACTGGCTATGGCAGTCATGGACAGCCTTCTTCTGCTGACTGAGTTTCGGGAGGCCCCGGTATTGAAGCTGTTCGACACCAGCGGACGGTACCTGGGCGGTTTTGGCGGCCGCGAAATCGCTAAAGAAGATTTTTCCATGGCTATCGCCGCTGCCATTTATCGGGACTCGACTGGCAGCCTTAGCTTTCTTGTTGCCGATGCGCTCCGGCAAGTCATTAAGAGAGTTGCTGTTAACGGTTCTCTGATCGCCACTTTTGGCGGCTACGGCGCGTACCCCGGGGCGCTGTCGTATCCGAGCGGTCTGACCTACGCAGGAAACAGCGATTTCTTTGTGGTTGAGCGAGTTGGAGGCCGAATTCAGCGCTTCTCAATTCGCTGACAATACAGAACTGCAACCTGTTGGGTTTGCGCGCATTAAATGCGCATGAAAAACATCTGGACTCCTTAAAATACCTCTTGACAATTTTTCCCCCTTAATTATCTTTTTCACAAACTATGTGGCTGTCACTGGTCTACTTTGTTTGGGATTGAACTTGCCGGGCTTCGGACGAAGATGCAGCGACACAACAGATTGTGAATTGTATCACATGACCTGCGCTCGAGATAGAGAGAATAATATGGCCTTGCAGAGCACGCGCGTGGACTATCGCAGAGGGTTCTCTCGCAGTATGGACGTTATGGAATCAGGATATTTTCGCTTCGAGAACTTAGACTACTCAAAGGAGGACTCCACGGGAACCAATTCACTTAACACTTCTGATTATGATTTTGCAACCAATAAACCATTAAACGTAACAAACTAGGTGAAACGTATGAAAAAGCTCTTCTACCTCGCAGCCGCGTTTGTCGCTCTCCTGGGTATCACGGCCATCGCCGGTGACTACCACCGAGGCGCCACTCTCGTCTGCAACGACTGCCACGTGATGCACTTCAGTCAGTCGCACAGTTACGGTGACAACTATGAGCCGCCGGCGCTGACCTCTGGTCCCAACGAAGCTCTGCTTCGCGCTCCAGTGAATGAACTCTGCTTGACCTGCCACGACGGCCAAGCTGGCGCCCCCGACGTCCTTGGCGCCAATTTCAACAGCTACGTTCGTAATGCTGGTGCATTGAACGAAGAGGACGGATCAGTCGCTGGCTATCCGAATACTGCCGGTCACTCGCTCGGCTACATGGGGAACATCCCGGGCAGCAATCCTGCCAGGCAGGACACGCTGGAATGCTCCAGCTGTCACTCCGTCCATGGTGCCGCCAACTATCGTAACCTTGGTGCCCGCGGCACGACCTTCACGCTCACCTATGCATCCAATGCAAACAACCTCGCTATGGACGTTTTTCAGCGGGACAACACCCACATGTACGCGGGTGGAGCAAATCACTACGCCACGAGTAACGTCGACTACAACGAACCCGGAAACACCGGTTCTGCCTATGCCACTATGTGCAAGAGTTGCCACACCGATTTCCACGGTAACATTGGCGGCACTGAATACGGTACCACCGTGTACGATGCTGATACTACGGCTGGCGGCGTTCGTTGGTTTGGTTTCGAGCGTCACCCCGCTGCTTATGTGAATCTGAACGGTAGCACCTATTTCCGGGCTGCTTCGACCACCCGTCCGGCTGCCGGCTTCGCGAAGAGCCTGTACCGTCCGAAGGTCATGAGCGCCTCCGGTGCCTGGGGCACTCAGGGAACGCTGCTTCCGCAGACCGCAAACTTCACCAGCGATCTGACTCCCGGCTGCATGACTTGTCATAAGTCGCACGGTAGCCAGAATCCGTTTGGCTTGATTTATGCCAACGGTTCGGCCGAACTCACAGAAAACGGCAACGACGGCGCTACTTATGCGCAGATGTGCCAGCAGTGTCACAGCATGGGCACGTTACTCCCGGGCCAGATTTAATCTGACCTTCGTTTTGATTCCAATTCACGGTAAGGAGGCATAACGCCTCCTTACCCTATTGCGGAGAGAAGAGAGGAAGAACACTTTCTTTGGGGAATTCATGGACAAGAGATATCACTCCCTCGTTATTGCAGCCTTAGTTTTGCTTTCAGGCCTTACCGTCGTCGCCCAGGTCGATCTGAGGACCGGCGTCAAGTCAATGCATCGTGGCCAAGCCAGTGGAGTAGACGCCAGAGCCATGATCGGTTCGGCAGCGGCTTTTGACGCGGCTACCTATCATCGAGGCGCCAACCTGTTCTGCTCGCAGTGTCATACTATGCACGCCAGCGAGACGCACGCCGGCCTTCCCAGCGAGCCGGGCGCATATCCTCGTACGTACACCCCTCAGCCGAAACTGTTGAAAGCTGCCGACCCGGTTACCCTCTGCCTGACTTGCCATGACAACCAGGCCGGGATACCGGACGTGGTCGGGGCGGATGTCAACAATCTGAGTGAGCGTGCCGCCGGCCTTTTCGGAACAGTAGATATGCCTAACGATAACGGCCATAAGATCGCGACCGGTGTTGATCCAAACACGTTGTGTGAGCGCTGCCACACGACAGATAACGTTCGGGACGCGAGCGGTTTCCTGACCGCCTCAGTATCCTGTATTGATTGCCACAACCCCCATGGCAACGGCCGAGCGCGTAATCTTCAGTGGGCAAGTTACCCGGGTGGCGAATATCCGTTCGGTTATTACATTAGGCCCGGGTCTTCCGGAATGGCGCGTTATGAGTCAGCCAATATCGGCTACCCTGCGCCGAATGGCACAGCCTTCAATACGGAAGGTATCGAAGTTACTAATATGTGCATCGATTGCCATCATTCGATCTTCAACAGCACGGATGTCGATTCCACGCATGTGAAGCACCCGGTCTATAATTCTGAATGGGCACAGAGGAACACTATTTCGCAGGGGGACGCCAAAGGTTCCACCGTTTCCTCACACTGGATTAGCGGGACAGGCGCGGGCTTTCTGCAGACGCCGAGAGTGCATTTCGTAGTGCGTGGTGCTACGACTTTCGCGGCGGCAACAACGGTTGCCGCATCCAACGGTGTGTTCTGTCTCTCCTGCCATAAAGCGCATGGAAGTGATCGGGCATTTGGCCTGGTGTTCAGTCCGACTCCTGGTGGCGAGGGATGCGATCAATGTCATAACAAGTCAGCGATCTAGCCGTCGCCGGCTGTCGCTATTAGTCGACCAAAAATTCGAGGAGACTGCCTGATAGCGGTCTCCTCTCTTTTTGCGTCCCTGAATATGACCTGCGGCTAACTCTTCTTCGGCGTCAGGTCGGACCGTTTCACGTGCAGTTGGTCGAAGCTCGCCGAGGAGATGACGTAGTACCAGTCGGCGAACCGGCGATTCAACTCCTCGGATTGCGATCGCCCGGTTTGGACATTACGCTCCCAGCGATCATGTTCATCCTGCAACCGTTTGTTCTCCCTGTCGGCATCGGTCATCAGACTGTCCGCTTTCCCCTGCCACGATTTGCTGGTTGGCAGTTTCGGTTCGGCAGTTACCGACGGATCGAATGCCACCGTCACAAAGATATACCTGTTGGCCGCTGTGCCGGATTTGGCTGTTTGATCCTCACCGGTTCCGGCGGTCAGTGCTTCACCTGAACCGTAGGCTATTTCTCCAAACCGAAGCGTATAGACAACACCATAGGTCGTATAAACCTGCATCTCCCCTTCGTTCGAGAGCAGTTGTCCTTGCGGCGAGATGAAGAATCCCTTGCTTTGAAGCGAGAATACATCCGACTGCTGTAGCGTGTTCTGACCCGTTCCGGCGAGAACGGCGGCAAGTCCCTTCGGCTTTGGCCGAACGCCAACCAGTTTTAGGTCGTCTATTGCCGCCAAGAGCTTTTGGATACTCGCGGAATCCGCAGCCTGCCCGCCCATAAGCCATTTCCCGTCTTTCTGGGAAAGAACGACATTCTCCCCTTGATTGACTCGACCGGTACGCTCATCGATAGAGTAGTATCTCAAACCGACTTTGGCTATCTGGCCTCGGGTAACTTTCAGCAGGTCTTTCTCCACCCAATCCTCGAATCGGGCGGAGAGGTCAACGTTCATCTTGGCCGCATAGACCCGTTTTTCGCTCGGCACTCTGACAAACCGGTAACCGTCGCTCCCCTCGACTTGACGGCCGACGATAAAATCGGCCAGCACCTGATCGCCGCTTCCCTTGAGTGTCACGCGGGTGCCTCGGCCCGCCAGACCGGAACTGCTCTGATCCGTCGGATCGACAACCCCGAATTTTGGATAGTCCGCCACATTGTCCGAACGGTAATCGTCCCTCTTGATGTCAATTACACCGGCCGCCGTCTTGGCAAGACGATCTTTGGCGTCCGCAGGATAGTCATTGTGCGATGGAATTAACCAGCGGTTGTCTTTGAAGGTCACCTTGAACGGCGAAGCCATACCGGTGGCCTCATCAAAGGAGACCACTTCGAGTGTGGTCGCCGCATTCGGGTCCTTGAATTCAGGGAAGAACGGCGTTCCCTGATCGGAAAAGGCCTCCGGCGTAATCCGGCGAGGCGCTGTGACAAACGCAAGCAATACCAGTGCGGCCGCTACGCCGATATACACGAGAGTCTTTCTTGATTCATTCATAACCTACCCTCTCAATCTCCTCGCCGCAGCCGCCCCTTCCTGTTCACGTTTCCGGCGCCTGACAAAGATAACCACTCCCGCGCAGAAGACGGGCACTGGTGGCAGCAATACCGCCAGTGTTCGGATGCGCGCCTGGATGGTGCGAACCGACTCCTCCATCGTCTCCTTGGAGCGTTGAATGGTTGCCTGTTTGGTGTTCTCTATATTCGTCTTGGCTGCTTCGAACCTTCGATTTTCAACTTCCTGAAGATTCTGAGCCATGATCTCTTTAGCCTGGGCATCGAGATCGGTTCGATTGCGCAACTCGGCGACTTTCTGATTCAATCGTCCTTGCGCGTCAGACAGAGCCTTCTGCGCCTCGGCCTCGGCTGCCTTTTCGTCTTCAAGTCGGCGCTCGACATATTCGCGCGTCTGATTCTCTACCGACTCCAGCGTCCGGTACCGCACCCGTTTCTTGCGTAAATCTATGAAGGAATTATCTCCCGCCAGCAGATCGATGCAGTTCAGGAAGAAAGTAATATTGTCAAAATTGAGATTCTCTATCCCCTGTTCTCGAATCCGGAAGAACTGCTCTGAGACGAGATCGATGTCGGAGACGAAAATTGCATTGACCGCTTTCCCCTGCTTGCCGTCAATGTCGGATGATCCCGGCGACGACACCTGAGCCGCGAGGATGTATGAATCATTGGACGGTACTCGTCGCGGATTGCGGTTGAGTCCGATGCCGAAGAAGCTACGCTGCACCAACTGATCCCAGTTCAGCATGCCTGAGACCCGGCTGCTCCTGAGCAGCGGGGTGAAGGTATTCTTGCTCTCCACCGCCTTGTACATATAGCCGGGGTAGAGTAACACCACTTCCTGAAGACCGCTGGTCGCCTTGTTGTCTTCGTTGAAGGCCTCGCCGCTTTCGTTGCCGGGTGCAACGAATACGATCTCCGGCGGTACTTGCAGGAGCCCTCGCTGAGGATTGTAGCTGTCCCAAATCACCTGAGACGGATTCCACGTGATGCCAAGCTCTTTGTAGAAATTCCGGATTTCACCTTTCGGCTTCGGCTGTTCCTGTTGGCGCTGCTGGAACGGATTCATTTGCGCTCCGGCCGGCACCGAAGGTGACTGTGCAATATCAGCGAGCGGCATCGGGTCATCCAGGATCAAAGTCGGGTGCCCGGCCTGGATGTACTTCTGCAGGATGTCCATTTCGTCCTGCGGCAGCGCCGACGGCAGGATGGCAAGTAGCGCATCAACATTCCCCATCGTTGAATCGGTCGGCGTGACCTGCACCACCTCGTATTGCTTTTGCAGCTCATCGACTACTGACCAGGGCGGCTGGCTGTTCATCGACTCGTAGTCAAATCCACCAAATACCTTGAAAGCGGTACAAAGTACGCCAACCTTCTTGCGCTCGGCATTGGCCACGACCCGAATACTCCGGACCAACTCGTACTCCACCGGCAGGCCGCGATCGAAGAACGGAACAACTTGTTCCTGCGCCCCGCTCGTAAAAGCCAGACCAAGGTATACCTGAGCACTACTCGTCCGTGCGCTTTCGGTGGTCATCAGATCCCGTGGCCCGATACCGAATTTCTCGCGCGCTTCGCGTGCTTCAGCGCTGAATGGCTCTACATCGTGAATTAGCACCTGCACCTTACTGCCACCGATTGCCGCTATTTCTCGAAGCGTTCCAATGAGGGTCGATCGCAGTTCGACATATGCGCGGGGCACCTCCGGGCTGATGTAAGCCTGGATCAGCACGGGGCGATCTTTGGGAAGATTACGGATCGATTGCTTTGTCTCGGCCGACAGACTGTGAATCTGCTCAGCTGTTACATCCAGACGCAAGCCTGTCCGGCCGGCTAGAATTGTGAGACAGATGATCGATACCGCAACGGCTGCTATTCTCACTACCTTGTGCATCAGGAATGATTCCCTGCCGGTGGATCTTGGCCAGTGCCTCTTTCCGAGCACGAATACGTTGAGATAAACCATCACCCCGGCCAGCGACAGGAAATACACTACTCCGGCTAAGCTGATTGTTCCACCGGCAAAATCGCCAAACCAGCCCATTGCACCAACCGGCCCAAGCCAACTTCGCAATGTGTCGCTGACGACGACCGCCGGCGAGTCGATAAACACAAAAAATGAGCAGAAGAGAGCACCGAGTATGAAACCGACGGTGAGGTTTGCGGTCAGCAATGATGCCAACATGCCGAGGGCGATCAACGCCGAACCAAATAGCCAGTACCCGACATAGTTTCCGAACATGAGGCCTATATCCGGACGTCCCAACCAGGCCAATACGACGACATGGCTGAGCGACAAGATCAGCGATGCCGTGTAGATGCTCAAAACGCCAAGATATTTGCCCAGTACGATCTCAAGGTCGGTCGCCGGAAGTGTCAGCAGGAGTTCATCGGTGCCGCGTCGACGTTCCTCGGCCCAGCTATTCATCGTTAGCGCCGGAATAAAGAATAGCAGCACGTAACCAAACAGCCCATTAAGCTGATCAAGACTGGCTATATTGTCGGCAAAGAACCGCTCCTGCCAGAACGCCGCGGCCGCACTGAGCAGAATGAATAGCGTGATAAAGACATAGCCGGTAGGGCTGCTGAAGTAGGATCGAAAATCCCGCCTGGCGAGATTCCAGATGAAATCACGGTTCAACTGCAATTTCATATCGCGCCTCCTTCGGCTGCGCCGGAGACCTGGGGATGGCCGTAATTAGTCATGCGGTAAAAGGTCTGCTCCAACGAGTCGTTCTTCTCTAATTCGGAGGCGCGGCCATCGAAGATGAGCTTGCCGTCATGCACCAGCAGTACTCGCCCCGCCACGGCGTGAACCTCCTGGAGAATGTGAGTGGAAATCAGGATCGTCTTGGTCTTGCCCAATTCCACTATCCGGTCCCGGAAATCCCTGATCTGGTTGGGATCAAGTCCCGCCGTCGGTTCATCCATAATCAGGACATCCGGATCGTGCAGCAGCGCTTGCGCCATACCCACTCGCTGGCGGTATCCACGAGAGAGCTTGCCGATCGGCTTATCAAGCACCGACGCAATTGCGGTTTGGGCAACCATCGCCTCAATGCGCTGGCCGAGCGAACCGCTGGTGAGTCCGCGCGCCCGGCCAAAAAATTCCAGCAGCTCTCTCGGTGTAAGGTTGTCGTAGAGCGGTCCGTTTTCAGGTAAGTAGCCGAGGCAGCGCGCCGCCTCATGCCGCTGAGTCTTGAGATCATATCCCGCGACCCATGCTTCCCCCTGACTGGGCGCCAGGAAGCCGCTGAGGATCTTCATGGTCGTGGTCTTCCCGGCGCCATTCGGCCCGAGGAATGCCACAATCTGACCCTTTGGTATTTTGAATGTGATATTCGATATAGCGACAAACGAGCCGTAAAACATACTCAACTCGCGCGCCTCAATCATAGTGCTTGAGGATTCATCTACCATCTGCCTCTTCTCTCCTCCAATGAAATCCAGATTTCCACTATTCTGTACATCACGGCTCCGGCCACCCATAGCGACCAAAGGCCGGAAAGTTATCATGCCCCTTGTTATCTGTCAATATGGCCGAAGAACGGGGTCTTCCGGTGTTATATGCGTATATCTCACAGAGGTTTCAGCAATTGGCTCGAAACTCCCATACCGAAACAAAAAGGAGGTCGAACCTAACGTCCGACCCCCCAAAAGCCATTTGCGAAGGCGGTGTTTTCTGCCGCTAACTAGTGCTTGGTCGCTTGCTCCCCTGTCTGCTTCGGCTCGTGATCCGTTTCTATTTTGTCCCCGGTGATTCGCTCATACCAGGCTGGGTGGTGGTGCTTGCATGAATCTACCGTCATCTTCCCGGTAATCCAGGTTAGGGACATCGGATACTGGTCCGGGTGAAAGATAACGAAGAAGAAATGGAACACGGCAATCGCCAGTGTCGCTAACCAAGCTTCGTACAGGTGGACGGTCTCAGCTATCTTCACTATCCACGCCGGCAGGAATCCGGTGAAGAACGTCGGGAACCACAGAATGAACCCGGTGAGTGCCATTACAAAGGTTCCCCACACCAGCGCCCAATACTCCCCTTTTTCAGTGTAGTCGTACTGATCGAAACGCGGCCGCTCGTTTGACTTGCCCAGGAAATACAAGAGATTCTTCTTCAGGTTTGAAACATCATCCTTCACCGGCATGAATGCCTTCAACTCGGATTTGCCGCGCCGCGTGAACAACAGAAACACCGCGTGATGAATTGAAATGTACATGAGGAAGACCGCGGCAATGCGATGAATCACCCCGCGCGCCCCCTCATAAATGCCGACCACATTCAGTATTTTGACCCACCAGGCGTCCGAATACTTGAGCGCGAACCCCGTTACGACCAGCGTTATGAACGCAATCGTGAGCACCATATGCTGAAACACCATGCCTGCTGTAAAACGCTCTACCGTTGGTTGCGCCTTATTGGCCCGGTGCTTCTCAATAATGAACCGGCTCAGGATAATCAGGTTGTGGGCTATCATACCGCCGACAATCAAGATGATTGCGACGATATAAATGTTTCTCACCCACGTATCGAGCCTGTGAAACTCCGCCTCAGCCGTATTGTGCGAGTAGCTCGTGGCAAATGCCTCCGTTGCCTGAGGGTGGCATTTCTGGCAGGTAGCGGTCAGGTTCACCCGGTTGATTGATGACGCAATGTTGCTGGCCGGCAGGATTTCGTGCGCCATATGACAGGAAGCACAGTTGGCAGCCTTCACTGACCCGCCTTTAACCGCCAAACCATGGTAGGAATCCTGGTATGAAGAAAACTTCCCTTTCGCTAAACCGTACTTCTCAACAATCCGTGGGTCATTGTGGCACTTTGAGCACACGAAATCGGAAATGTTGGAGGCGTTCACCGGTGAACTGGGATTGCTGATTTCCAGGATCTCATGCTCACCGTGGCAGTCGGTACAATTGGGCGCATCAAGAATACCCGCTGCCAATGCCTTGCCATGTATTCCTCGGCTGTACTGAATGTAAATGTCATTGTGACATTTCGCGCAGGTCGATGGGATATTCATCTTGTTGGCCAGCGATTTCGGATCGGACGCCTTGCGCAGGTCGTGCATGCCGTGACAATCGTTGCATGTCGCCGCCGAGCCGATCCCCTTGGAAATCCCTTCGGCGTGTATCCCTCGCATGTACCGGTCGTACGAGTCGGCAAGGCGTATATCGGGGTCGAGTTTGAGTCCTAACTTGGAGTGACACGAGGAACACGTCACCGGCAAGTTCTTGGCTGAAGTCATAGCCAATGGGTTCTGTGCCGGGAGTATATTGTGTTTTCCGTGACAGGAGGCACAGGTTGGCGCCATCGGATTGTCCCTTGACGCCGTTCCATGCGCCGAGTTCACGTAAATGTCATTTACATCGGAGTGACAGGTTCCGCACTGAACATGATCGGCCGTCTCTTTGTGGGGGTACTCCTTCGTGCCGGCCAGATCAGCGTGACAGTCAACGCAGTTCATTCCCTTATGCACTGATGAATCAAGCGATGCCTGAAATACCGTCATCGAGATTTCCTGGCTGTGACGGTCCAGTCCGGTCAAGCCCGCTTCACCGTGACACCCAAGACAAGTCGCGTTGTCGACCTGTGCCCAAACGCTGCCAACTGCAATCAATCCTGCCGCAAGCACCGTTAGCAATGTCTTCATCTCCTCAACACCTTTCTTGCCGAACTCTGCTCAAATCGCCCGACCACCGACAGAATTGCTCGCGAACAGCCCCAAGGCCCTTGGCCGGCAACCCAAATGCGTCACCTGAGAGCATCAGGACAAATATCGTCTTATTTGTGAAAATAATAACAATCTATCCTGTTTGTCAAGACCGAACTAGACCTTAATTACTCTACTTGTCTTGTTCCTTCAGAGCATTCTTACGAGGCTTCTTGACGGCCGGACTTGGATTAGACCATGAAGGCCAGTTTCCGCGAATCGAGGCGATCTCTCAAGCCTCACCGCTACTGGCCTTGCCAATCACGGACAGACTCTTCTCGCCGGCGAATGAACGTTATGATCGTACCGATCAGTACCAGTATCGCCCCGCCCCAGACAAGGTTTATCAGCGGCTTCTTTGAAATATCAAGAACCAGGGTCTCCGGCGATGTCACGTCTGTCAATCCCGGAATATTCAGCACGACCGCTTTCTGGTCGGCCAATATCCTGACCAGCTCCACGAAATAGCTTTTGCCGCCCGCAGAAATCATGGCCGGCGTGGCCGTGTTTGTCGACTGTCCGTCCTTGCCTACTCTTTGTTCAATTGAAGGCTCTATTGACGTCGTCGACCCTGCTGCGACCACATCGATCTGCGCCCCCACGCGAAACCGCTCGGATTGAGAGGAGTCACCGTGCCCACCCATGTTGTATTCTCTGAAGGTCAGCTCGAAATCCCCGACTTTCTGACTCTCCCCCTTGACGAGAGTGAGGCCCGTCCCCTCTTCCCCTTCCTTGATCTGCTCCGGCGCCATGTAGTAGTCGAAAAGCACCGTACGCTGAATGTACGGCTTCCGCATCGTCCCCTGCATTCGTTCGGAGTAGTACAGTTGCGGACGTGCCTCGGTAGTGTCTCCATCATGAGCCACGAGCATCAAAAGCTCGTTATTCGGGTGGCGAAAATCGTTGGCCATGCCGTTATATGATATCCCCAGTCCATAACTCTCGCGCGATTCCCCCTTTGGGATAACCACCTTGTCGCTGGTAGTGAATGCGGACGAGGCGAGAATTCCCACAGCCATCACTCCGAATCCAAAATGCGTCAATTGCCCGCCCATCAATTTCCAGCGATCCGGCAGATAACCCGCAAGAGAAATGACATTTGAAGTTGCCGCCATGAGAGCGGTAGCAAAAAATAGAGCGAATAAGTAGTCGCGGACTCCCAGAGAGAAGCTGACTACTATTGTCAGAGCAAAGACAAGCAGCGCCGGAAGCGTCTGCTTCCACAGGTCCCGTTTGAACAAATACACTGCCATGCCGGAGGCAATGACTGCGAACAGGATTGCGAATTCGATATTGGTCTTGAGCGCGAAAACAAAAAGGCCGAATGCGATCGCCAGCGCTCCGCCCAGAGTGACGGCGAGTTTCCTCCGCCAATTCGGCACTTTGAAATCCACATATTGCAGCAGCGGCGAGACCGACAACAGAAACGTCATCAGTATGACCAGCGGAATCGCGAACTGGTTATACGTGGCGACATCGGCCGCACGCGGTTCAGCGGCGAATGCTTTGGTGATGAGCGGCAATGATGTCCAGAATAATACAATCAGTCCAAATGTCACCGTCACCGTCAAACCTGCGAACAGGGAGAACTCACGGCCGTAGTAATTGTAGTTCAACGCTGCGCTTGGAATTGACCGCCATCGTATCGCCAGCATCACCACACTCAGGAGTAACGACACAAGCATAAACGCGATCAGGAGATTGTTGATTCCCAGATCAGTGAAGCTGTGAACCGAAAAATCCGCCAGCACGCCGCTCCGCGTGAGAAACGTGCCGTATACGACCAGCAGAAAGACAGACGAGGTCAGCATGAGATTGACTCGCCTGAGCGCGCCGGAGCGCCGTTCGATTATCAAACCGTGCACCAGCGCCAGCGAAATCACCCAGGGTATGAACGATGAGTTCTCGACCGGGTCCCAGGCCCAGAAACCGCCCCAGCCGAGAGTCTTGTAGGCCCAAAAGCCGCCCAGAATATTGCCTGCCGCCAACATCAGCGCCGTGATCACTACCCACGGGAAGGCGCGGCGGAGCCAAGTCGAATACTCATTCATGATGAGCGCGGCTGTCGAGATCGCAAACGGAACGGCGGCCATCGCATAGCCGAGGAAAATCACCGGTGGATGAATCACCATCCATGGGTCCCGCAACAGAGGATTGAGCCCCAACCCGTCCGCAGCGGGAATCGGCAGAAGAGCAAACGGTGAGAGCTTCACAAGTATGGCGAGGAAAAACAGATTCACCAGGCTAAACACCGCCATCGCGAAGTTCCTGTACTGCCCCCCACGCTTGATGATAATATACCCGAACAGCGCGTTGAAGAACAGCCACAGGAGGTAGGTGCCTTCCTGCCCGCCCCAGAAAGCGGACAGAATGTAGAATACCGACTGCGCCCGCTCCGAATATTCGTACACGTATTTGATGGCATAGTTATGTGTGAAGAACAGCAAGAACAGATAAGCGACCGCCAGCCCTGCCAACACGGTAAACAGATTGTACGCATTCTGCGCCAGCCCCTCAAAGGACTGTCTGCCACGCGCCGACAGGAAGTACGCCGTACCGGCGACGACATTGAAGCCAAGCGCCAGGAAGATGAGCAGGTCACCCGGTAGATTCGGAGCCATGCTTAGACGCCGGATTTCCCGGCATTCGCCTCATCGTGCTTCTTCACGTCTTGGTATTCGCCCCCTTCTCCCTGATACTTGGAGGGACACTTCACCAGCATTTGATCGGCGACGAATACACCCTCACTGGATTTGCCTTTCAGTACCACCGATGTTGCCTGATCAAAATTCCCCGGCACTACTCCGTAGTAATAGACCGGCATTCTCGGCGCGGCCGTTGAGTCGCCGGTTTGAGCATCGTATACGGCAAACTCCAGCCGCCCTTTGTCCGTATTATAGTTCACTTTTGAGAAGTCGATCCTGCCGAGGACCTGAACGATTCGCTGACTCTTGGTGGCCTCGTCCAAAGACACGTACTGAATCGTCGTCTTCAGGAACGCCGATGCTCCCCAGACGATAAAGACGACAATAATGACTCCGCCGATTATGTATTTCGCACGCACGATTAGTTCTTCCTCTCAAGTTGCTTGACCCGTTTGTCCAGACGGAACAGAAACAAGAACAGCCCAATCCAGACCGCCAGGGTCACACCCAGTGCAATGTAGTTGCCGTCCATCAATCCCTTTCTTCGCGCTGCCTGACCATTGATTGTACCCGGTTTGCCAGCCCGAACATCCAGAAAAAGAGAAGTGTAAAAAGTGCCAACGATGAAAAGAAGATCAGCCGGACCTGTGTTCCCATCGTGAATTTCAGATTCTTGTCGACTACCGAATCTGCCGGGTGCAGCGAGGGAACCACCCTTGGCACCACGAAGATCAGAAACGGCACCGTTACGAATGCGAATATGGCATATACGGCAGACAACGCCGCCCGCCGTTCCTCGGTTTCAACCGCCCCTCTCAGCGCGAAATACGCTCCATAAATAAGCAGCAAAATGAATATCGAGGTTTCACGGGGATCCCAGTTCCAGAACGATCCCCATGTCACCTTTGCGAATATGGATCCTGACAACGTAGCCAGTATGCAGAAGACCAAACCAAGAGCCGCTGCGCTGGTCGCCCGGTCATCAAACCTCTGCTGCTTGGTCCGGAGATACTGAACTGAGTACACCATTGCCATTGCAAAAGCCAGTACACAGATCCATGCCTGTGGTATGTGGTAATAGAAAATGCGGCTGGCTTCACCAAGCGTTCGCTGCAAATCTAAACGTTCGTAATGCTGTGGCGTGGGCGTGATGAAACTGACCACGATCAAGGCCGACATCCCCAAAAACAGCAACAACTTCCACCACATCTGCGTTACTTCACTACTCCAAATTATCTTCTTCGGTTCTTCGCTCGGCCAAAAATAGACCAACCATGAAAAAACGCAACCAATTTAATACCCTTTGGGCTGTTTTTCACAAGCTTCTGGCTTATCATCTCCATACGCTGAAGCTGAACCGCTCATATGTTTTGTCTATCCGCTTGCCATGCCTATGGTTGCGGATCAGCACCGAGTCAGGCCGAACGGCTTGCATCAATACGTGACCTGGCAATTCATGCCATCTTCAGCCATAGAACGCATCGCTGGCTCAAAAGTGCCCTACGATAGAGCGCCTCCCACTTGGCTGCGTGAACCTAATGATCTTCTCTTAGTCTGCCCTCCAAATCGCTTGACAGAATTTTCCTGACCATATATGATATTCTTGTGGCCGCGTTCGAGCGGTTTATAGTTCACCGAACACAGCAACACGTACCAGCACCGCTTACGGCACGGATACAGATCGAAGTCGTCACGTTGATTGATAACATCTGAGTCCTTCGTGTGAACGCATTTCGCAATGGAGGCAGAAAATGCAGGCGAAGATAATTGACATTAAGGAAGATGAAGTCTATCTCGAGGTTGACGAGCAATTGCGTTTTCACTCTCGGTTTGTTATCCCGCCGCGCCTTCAACCTCTGCATGTTCTTGACCACGTGAATTTCAGCTTCGTTCCAAGCGGCACCATCCCTTGCGTCAAAATACAGTCGGTACAACCGCCGAATCACCCCAGACTGTAGTCGCTGTAACTCGCATCTACGCCATCTGTCATCGCGAGGAGTAACGCGTCATTCTGAGCCAAGTCGAAGGACTCGGCGCGACGTCGCGATCTGCCTGCCACGCGACAACCTGTCTCATTCGGTAACTCATTCGCTATCGTTGACTCCCCAAACATCTACCCTTATAATTAGACCTTTCGGATTGTTGCGCGACCGGTGATCGGCCGAAAGTGCGGCCTTTGCGCACCAATCGCACTCAAACATTAGCACGATTGGACGGAGGACCGAATGTCCGCGATACTGAAGATCGGGATTATCACTAGCGGCGGCGATTGCGGCGGCCTGAATGCGGTTGTCAAGGGGGCATCTCAGATGGCCACTCGAAGGGGCGTGAGAACATTCGCCATCCCCAACGGTTACGCCGGACTGTACAACCTGATTGGCATGGAGAAGTTGGTCGAATTGACTCCGTCCCGACTGGATACCTTTAGCATCGGGCTGGCCGGCTCCGAGGCCGGACACTCACGCGTGAAGATCAGCAAAATCAAAGATGAGAACAAATATCAGCGGATAAGAGACGGCCTGACCAAGTTTGGTATCGGTGGGCTTATTATCAGCGGTGGCGATGATACCGGCGCGGTTATTCTCGATCTGGCCAACGAGGGGATTAAGTGCGTGCATGCGCCCAAGACAATGGACCTCGATCTCGTGCCGTACAGTGTCGGCGGCGACTCAACGATTAACCGAATCGCCGAGTTTGTTCGCGATCTCAAGACCACTGGACGTACACACAACCGCGTGATGGTGGTTGAAGTGTTCGGGCGCTATGCCGGTCACACTGCTTTTCGCGGCGGCATCGCGGGTGAGGCCGATGCTATTCTCATTCCGGAGATTCCAGTCGATTTCGGCGAACTGTATCGCCATCTGAAGAAAGTATACACGAAGCGAATTATCGAAAGCGATATCAAAGCCGGCACCTACACGATCGTGGTCGCGGAAGGGTTGAAGGATGCTTCTGGGAAAGAGATGTACGATGATGCGGCCGGCCTCGATTCGTTCGGCCACAAGAAGCTGGCCGGGGCCGGGAAATTCGTCTCACAGGAGATTACCCGGCAGTTGAACAACGATCC
>Ga0315276_10000063_pt1 | contig 79679 bp, 59 predicted proteins | sample YL17G05_0_MG_FD_204542 | JGI IMG/M metagenome (GOLD analysis project Ga0315276, IMG submission 204542) | Sediment microbial communities from Yellowstone Lake, YNP, Wyoming, USA - YL17G05_0 | ecosystem: Environmental > Aquatic > Freshwater > Lake > Sediment | place: USA: Wyoming | collected...
CTGCCGGAAACGTTAACATGACGGGAGTTATTGACCTGGCGGACCTGAGTGCGCTGGTCAGCTATCTTACGGGGGGTGGCTATGTGCTGCCATGTGCCGATGCCGCCAACGTCAACGGGTTTGGCATTGTTGATCTCGGCGACCTAAGCGCGCTAGTAAGTTTTCTCACGGGCGGAGGGTACGTGCTGCCGAGTTGCTCATAACGGTTCGAATCTATGAGTGGACCCACCTCGGCAACAGGGTGGGTTCTTTGTTTCCATACAGTGGGGGAGTGGGTGAGTCGTGACATGGGCTGTACTAATCCAGGATTTGCCGGAGGTTGGGACAGAAGCCTGACTCGCAAATATCAAAGTGGCGATGGCGTGTAGCTTGTGAATGCAACCAGCTCAATTCGGTTGTCTGTTGGCTACCGGATCGGCCGAGCAACGGTCCCTTCAGACTGTCCGCGAGGGGATGGAGTCCATGGAACACAGGGGAAACCACCAAATCTGCCAGGGTGAATCCCTGGTTGCCTCGTAACTTCAATGCAGTCAATGGCTTTGGCGGCATGATCCTTAGGAGCGGAGCCTGCCTGCCAGAAACTCGATAATCCGGAAAATATTGCCATGTAGTCATCGGAAAGCCCTTGACAGGGTAAATAAACAAGTATATTATTCAGTGAGTTGCGGCTATGGGGCTAGCGAGCACGCCGGGTATTCTTTGACCTATGAGCTGGCCTGACGCGACGGACGTTTCGGACATAAGAGACTAGGTAATACACTAAGAGGTAATGCGGTACGAATTGCTCACGTCCTCAAACTTCAAATCTAAAGCTCAGAGTTTGCCGGAAGCGGGCTATTAATCGTTGAACTTCTTTGCCTGCACGCTTCATGGCTGGCGATGCAGGGCTTCTTTCAAACCATGGTAATAGGCCAAACGAATTGAGGAGTACTGTATGGCCTTCATAAAGAACACCGCTAGTTTCGTGGCGCTGTGTGCGTTTGCTTTGGCGTCAGGAGTTTACGCCGGCGATCCGATCGGCGGCCCTTCAGACCCGAACCCGGTCTCGCAGCCGGTAGGCGGCGCTTGGATCAGCCCTGATACAAACCTGGTACCGATCGGCGATACGGTCACTATTAAAGGCGGAGCCTTTGCTCCGGGAGAGACTGTTGCTATAAGAGTTGTTCGCCCCGATGGTACACAGGCTGGATCATGGCTAAGTACCGCCAATGATCAGGGCTTGATCTCTACCCAGTGGACTCTGCCATATACTGAGATTGCTGGTGAGACACTCCGACTGTCGGCTTTAAGTTCGGCTTCCGAGACTCCGGCTACATCTTCTTTCATGACCAGCGCTGGAACCGACCTTGACCAATTGCAGAACGGGACGACCTCCACTCCGGCTGAATGGGCCAATGGGGATATCAATAAAAACAATTCCTGCTATAGCGAAGGAAATTCGGTACCGTTTAGATATTTCGTGACCGGCACGACAACCGGGTCCCAACACTATTTCACGATCAGTATGGAGTGGACCAAGGGGGGCATTCACGCCTATGACTATCTGACACAGTGGAACCAGACCGAAAACCCAGAGATTATCGCTGCGGGTGGAGCTTGTGGCGTTCCAACAACTCCTCCTCCGGGATGCGCACCCCCCAGCGGTTTCTTCAGTTGGCCTGATCCTTCGAACAGCAGCAACTATTCGGGCACCATTCCGCCCGACTTTTTCACGACAGTAAATCCGGGCTTCGTAGTTGATGGACCGGGCAATCTCGGCCTCTACAACGCGTCTATTGACTCTGTCAGTAAGTACTATTTCACCGGTAGCGCCAGTGATCGCACTTGGAACGTAAAGGTATATTTCCGTACAACGGTGGGCGGTTCCGGTACCAGTGTTGGCTTCTTCTGGGGCGGGCATCTCGCATCCGGAACGCCTTCTGCCTGGGGTGTTGGTAACGGCTCGGCTTCTATTAGTGGAGCTCCATTTCATATGAGGGCGAAAGATCTTGATGACGGCGGCGGCGCCAATCAAGACCGTAGTATTCAGATCGGGTCTCTGTGTGTGCCCCCCATTGCGACTATTACATGCACGGCGTTGGACTCCATGTGCTCCGGCGGAAGCTATAGCTGCAGTCTGCCGGCGGGCGCCGGCGGCTACACGTGGAACGTGAAGAACGGCACGATTACTTCTGGCCAGGGAACGAATTCGGTTACGTTTACGGTCAACGCGGCTCCGGGCGGCACGATTACTGTCTCGATGGCGGCGTGCAACGCCAGCACTAGTTGTCAGGGGAACTTCTGTTGTGCTTATGATACCGTAATTGTTCCTGTGAAGAATTGCAATACCTGTCCGGTCGCCACTTGTCATGCCGACACATCGGTTTTCCTTTGCTCCACACAGCCGGTGTGCATTTCGGGATTCAGTTGTTTCGACGCGGACGGTAATCTCGCGTCCTGTACTGCGATCGGCGGCACATTGAGCGGCAATACGATTTGTTTCACGCCGGACACTTCCGGCCTCTACAGACTAAAATTGATTGCTCTGGATAGCTATGGTTGCGCCGACACGTGCATCACGCATGTGACGGTTAAGATCAATGAACGGCCCGAAGCTCTCTGTCCGGGCGATACGACTCTCTACGTGTGCAACTTGAATCAGATTTGTTTGCCCGGTTTTTCAGGGAAAGATAACGACCACAACCTTAAGTCGGTAACCGTGAGCGGCTGCACTTTGTCCGGCGACACGGTCTGTTTCACGCCCGTGGCTGGACAAAAGATTATTCGGATTATTGCCGAAGATAGCTGTGGAGCAAAGGACACTTGTTATACTAATGTAAATGTAATTCTTAACCGCCCGCCGGTTGTTACATGCCACAAGGATACGACTATTTTCCGATGCGGACCGGCTCCGGTCTGCCTGTCCGGATACACGGCGACCGATCCTGACGGTAACCTCAAGACTGTAACTGTCGCTGGCGGAACTCTGAGTGGCAATCAGGTCTGCTTCACGCCGGTTGTAGGAATCAACACCATCACGTTGACCGCCACTGATAGCTGTGGAGCGCTGGTATCGTGCGTGACGACTGTCACGGTTGTCCAAAACCAGCCACCGTCCGTTGTCTGTCACAATGACACGACGATATTTGTCTGTAACCTTGATGCCATTTGCCTGCCGGGCTACAGCGCATCGGATCCCGACGGCAATCTTACCTCGGTTGTGGCTGGAGGCGGCACGCTGAGTGGAAACTCCATCTGCTTCACACCGGTAGTGGGGTTGAACACGCTTACCCTGACGGCCACGGATGCCTGCGGTGCGCAGGCCTCGTGCCAGACAAGGGTGACCATTATTCTTAACAGCCCGCCTGTCTCTATCTGTCACCCGGATACCACCGTATTTATGTGTGCTATCGCCCCAATTTGCATACCAGGATTCTCGGCTTCCGATCCGGATGGGAATCTGGCTTCAGTGGTCGCTACCGGCGGCACTCTGGGTGGTAACTCGATCTGCTTCACGCCGACAGTCGGGGTGAACACGCTGACGCTTACGGCCACTGATGCTTGCGGCGAGCAGTCCGTGTGTATCACCAAAGTGACGGTGGTCCTGAATGCGCCACCGACAGTGAAATGCCACAAGGACACAACTATATTTGTCTGCAATCTGAATCCGATTTGCCTCACGGGTTACACGGCGACCGATCCAGACGGCAATCTTGTCTCGGTCGTGGCCGGCGGGGGTACGTTGAAGGGAGACACGATCTGTTTCACGCCGGCAGCAGGAAATAATGTACTTACGTTGACTGCCACCGATGCATGCGGAATTCAAGCGTCGTGTCAGACGACGGTAAATGTCGTGCTTAATCGTCCGCCGGTAGTGGGCTGTGCCGGCAATCTGGCGAAGTTTGTCTGTGATCTTGGGCAGCTCTGCCTGCCCGGATTCACGGCCACTGATCCGGACGGCAACCTGACCAGTGTGACGGTGACGGGCGGCACGCTCAAGGGGGACACGGTCTGCTTCACTCCTGTGGTGGGTCTGAATACCATTACTCTGACCGCCGTCGACGCTTGTGGCCTTCAGGCCACGTGCCAGACCACGGTGACTGTTACCCTTAACAGCCCGCCGGAGGTGACCTGTCACGCCGATGTATCGATGTTTGTCTGCACCCTGGCCCAGATCTGTCTCGACGGATTCACGGCCACCGATCCAAACAACAACCTCAAGTCGGTGACAGTGACCGGTGGCACTCTCAATGGTAACACTGTCTGTTTCACTCCAATCGCCGGAGTGAACACAATCAGAGTCATAGCTGAAGACACCTGCGGGGCCAAGGACACGTGTGAGACGAGGGTGACGGTTACGCTCAATCAGCCACCGACCTTGACGTTCAACGCGGCTCAGGCACACGACACTTCGCTGTGCACGCCCGTCCAGCTCTGCTACAGCTATACGGTGACAGATCCCAATGGCCCGGCAAAACTGATCGAATCGCTGGTCTCCGGCCCGGCCGGCGCGACCATCGACACGGCAGCCAACAGAGTGTGCTTCACGCCTACGGTGACTGGCACATACACGTTTATTGCTCAGGTCGTCGATTCGTGCCAGAGAGCCGGCCTTGACACGCTCACCGTTACCGTGTGTGTCAACACTCCGCCGACGATCAAATTCGCTCACAACAATTATGAACGTAGCATCTGTAATTCGGTGCGGCTCTATGAACCGTATACCGTTACCGATGTGAACTGCGTAGGCGGGACCAACGAACTGCTCTTATCCGGTCCTTCCGGCTCCAGCATAGATACCGCTACCAACAATGTGTATTTCACTCCAGTCACCAGCGGTGTTTACACGTTCATCATTCAGGCGATTGATCAGTGCGGCGCCAACCATGCCGATACATTATCGATCACTGTTCATATCAACCAACCGCCGACCATTGCTCTTTCGACCGACTCCCTGTATGTCTTGATGTGTCAGAAAGCCGAATCAACCGTATGCATAAGCTATACCATCAGCGATCCCGACGGTGTCAAGCTGGTCGAGGTGCTCGTCAACGGCACACCGGCCATGCATATGGACACATCCGCCAATACGATTTGTCTGGATCCGAAAGCCGGCGGCCTTTACACGATCATCGTTCAGGTGACCGATTCCTGCGGAGCATACGATCGGGACACGGCTGTCATATTTATTGACCGCGTGCTCTGCTGTCCGTCGGTGACCATTGAAAAGACTCATGACGTTCTTCAGGGGACCATAGCCTGTGTGTCGATTACCATGCAGGGAGAGCAGTTCGATATGGGTGGATTTGACCTGCTGATCGCCTATGATGCTTCAAGTCTCACGCCCTCATCGGTTGCACCGGGGCAGATGATTGGAGACTGTCGTTGGGAGTATTTCACCTACCGGTATGGGGCTAACGGTAACTGTGGCTCGGCCTGTCCGTCCGGACAGCTCCGGCTTGTCGCTATCGCCGAAATCAATAACGGTGCCGCTCATCCATCATGTTGGGGCACGATCACCCGCACGGAGACTGTGGAATTGGCCAAAATTTGCTTCCTGGTGTCTAACGACCGGACACTCGAGTGCCAGTTCTCGCCGATCCGTTTCTTCTGGATCGATTGCGCAGACAACACCTTCTCCACCGTCGGCGGTGATACTATGATTCTTTCCGACGAAGTCTATGACTACGACAATCCTTTGCCGATCAGCAACGGTACCTTCGGTTTCCCAACCTATTTTGGTGCACAGGACATCTGTGTTACCTCGCCTAAGCCGGGCAAACCGCCGACAGTTCGTTGTATCGACTTCTATAACGGCGGTATCGATATCGTCTGCTCCGACTCGATCGACGCCCGGGGCGATGTCAACCTGAACAATCTGGCCTACGAAATCGCCGACGCCGTGATGTTCACCAATTACTTTGTCAGGGGTCTCCCGGCGTTTGCTCCACATACGCAGGGCTCGATTGCCGCCACCGATGTGAACGCCGATGGTCTGAGCTTGACGGTTGCCGACCTGGTGTATCTCATCCGCATAATAGTTGGCGATGCTCTCCCGTATCCGAAGATCACTCCGGTTGAGGCCACGTATGTGAACAACAGTGGGATCTTGTCGGTGGATATAGCGATGGGAGCGGCATACGTCGTAATAAGGGGTGAAGTGGCTCCCGAGCTGCTGGCGAAGAACATGCAAGTGGCTTATGGGGTTCGCGAAGGTAACACCCACGTGATCGTGTATCCAAGTTGGAGCAGCACTTCGACCGAGTCCTTCGTAGGCAACTTCCTGGACGCCCGCGGAGAAGTCCTTTCAGTCGAGATGGCCACGGCCGACGGCTCTCCAGTAGTCGCGAAGATGATTCCGGCGAACTATGCGCTGGCTCAAAATCATCCGAACCCATTCAATCCGACGACTGAACTCAGCTTCAGTCTGCCGGTTGCTTCTCGGTACACCCTGACCGTTTACAACGTGACCGGCCAGAAAGTGGCTGAGTACAGCGGAACGAAGGAAGCAGGGAACCATAGCATCACTTTCAACGGTGGCGGTATGGCCTCCGGTGTTTACTTCTACAGACTGGTCGCTGGTGACTTCTCGGCCATCAAGAAAATGGTGCTCTTGAAATAGACGATCTGTATCGAACAATTAGAGAAACAAGCCACCTCAGCGATGGGGTGGCTTTCTCATTTGAATCGGGATCGGAATCCCGTCGATTGGCAAGGCTAGTTCACCGCGGCTCTGCGCTGTGCTGTGTGATTGCACCGGTCTTCAGTTTGTGGCGATAGACTCTTGATGACAGCCTACTTGCGACGTTCCAGTGCCGCGAGCCGACGCGTGGCGTCTGTCATCTCTATTACACCCGGATCCGCGGTCTTCCAGATCGAAAGGAAGTGACGATATTCGTCGGCTGCTTGCGAGGGCCACTGCGATTCTTCATAGGCGCGGCCCAGATAATAGTGCAGCTTGACGCTTTCCGCGCCCCAGAATAGCCTAAATGGAGTGTACTTGCCGTCGGCTTTTTGCAATGTGGCAGTGGCTTCAGCGAGGCGACGAGCATTTAGATAGGCTTTACCCAATGCCAATCGATCAAAGAACAGGTCAATCCGGTCGTGAAGAGGTTCGAGGTATTGTACGGCTAAGTCCGGTTTCTTGGTGGCCTCTGCGATCGAGGCCATTCCCAGAAAGTATGGTAACTGGTGGTACTGACCGCTGTCCAGAGCCTGTTTGAACCATGCGGCTTTCTTCAGGGCTTCGTCTGTGCGTCCGGCAGAAGTCAAGAGGCGGATGTAGTAGGCAATTTTGCGATTCCTGTCGCTAATCTCAGGACTTGTCTCGAGGGCAAGGCTCCGCTCCATAGTGCTCAAAGCCTCGGCTATCCTGCCAGATGCCTCATAGAGCGTCGCCTTCCAAAACAGTCGGTAGGGGAGGTTGCGATCAAATCCTGCAGCGCTGTCCGATGCGATGGCGGCATCGATCTTCGTCAGGGCTTCTCGGAAATGTCCCTGGTAGGCGGAAAGATACGCGCGGTACATAGCCGATGAACGGCGGTCTGAAACATTAGAACTCGTGGCAAGGGCCGCAAAACAGCTGTCAGACCGAACAAAGTCCTCTTTGAAGGCATACGTGGTGCCCAGACCAATAAGCGAGGGCCAGAAGTCCGGTTTCAATCGTAGCGCCTGGCGGTAGAAATCGATAGCCTGGTCCAGTTTACCGTTCAGCGCGTATATCTCGGCGCGAGAATCATACGGGTTAGGTTCGGTAGGTGCCAGCGCAACGCAGCGGTCGATCGACCGAACAGCATTCTCAAAGTCGCCAATGCGACTATAGGTGTACGCAAGTTGATTCCACACTTGGATATTCGATGAATCCAGTGCCAAAGCCATCTGAAGGTGTTTGACGGCCTGCGGGTACATTTCGTAAGAATACTCGGCGACGCCCAATTGCAGGAGCGGTTCCTTTTCATCCTTGAACCGCTTTACAAATTCTCCAAGAATGTCCATGTTCCTTCGCCAGTCTCCCGAAACCGAGGCTACCCGGCTGCTGATGAAATACCGATCCCGCTCGCCGGCTTTATCCGAGTATTGCCTGGCCTTGTCCAGACAAACCCGCCACTCCGGGTCCGGCAGAATGCGCGAGAGATAGTAGTATGGCATTGCAAACGTGGAATCGAGTTCAACGGCCCGTCGGAAATGCCGTTCGGACTCACTTGTGTAGACCTTGCGATAGAGATCAACACCTCGAATATATTCGCGGTACGCTTCAGGTGATGATGTAGTCATGTCGACTATCGGTTGATACACTTCTTGATCTCTTATCGAAGGCTGTATAAGAGCGATACGCATCTCCGCCGCCAACTGATCAACTGCGGCAAACATGCCCAGGTCATTACTGATACTCACTTTGGAAGCGGATTTGACCGTTCCGGTTGATACATCTATCAATTGGGCCGTGAGCACAATCTCCGAAGCAACTTGGTTGACAGCGCCATCCATCAGCCACCGCGCCCGCGCGCGCTTGGCCACTGTCTCCGCAGTTTTCGCTGCTGAAACATCATCAGACTGGCTGATTTGCCTGTTCAGGTCATAGATGTGTTGTGATGATACTATTTGGAGCGACGATGTTTGTGATAGATCGGTGATCAGAAGGTTGGCGATGACGTCACCCATATTGGAATTCTCAGCCGATGGCCTCAGGTCATCAAAGGGCAAGATGGCTACGCGATTTTCAATCGCCACAGCCGGCTCTTCAGTACTGATCTCCAATTTCCAGTCCTTGAGGACCAGGAAAAGAACAACGGCCGCACCGACAGCAACCGGCGCCAGTACTCGCCAGAACCGTGCCAGCGAAGGCACAGCCTGAACGGTGTCAACCTCTGGTCTTGTCAATTCCCTGACCTGCCGTCTGGTTTCGGCATCGAGTTTGAGGAGTCGTGCTGCCTCGGCCGTACGCTGGAGATCTGCAAAGCAGTGGTCGCACTCGATGATATGTTGCTCGACTAGCGCCCGCTCCTCGTCGGAGAGCAAACCAAGCTCGAAGGCATACAGAAGCTCAGCAACCTTCTTGTCGTGACACTCAGACACTAACTGACCTTCCCGGTTTCAAGGCATTTTAGCAACATAGCTCGTCCGCGACGCAGCAATGAATAGAATGAGTTTCTATTCAAGCGCATTCGGTCGCATATCTCCATGGCGTTGTAGCCCTGGCTATGATGATTCAACACTCGCGCATATTGCCGGTTCACCTGACCGATTATGTTCAGGCAGTCGATGATCCGTCTGCGAAGTAACTGATCGTCGCCTGCCGCTTCCGCCGTTTCCAGCGCGGTCGGATCACGTTCAAGCCGACGCTGGTCGCCCCGAACCGCCCGCATGTAAGTGAGAATCTGGTTGTCGAGCACCTTATGTGCCCACGCGGCAAAACTGGCGGTTATGGTCAGGGTCCGGTATTCCCGGCAGACTATCAACATGGCGCTCTGTACCACTTCCTCTGCTTCAATCGGGTCCCATATCCTTTGGGTTGCAACGTAGCGGAATCGTTCAGACAGATGGGCAAAAAGTTGGTCCAGAGCGATGGAATCCCCTTTTTGTGCACACTCGAACAGCTCGTTGAACCGGCTTGCCTTCATATCGGAGCACCTATAACCACTTGCGGGGCAGCGCCGTGGGTGATACTTGAGACGCCGACAAGCATCCGGTCCCTTCTATTGAAGACGCACCAGACCCGGCTGAAAATGTAGCCCAAATCGCTAGTTCTTCGGCTCACGTGCACGATTTCCCAGATGAGGCGCCCTAAGTCTATAGATAGGCATTGCTCAATTATCCAAATGAATAGGATGCGCGTCAATATGTTTCTACAAAACCATACTTCCGGCACAGCCGCAACGCTTCACCAACTCATCTGTAACAGCCCGATTTCAATTATTCAACCGGAGTGAATTAACGAGGTAGTCAAGATGGCTTCAAGTTTCAAATCAACATGGTTGCTTGTGTTGATCCTATTAGTGCATTTGCCGGTAGCCGGTAAACCGCTGATCGGCCGGGCTACCAGTACCGGTCAACCCCTGACTTTTTCACCGAATCGGGGACAGTGGTCTGATAGCGTACTGTTTAGAGCCACTACTAACAGTACTACCATGTGGTTCACCTGCACCGGGGCTTTCTATCAATTCTCCGGACAGAGGAGTGAAGTGTCGCCCGATCTGCCCAGTGCAATCGATCCCTCGCCTGACCGCCGTGAAACGATGCTTCTTGAAACCCGGTTCGTCGGTGCCAACCCGCGTCCTATGGTGGAGGGAGTAAAGCAGGCTGGTGGACCGAGCAACTTCTATCTCGGCAGTGACCCGTCGAAGTGGCAGACCAACGTCCCGAGTTATCGGACCATCGTGTATGATGAGATATATCCCGGCATAGACTTGCAGTACCATGGTGATGGTCGTCAGTTGGAGTACGACTTCGTCGTGTCAGCGGGGGCGAATCTGAACGAAATTAGGGTACAGTATACTGGAGCGAACTCAGTCTCGGTAAATGAGCTTGGGGAGTTGGTTGTGGAGACCGATTGGGGGAGAGTAGTAGAGCGTTCGCCGGTTGTCTTTCAGGAGATCAACGGTGATCGTCGGGTAATGCACGGGGAATACACGCTGTTGTCCGAAACGACATTCGGTTTCAACCTCGGGCAGGAGTATGACCCAGCCTACACCGTTGTGATCGATCCGGTGCTGTCGGTCAGCTCGTACCTTGGGGGCGGTGGTGACGATTTCGGCACGGCCATCAGAACAGACTATGCCGGAAATGTCTATGTCGTGTGTCAAACGTCGTCCGCCAATTTCCCGATACTTTCGCCGCTGCAGGGTACGCTCAGGGGAACGGGCGACATCGCGATTACCAAACTCACCCCGGATTGCTCCAGTATCATCTGGAGTACATACTTGGGAGGCAGCAACTGGGACGGTTGGCCGGGCCTTGGCGTAGATTCTCTGGGAGATGTCTATGTGACCGGTCAAACATATTCATCGAATTTCCCGACCCAAAATGCCCTGCAGGGGACCCTGCGAGGAGGCTCCGATGTATTCGTTACCAAGCTGACGACTAACGGTGCTCTCGTGTACAGCACGTATCTCGGTGGAACGGGGAATGAGTGGTGGGCACGATCGGGAGTGGACGATTCGGGTCACGCAATAATCGTCGGACTCACGCAGTCGACTGACCTGCCGGTAGTGAACGCATTTGACCCAACGTACAGAGGCAATGATGACATCTTTCTCGCGAAATTCGCTGCGGACGGCGAGAGTCTCGTCTATTGCACGTATTTGGGTGGAACCGCACCCGAGGAGAACCATGCGATCACGGTAGGTCCCGACGGCGGAGCGTTTGTCACCGGGCTTACGGGTTCAGTTGACTACCCTACGACCCCCGGTGCGTACAACCGGACGCTCGTGAACGGGGACTATGATTGCTATGTAACTAAAGTGGCATCTGATGGGAGTCTGGCATACAGCACGTTCGTTGGAGGAAGCAGCTTTGAAGACGGCATGGGAATATTCGTGGATCGGTCCGGGCACGCCTATGTCGGTGGCGGTACGTCGAGCTCTGATTTTCCGCTGGTGAACTCGTATGACACGACTCGCTATACAATGGCCTGCGGACATGTGTTCAAGCTGTCACCCGGCGGCGACAGTCTGGAGTACTCTGCGATATTGGGAGGCAACGACAATTGGAGCGTTGTCGGTGATATAGCAGCCGACGACTCCGGCCGGATTATCGCCGTCCTGGCTACTTGGTCGGCCGAAATTCCGATGCACAACGCGTTCGACCCGACGTACCGAGGAGGCGAGGACGGAGCGCTGGTGGTCTGGGACAAAACTGGCAAGAGAATCGACTTCAGTACTTATCTTGGCGGATCAGACAACGACGAGCTCCGGGGCCTTGCGCTGGGTCGCGATGGTTCAATATACGTGACAGGTCGCATCGCATCGAGTGATTTCCCAACACGCAACGCCTTTGACAGTACATTCAATTACGGTGGTGGTGATGCGGTCATCATCAGGTTCGCCGATGATGCCGACCACGACAACCTCGGTGACGCCATCGACAACTGCCCATTCACGGCCAACCCGGGTCAAGAAGATAGTGACCATGATGGTGCCGGTGATGCGTGCGACAATTGTCTTGGTGCATCCAATCCTGAGCAAAAGGATTCAGACGCCGACGGACTCGGTGACTTCTGCGACAACTGCGTGAACACAGTCAACGCCGACCAAAAGGACTCGAACCATGACGGCATAGGCGATGCCTGCTGTTGTACCGGCACGAGAGGGGATGTCAATATGATCGGCATTGCCGATTTGTCCGATCTGAGTGCCTTGGTGAGCTATCTAACCGGCGGCGGATACCAGTTGCCGTGCCCGAATGAAGCAAACGTGAACGGGTATGGGATCGTTGACTTGTCGGACCTGAGTCTGCTGGTGGCATACCTCACCGGTGGACTGGCTACACTAATAGAGTGCCCGTGAGAGAAGTTGAAAAAGCAAACAGTACAGGGAGTTTTGATTCAAGCGATCTGAGCGTTTTGGTAAGCTACGGAACTTATTGTGGATACGTACCCCCGAACAGTGCATGAAAAGAATCATATGTACTTCATACTATAGGAGAGCAAATGAGACACTCAACGTTACTCGCGACAGCCTTGCTGCTGACCATTTCGGCTTTGGGTCAGGCGTTTGGACGAGTCCCGCTACTGCATCAGGCAGCACAGGAGCCGCAACTTACGGTCGATTCGGTAGCCTTGGCGGCGCCAGATGGGAACCACCCACAATTCGGATATGATGAACTCAGTGGCACGGGCTTTATAAAACGAACTGGCGTTACGACCGATCACACAAGCAGCGCCGACGGAGTGCCCGGACCGGGTGGAAGTATTGGCGCGGCATCTTTGGAAATGGCAAGCTTGCCCATCGATACGCTGGAGGCCATTGTGAGTCAGATATCTCCCGACTCAATTGAATCATACATTCGTGTGCTGGAGTCCTTTCAATATCGCATGGTGGGTGCCGCGGCCAATGCTCAGGCCAGAGATTGGTTAATTTCCAAACTTTCCGATTACGGCTATGCGCCCGTTCTGGATACGTGTTTGTGGCGGAGTGCCGTCTCGGCGCACAATGTGATAGCTTACAAGGAAGGTTACTCTTTTCCGCACTACTACATAGTCATTGGCGCTCACTATGATGTTGTACCTTATAGTCCGGGGGCCGGGGATGACGGCGCCGGCGTGGCCGGAGTGCTTGAAATCGCCAGAATTCTGCAACACCGAAATACGCACTTCACGTTTGTGCTTTCTCTTTTTGACGCCGAAGAGGCCGCGATAGTGGGATCGGCATACCTGGCTGATCGCCTTGCCTCAAATGGCGACAGCGTCGCAATCATGTTGAATATGGATGAAATAAGTTGGAATGCCGGGACGAACAACAGCGTAAGGCTGTTCTACGGTTCCAATCAACTGGCAGCACAGCGATTCCGTTCGCTTGCCGGCCTCATACCTTCGGTTCGGTTGAATTGTGTGTTAAGTGGGATTTCCTATTATTCCGACCATTGGCCGTTTCAGTCGTGCGGAAACACCAGTCTCTTTGTGCTGAACTATCTTTTCCCGTCGCCGGTCCGGCATTCCAGCAGCGATAGCAGCACCTATGTGAATTTCGTCTACGTCTCGCAAATTGTCAGGGGAGTTGCGGCTACAGCGCTGGATATCGACGATGAGCTCAAACCCGCTCTGGGATTGACCTTTGATTATCCGGACGGACTCCCTGACACGGTATCAGGAAAGACTCAGACGGTATTCAGGGTAAGGGTCTCAGGAATCGCAGGAGGCGCTCCCGTCCCCGGTACGGGTCAGTTGCACTACGCCCTCGACAACGGAGCATTTGCGGCAGTTTCCATGACGGACCTTGGCGGAAGTATGTACAGTGCTCGGATGCCGGCTTTGGGATGTGGGAACACGACTGTCCGGTACTATGTCAGCGCGCAGGAATCCGGCGGAAGTACGTGCTACGATCCTAATCCTTCGCAGCCGACGGTCATTCCCATTACCACCGGTCGCGTCACGGCTTTCGCCGACGACTTTGAGACTGATCGAGGATGGTCGCAGTTCGAGGGGCTTTGGGCCATCGGATCTCCGCTGGGCCACGGGGGAGAACTGGGATGTTCCGACCCGGTCGGCGGACGTAACTCGACAAACTGCTTGGCATACAATCTCAATGGCGATTATGAAAACAGCCAACCCGAAATGCGCGTAATCAGTCCGGCTATAGACTGCCGCGGGCTTACAAGTGTCCGCCTTAGATTCTGGCGCTGGCTGGGAATCGAGCAGAGTGTGTTTGACGTGGCTCGAATTATGGTCAGTACCGACGGAAATGAATTTTCCGAGGTATGGAGTAATGTTCAGTACACCGCCGGTGGCTATTGGATGGAACATGAAATTGATATTTCGGCGTTCGCCGACAACCAACGGACGGTCTATGTCGAGTTCACTATGGGGCCGACCGATGGCGGCGTGACGTATTGCGGGTGGAACGTGGACGATCTCGAGGTGTACGGCTACAAATGTGTGATCCCGTGTTGCCAGGGGCCTCGCGGTAATGTCAATGTAACCGGCATCGTCGATCTGGCGGATCTGAGCGCTCTCGTCAGTTTTCTGACTGGTGGCGGTTACGTGCTGTCGTGTCCGGACGCGGCGAATGTCAATGCGGTCGGAATAGTCGACTTGGCCGATTTGAGTGCGTTAGTGAGTTACCTCACCGGCGGTGGATACGTGCTGCCGAGTTGCCCGTAGCAGTTTGGGCCAGTCGAACGATTGGAGCCACCTCAGCGATGGGGTGGCTTCTTTGTTCCCTCACGGTGGAGTAGAGGGGATTACCTTAATGTAGGGCGTCCTGATCTAGTACAATACCGGCTGGAACCAGGTGTGTGCGTTCCAAACGGTTCACATTTGGCTGGAGCGAGCTAACTCTGCTCTTCAACTTTTTCGTCATCCACTACGGCCGGCGGAATGAACGCCGGCGGGAGCGGTTCGAGGAAGTTGCGCTCAATGATGGCTCCGGTTGCCGAATTGAAGACGATCTCCATTATTTGCCCATGCTCCAGGAAGTACGTCGTTTCCGGCCAATCACCCCACCGGCTTTCCAGGCGAAGCACTGTCCACGGGATACGCGACAGTCCATGAGATCCGATTAGGATGGTGGAACCAGCATACTGGCGCCCATACTCTCGGATTGCCCGAGCACTTTCTTCTCCTCGCTCATAGAGAATACTCACCAGACTATCGCCCTGCCGGACCAGATCATAAGTCAGTTGCTCGATAGATACGCCTGCCCCGTCGGCGAGCGATTTGATTCTCTTGAAAATGGAGACGTCAGTGGCATCGAAATCGTCGAAGCGGTCATCGGTGCGGGTATGTCCGGCACATTCGTTGCCAACCTTCGTATAGAGAACCGTCAGGAGTGACCGATCGGCTGGCGACGTGATCACTTGGGCGAGGTTGATCCCGGCATCCTTAAGCCGACTCCCTTGTTTGACGAGCAGAGTTATTTCACCGTAGAAGACAAGATTATCTTTGTGCGGACAGTCGCGGATGAGGAGTACACGGCACTCCTGCGGTGTCAGGGCGCGGAATGCGCCCGCAGCGATTGGTTTGAATGAACTGTTCACGGTTACCTCCGTCCTGTATGTCGTCAAACAATTCGGACACGATGGACCTGAATATGATACATAGTCTCCCCTCTGGCAATGGCTTTTCGATCCGTCGTTTGAGGTAGCTTTCTAAGTTGCTGCCAGGGGCAGATCCGGTTATGTGAACATGGGTTAGCACAATTTACTCTGGTGCCGGAGGTCGGGACTGATACATAACCGACACGATTTCGTGATCTACGAAATGAGGTACAGAGCGGCTTAATTTCGACGACATCGAACAAAATCTGGAGCATGGACTGCTTGAGGTTACGCTGACGTATTAAGGGGGTCCCACCAGTATCCGACATTATAGGTAGACGCATCGGCTATTGTCTGGTCTGGCATATTTGGAGGTCACAATGGCGCATTCCGATCCTAACAATTCGATTCTTGCCGCAATCGTGATAATTCTCGCCTTCTTCGTGTTGCGACAGCTATGGCGGACAATGAATAGTAACCTGCAACTTATTGCAGACGTCCTTCACGGAGAGATCAACTACCCGTTTCTCAACCTACCGCTCTACTTTGTCGTCGAGGGTTCGTACAAAGGGCGCAAAGTGGCCTGTTATTGCAATCCTCTGGGGAGTGGGAAACGGTCAGGAGGAGACACTAAGTTCAGCATTGAACCGAAGAGCGGTCTTGAGGAAGCGTCATTCCATTGCTTGCAGGATGATGGTCCAGCCGACGTAACTTACTTTGATGGGAACAAGATATACTGCAATGAGCCTGTTTCGGCTGCCCGTCAAAGAAACGGCGTTTTTCGCCGTGCCGATCTTCTCAGGCCAATTAGTAGGCAGGACCTGATTGCCTACTTGGATCAGCTGACGGTCGCTGCCGAGCGAGTGGAGAACGCGGTGACTCGAACTCGTACCACCGCGTGAATCTCAACAACACCTGCTTCAGACTACCAGCGATCAACCCTATCTGACAGGTTGCCGATAATCAGATCATTGCCACCAACCAATCCTGCCACTCTCATTTCTCATTCTTCTTTCGTATTGACAGAACAGCTCTTAACTGGTATTATTACACTACGATATTAGGCAACATTCTTCTACTACTTGAGGATATCCTATGTTACAAATGCGAGTTGGTTACGTTTTGGTTGCCCTTTGCACGGTAGCAGCTACGGTACTTTCTGCTGACACTTCGCGCCCTGCTTCTAGCGGAGCAGGTGTCGTGACAACAAATTTGCCGAGCCACGCATCAGGTAAGGGAGTCAACTCGAAAGGACTGAGCCTTTCGGGCATTATCACCAACAGGTCCGCCGGACAGCCACAGACAACGGAAATGCAGGGAGTGCTTAGTGAACAGTCGCGCCAAGGGACAGTGAATGCAGGCGCATCCCCCGCCGGCAGGCAGGGCGCCAGCCCCATGGTGGTTGCTAAAGCCGTGCACGCGACTATCGCGGATGGCGGCAACAGCAAACTGATACTCGGATACGAGAGCAAGGGATTGACCGATACGGCGTTGCTCTGGTCCGGGTCTGCTGACGATGGCTTAACGCTCCCGACCAGCAACTCTTTTACAGCTACGGGACATCCGAGTTATCCCTCGGCTGATTTCTGGGGTAAAGACTCAATTTTCTACGGTACTCAGATCGCTTCGCTGCTGGAGAATAGCGGCGCCAAGGTTTCAGTGACAAAATGCACCAATCCAGTTAATTCTTCCTCGTGGTCGCAGACCTACTGGAGCTGGAACTCATACGGCTGGCACGATATGATCGCCGCCGACATCGCCTGCGATACCGGTGGTGAATTCAACCAGCGTCCCGGTGAGTATGCCTTCGGCGTCATATCCTGGGTGGGGAGCACAACGTATACAAATCCGCCGCAAACCAATTCCCCGTACATCCTGTATGAAATCGACACGACGATCGTAGGACGTGCGACAATCAGCTGGTACAACGGCGCCGAGAATTGCCAGTCCACAGCTATTGACATTGACAAAGTCACGACCTTCTCTTATTCCGTCTATGACCGCTTCAATTCGACGGCAGGCCAGTGGGAGATTTTGGTGCGGCGTGATTTGTTCTCCAATTTCAAGAACTCAACCCAGAACGGGATGACCATCTACTCGATGCCAGTGGGGGAAATCTCCACCTATCCGGCAGTTGCGGCACACAACGGCATGATTGCCGTGGTATCGGAGTACAGCACGGCCGCCGCGCCTGGGGACCACGACATTATGTGTATGTACGCTACGGGCAGTAATTACAATGCCATGACTACTGGCGTAGTGGTTGCGACTCCAGCCGACGAACGGTATCCGCGCATTGCTCACGTTGATGGCTCAGTGTTTGCATGCACGTACATTGCAGATCACAAGCTCTATGCGGTGATCAGCAATGACGGCGGCGCCACGTGGGGAACGCCACAGGTCCTGAGCGGAGCGGACGTTGTCGTTTCTGAGTATCATGCCTCGGATATCGGTGAAAAGGCACGCAAGGCCGTTTGGGAATACTATTCTAATCTTCCTACCGACAGCACGATTTCTCTGCACTACATTTCAACCGGCATCACGGTGGATGCTGACGATGACGGGATCGCGGACGCTGTTGACAACTGCCCGACAATTGCCAACCCTGGTCAGGATGATGCTGATGCGGATGGGATCGGCGACGCCTGCGACGCATGCACTGACACGGACGGCGACGGATTCGGTAATCCGGGATATGCGGCGAATACGTGCGCGGTTGACAACTGTCCGAATGTCACTAATCCGACACAGTCAGATGCGAATGGCGATGGAGTCGGTAATGCGTGCTGTTGCGTAGCGGTGCGCGGGAATGTGAATGATGCTGGAATTGTGGATCTTGCAGATCTGAGCGCTTTGGTGAGCTATCTGACGGGTGGCGGATACACGTTGCCATGCCCGAATGAAGCCAACGTCAACGGGAGCGGGATAATTGACTTGGCAGATTTGAGCGCACTGGTGAGCTACCTGACCGGCGGGGGGTATGTGTTGCCGAGTTGCCCGTAATAGGTCGCGACAGTCCGATTATCAGAGCCACCTCAGCTACGGGGTGGCTTTCTTTATTTCTGGGCATGGGGGAGAGGATGTCGCTTTAACGTGGACTGTGCGAGTCCGAGTTATGCCGGAGGTCGGAATCGAACCGACATGGTATTGCTACCGGGGGATTTTGAGTCCCCTGCGTCTACCAATTTCACCACTCCGGCATCAACGGGCTCCAAAAATAACCTAGTGATGGTCGTGTGTCAATTGAGATATGGACCGGATTGTAGCTGCGCAGCGGGCGGGAATCACTCTCAGAAATGCGTCCGTTCGCGCACTGTGTCGGCCGGAGATGGACGCCTGGTCCGGCTGGTGCCGTATCGGTATCCTCGTGACGGATGGATCGAACACTCTTCCGTCGGTTGATTGTCCTCCCGAAACACTTCATTGGCGACTATCGGGCACCGGTCGGTAGCCAACTGTCCGGACTCAACACAGACATCGACGTGCACAACCCCTTCCGGTTCTTCAAAATCTTCGATAGGCAGGGTATCGTGGGCGGCCAGCATGAACTGAGTCCATATCGGGACAGCATTTCGGGCACCGTCTTCGCTCTCGCCCAGCGACGTTTTGTCATCAAATCCCACCCAGGCGCCGGCAGTAATCTGTGGAGTGTAGCCGATGAACCAATTGTCGCAGTAATTGTCGGTCGTGCCGGTCTTACCCGCCGCAGGCCGTGTGAACCCCATCCAGCGCGCGCGCTGAGCCGTGCCGGAATCAACCACCCCTTTCATCATATCCACCATTACATAAGCAGTTTGGGGAGAGAGCACTTCATCCTTCTTGATCGCCGTATTGTCCTCGATAACCGTCCCATACCGGTCGACTACCCGCATAATCATTCGGTACGGAATGTGAATGCCCATGTTGGGGAAAGTCGTATACGCAGACACCAATTCCACCTGACGCACTTCGCATACCCCGATTGCCAGCGAAGCTACCGGCTCCAGAGGAGTCGAGATGCCCATCTTCCGAGCATAGAAAATTGCCTGCTCGGGAGTGACCTTCAACAACAAGCGAATTGTCGCCAAGTTTCTTGACAACCGAAGTCCGTCGCGCAGCGGAATCGGGCCAAGAAACTTGCCGTCGAAATTGTGTGGCCGCCATTGTTTGGAGCCGGGGATGTCGAGCACGATTGGATTGTCATCAACGATGTCGGTCGGTTTGAAACCGTTATCAATGCAAGCGGTGTAGACAAACGGCTTGAACGATGATCCGGGCTGCCTAAGCGCCTGTACGGCACGATTGAATTCAGACTCTCGAAACGACCGCCCCCCAACCATGGCAATTACATCACCGGTCGCATTATCAATTGCCGTGAACGCCCCTTGAACAAGCTTCGGAACTGCTTTTTGCCGCCCCGTCACGCTGTCGGTGACATACGTCACGTAGTCCGGGTTCCTCAGTCCGTGCTCTCGAAGCACATCCCTCCTGAGGGAGTCAATCTTCGCGCTTACAGCATTCTCCGCGACCCGCTGAAGGTGGGAATCCAGCGTCGTAAATACTTTGAGCCCACCTGAGTAGAGGGCAGTTTCACCGTACTTGGTGAGCAAATACTGTCGCACGGTCTCCGTAAAATATGGCGCTACACCTTCATCTTCGTTCGGCGGCGCTACCCGTATCGGCAATGCTTTCAGAGAATCATATTGCTGTTCGGTAATTCCGCCCCATTGATAGTAAGAGTAGAGGACCCGATTGCGGGCCTTCAGCGCCTTGTCCGGATTATTCAGCGGGGAGTTGATATTTGGTCCCTTGAGCAGGCCAATAAGTACGGCGCATTCGCTGATGTCCAGTCCCGAAACCCGTTTATTGAAGAAGAGGTGCGCGGCCGCAGCCACCCCGTAGGCGCCCCGGCTGAAATAGTACTGGTTGAGATACATTTCAAGAATCTCTTCCTTCGAGTACGTCCGCTCCAACTTGATCGCCGTAAGCGCCTCTTTGATCTTTCGTTCAAATGTCCGTCGTTGGTTGAGAAACAGCATGCGGGAAAGCTGCTGAGTGATAGTCGATGCCCCCGCTCGAATCTGCAGGTTCAGCAGGTTGGTCACTGCCACGATCATCGCCCGCCGGAGATTGATACCCCAATGACTGTAAAACTCCTGATCCTCCGTAGCCATCAGCATTTCGACCAGCGGCCGTGGCATCTCCTTGTACGGCGTCAGCGCGCGATTTTCACTGAAGAACTCTTTAAGCAGGACCCCCTGCCGGTCGTACAAACGAGTAGCAAGACTTGGTTCGATATTGTGCAATTGCTCAAACGACGGGAGTTCCGACTGATAAATTCGATAGGTCTTGGCAGCTATTATGCCAAACGCAATGCCGAGCACAACGATGAGAATCAGAATGCTGTTTTTGAGGCGTTGTCGTGAAACCGGCGCGGCCTTTGTAAATCTAGTCAACCAGGACATAATCTCTATTTAGGTCGTTTGAAGGTCCGCCGTCAAGGGAAAATCTGTACCGGACAAGCGCTTAGCTGTTTGCTTTTTACGACACATTATGCTATGCTTTCCTTCCAATGAGACCTCCTATTATATGCTCGAATAGGCGGACAGTTGTGTAAAAGCAGAGGACATGGCAGTGATTAACAGTTCTACTGAACTCCAGCGCGAATGTGACCGACAATGGGAGATTATTTCCCGTGGCGCCGTGGACCTTCTGCCCGAAGATGAGTTCAAGGAAAAGCTCCGGAAATCGATCGCGGAGAACCGACCGCTGCGCGTCAAACAGGGGTTTGACCCCACCTCTCCTGACATACATCTGGGACATACGGTCGGTATTCGCAAGCTCAAGCACTTTCAAGACTTGGGGCACCAAATTGTGCTCATCGTAGGAGATTATACGGCCCTCATTGGCGACCCGTCGGGAAGATCCGCCACGCGTCCCCAACTATCGTATGATGAGATCATACGCAATGCCGAGACGTATGAGAAACAGTTCTTTCGCATACTGGATCGCTCCAAGACCGAGATTCGTTTCAACGGTGAGTGGTTCAAGAAAATGGAATTCGCCGAAGTTATGCGACTTGCGGCAAAGTACACGGTTGCCCGCCTTCTGGAGCGAGATGATTTCACAATCCGGTTCAAAGCCGGACAACCGATATCAGTCCATGAATTGCTCTACCCGCTCATGCAGGCATATGACTCTGTCGCCATTCGGGCAGATGTTGAAATCGGCGGCACCGAACAGAAATTCAATCTGCTGGCCGGAAGAACAATTCAGGAGGCGTACGGCGTGCCGCCTCAGTGTGTCCTGACCTTACCGTTGCTCACGGGCCTCGATGGCTCCAATAAGATGTCGAAATCCCTCGGCAATTACATTGGTATCGTGGAATCGCCGAAGGAAATTTTCGGCAAAACCATGTCGATACCCGACAACTTGATTCACGAGTACTTTCTTCTTGCCACCGAGGTTTCGCAGAATCGGCTTGAAGAGATCAGAGCAGCCCTTGCCGACGGCAGGACCAATCCTATGGTTTTGAAGAAGGAGCTGGGAGAGACGCTGGTCGACATGTACCATGCCCAAGGCTCTGGGCGGATTGCCCGCGAGGAGTTTGAACGCGTGTTCTCTCAAAAGCAACTTCCTGAAGATATGTTGACCCAAACCATTGGGGATATCAGAAGGTTGGGAGTCGAAGGGGAGAGACCCTTACTTGTTCTGGTGTTGACCGCGCTGAAGATGACCAAGTCGAACGGAGAGGGGAGGCGACTGATTGAGGGGGGAGGAGTCTCCATCGACGACGAGAAGATTGTCGACCCCAACTACGAGTTGGATTGCGGCAAGCTGGCTGGTGGAAAGGCCGTCATTATCAAAGTCGGCAAGCGGCGCTATCTAAAGGTCACGGGCTAGTCACCGCTAGTCAACCGAGTGTAGTGTAGAGTTGCTATGAGCAAGAGCCTTGTTGATCAAATAATCAACCTGATGATACTGGTGTTGATGGCCGCCTCTGGATCGCTCGCTGCAGATCCTGTCTCCCGTGACAATTCAAAAATCGTTGTAAACTCGAGCCGGAAGATCACACTCTCCGCCGACAACACCATCAAAGCCTTCGCCTATGAAGGATATGTTAACGGCATATTGCTTCAGGGATTAGGGGAGCCGTACGCCGCTATCGACAATCTCAAGAAAGCTCAGCAGGCTGAACCGGGTTCGTTCGAGATTAGTCTTGCCCTTGCTGAGCTCTATTATTCACTGCGAGACCCGTCAATGGCGCTGAAGGAGCTGGATAAAACCGGTATTCGGAATGCCAATTATTATCGGCTGTCCGTTTCCTGTCATCAGACATTGGGGGAACTTGACAAGGCGATTGCGGCGGCCGTTCAGCTGGTAGCATTCGCACCTGATGAACAATTAGCCTACTCATTCCTCGCTAATGCCTATCGCCAACGCCAGGATATCGACTCCACTCTTTGGGCCTACGAGAATCTCGCTCGGCTATCACCGGACAACTACCGAGTTTGGAATGAGCTTGGCCAGTTGAGAATGCGAGCGCACTTATTGGACAAGGCAAGGAAGGCCTTTGAGAACTCGCTCCGTCTCGACCGTACGTCTGCTAATATCATGGCCTTCGCCGCTCTAAGCGATCTGTACAGCTTCGCCCAGCAACCGGAGAGCAGCAAGGCCGTCCTTAAAGAAGCACTTCTTGTAGACAGCGCTAATCTCGTGATACATCGTCAATTAACCTCAATTTACGCGGACCAGGATTCCTTTGCTTTGGCCCTGCCACACGCAGCTCGCGCCGTCCAGCTTTCACCCCTTGACCGCAATTGTCTTCGACGGCTCGGGTGGGTTTATCTGAATCTGGACTCGCTCGACCAGGCAGATTCCATCTTCACCGATCTGATTGATAATGGCGAAGACCTGCCGGTCAATCGCTACTACCTGGGACATATCGCCCTGCAGAAGCGCGATTACAATCGTGCCCGCGAGCAGTTCGGCCGGTTGGTTGCCATCGAGGATACTGTTGCGGAGCGATGGCTCGATCTGGCCTATGCTCATCGGATGCTCGGCCATACTGATTCGGAATTGGTCGCGTACCGGGAAGGCTTGGGGCGTGTCTCTACCGATTCGGGAAGAGTCCGCCTTAAGTTCGCTATCGGCGCTGCGTTCGAACGCCAGGGGCAGGTTGATTCCGCGGTACTTGTCCTTGAGGAAGTGGTGACAGCAGCGCCGAAGAACGCTCAGGCGCTAAACTATCTCGGCTACCTGCTGGCTGACAAGAACCTTCGTCTCAAGTACGCTCGCGACTTGATCAAGCGTGCTCTCGATATCGAACCGGACAACGCCGCATATCTCGATAGCTACGGTTGGGTGTTCTATCGGCTCCAGGACTTTGGGAAAGCGTTCAAGTACCTCAGCCGCGCAGCGTCATTGACCAGAGACGCGACGGTGTTTGGCCATCTCGGAGACGCCTGTTCGGCTCAGGGAAAACACGCCGAAGCGAGGGAATGGTGGCAGAAGGCCCTTGAAATTGAGCCGCAAAATGCGGACCTCATTGAGAAGTTGAAACAGTGACAAAGATCGCCCGGGCGCGCAGTTTACTGCTATTGGGATGGGGGGGAGCCGTCGCCCTCGCGATTATCTGTGCCTGCGCTGAAATTCGACCTCCATCGGGTGGTCCGCCCGATAAAACCCCTCCTAAGTTTGTTTCTTCAATCCCGACCTCCGGGGAAATCGGAGTGGCGGGCGAGCCAAAGATAAAGATCAGGTTCAGTGAGCCTGTACAGTCAGGGACCGGCCCGCAAGTGTTTATCTCCCCACGGCCGAGCCGGAAGCCCAACGTGAAGTGGCATGGGAACGAATTGTCGATTAGTCTGCCCGAAGCGCTGAGGCCAAATCAGACCTATGTCATACAGGTGAGCGCCGCTACTGCTGATCTTCGCGGCAACAAACTCGACAGCGCCGTCATAATCGCTTTCTCTACCGGAAATACTCTTGACTCCGGCATCATTGCCGGACAAGTGATTCGAGACGGCTCCGCTGCTGCCGGGGCCGCAGTTGCTCTGTATGCGGTTTCAAGCGACACCGTCACACTTGTGTACGATTCCGTCTCCGCTGACTATATGACAGTTTGCAACCAGAAGGGGGCATTTGAATTCCGGTTCCTTCCCAATCGGCTCTTCCGGTTAGTATCCTTTTTCGACAAGAATCGTAATGAGCAATTCAATCCCAGGACCGAGCCGTACGGCCTGCCCGATCGGCCTATCCAAGTGGGTGGGCCGCTTGGTCTGTCTAAGATGGCGCTGGAGATTGTGGCCGTGGACACGGCGCTCCCTCAGGTCTTGTCGGCAATATACACGCAGAACAGAGTGCTCAAAATCAGGCTGACCAAAGAAATTCCACTCGCTTATGTCAAGGCGCACCCGGACAGCACGGTAGTGATTGATTCGGCCACCCAGATGATGCGCTATTCACTACTTGCCTTTGGTGAAAGCGAAGATAGCGCATCTTCGAACCTTACGCTCCAATTTGGAGACATGGCCGAGGGCGTCTACGAAATGCGCCTGCTCTACGATTCTTTGAAACCATCCCTGATCGCACCCAGGGTGTCGGTTAAAATTGGAAAGGACAAAGAGTCCCCGACCGTCGTGTCGTGGCGGCCCGGCGACAAATCTCTGTTTGTCTCTGCGGTAAGTGTCGGGCTGACTTTCTCCGAGCCGATCGACAGCAGTAGCCCGGCAGCCGGATCCGTCGTCCTGACTGAAAATAACAAGGACACGGTAATGATCAATTCCAGGTGGTCGGACCCCTTTCATCTGGACATCATTCCGGCGAAACTCCACCCCGGGGCGAAATACCGGCTTGATCTGTTGGGCGCGGGGATTGCCGACAAGGCAGGTAACCTTGTGGCGGACTCGCTAAGAAGTTTTCGCTTTTCAACCTTGAGCGACGATTCTATGGGAACAATCACCGGTTCGATTGTGGTCACTGTCCCCGGCCGGGAATCAGATCCCGTCGTACTTAGCCTGCAGGATAGTAAGAGAAAAGCCAAGTACCGGTGGTCCGTTGCTTCACGCGAATTTCGATTCGAGGTTCCCGCCGGTAAATACCTGCTCTCCGGGTTTGTCGACTCCAACCACGATGGAGTGCGCAGTACCGGCACACTCGCACCTTTCAGTTCGGCCGAGTCCTCAGCATCCTACCCGGACACTATTGCGGTTCGAGCGCGGTTCGAGACTGCAGGTATCGAATTCCAGGTGGAATGACGGCATTACTCAGCAGGTAGCCCCGCCACCGGAGCGGCAAGGCTGCCTCTGAAACTAAAAGTACCTATTTGGCCACAGGCGCCCAGATGCGAAGCGACACACGGCGATTTTTCGCGTTGCCTCCTCTTATATCAGGCGCAGATACCGGCACATCCTTACCGTACGACAATATGAACATACGATAAAGCGGTATGCTGTATTTCTCCGCGAGAAACCGCTTCGAAGCATTGGCCCGTCGCTCACCAAGCAGGTAGTTGTAATTCGCCGGTCCGGTCGCGTCCGTATGGCCGGTGATCTCAATTATAGACTGCTTGTTTTCTGACATCTTGCCGGCTGCTGTCGAGAGTATCTCCCGAGCTACGCCGTCAAGATCGGACTTATCAAAACCAAACGTGACATTACCCTCCCAAGTAACCTGATAGTCCTCGAAACCGCTGGCCTTGTTGATGGCCATATCAGTCTTCTTGGACAATTCCATCGATAGATTCTGGAGCTTGGTCAGTTCCTGGGTATTGTTGTCGGTTTTACCTGCAATCTCGTCGAGTCTCGCCGCTATCTTCTTTTCCGAGTTCGCAACTTCGTCGTTCACGAACTGCTTGCTGGCGCCACAGCCAATCAGCGCCAGGGCGATGATCGCCGCTACAATTGCTCTTGCCATAAGCGCACCATCCTTTCCGATCACTCATAGATTATACAGCCAAAAGATAGTCTCGTGCCAACGAGCTTGACAAGCATAAATGAAAAAAGACCCTTTACTGCTTTATGGCTCCTGCAGTAATTCCGGACACAATCCGGCGCTGAAGAATTACAAATAGAATAAGAACCGGCAGCACCGCCACCGTCGAGCCGGCCATAAGGTGTTGCCAGTCAATTGCCTGGTGCCCCTGAAACATCGCCAATCCGACCGGAAGTGTTCGGACCGATTCACTCTGCGTCAGTATATATGGGAACAGGAACGAGTTCCAATGAGTGAAGAACACTTGGATCGCCAATACTGCCAGCGCCGGTTTGCACATCGGCATCATAACCCTGAACAGAATCGTCAATTCCCCCGCCCCGTCGATTCGAGCGGCTTCCTCCATAGATTGTGGAATCGTCTCGATGTACTGCTTCACCAGAAAAATGCCTATCGGGTTGACCAGCCAGGGAAGAATGAGCGCCCAATAGTTATCGTACATGCCCCCTTTCACGCAGAGGAGGTAAAGCGGAATAATGATGATATGCGCGGGGATCATGAGGATGACTATCACCGACACGAATAGCAGGCGGTTGGTAAGTGTCCGGTAACGGGCCAGCGTATATGCAACCGTGAAACAGAACAAAATATTGCCGATCGTAACAATGATGCCGGTAGCGAGTGAATTGAACAAGTACACTCCCATATTTGTCTGTGTAAAGAGATCGAAGAAATTCGACAACGTAAACGCCGCGGAGATCAGGCTTTCGCTTGCGATGGAGCCGGTCGGCATCAGCGATACGCGCAACATCCAGACAAACGGAAACAACATACCGGCCAGCGCCGCCGACAAGATGACATACCGCCCGATTGTCATGGGCCAGGTCTGGCGCGCTACCACGACAGCTCCTTTCGCTGCTTGAACAGCCCAAACTGGGCCAGCGACAGCAGACCGATAATGACAAACAACAGATACGCGGCGGCTGATGCATAGCCAAAATCGTAGCTTGTCGTCAGCCCTTTTTCATAAACGAAATACACGGCGGACGACGTGTCGAACTTCCCGCGCGTCATCACGAATATCTCGGTGAATACTTGAAACGACTTGATGGAATTGATTACCACAATGAACAGCGTCACCGGTCGCAAAAGCGGCAGCGTGATGGAAAAGAACTGGCGAAGGGGAGAGGCGCCGTTTATCTCTGCCGCCTCATACAATTCCTCCGGAATAGATTTCAGCCCGGCCAGGAAGATCAGCATATAGTAGCCGACCGCCATCCAGACATCCATCGCCATTATGGCCGCAAGAGCTGTGCCGCTCTCATAGAGAAATCCATTCACCGGCGGCGTGAAGCCGACCATCGCCGCCAACATCGCAACATACCCGCCTCGACTGTATAAGTGAGTGAACACCAGCCCGACTACCACCATCGAAGTAATCGATGGGACAAAGAAGCCTGCGCGAAACAATCCGCGCCCCCGGAATTGCCGGTTCACCATCAAGGCCAGCGCCAGCGAAATTATGGTAGTGGCTGGAATCGTTCCGACCACGAAAATGAACGTGTTCTTGAGCGCGCTCAGGAAATCCGGATCATTGAACAACGCCGCATAGTTCCCCCATCCGACCCATTCGTACCCGCGCTGAAGCAGGCGATAGTCGGTGAATCCGATCACGAAGCTGTACAGAAGGGGAAATGCCCAGAAGACAACGAATGTCAACAGCCAGGGCAGGCCGCAAAGGAATGGCGTCAGCCTACGGCTTCGCATGGTTTCTCAAGGCGGCAATCTTCACCTGCGCGTCACGCAGCGCCGTCGCGACCAGCCGTCGTCCAAACAACGCATCCTCGACCGCCTTCTCGATCGCATCTTCCATGAGCGGCCAGTCCGGATCGACCGGCGGGCATACCGATGAATTGATCTGCTTGATGAAAGTCACCAGGTGCGGATTGCCGGAGAAATACGGGTCAGCCTGTGCTTCGACACTCGATGGATTCGCCGACCGATTGGCCTTGCAGAACCGCACTTGATTGGCCGGCGAGGTAATGAAATCAATGAACTTGATCGCAGCCTCCCGGTTCTTCGTCTTCTCATTTACCACCAGCATTTCCCCGCCAAGAAATGACCTGCCCGGATATTTCGGTCCCGGTATCAGAGTCGTCATGAGGTTGATCTTGCGATGCTCAAGATCTATTCGCTTTAACAGCCAGTCGCCGGAGATAATAAACCCGATCTTGCCGTCGAGAAAGGCATCCTCGATGCCCCGCTGATCCGCTACGTATCCGCATGTATCATTCAACCGCTTATAGTAGTTGAGAGCGGCAATTCCCTTTTCGGATGAAATGATGCAATACCGGTTGTCATCCGTAAACAACTGCGCGCCGAACGACCAGAAAATGGGGAGGAACTTCTTGTACAGCCGATGCTTCTCCGCCGTATTCGATCCCCAACCGAACACCCCATTCCCCAGCTTCTGCACCATCAGTGCTGCGCCCTGCAGCGCGGACAGACTCAATGGTACGAAAGTGGAGTCTATTCCAGCCCGCTTCAACAGATCCCGATTGCCAAACAGCACGCGGGTTCCAAGTATCCACGGTTTCCCGTATACTTTCCCGTCATAGGTCGCCAGTCCCCATCCCTTGAACTTGCCGCTATCCGGAGCAATCTGTGCGGACAGGTCCGCCAGATAACCATTCGCCGCAAATTGGGCAATCCAGTCGCTGCCGACCTCGAGCATATCCGGCGCCGTCCCGGCCGAAAACGCGATCACGATTTTCTCCTGGCCGTCAGCCCAGGTCAGATCGGTTACGTTGATGTCAATATCAGGATTGGCGGCTTCAAATTCTGCTATCATTGCTTCGATTGTCGGCTTGATTCCGGGATCAGTCCAAAATTGCCACCACTCGACCGTTTCTTTCGCCACCGTCGCGCAGGATAGCAGCACAATAGACAAGAGAACAAGAACAAATCGATGACACATATTTCCTCTTAGCATAGGCAACCCGAATATATCGGCTGACCTTCCGGAGCGTAAACAAAAACTTTTGGTTGCTTTCATCGGCAGGTCGGCCTAAGCTCAAGGCATGTCATCTACGCTGCTTCTTGCAGTCAACTCCGGCGGAGAGGAATGGCTTGACCTATCCAAGCTCCCGCTTCTCATCATCTCCTTCATCGTACTGGCGGTTGTTGTCATCCTCTGGCTGATGAGTCGTCGCGGATCGTCTTTCACACCTCGCCAGATACCAGGTCTCAGGGCGGTCGAGGATGCGATCGGCCGGGCGACTGAAATGGCGCGGCCCGTTCTCTACACCCCCGGGTGGGGGGGAGATATCCAGCGTCCGACAACTATCGCCTCAATGAACATCCTTAGCCAGATTGCCGAAAAGACCGCGCAGTACGATTGCAGTCTGATATACCCGACCCATGATCCGGTTATCCAGAGTGTGGCGCAGGAAGTTGTCAGCGAGAGCTATGCCCGCTCCGGATTTGCTGATCGCTATCGACAGGAAGACATTCGCTACGTCTCGTCGTCCCAGTTTGGTTATGCCGCGGCGGTGGAAGGTATTATCACGCGGACTCGACCGGCGGCCATCTTTCTTCTTGGGACTTTCGAGGCGGAATCCCTGATTATGGCCGAGACCGGCAACAGTGTCGGTGCAATTCAGATCGCTGGAACGGATTCGACAATTCAACTCGCTTTCTTCATTGTCGCCTGTGACTACACGCTCATCGGAGAGGAACTGTTTGTCGCCTCCGGCTACTTATCCGGAGACAAGGCAATACTCGCTTCCGTACGCGCGCAAGATATGCTGAAGATCGCCATCGCCGTGTTTCTTGTTATTGCCGTCGCGTGGGCAACATTCGCACCCAATAGCGGATGGTGGAGATTCTGATGAGCCGGCGTGTCGCCCAAATTGTCTGCGCGGTCTTTGGCGTACTCCTATTCCTGTTGTTCTTCTCCAATCACCCCACTGCCAAAGCAGTCACGCTTACTGTCACCACGCAATACTGGCAGGTGATAGCGGCGTTTGCTCTGATCGTCGGCGCCGTCAGCTTTATGCGTGTCAATTTCAAATCGATGAGCCGAAAACAGGATGCCCCGTTTCGAGCCGTCGGATTGCTCGGTATGGTCGCCATGCCTATTCTTGCGCTCGGTTGGGGGATTGGTGGTTCGTCGCCGTTCCTGTGGGTCTTCGAGAATATTCAGGCTCCGATGCAGTCAACCGTGTTTGCCCTGTTGGCTTTCTTTGTCGCTTCGGCCTCCCTGCGCGGATTCCGCGCCCGCTCCGTTCCTGCCGCGATCCTGCTGTTGGCGGCGGTTGTGATGCTTTTAAGCCGATCCTGGTTTGAGTCCACTACGTCGAACATTCTAATGGTGACCTCCGATTGGCTAAGGAACTATCCCTCTATGGCGGCGCGGCGAGCTATCTTGATCGGCATCGGGCTGGGTTCGCTCACCACATCTTTGCGCCTTATCGTAGGCATCGAGCGCACCTGGTTGGGAGGGAACAAGTGAAGAAACTGGAGAGTCGGCATTGGGCGTTTCTGGGACTGGCGGTCGTAGTAGTCGCGACCATGCTTCTCAATTTCGAGCCGAAGCTCGATATCTCACCCGAAGCGAAGCGGATGCACTCGTTCATCGACTCGCTGCCGGCCGGCTCGATCGTTATGGTCTCGTTCGATCATGAGGCTTCGGCGCTTCCCGAAATCAAACCGTTGGCGCTCGCTTTCCTGCGTCATGCCTTCAGCAAGGGACATCGGCTGGTCGGCATTGCTCTGATGGCCGAAGGGACGGCGGTAGGCTACCGGCTGATGGATCAAGCCGCTGCCGAATACAATAAGCGGTACGGCGTTGACTACGCGTTTCTCGGATTCCAGCCACAGATTATTGCCGCCATTCTCTCGATGGGGGAGTCAATCAAACAAACATTCCCGCGCGACTACTCCGGCCACGAGTATGACAGCCTGCCGATGTTGCGAGAAATCCGAAAACTCTCTGATATTTCTGCTGTTGTCTCAATCGCGGATGGCAATCTCGCTACACATTGGATTGAGTATGGCCGGGCGCGATTCAATGTGACCGTGGCTGCCTTTGTCACCGCGGTGATGGTGACTTCTTATGATCCTTATGTCAGCTCCGGGCAACTGCGCGCCATGGTCGGCGGATTGCGGGGAGCGGCAGAGTACGAAAAATTGATAGGCATCGGCGGAGCCGGCCGTCGTGCGATGCTGGCGCAGGCCGCCTCGCATCTGTACGTGCTTGCTCTGATTCTCGTTGGGAATGTAATCTATTTTGCCTCTCGGGCGCGCAAGGGGAGAGGCTGATGGATATCGGAACAATCATCGCCGGTTTGCTGACACTCGCCATTCTCAGCTTCTTGTATCGCGACAACCCGGTCTATAAGTTTGCCGAGTACTTGTTGGTTGGAGTATCAATAGGTTATGCTCTCGTAATCGCCTGGAAGAGCGCTATGATGGACCTCTTGCTGACGCCTCTCTTCGGACAGGGAGACTGGTCGCTGGTATTGCCCCTGATGCTCGGTCTTATGATGTTCGGGCGATTTCACGCTAAGACCAATTTCATCTCCCGAATACCGCTGGCCGTGCTTATTGGTTCCGGGGCAGGTGCAGCCGTGCCGGCGATGCTCGGTCCCCGCATTCTGACTCAGGTCTCTGGAAGCGTGGTCCCGTTAGTTGGGAATAATGGTCTGCCGGATTGGTCGGGGATAGTCGTACTGGTCGGCGTCCTGTCAACACTGGCATACTTCTTTTTCAGTCGGGAACACCGCGGTCCGCTTGGCGTCGCATCCAGAATCGGCACCTGGTTCCTGATGATCTTCTTCGGTACAACCTTCGGCTATACCGTGATGTCCCGTATGTCTACTTTCATCGGCCGCGCCGAATTCCTGCTCACCGACTTCCTGCATCTGACGCGCTGACCTGCCTTATGACCTGTCCACGCTGTAAATGCACAATGAAAGAGATGAAGCGTAGCTTCCACAAGCAGCGTAAGTGGATCTGTTCCAAGTGCGGGCGGGCGCGCTTTCAGAAGATCACAAAGTGATACCCGGATTGGCAGGAAGCCCTATATTGGTGGAGGAATTGAGATATGGACTCCAGCCAGGAGACAGCGGTGCGCGTCGGCACCTCCGGATTCAGTTTTGCAGATTGGCGGGGCGTATTCTATCCGCAACAGATCGACAAAGGGAAAATGCTCGATTTCTACGTGAAGCACTTTCCTACGGTTGAAATCAATTCCACCTATTATCGTACGCCGCATCCCGCCGTCATGTACAATCTCGCGAAGAAGGCCCCGCCCGGGTTTGACTTCATGGTGAAGGCTCCGCAACTGCTCACTCATGTCCGCGCAGAAATCGACAAAGAGATGGCCGCCTTTCGAGAATCGGTTCGCCCGATTGCCGATGCCGGCATGCTCGCCGGTGTACTTGCCCAGTTTCCCTATTCCTTTCGATGTTCTCAGCGAGCGCTGGATTATCTCTCGATCTGCCGCGAAGAAGTGCATCCTCATCCGCTGTTTGTTGAATTCCGACATATCAGTTGGGACAAAGAGCCGGTCGGCGAACTGCTCCATTCTCAGCTGATAGGCTACGTCAGCGTCGACGAACCTCCCATACCGGGGCTGCTCAAACCTGAATTAACGGCCACCACCGACACGGCCTACGTGCGCCTGCACGGCCGCAACGCCGCCGACTGGTGGTCCCGGGGAGGGGAGAGGTACAATTACCACTACTCTCCTAAAGAACTCGACGAATGGCGCCTCAAGATCCTAAAGATCAAATCCAGAGTCCGTCGCATCTATGTCTTCTTCAATAACTGCTACGACGGTCAGGCCGTACTGAATGCGCTCGATTTTGTGAAGAAACTTGACGTCTGATTCTACGTATCCCCTTTTTAGTTGACCTTTGGTTAGCGGCAATCGTATTGTACAGGACCCAGTCAGGGTAAAGAGGAACTATGTATTTGCAATTGGAGAGCATCTGCAAGGCTTTTGACGCCAAAGTGGCGGTGGATAATCTGTCGCTTGAAGTCCCTCGCGGCGCCATCTGCGGCATTATCGGCCCCAACGGCGCCGGGAAGACTACCACTATTAGGATGGTGATGAATATCACTGCCCCGGATTCCGGCAGGATCCTGCTTGATGGGCACCAAGTCGATGGGGATTTCCGAAACCGCGTTGGCTACATGCCCGAAGAGCGCGGCCTCTACAAGAAGATGACCTGCGAGCAGGTTATTACTTACCTGGCGGAGCTGAAGGCGTATCCGAAATCCAAAATAACACCAAAAATCGGATCGTGGCTTGATCGGATGGAACTTGGCGACTATCGTCTGCGCAAGGTAGAGGAGTTGTCCAAGGGAATGCAGCAGAAACTGCAGTTCATTACCACTGTTCTCCATGAGCCGGAGATTCTGATTCTGGATGAATTGTTCTCCGGTCTCGACCCGTTGAATATGGAATTGATAAAGAGCGTGATTCTTGACCTCAAACGGCACGGGACCACGATTCTCTTTTCCACTCACGTCATGGAGCAGGCCGAGAAACTCTGTGATCATATCTGCATGATATCGCACGGAAAGAAGGTGCTGGATGGTTCGCTTGGGGAAGTGAAATCTCGATTCGGCAAGAACGCCGTTCAACTTGAGATTGACGGTGATGGCGATTTCGTTCGGTCTCTGCCGGGTGTTCGGGAAGTGACCGACTTCAACCGGTACTTGGAGTTGAGCTTGGCCGACGGAGCCGATCCTGATGCTATCCTGAAGGGTGTGCTTCAACGGGTGCGCGTCCGCCGGTTTGCCATTGTCGAGCCGTCGTTATACGACATCTTCATTGATATAGCCAAAGTCGATCCGTCCGAAGTACACGGCCGCAGCACAGTAGGAGGAAGCCATGCGTAAGTTCCTGACCGTACTGCGATACGAATACGCCCAGGTAGTCAAGAAGAAGTCGTTTATCGTGGGGATCTTCCTTACTCCGGTTCTCATGGCGTTCTTTATAATCCTGCCGTCATACTTTGCGCGCAAAGCGCCCACCGCTACTGAATCGGTTGTGATCATCGATGCTGGCGGTATCGGAATAGGCGACCAACTGGCCACCGGTATGGGCAGCTACACGCTGGAAGGCGCGACGACGCCCGCTTTCGAGGTGAAACAGATATTTACACTATCCTCGGATGATTCCACTCGATTCCGACAGCTTGAGGATAGCTTGCGGACAGTCATCAATGACAAAGGACTCAAGTACCTGATAGTCATAAAATCGAACGCGGAACGGTCGGACAGCAGCGTCTACCTTGTGACCAACTCGAGTAATTTCACGAGTATCTCCCGATTCGAACGCAAGTTGTCGGACGTCATTTCCTCCCACCGACTGAGGGCCTCCAATGTCAATCTACCGGTTGACTCAGTTCTCAACCTGACCCATCGAATTGACCTGACCGTCAGGGACACCAAAGGTGAAGCTATTCCTTTCGAGGTCCGCTATTTCGGTGCGTTGGTGCTGGTCATGCTCATCTATATTATGATTTTGACTTATGGCATGATGGTCATGCGCTCGGTCATCGAGGAAAAAACTTCGCGTATCATGGAAGTCATGGTCTCGTCGGTCTCTCCGTTCCAGCTAATGATGGGGAAAGTGATCGGTCTGGGCGCCGCCGCTTTCACGTCCGTAGCCATTTGGGTGGTCTTCGGGGTCGCCCTCTATTTTGGCAGTGGAGCGCTTGCCATCCCGATCGATCCATCGACCTCGAAACTGATATTCCACCCGGTCGTAGTCGTTTTCTTCGTACTGTTCTTGATCTCCGGCTATCTTCTGTATTCGACTCTCTTTGCTCTGGTCGGCTCAATAGTCAATACGGAAAAGGAGGCTCAGAACTATGTCATGCCGATTACGATAAGCATAATTCTGCCTGTCATACTGGGACTCAGTGTCATCCAGGAGCCGAACTCGACACTGGCTATGACCCTGTCGTTCATTCCGTTGTTTGCGCCGACAATGATGATGATGCGAATTGTGTTTGTTGCTCCGGCCGCCACCAGTTTTTCGCCTTTCTCCGGAATACTTGGCGAGTCCATCCTGGCATTTCTCATCGTGGTGCTGGCCACTATCGGCATAATCTGGCTGACCGCCAAGATATTCCGCATCGGCATCCTGATGTACGGCAAGCGCCCGACACTGCCGGAGTTGATCAAGTGGCTGAAATACTGAGGCGGATTGTTTAATGAACCGGCGCTCTCTCGTTAAATACATTCTCGTCGCATCGAGCGCGCTGCTCTTAGCCTTGCTTGCTCCACTGCAGGCCGGCTCCTCGAAATCCGGCGAATCCTCACTTCATGCGTCACTGACCAAAACGCCGACTCTGGACTACCAGGCAATCAAACCCAAGCCCCCGAAGGTGAACCTTCATTCCGCAATTGTGGTCAACTACGAGAACGGCAAAGTTCTCTTCGCCAAGAATGCTGATCTGGTGCATTCTATCGCCTCAATCAGCAAATTGGTGGCGGCCATGGTCATACTTGATAAGAAGGTTGACCTGTCGACGACTATTGCCGTGTCAAAAGAGGATGCTTACCAGTCCTCGGCCTCCCATCTGCGGCCGGGCTGGGAACTGACCCTTGGGGATTTGATGTATACAGCTCTCATGATCTCCGACAACCGGGCCACTCGGGCGCTGGCCAGAGCCGTTTCCGGTAATTACGAAGATTTCGTCCAGGAAATGAATCTCAAGGCCGGGCAGTTAGGCCTCCAAAATACTGTTTTTTACGATCCAACCGGCCTTGATAGCCGCAATGTCTCGACCGCCCACGAATTGGCGATCATCCTTAATCAGGCTTACAAGTACGACCTGATCGCCCACATAACCTCGTTGAAAGAGCACACCGTCAGGTTCAAGCAGAAGAAGCGGCTGCGCACCCTCCGCATGAGCAACACCAATCGTCTGGTCGGTTCTCCGTATCGTGTTCTTGCCGGCAAGACTGGCTACATTGAGGCTTCGTCCTATTGTCTTGTGACCATCCTGCAAAACGCGGCAGGGGAGAGACTCACACTGGTCCTTCTCGGTGCCAAGGGCGGCCGGGCTCGCTTCCGGGAAGCCCGCAAACTGGCCGACTGGGCCTTCAGGCAGATCGGCTGATACTTAACTCCAGATCATAACGAGCTGACAGAGCTGCCAGCTTAGCCGCATTCCGAGGCATGGCTGTGAGCTTTGAGGGCCTTCTATTATAGAAGAGGACTTTTGGACGAACTACATTATAAGAGCTTCGGGTAAGGGAACGTCCCATAAGAGATATTATGTTAACATATGGTCAACTCGAACCCCCGTCTCCGAGCAATACCCAATTCCTTGCTCCTATCCCTTTACCACGATATTAAGCAGTCGCCCCGGTACGTAGATCTTCTTGACAGTCTGTCTCCCTGCCACGAACGCAGTAACTTTACTACTTGACTCGGCCGCCCTCTCTACAGCCGCTTGGTCTGCGTCAACGGGTACTTGCACCGAATCCCGCAGCTTGCCATTGACCTGTATGGCCACTTCGATCGTATCCCCGATCACTGCTGATTGGTCATATAATGGCCAACTCGATTTGAAGACTGACTCGTTGAACCCAGCCATCTCCCACAGTTCCTCCGCCAGATGCGGCGCCAATGGTGCCAGAAGCTGTATCGACTTCAGGATGACCTGATCATTGAGCTCGTCATTGGAGACTTTGCTTGAATCGTAGTCCCGGACCAGTTCCATGACTGCTGCAATCACGGTATTGAACTGCAGCCGCTCGTAGTCATCGTTGGCGCGCTTGACTGTCTGATTCAGCTTGATATAGAGCGTCCGTTCATTTTCGGACAGAGTCTCGACCTTAAAGTATCGCTTTAAGTCCGGTCTGGTGCCGCGGTACTGCTTGATCAGCGGGTACATCTTGTTCAGGAAGAACTTCTCCGGCCCGACAATGACATCGTCGCTCCAGGCAACTTCTTTCTCCGAAGGCTTCGTGAAAAACATAGCCAGCCGGGAAACATCGACCCCATGCCGATCAATCAGCGTTATCGGCGACACGACATTTCCCTTGGACTTGGACATAACTTCGCCGGTCTCATCCAGCACCATCCCGTGATTGAACAGCCGGGTTGCCGGCTCATCAAACTCCAGCCAGCCAATATCCTTCAGAAACTTGGTGAAAAACCGGAAATAGATCAAATGACCGGTCGCATGCGTCACCCCGCCCACATACAGGTCAACCGGCATCCAAACCTTGGCTGCCTCCTTACGGTACGGCTCGCGGTCGTTGTGAGCGTCCAAATACCGTAGGAAGTACCATGACGAGCAGACAAACGTGTCCATCGTGTCCGGATCCCGCTCTGCTTGGCCCCCGCAGGTCGGGCAACGCACATTCATGTATTCCGGGACGTCAGCGAGCGGCGAACGCCCCTTGGGCTGGAAATTTTCCACCTTGGGCAAGATGACCGGCAAATCTGCCTCCGGAACTGCCTGCTCGCCGCATTTCCGGCAGTGGATAATCGGAATCGGGCAGCCCCAATATCGCTGACGCGAGATCAACCAGTCCTTCAGCTTGTAATTCACTTTTCGCCGGCCAAACCGCTTTGACTCAGCAAAATCCGCCACAGCTCCAATCGCCTTGTCACCACTCAAGCCGTTAAACTGCCCGGAATTGACCATCGGACCGTAATCGACATACGCATCGGCCATCGTATTGGCATCCAATGAAGTCATGGCATCAGGATGAATCACTACTTTAACCGGAATACCATACTTCTTGGCGAACGCAAGATCTCGCGTGTCGTGCGCCGGCACTGCCATAACCGCGCCCGTACCGTAACCGGCAAGAACGTAATCTGCAACCCAAAGCTGAATCCTCGCACCGTTGAACGGGTTAACCGCATACCGCCCGGTAAACACTCCGTCCTTCTCCCCGGCGGCAGTCCGCTCCATATCCGAGCGCCCCCCTGACAGCTTCTTGTACGCCTCTACCTTCGCCCTGTACTCCGGCTCAAGCTTTAGCCGTTCCAGTATCTCCGCTTCCGGTGAAATAGCCATGAAGGTAACGCCGAATATGGTATCCGGTCGCGTTGTAAAAATCGGCAGCTTCTCCCCCGTTCCCTCAATTTCGAAATCCACTTCCAAGCCGTGCGAGCGACCGATCCACTCCTTCTGCATCGTCTTCACATTTTCAGGCCAGCCGGGGAGTGTGTCCAGATCATCAATCAACCGATCAGCGTAATCCGTTATCTTGAAATACCATTGAATCTGATCCTTCTTGACCACTACGGTGTCACACCGCTCGCACCTGCCCTCCTTGACCTGTTCATTCGCCAGTACCGTCTTGTCCTCCGGACACCAGTTCACGAACCCGCGCTTGCGGTACGCCAGCCCCTTTTTGAAGAGCTGGATGAACATCCACTGCGTCCATTTGTAATAGTCCGGCTCGCAGGATAGAACCTCGCGCGACCAATCGAACGAGATACCGACTTTTTGCAGTGTGGATCGCGAGACCTCGATATTCCCCAGCGTCCATTCGTTAGGGTGTACCCCGCGCTGAATTGCCGCCCGCTCGGCCGGCAGACCGAACGCATCCCAGCCGAACGGATGGAGTACCGCTTTACCAAGCATCATCTGGCGGCGCGCTACGGCATCGCCAATAATATAATTGCGAAAATGCCCCATGTGGATGTCGCCCGATGGATAGGCAAACATCACAAGCATGTAGAACTTGTTCTTTGGGTCAACGAAATCGGGTGCCCGGTAGAGTTGGTCTCTCTCCCACCGTTTCTGCCATTTGGCCTCTATTCGCTTGAAATCGTACTTCTGCGTTGGCTGCGCCTGTGTGTCCATGGTCATCTGTTCCTGTACCAAAACATCGGCACATTGTATGAAAATGGCTATTGCTTAGCAAGATGGAATCTATGCACTGTCTTTCGCCCCGAACACTATCATCAATCTGACGGTATCCGCGCACTGTCAGCTTTGAATGTGGCGCAATCGGTTCAGCAGTACCGTCCCTCCCGACAACCCGTTGACGACTGTGGCCTTGTACCGCTCCAGATTGTATTGCTGACCGGAACCGAGTTTCGCTGCAATACTTAGGTGACTATCGAAACCGTAGATCGATAACCGCCCCATCGCCATGCTCTCATCCCGGTCCGTTGGGAAGCGGGACGTAAATCCCCGTTCGTATCCAAACTCGCCTGCTGTCTCTACAACTCTCTTATTTAGTCGCCCAAAGGGGTAGCTGATTGTATCGACACGCCGACCGCTGAGGTCACTCAGGATATCGCGAGACTGTTTCAGTTCCGTCTCAAGTTTATGCTGACTCAATTCCGTAAGATCAGAATGCATATGTCCGTGCGATCCAAACTCCACCCCCAGATTAGCCAGTTTCCGAATACCCCGCAGCTCCAAATGATTGAGGTGACACACCGGATAGCTGTAGTCCCACGATGCAGGTTTGCCGATCAATCCGGTCGGGACAAAGACAATTGGACGAATGTCAAACTGTTCGATGAGCGGCGACAGGACGTCAACGTAGTGCTCGTACCCGTCGTCGAACGTCAAACCAAGCGTGGAACTCAATGACTCAGCCTTCAGCCAAGTCAACAACCGGTGGAGTCTCGTTGGCGAGAAGTTGGTGGAACTGAAGCTGAACCGGGAGACGGACTTGTGAAACAGAAGATACCGCATCTCGACCTGCCCGTCCTTACCTCAGATGACTCCGGAAAGCGCTCCCTTTTGGACCGGACCCAAAACCGCTACTGCTACTTTAGATTCATCGAGAATGCGATTCGCCATCTCGCAGACGCCGGTTGAGCTGACCCGTTCGATCTCTTTGATCATCTCCTGGACCGTCTGAAAGCGGCCGACCATCAACTCCTGTCGCGCCAGACGGTTCATCCGTCCGTTGGGAGATTCCTGACTCAAGATCAAATGCCCCTTCATTTGCGATTTCAGCGTCTTCAGTTGCGCCGGCGTGAGCTTCCGGCGTTTCATCCGTCGAAGCTCCGTCAGCACCAGTTCCGTTGCTTTGGGCAGATTCTCGCTGTCGGTTCCAAGATAGACGCCAAAGACACCGGCGTCCCGGTAAAAATCATTGAACGAATACACAGCATACGCCAGCCCCCGGTCTTCCCTGATCTTCTGGAACAGCACCGATGACATTCCGCCTCCCAAAAACGAACTGAGAGCCAGGATCGTCATCTTCTCCGGACGCGAATACGGTGGCGTCGAAAAGCCGAGACAGAGATGCGTCTGCTTGCCGCGACTCCTCTCCAGCTTTACTGTCTTGTCAGCGCGATAGCCCGCCATCTGAGCGCTGTTGGAGACTCCGGATACGAACCGAAACTTGTCCTTCACCAGCCTGACTAGTTTGTCATGCGAAATCGATCCTGACGCGGCGATCACCACTGACCCGGCTCGATAATGCTCCTTCATAAACCGAAGGACATCCGGTCGTGACAGCGCCAGAATGTTCTTCGGTGGCCCCATTATCGGCTGCCCGAGCGGATGGTGACCCCAGAAGGTCTGGGCGAATATGTCGTGTATCTTGTCAGAGGGATTATCGAGCGCCTCTTTGATCTCCTCAAGGACTACTTTCTTCTCCCGTTCGACATGCTCAGCGGTAATCGTTGAGTTACACGCCAAGTCCGCCAGAACATCAACCGCCGTCGGCAGGTGCTCATCCAAGAACCGCGCGTAGAAACAGGTCTGTTCACGGGACGTGAATCCATTGAGCGAGCCGCCTAGCGATTCCAGCGCCGCCGCCAGTTCCCGGGCATCCCGCTTGCGCGTCCCCTTGAACAGCATGTGCTCGATAAAATGGCACAGGCCGTTCTCCGTCCCCTGTTCATGCCGAGATCCGACATCTATCCATACCCCCAGCGCCACCGAGCGTACCGACGGTATCTGTTCGGTAACGATCCTGAGCCCGTTGCGCAGGATCGTTTTCCGATAGATTCCACTCTTATCCGCCGCCTGACGCGTCATTTCGTCAGTAGCGCTTTGCGAGACAGGCGAACTTTGCCGTCACCGTCGATATTGATGACCTTGACTTCCATCCGGTCCCCCACCCGGCAGACGTCCTCGACCCGCTTGACCCGGTTGACATCCAGTTCAGAAATATGAACCAGACCGTCGGTCCCCGGCATGATCTCGACAAACGCGCCGAAATCAGTGATCCGGCGCACTACGCCGTTGTATACTTTCCCCATCTCAGGTTCTTCGACTATCGCCTGCACACGGGCCAGCGCCGCTTTGCCTGCCTCGGCCGACACACTGGCAATGAACACGGTGCCGTCATCGGAGATATCGATCTTGGCGCCCGTCTCTTCGACTATCGCGCGGATAATCTTGCCGCCGGGGCCAATCACCTCGCCGATCTTCGACGGATTGATCTTGAGAATTATAATGCGCGGCGCAAACTCCGAGAGCTGATCTCGGTGCTTGTTTATCGTCGCATTCATCTTCTCCAGAATATGCAGCCTTGCTTTGCGGGCATTCGCCAGTGCCTGTCGCATCGTCTCAATATCCAGGCCGGTGATCTTGATATCCATTTGGATAGAAGTCACCCCCTCGACCGAGCCGGCCACTTTGAAATCCATATCGCCGAAATGATCCTCATCACCGAGAATATCCGTCAGGATGACAACTTTGTCGCCCTCTTTGATCAGGCCCATGGCGATACCCGCGATAGCCGTCTTAATCGGCACGCCTGCATCCATGAGCGACAGCGAGGCGCCGCAGACGGTGGCCATCGACGACGACCCATTCGATTCCATCACATCTGATACGACTCGCACGGTGTAGGGGAAGCTCCCCTCGGCCGGAATCACCGGCTGGAGCGCCCGCTCCGCCAGATTACCGTGTCCGATTTCCCGGCGGCTCGTTCCGCGAATCGGCTTGGTCTCGCCGGTGCTGAACGGTGGGAAGTTGTAATGCAGCATGTAGCTCTTGGTGGACTCCCCTTCTAGTTCATCGAGCCGCTGTTCGTCGATCTTGGTCCCCAGCGTCACGGCCACCAGCGCCTGCGTCTGTCCGCGTGTGAACAGCGCTGACCCGTGAGCGCGCGGCAACAGACCGACTTCGCACGTAATCTCCCGAATGTCATCCGGCCCGCGGCCGTCAATTCGCACATTCTCGCGCAGTATCATCGAGCGCATCGAATTGGAGTCAATCTCCTCGATCACTTCTTTGATGTTCGATTCTTGTTCCGGAAACGTCTCAGCCAGCGCCGTCAGCACCTCAGTCTTGAATTTCTTCTTCTCAGTGCGTCGCGTATCCTTATCGGATATCCGGTTGAAACCATCGTATTTGGAACCGGCCATCTCCGTGACCTTCTCCACAATCGCCGGATCAATGACCGACTTGACATACTCAAACACCGGCTTGCCTGCGGCGGCTTTCAACTCTTCGATCTTAGCGACAATCATCTTGATATGATCGTGACCGAATAGTATTGCCTCGATTATGGCATCTTCGGACACCTCTCGCGCCGCGCCTTCAACCATCGTAATGCTGTCGGCGGAACCGGCCATGATGATATTTAGATCCGATTCTTCCAGCGTGTCAATTGCCGGATTGACAACCAGTTGCCCGTCTATTCGCCCTACCCGAACGCCCGCTATCGTCTTCGCGATCGGGATATCTGAGATCGCGATCGCCGCCGCCGTACCGATCAGGGCCATAACGTCCGTATCGTTCTTCTGATCGTGCGAAACGACATACGAAATACACTGCGTGTCCCCTTTAAAGTCATCGGGGAACAAGGGACGGATCGGTCGGTCGATGATTCTCGCCGAAAGGATTTCCTTTTCGGACGGCCGACCTTCGCGCTTGAAGAAGCCGCCGGGAATCTTGCCGGCCGCGTATGACTTCTCTCGGTATTCGACCGTAAGCGGGAAGAAGTCCTGTCCTTCTCTCGGCTCTGTCGACGCGCACACGGTGGACACCACCATCGAGTCGGCATAGCGAATCGTTACCGCGCCATTGGCCTGCTTGGCCATCTTGCCGGTCTCGATTGTCATCATCCGGCCACCAATTTCAAATTCTACCTTATGTACCATGAAAACATTCCTAAATAACTAAAATATACACCAACTACTAACGCCGCAGACCGAGTTCATTCACTACCGCGCGGTAGCTCTCGATGTCCCGATCTTTCAAATAATCCAGCAACCGACGCCTCTGCCCTACCAGTTTGAGCAGGCCGTGACGGCTGTGGAAATCCTTCTTGTGTTCCTTCATGTGCTCAGTGAGCATGTTGACCCGCTCCGTCAGGAGCGCAATCTGAACCTCGGGCGAACCGGTATCTTTGTCGTGCAGCTTGTGCTGCGCGATCACCTTCGCCTTCTGATCCTTGGTTACGGGCATGTTGTTTCTCCTTTGTTCACTATCTCTAGTATGCTGATCTTGTCTGAACCTATCTGCCGCACGAGCGCCTCGGTCGAATCGAACCGGCGATTGCCGCGTACGAAATGCGTTGGATAGACCACTATCTCCTGATCGTATATATCCCGATCAAAATCAAAAATGTTCGCCTCAACGGTCACCCGCCGCGTCGGGTTGAAGTGATTCTCCCCGATGAACATCATACCGGCGAAATCCTCCGAGCCCAGTTGAACCCAGCAGGAGTACACTCCTTCCGGAGGCAGCAGTTTATTGGCGCCGTATTTCACGTTGGCGGTCGGATACCCAAGCTTTCGTCCCAGGCCGATTCCCCGTTCTACCGTGCCGTATATGGCATACTCATGCCCGAGCAGATGCAGCGCCTCGGGATACGCCCCGTCGGTCATCAGTTTTCTGATCCGGGACGATGAGATCGGCGAGCCGTCGAGCATTACCGGCTCGACCACCTCAACTTCAAAGCCGTACAGTTGTCCGAGCCTGCGAAGTTCGCCAATGTCTCCGGCTCGACCTCGGCCGATTGCATGGTCGTGACCGACGACGAGTTTCTTGACGTGAATCCGCTCTACCAGGAAAGAACGCACAAACTCATCCGGCGTCATGCGCATTAATTCCGGTGTGAACTCAACCACAATTACCGTGCCGTCGAAGAACGATGGAATGAACTTCCCCTTCTCCTCTATGGAGGTCAAGAGGCGTGGAGCTCGTTCCGGCGACACGACCAATTTGGGATGCGGGTCAAAAGTGACCAGCACAGCATCGAGTCCGCTGTCACGGCCAACTTCGCGCATACGGCGGAAAATTGCCTGATGCCCCCGATGAATGCCATCGAACGTCCCAATTGTCGCCACAACGCCGCGTTCTGATTTAGGCTTATACTGAGAAATGTCCGTAACAAACACGGCCGTCATGCGAACACCCTGACAAAGCTCTCAATTGGGTGACCCGTGCCGCTCTTATAGTCAGTCGATGTTGCCCCGGCAATGACCACCGCTATCGGCTTGCCGGCATCATCTTTCGCCAGCAACTTCTCGCCACGACTAAACGAACCCTCGATAGACGAAATGTCGTTCCACTGGGGCGGGCGCCCAAAGCTGATTGATCGACTGGCCTCTGGCGTCAGTGTAATCGTGGCAAACCGCAATGCGTCTACAATGGACAGGAGAACCGACGCAACTGCATTCGCCTCCACGGCTTGCTGAAGTCCTTCAAGCGAAATTGCCTGCTCGACCTCGAACTCGCCCACTGAAATACGCCGCAGACCGGACAAGTACGCGCCACAGCCAAGCCGCTCACCAATATCGTTAGCTATCGAACGAACGTATGTTCCTGAAGAGCACGTGAGCCTGAACCTCAGAACCGGACTGCTGTACTCCAGCAGTGCAATCTCCGTTATTTCTACCTCTCGCTCAGGCAATTTGACCACCTCGCCCTTCCGGGTCAAGTCGTAAAGGTGCCTTCCATTGACCCGAACTGCCGAATGGGGCGGTACCTGCTGGATCGACAGTCCCTCATAACTATCCAGCATGCTTTGCAAAAATTCATCCGTATAAACGGGCACATCCCGAGACACATCCTGCGCGGTGACTCCCTCGGCGTCATAGGTCGGCGATCGCATACCCAGGCGGACGTCGGCGAGGTATGACTTGAACTCTGCGGTCAGAAATTGTGATATCTTGGTGCCCTTGCCGAGGCAAAGCACCAGCAATCCCGTCGACAACGGATCGAGTGTACCGGTATGACCCACTTCACGTTGATGAAGTATCTGCCGAACCTTCTGCACCACGTCATGACTCGTAACACCGGAAGGTTTGTCGATCAACAGGACGCCGTCGAACTGCTTATGCCAGTCCATCGTTCGCCTCCGACAGCATCTTGATCACCGTCTCCTTTGCCTCCGCCAACGGCATGGGAACCGTGCAGCCGGCGGCGTTGAAATGCCCGCCCCCGCCAAATTGATAAGCTATTGCCGCGACATTTACTCCATTAGCTGAACGAAGTGACGCTTTGGTATGGGAAGAGTCAATCTCCTTGAGAAGTGCACCCGCAACTACACCCCGTCCAAACATAGTCAGATCGACAAGGCCATCCGATTCCGACTCCGCTGCGCCCGAGTCAACCAGCATTTGCCGCGTAAGCGTTAGGATGGCGACTTTGCCATTGTAATGGTATTCAATGCCGTTGAGCACCTTGCCCATCAGCTTGAGCGCGGACAACCGTACGTTGTAGTATACTTGATCGCATATCTTCCGCGCATCCGCTCCCAGCGCCATGAGTTCCCCCGCCACGGCCATCGTATGCGGCGAGGTCGAGGCAAACCGGAATCGGCCCGTGTCCGTCAAGATAGCCGTGTATAGGCACTCAGCTATCGTTGGAGTGATTGCAAATCCTGTCTGCCGTAAGTATTCGAATGCCATCTCTCCGACCGACGATGGCTGGATATCGACCCAATTCACGTCCCCAAACATCGCGTTATCCCGATGATGATCGATGTTTATGACCGGGACTCCTGCCGTCAACAATCGCACTGCCGCTCCAATGCGTTGCAGGTTGGGGCATTCCAGAACCAGAGCGGTGTCAACCGCAGTTTCCGCTCTCAGAACGTGCGTTTCGACAATGTCGTTGATATGCGGCAGAAACGAGTACTTGTCCGGCACTTCCGAATCTCTGACCATAAGCACTTCTTTGCCGCGCGCTGCCAGGAATTCGCCGAACGCCAGTTGAGTCCCAACCGCGTCGCCGTCAGGGTCGATGTGGGATACGATGAGAATTCGTCGGGCTTTCTCGAAAATCCGATTGATCGCCTCGGTCGGCATGATGCTGGGGCATGATGTCTTACTGTCTATCGCGGTCATGCTTTATCTGCTCGAATAATTGCTCCATCCGGATTCCGTCCTCAATCGAAGGATCAAACCTGAACAGGATTTCCGGCACATGCCTGACGCGCAACCCGTGCCCAACTTCAGAACGTATGCGTCCTTTCTCTCTGCCGAGATACGCGATCACCTTCTGGTGGTTCTCCTCGCTGCCGAGGAAGGAGTAGTACACTGTGGCGTTCCGAAGGTCGCTGCTCAGCCTGACGCGCGTGAATGTCACTAATCCGCCCGCAGCATCTTTCAAGCGGTTGTCCAGAAGTTGCGAGATATCCCGCAATATCTGGGCCTGCAGTCGATCCGATCGCTTGTATTGTTTCATTGCTCGTAGTGTCGCTGGTCCCGACGCCTTTGGATTTATCTGGAGCCTATTTAGGGCGCTACCGGGCCGGCCGACCTGCGGTGGCAGAGTATTGTCTAGGACAGAGTGCGTGCCGTCTCCACCGTTTCATACGTTTCTATTATATCTCCAACTTTGATATCGTTGAAGTTCTCAATTCCGACTCCGCACTCAAATCCTTCCTTGACCTCACGAGCGTCGTCCTTGAATCGCCTCAATGAAGCTATTATGCCGGTATAGATTGTCTTGCCGTCGCGCACCAATTTGACTTTGTCCTTGCGGTTCAAGCGCCCCTCCTTGACATAACAGCCGGCGACCTGACCGATCTTTGGCACCTTGAAAATATTGCGTACTTCAGCGGCCCCTACAAAGGACTCCGATATCGTCGGTGACAGGAGTCCCTCCAGCGCCTTGCGGACGTCATTCTCCGCCTCGTAGATGATATTGTAAGACCGGATGTCTACTTTCTCTTTACGCGCCAGCTCTCGCGCCCGCGTGTCTGGTGTTACCTGGAAACCGATGATGATCGCATCCGATGCCGCCGCCAGAAGAACGTCCGATTCTGTTATCGCGCCTACCCCCTGACGAATAATATTCGTCTTAACCTCGCTGGTTGATATCTTGCTTAACGTATCCGCCAGCACTTCCACCGATCCGTCCACGTCGGCCTTGATGACCAACCGGACTTCCTTAATCTGCCCTTCTTTGATCTGATCGAAAACCTTCTCAAGCGTTACCGCACCGTGAGGACGACGGAAATCATACTCCCGCTTAAGTTGCCCTCGCCGTACCGATATTTCCTTCGCTTCCTGATCGTCCTTAACCGAAAGGAAACTGTCGCCGGCCTGCGGCACACCGGACAAGCCGGTGATCTTGGCGGGCGTCGATGGGCCAATTTCGTTGATCTTCTGCTCGCGATCGTTGGTAATCGTGCGAATCCTGCCCGAATATACTCCGGCAACAATCGGGTCACCGACTTTGCAGGACCCCTTCTGAACTAGTACGGTCGCAGTCGGTCCGTGCCCTTTCTCAAGATGGGCGTCGACCACAACGCCTTGCGCGCGAATCAAGGCATCTGCCTTGAGATCCATCATTTCCGCCTGGAGAAGAATCATGTCCAGGAGTCTCTCGATCCCCACACCGGTCTTGGATGATACTTCAACCATGATCGTCTTGCCACCCCAGTCCTCCGCTAAGAGATTCTGGTTGGCCAACTGGGTGCGCATCGCTTCGACATTGGCAGCCGGCTTGTCGATCTTGGTAATCGCTACGATAATCGGAGATCCCGCTGCCCGTGCGTGATCAATAGCCTCGATTGTCTGCGGCATGACACCCTCGTCGGCTGCCACAACGAGCACGACAATATCGGTTAGATGCGCCCCGCGCGCTCGCATCGCGGTGAACGCCTCGTGGCCGGGAGTATCAAGAAAGACAATGCGATCCTGGTCCCGCTGAACTTCGTATGCGCCGATATGCTGTGTAATCGCTCCGGCTTCGCCGGCAACGACGTTGGTCTTCCGAATGTAGTCGAGCAGCGAAGTCTTGCCGTGGTCGACATGCCCCATCACCGTGACGACCGGCGCCCGATGCGACAGCGACTCCTTGTTCTCTTCCTCGCGCGCCGCTTCGCCGACTTCCGCTACCTGTTTGATGTCAAAACCGAACTCCCCAGCGACCATCTCGATCGTATCCATATCCAGCCGCTGATTGATCGTGGCCATCATCCCGAGTTCCAGCAACTTGGCTACCACCTCGGCCGATTTTTGATCCATCGCCTTGGCCAGCTCCGCCACCGTGATGTATTCGCTGACTTCGATCACCGGTGCCGCGTCGTCTACCTGCCCCGCTTCGTCATCACCGGCCCGCCTGACCCGCCGCTTGGTCTTGGCGCCGGACAGGTTGGCCATAGTCGTCTTGAAACTTCTCTGCACTGCCAGTTGGTCGATATCCTGACGGTCCCTCTTCTTGCGGCGCTCCTTCTTCTTCTTCTTCTTCTCCGCTTTCCGCAGCATGTCGGCGACCGTCGGGACCGCCGTCGTGACCGGCATTCCCACCGGCATTATGATCGGTGGGGCGACGGCGACAGGCGTCTGCGGCGGCGTCATGGCGGCTCGCTCGCGAACCTCTTTGGCGTGCGACTTTGCCTCCATCTCCTTCTTGGCAACCTGTCTCTCTTGATTGAAACGCTTCTCAACCCCAACGATCATTTCGTCGGTCGCCACTGACATATGAGACTTGGGCGAAAAACCCATCTCGGCGAGAATCTTCATCATCGCCGGAGACGAAATCCGATAGTCCTTGGCCAGCTCGTAAATTCGCTTCTGATCGGTTAAGTCTGTCATCGTGCCTTACCGGCGGTCAGCGGTCAGGACCGCCACAACCACTCCGGTTCCCTTTCTCTATTCCGGCTTCGCGTCCTCTTCCTTGGACTCCGCAGTCTCGGGCTGTGCCTCTTCGACATGCTCGACATCATCGTGAAAGACATCACGCACACCGAGCTTCTTGTCTTCGTCGGGAACGGACTTGCGGGTCACCGCGTCGGCCTTCTCTCTAAACTCCCGATCCGCCTCAAGCTGCGCCACAAACTCCTTCGCCCTCTCGATCAGGGTCTCTGCTGTCTTCTGGCCGATGCCGTCGATCTTGACCAGCGTCTCCACTGTGGCGGCGGCCAGCCGCTGCACTGAACTTATATCTGCCGATATCAGACGATCGCGAATCTTGGTGCCGATCCCTTCCAGATCGCCAACCGGTACCAGCATTTCCGCTTCGCGCTTGCGCGCTTCGTCATAATCGGTCTCCGACATGATGTTGACTTTCCAGCCGGTCAATTTCGACGCCAGTCTGGCATTCTGGCCGTTACGACCGATTGCCAGCGACAACTTCTCGTCCTCAACCGCTACCGTCATCTTTTTCTCAATATCGAAAACCTCAATATGCACGACCTTCGCAGGCGCCAGAGCGCGCGTCACAAACATTTCCGGATTTGACGTGTACGGTACAATATCGATTCGCTCGTTATTCAACTCCCGCACGATGCTTTGCACCCGTACCCCCTTGATACCCACGCACGCCCCCACCGGGTCGATCCGTTCGTCCGATGACCAGACCGCGATCTTGGCTCGTTCGCCCGGCTCCCGTGCGATCGCCCTGATCTCGATTACCTTCTCATAAATCTCCGGCACTTCGAGCGCGAACAGTGCCTTCAGGAACTCATTGTTGACGCGGGACAACACGATTTCCGGCCCGCGCGGTGTCTTCTGAACGTCCTGTATGTACGCGCGGATTCGGTCCCCCTGACGGAATTTCTCGCGCGGAATCTGCTCCTTGATTCGAAGAATCCCTTCGCCCCGTCCCAGATTGACAATCACATTACCCTTGTCAATCTGCTGTACCACACCGGTGACGAGCTGGCCGACCTTGTCTATGTATTCTGCATATATCCGTTCATGTTCCGCCTCCCGAATCTTCTGTATCAGTATCTGCTTGGCCGAATTAATCGCATTCCGGCCGAACTCCGACTCATAATCAAGATATATCTCCAAATCATCCCCCAGCTCCGCATCCGGATCATACTCTTTGGCGTTGGCCAGTGCGATCTCGATATTCGGATCGTTAATCTGATTGACCACTTTCTTGGAGGCGATCATGTACAGCTCATTCGCCTTGCGGTCGAACTTGAAGGAAATATTGTCCGTGTAGGTATATTTCTTCTTAGCCGCCGCCAGGAGACTGGCTTCGAGGGTTTCCACCACTGAATCGAAATCGATATTCTTCTCTCTCGCGATCAGGGTCATGGCCTCAACCATATCAAACGCCATATGCAGATTCTCCGTCAAAAAACTATTCGGGCTCTTTCAATTTCCAAAAGCGGAATCGAGAATGAGCCGTTCTCGTCCCGAAATTCTACCCGGTCCTCCGTGACCCCTAGGATCTCGGCCGTCTGTTTCTTTCGCTTGCGATCGACGAATTCAATCCTGACCGTCTCGCCGACCCGGTACTTGTAGTCCCGCGCCGTCGTGAGAGGCCGTTCGAGCCCCGGAGAAGATACTTCAAGTGTATAACCCTTCTCAAACAGCTCGGTTCCGTCAATCACGTCTCCAATCACGTGCGACAACTGTGCGCACTGCTCCAACGTTGGCCCGCCCCCCTTGGCGTAAACGTACAAGCGCAACATTACGCTGGTGTGGTAGCGGGATAACGCCATATCCGCCAATTCATATCCCTCAGCGGCCAATGGCCCGGTCACCAATTCGATCACCTGCTGCTTCAGCGCATCGGTCATGAATTCATTCCGAAACTAAAGAGCGGGCCTCTGCCCGCTCGTCCAACTCATCAAAATACCCACTAACTTGTTAGGAAGCAACAAAATTATGGGCTAGGGCAATCGCGCTTCAAGGCTCCTGACCGACCCAACTATTTCCCCAATGGGGATTAGCTGGACTTCCGACTCACACCGCGCTTTCAACTCTACCTTCCCTTCCTTCAACGACTTATCCCCAATCGTGATCCGTATCGGCATCCCAATCAGGTCGGCGTCGTTGAACTTCACCCCAGCGCGCTCGTCCCGGTCATCCATAAGGGCATCAATTCCAGCCGCAGCCAATTCCGAGTAAATCCTCTCGGCGACCTCTCGGATCGACTGCTTGTCGAAGTTAAGCGGAATAATCTCAACAAGATACGGCGCGATATTCTTCGGCCAGACAATCCCTTTATCATCGAAATACTTCTCAAGAGCCGCCTGCGGCGTGCGAGTGATCCCTATCCCATATGAACCCATGATAATCGGGTGCTCCTTCCCTTCGGCATCGAGGAACTTCGCTCCAAGTGAGTTTGAATACTTAGTCCCAAGCATAAACGTGTTCCCGAGTTCAATCCCCTTCTTGGCGGTCAGACTTCCCCCGCACTGTGGGCATCCGTCACTGTCGCGAGCCATCGTGAGATCAACCATCCGGTCAGCCTTGAAATCCCGACCAATACTCACATCGACTATGTGCTTCTCAAACTGGTTTGCCCCCACCACGAAATTGGTCATCCCCTCAACTAACGGATCAACCAGGATCGTCACATCCTTCAGCCCGATCGGCCCGGCGAAACCGACCGGCGCGCCGGTATGCGCCTGCACCTGCTCGGCCGTGGCCATAGCTAGTTCAATTGCCCCCAGCGCATTCTTCAGCTTGATCTCGTTGAGATCCCGGTCACCCCGCACCAGCGCCGCCACCGGCTTGCCATCTGCCATGTACAGGAGCGTCTTCACCAACTTGTGGGCGTCCACCTTGAGAAACGCGGTCACTTCCTCGATTGTCGCCGCTCCGGGAGTATCAACTACTCGCTTCGGCCGCAAAGTCGTCTCCTGTGACGGCCTCAGAAGGTCCTTCATGGGCGCTTTTTCGCGATTCGCGGCATAGTCGCATTGACTGCAGAAGAGAATCACCTCTTCACCGGCGGTCGTATCGACCAACAACATGAACTCGTGTGCCGCTTTCCCACCCATAGCTCCGGTGTCGGATTCCACTTTCACTACGTCTAACCCGGCGCGACGGAACACATTGAAATACGCTTCCACCATCCGCTCATATGTCTTCATGAACGAGGTCTCATCGGCATCAAACGTGTACGCGTCCTTCATGATGAACTCCCGACCGCGCATCAGCCCGAACCGCGGGCGGATCTCATCCCGGAACTTCACTTGTATTTGATACAGATTGAGCGGCAACTGCCGATAGCTCTTGACTTCTCCCCTGATCAAAGTCGTTACGGTCTCTTCGTGCGTTCCGCACAGAACATATTCGTGAAGGTGACGGTCTTTCATCCGCATCTGCTCTTTGCCGACCGTGTTATACCGCCCGGTCTGCTGCCAGATCTCCGCCGGACACATAACCGACATCGTTATCTCAAGCGACCCGGCTGCATTCATCTCTTCCCGCACGATTCGGGAGAACTTCTCGATCACCCGTTGCATGAGCGGCAGATATAGATAGACACCCGCCGATAGTTTGCGGATATAGCCGCCCCGAAGCAGCAATTGGTGAGAGATCAGTTCAGCTTCTGTCTGTTGTTCCCGAAGGGTCGGGATATAGGTCTGCGACCATCGCATACGGTTAATCCTTGTCCAGTTTGTTCGTCGATTCGCGTCCGCGACACCGGCCACATCTGTCGGCATCGAATCACCAATGTTATCGGAATGCTATGGTCAAATCAATCTAATTCTTTGCCGTTCAAGCCGTAGGGCAGAACCGCCTCTGGTTCTGCCGATTCCCGCTCTGTGAAATATGTATTGCTGAAAGGCCGGAAATTCGGTATAGATACGCCGCTTGAGAAGCTTGCATTCTCTGGTGGCCCACCATTCATGGTGGGTTTACCGTCGGTTCGAGCGGAGACGAGAACCGTTTTGTAGGTCGAAACCCCTTAGGGTTTCGACACGCTTGTAGACAATGACACTGCCCCCGTGGTGTAATGGATAACGCACCAGCCTCCGGAGCTGGTAATAGAGGTTCGATTCCTCTCGGGGGTACTGTTGGGGACTTGTCCAGTTAAAGGGGAAATGACCATGAGTGTAATCGTCCATCAACCACTGAGGGGTATACTTGATCGTGACCTTGCGACTGCAGAGACGAACGAGCTGAGCGTGAAATATTCCCCTTATTTGCAGGAGTTGGTGAACTACTCCACTAATCTCCTAGCAAGGTGCGAGCAATCGTTAGGAGGAATTCCAGGCTCTCCAGTTTCTCTAATTCATCTATATTATCACGCCATCCAAATGACTGACGGCATAGAGGTTTTGGCTAGAAGCTGTTGTTTTGCCTCTGCCATACCACTTGAGCGAAGCCTCCTGGAAACGGCACTGTCTATTGACTTCATATTGCAAGAGGATTTCGCAAATCGCTCCACTGCGTGGCTTGTTGCCAGCTACCTGGATCGTTTTGCACAAATCAATGCCGCTATTCTATCTACCCCGCAGAATGAGCAACTGCTCAAAAAGATCGCAAAGGATAGATTCCCTGATACGAGTTTCTTCTATCGCATAGACCAGAGTGCACTCCAGAAGCAGACTGATACTCTCTCGGGCATATTGAGCAAAACGAAATTTGCGACAATCGCGGCACTATTTAAGGGGAAGAACAAACTGACTAGATGGTATCAAATCAATGATGGCCCGCGAAACCTTGAGCAAATGGCTGAAAGGCTGGGGCGGACATCAGAGTACGTGTTCCTGTACAAGCAGGCTTCAGAGCTTGCGCACGCTTGCGATTCAGAAAGAATGCTGCAACAAGTGGACGGAGTTGGTGTAATCACTCCGCTCAGACCGGGCACAGGCATGATGGAATCGCTGTACCGCTCAACGAGTAGTTTGATCGTTATCTCCAGCGTCTTGGTAGCTGCACGACTTCGTCCAGAGGAAGATGTGAGAGGGCATCTCAAAGAGATAATGAGCCGCCATCGCCCCGAAATGCTTGGCTGATTTCCTGCAGCATCACGTTCACTGATCTGTCGACTTTCACGCAGGTGTCCCACGACATTCGATGGATTTCAAACCCTTCTCCCGCAATTTCACCATCAATTTGCATCACTTTCCTTCTCCCCTCCCTTTTATGGAGGCCTATATGTTGATGACTACCGCGCGAACCTTGTTGATACCCAAAGATGCGTGCCATTCTGCCATCAGTCTGGGCTGCCAAATTGTAAAAAACACCGAAACGAACCCAACCGGCGTTGATTACCAAGCACTTAGCCGAATTGCGACGCACATTTCTGACCACTTTGGACCATTCCCAGGCACGGCTTGGACCGCCGGTCGCACGTCTCTGCACGCCGCGCGGCACATCTGAGTGGGCTTCAATGTTGTGAGGATATCAGAAAGCCGATGGAGTACAAACTTGAGTGAACCACTGACCAACAAACACTGCGTCCCGTGCGAAGGGGGAATAGCGCCATTGAACGACGATCAGATTGCCGCCCTGCTCCCACAGGTTCCCAGGTGGCGTGTTGCCGCAATCGAAACCAAAGAGCAGATAGCTAAGTCAATACAGCGGACATTTCATTTCAAGGATTTCCGTCAGGCTATGGCCTTCCTGCGCGAGGTCGAGGAGATCGCCGAATCCGAGGGGCATCATCCCGATTTCTGCGTGCACTACAGCCGGGTCGATTTCACGATCTGGACCCACGCTATCGGCGGCCTGCACGAAAACGATTTCATTCTGGCCGCCAAGATTGACGCGATTAGACAAAACTTGTAGGTCGGCGTTCAGTGCAGTTGGAGAGATGTTGAATATTCACGGCCATTTCAATCTCAAAGCAATGCGGTCGGAGCAGGCTGATTGGCGCTGAACCCGACGCGGAATTCCGGAAATAACAGGTACGCGCGAAGGCCGAAATAAGCTATCAGACGCTCTACCATGCTGTTAGATACTAAACCCCACCTCGCGTTTATGTCAATATCCGGAAACCGGATGCCGATAAAGGGTGTATGAACAAGAAAGAGGATGGAATTATGCGTAAATACCCAATCCTAATTGCAGTCCTTCTCGGCTTCATGGTCTGGTCTGCAAGTTCAACCCGAGCCGACGTGAATTTCGGCGTCTCTATTGGCGACGGTGGCCTGAAAGGCTTCTATCTTGAGGTCGGCGAGTTCTTCAAAGCTCCTGAGGCCGACGTCCGGTATGTTCGCGATGCGCGGTTTTCCGATGATGAAATCGCGGTCGTACTGTACATCTCCCAAAGGACAGGCATCCGGCCCGAAGCGATTATCCAATTGCGCCGTCTCAAAAAGACCTGGTGCGAGATCGCCGTCCATTATGGCATGAGTCCCGCCATGTTCTATGTGCCGCTCTCCTATGATCCGGGTCCACCCTATGGCAAGGCCTACGGTCACTACAAGCGACACGGCAAGAGCGAGTGGAAGAAGATCAACCTGGATGACGAAGACGTCATCAACCTGGTCAATCTCCGCTTTGTCTCCGGCTATTACAAAGTTCCCGCCGATGAAATCGTCAAAGCTCGTTGCAGCGGAAAGTCGTTCGCGACTATAAGTAAGGACATCAAGAACGCCCCGCCCAAAGAGGACAAGAAGAAAGAGCGGGCCGCCAAACGCGACAAAATGAAGAAGCAGGCGCAAGCGACCAAAGAGTAATGGCATCTTGCCATTGAGAGTTTCAAGTGGAGCCGATCAATCAGCTCCGTTTTCTCTTAGATGTGGTAGGGCGGGTCCGGCCTCCGAACCCGCCTTATCTTTTTTGCAGACTTCGTAGCCCACAGCTCTGCTGTGGGTCCGCTCCGCTAGACCAAAAACGATATGATGATCGCAGTCCACATAATCGCTGTTCCGATAAACCCGCTCGGCCGCCCGTTGCCGACAAACAGCGCAAACGCCGAGTACAGCAGCCCGACGGCGAGCTTGGCGGTAATTCGTTGAATCGGCCCACAGTGGGCGGCGTCGCCGAGCATCAGAAGACCGGCCAGCAGGACACCAAGATAGATGAGCCAATACGGTTGCGGCTTCTTCCCTTCTTCCTTTCCGCTCTCATTTCCCATTGTCGTACTCCTCGAGAAACGACTCGATTCCATTCGTAATCGCTTTGGCGACCTGCTTCCGAAATCGCTCGGTCTTCAGCATTGCTTCCTGCTCCGGGATTACTATGAATGCGCACTCCACGAGAATCGACGGATACTGCGTCGGTCGTGCGACATGCAGGTTGCCGAAATACAGTCCATAATCCGGAAGTCCGGTCTGATCGATCATCTGCGTCTGAACGCACTTGGCCAGCTTGAGTGAATGCGGATGGTAGTAATACGTTGAAACGCCGTTGTTCCGATATGGATTGACGCCGTCCGGTTGCGCATTATTGTGAATCGACACAAACAGATCGGCGTGGTTTGACTTGGCAACGGCCGGGCGGTCCGCCAAAGGAAGGTTCCGCATATCCGGCCGCGTGAGGATAACCCTGGCTCCACGCAAGGTCAATATCTCCTCGACCGTCTTTGCCAAGGCCAGATTCGCCTCTGCTTCGGTATAACCTGTCGGTCCGGTCGAACCGGGTTCCGAAGAATGACCGGGGTCAAGAACGACTGTCTTACCGCGAAGCTTGTGAACGTCGTGAGGTGGCTTGAGTAGTTTGAAAATCAGAGTTGTTCCTTGATAATAGCAGTCGTACCCCCAGAGATCGTGGGTCAGCTTGATACGCAGCTCATATAACCCTACTTCCGGCTGATCCCAGGTAGCTATCTCTATGAGAGAATCCGCGAAGTCGTATCGAATCCAGTCGGTGTTGGAGGTGACGCCGTATAGTTGCAGGCGAATAGTCTTGGCATCTTCTTCAATTACCTTGAACGGGTGCATTCCGGCCAACGGGAGTTCCACCCTAACACTATCAGCATATCCGTACGTCCTAACCGACTTGAGATACGTGGTTGGAGGAAGTAGTCCAAACGGCAGACTCTCTACCGCTGATTTGGTAACGTACCCGAATTGCGTTGCCGAGAGCCTGAGACGATACCAGTCGCCTTCGGCCCCGACCGCCAGCGCTTCCACTCCCTTGGGCTGAAAAAGGATGTTGTATCCCGCCATCGGCCTGACGCGAATGGCTTGTACTGACTCACTGAAACGGACAGTAAACGGGTATTGCGTACTATTCAGCGTGACCCGATAGCCGCTCTCTTTCGTGATAGAAGCTTTCGGTTCTTTCAGTTGCCTGTGCTTGGAATAACTCAGATGGTAAACGACGCGCGCGCTGTCAGCTCGAGCAGTTGGTGGAATCAGATAGTAGCCCGAATAGACCCCCGCTATCATGAGTGATTCCGGCACCGCACCGACTCCAAAGAGCGCCTCGCCCCAGTATGGCTGCTTGCGAGGAGACATCTCGCTCATTGCGACAGAATCGATCACGCCCGGTATTGAGAACCACGCTTGGCATTTTGGTGTCCCTTGAAATCGCACCTCCAGCATTTCACCGATGCCGACAAAGAGATCACCCACTGGTGGCTGAAAGTCCCCCACGATAACCAGCGAGTCCTCAGAGACAGATTTGCTGGATCGTGGTACGGTGACAGAGATGACCCCTTCTGCGATACTGTTCGCGCTCGATGTAGGCGTTTTGGGCAGCCGTTTCTTGCGGAAGCAGTAGGCTTGGACAATGAATTCCCCCGGCGAAAGCGGTATCCAAGCGAGAAACCCGCCCGCTTCATGCAAGGGGAAATCCAAACCATTTATCCGAACGACAAGATTGGCCGCTTCAGGGATGAGTCGCTCCGGAATGTGACCGAGGACGAACGTTGAATCGACCGCCGCCAGTGTTTGGCCGCATTTTGGGTACACGATGACGATACTGTCGGCCGCAGACTGCGCTTGCAGTGAGTCGACGAGGAAGAGCGCGCTGACAATGAGCACTGCGCTAACGCAGCGCCAGGTTCTGTACCACATCTTGTCTGAGCACCGGTCCGCCGATTATGCTTGGTCCGACTGTAATTGTGTTCGATTTGTACGTGATGCCATCGGCGATATCGTGATTGAGCAGGAGCGGACCATCAAGGTCAAAGTAATCTGCCAGTGATCCCATATATACCGATGGAGCAATTCCAATCGATGATTCCACCATGCAGCCGAGTAACACCTTCTTACCGGCCTGCTTCGCTGCACGCGCCATGCGGATAGCCTCCAGGATTCCGCCGCTCTTGGCCATCTTGATATTAATGCCGTCACAGTACGAGCCGAATTTCCGGAAGTCATCGAGCGTGAACATACCCTCGTCGGCAAACAACTCCACATCCCTACTCTTACCTTTCAGGCGGGGCCATTCGGCGATGAATTCGGGCGCAGTCGGCTGCTCTATCACCTTCACGCCGATTCGGGCCAGATGCGCAATCATCTCCTCGGCCTGTGCGACACTCCAGCCGCAGTTTGCATCGACGCGAATTTCCTTCCCTCTTACGTGCTTCAATAGCTCCAGCAAATTCGCATCATGGCGGTCCCCCATCTTGATCTTCACAATCGGATAAGGACTGCAAATAACCTGCTCGACAGTTGTCGCAGGATCGTGCAAAGCGAATGTCATCGAAGTACGTATAGAGCCTGGTGGCTCGAGCCCGAGGATATCCCATGGTAACCTTCCCGATTCTCCCGATAGGCAGTTTATCACCATTCCCGTCATTGCCGCCCGTGCAGTTGGCCCAATCGGGAGCGAATCTACTGATTGCAGCATATCAATCGTGACTCTTGGTGCGCCGCTGATAGCCTCCACACCCTTGAGCAGATCGGTCTCCATAATGTCTGGCGATGGTCCGTAAGCCACTGACCCTGAGGCTTCACCGCAGTAGCGTCCCTCAAGAATCGCCAAGACATCCGTCTTAATCACAGCGGAACCTTTAGAAATGGCAAACTTCTTCTTCAGCGGGAGGTCGACCCTGGCGACATCAATTCGCATTACACAATTCTCCGTGCCTGATTGAGGTCCCGGTCGAGGTCCTCACGGTAGTCCGGCATCCCGGCCCGAAGCGAGTTGATGCGAACACCTGAGCCACCCACCGATGAATGGATGATCCGATCATGGCCTATCGCAAAACCGACGTGCCGTTTGAAGAACAGCAAGTCGCCCGTAGTGGCCAGATTGCGGGGAATCTCTGCGCCAACACCAATTTGGTCTTTGGTATCGCGCGGGACGTAAATGCCGAATCGCCTACAGATCGTTTGCACCAGCCCACTGCAGTCAAAACCGGCCGGTGATACGCCACCCCACAAATATGGAACACCGAGAAACCGTCTTGCTTCCGCAACGAGCATGGCGTTCGAGACTTGGTGGCTTCCTTTTCTCCCGACCGATGCGACTGCGCTCGCCTTCAGAATGCGTCTTTGACCATCAGGCAATTCAATCTGAACCAGTCCATCTGATCTTCTCCCCGCTTTGACCAGCGTGCCGTAGAACAAAGTGTGTGGCGGTATCTTGAGATGCTTCCGGTCGAAGAGCGCGGTCTGCACCGACTTGACCGCAAATTTGGGCGCCGCCAGATATGTACGGTAGCTCCGCTCAGCAATCTCAACAACATGCCGCTTGTCTACCCATCCAGAGTAGTCGTCGGTTTGCCTGACCAGCAGGTGTCCCTGCTGCTCATCGTGAACAGTCAGCAGTTCACAAAAGAAGAGCTGGCTGGAGCGTTCGGAATTGAAACGCGGCTCCATCCAGAGGTCGAGGAGATTCGTGGCGACATATGCAAAGCGCATACCGGCATTGTATTGTGCTGATATGCCAAATTCAATTAAAACTTACCGTTCGCACGTAAGGTCGCGACTAAGCGTCCTCTGCGGATGTCACCGAGCGATCTACCGCGCCTTCACCCCCGCGAGCACTTTCTCTATCCGGCTCAACGCCTCTTTGATGTTTTCAATGGAGTTGGCGTACGAGAATCGGATATATCCCTCGCCGTATTCGCCAAACGCAGTGCCGGATAAGCAGGCCACTCCGGCTTCATTAAGCATCATGTCGGCGAACTCCTGTGAATTTAGTCCCGTACCGGTGATATTCGGAAACACATAGAACGCTCCTTGCGGCTTCTTGCAGGTGATTCCGTCGATCGCGTTTAGGCCTTCAACGATAATGTCGCGGCGACGATGAAACTCTGCTATCATCTTGTCCACTGCGTCCTGCGGCCCGCGTAACCCCTCGACCATACCCCACTGCGAGAAGGTAGCAGTGGTGGAGAAATTGTTGATGGCCAGGGTAAAGAAGTACTCCGCAAGCGTCTTGGGCATAGCGGCAAAGCCAAGCCGCCAGCCGGTCATGGCATAGGTCTTGGACATTCCGTCCATACAAATTGTCCGCTCCATTGCGCCCGGAACCGACGCAATAGAATGAAACTGGCCTTCGTAGATCATGCGCGAGTAAATTTCGTCGGATAGGATCCAGAGATCATGCTTCTTGGCCTCGGCATAGATCGCTTCGAGATCCTCCGGCGTAAGTACACCGCCGGTTGGATTACATGGAGAATTCAAAATGACCATTTTAGTCCGGGGAGAGATCAAGGATCGAAATTCGTCGATCTTGAACCGGAAGTCATTTTCCTCGCGGAGCCTGACTGACACCGGTTTTGCGCCGACGAACTTCACCACTGAGCGATACGGTGGATAACCCGGATTCGGGACAATAACCTCGTCCCCTTCGTTGACGAGCGCCATAATGCCGCAGTAGATAAACGGTTTCGCGCCCGGCATCACTACAACCTGCTCAGGAGTTATATTGATTCCCCGCGTCTTGCTCAAATACTCTGCCGCAGCCTCTCTCGCCTCCGGGAGGCCGGCCGATGGCGCATAATGCGTCTGCCCGCTCTGCATTGCCTTTACCGCGGCATCAATGATGTTTCTCGGTGTGTCAAAATCCGGCTCCCCGATCTGCAGATGTATGATCGATTTGCCCTGCCGCTCCAGCGCTTTGGCTTTCGCCAGCACCACATAAGCGCCCTCGGATTCAAGTCTCTTGATTCGCTCGGTGTATTGCATCGACTGATTCCTTACTTTATGCCCAGAAGTTTGATAGCTATCACAGCAATATGTTCGCCCGACAGACCGTACTTTCGGATCAATTGCCAGGGTCGACCGGATTCGCCGAAGCGATCCTGCACCCCGATCATAGCGAACCTGACCGGTCTGTCGTCCAATTCCTGATCCTCCAATATAACGCCTGCGACTCGATTCCCCAAGCCCCCTACCTGATGTTCTTCCGCCGTGATTACCGCCCGCGTCTCTCGCGCCGCGCGCACGATCGCTTCTCGGTCCATTGGCTTTAGCGTGTGCATATTGACAACCCGCGTCTCCAAACCGTGCTCACATTTGAGGATGTACGCGGCACGAAGCGCCTCGGCCACTTCTGGTCCGCATGAAATTAGCGACAGCGACTCGTGTTCATTACCGTATTGCCCCGCAAGCTCTACATCAAAAGCTTCAATGAAACTCTCTGACTCTCGGCGAAAGCGAAAGATATTGGCCTTACCGAATTGAAAAGGCGTTGCACCCGACGTCACGACCGGCGTAGCCTCACGGGCAAGACGAAGATACTTGGGACCGACAATGTTGAAAAGCAGTGCGCGAGTCATCTTTTCGGTCTCTACAGCGTCGCACGGCACCCCGACATGCATGTTTGGCAACCCACATATCTGAAAGAGAGCTTCGAGCTCTTGATGAGTGGCGCCGTCGGGTCCGACCGATATCCCTCCGTGCGCGCCGACAACCAGCACGTTGAGATTGGCGTAGCAAACTGACACCCGGAGTTGATCCAGATTACGGGCCGAGGCGAAAACGCCATACGTCCCGAAAACCGGGATTCTCCCTTCCTTGGCCAGACCGGCTGCAATAGTGGTCGCATTCTGTTCCGCGATCCCGACCGAGATAAACCGATTCCTCCGCTCCGGATGTTGCTTGTGGAACTCGGAGATGCAAATAGAATCGGAAATGTCGGCACCAAGGCAAACAATCCGCTCATCGCCCCCGCAAGCATCGAGAGCACGGCCAAACCCAATCCGAGTCGGTTGCATCTCTACTCTCATGCGGCTGTCGGTATTCCACCAATAGGAGCGCGAGAAACGTGGCGTACTGGCCTCAAGCTGTTCTTCGAGATGTTGCGTGGAGTCCTTGCCATGAGTGATCATGCGATCTACGTTGATCTTCTTGCCAAGTCCCAATTCGCGCAGGGCGACTTCAAGCTCTTCTCGGTTCGGAGGTTTGCCGTGCCACCCGACCACATTTTCCATGAATGAAACACCCCGACCCTTGATCGTTCGACAAATCAAAACCGTGGGTCTGCGGGACTCATTCTGATTGCGCGCCATTTCAAGGTTTGTCACCAGGTCAGCCATATCATGGCCGTCAACCTCAGTAACCTGCCAGCCAAAGGCCCGGTACTTCTCGGCGAGCGGCTCGATGTTCATCACGTCAACCACCGGCCCATCGATTTGAAGCCGATTCTGATCGATGATGAAGATGAGATTGTCAAGACCGTGGTGAGCCGCCGCCATCGCCGCTTCCCACACGGAACCTTCCTGTTGCTCCCCATCTGAACAGATGACAAATACGCGGAAGTCCTTCTTATCCTGCTTAGCCGCGAGTGCGATGCCGACTGCGACCGAACAACCTTGACCTAACGAGCCGCTGGATATTTCGACCCCCGGAAGATCTCGCCAATGTGGGTGACCCTGCAACGGGGAGCCGAGCATTCGCAGTGTGGCCAGTTCGATCTCCTCAAAATAACCGCTGACAGCTAGCGATGTATACAGTGCAGGCGCTTTGTGGCCAGCCGACCAGATAATTCTGTCGCGATCTGCCCACGATGGATTTCGCGGGTCATGACGCGCGACCTTCAAGTACAGCGCGGCGCAAATGTCCATCACGCTCAGGGTTCCGCCCGAATGGCCGGAGCCGGCTGAGCACAACGCTGCCAGGTTCAAGCCACGCATGTAATTGGCCCGTTCCTTTAGCTGTTCAATGGAGTAATCTCTGATTAGCTGATTGGTCGATGAATCGACAAGCGACATAAGCTATTTCGTCACGAAGTTCAAACGTGATGCGGACCCATACACGGTCAAATAACGTCACATCCCGCCTATCTGTCAATGGCCGGGGCGATGTGCTGCCTCCACACTCGAAAAGCGCGACGCCTAAGATCGCGTCGGGAGCCGGAATTACGGATAACGATATTTGAGCGTCGTCTCATCTCAACGAAAGGCAATTGGGCGCGATCCCTCTTGAGGGCATCAGGACGAGGTACCCCCCGCTTTCGTATTCGTTGTAGTCGTACTTGTCTGGGAGCGGTTACGACAATGGTGATGTCCATCTCTCGGTCAAGGCGCCAGAAGTGTAGAAGGGCAGCATCGACGACGACAATGCCGCCTGCTTTCAAACCTTCCCTGACCTGTCTGCGAAGCTCTTTCAGCAGATACGGATGGACAAGACGATTGAGAGCAGAGATGGAGTCGGCATCCGCAAAAGCAACAGCCGCCAACCTTGACTTATTGAGTGAACCGGAGCCAGTCAAGATATCGTTGCCAAATGCTCTAACGAGCCTCCGCAACAGAGGCGGATGGTGCGCAATCGCTTCCTTCCCAATAGTGTCGGCATCGACAATGGCCGCACCCTTCGATTTGAACGCTGCAGCTACCGTTGATTTCCCCGCTCCAATCTGGCCAGTAAGTCCGACTTTCATAGTTGCGCCCGCTATTTGGCGTCCAACCAGTTGTCCGCCACCCCCATTTCGGCGACCAATGGAACCCTTAGTTTCGCCGCATGCTCCATCCCCTCTGATACGATCTGCTTCACGGCGGCAAGTTCATCGGCATGAACATCAAATACCAGCTCATCGTGCACTTGCAGGATCATCTTCGATCTCAGGCCGGCCAACTTGTTTTGAATGTTAATCATTGCAATTTTGATAATGTCGGCCGCCGTGCCCTGTATCGGCGTATTGATCGCTGTCCGCTCGGCGAACTGGCGGACACTGAAATTCTTGTCGTTGATTTCCGGCAGATAGCGCCGACGGTTGAAGAGCGTGGTGACAAATCCATTCTCTCGGGCGAACTTCTTGATCGTCTCGATATAGCCGTTTATGCCGGGATAGCGTGCAAAATAGGTGTCAATGAATTGTTTGGCTTGGTCGACCGACAGATCCGTTTGCTGCGTTAAGCCGTATGCGGTCACACCGTAAATAATGGCAAAATTGCAGGTCTTGGCCACCCGTCTCTGGGCCGGAGTCACCTGAGAAATATCCACGCCAAACACTTCAGCGGCCGTGCGCGCATGAATATCTTCATTTCGCTCAAAAGCCCCAATCAGGCCCGGATCATTGGAGTAGTGAGCAAGGATCCGCAGTTCAATCTGTGAATAGTCAACCGCCAATAGAACATGATCCTTGTCTCTCGGAACAAACGCTTTGCGGATCTCTTTACCGTCCTCGGTGCGAATTGGGATGTTCTGGAGATTCGGATCAGTCGATGATAACCTGCCCGTTGCTGCTATGGTCTGGTTGAACGACGTATGCACTCGGCCCGTGTCCGGGTTCACGAGGCGCGGCAGAGAATCGACATACGTGCTCTTGAGCTTTTGAACCTGCCGGTACTGTAAGATCAGTCGTGGGAACTCGTGTATCTTGGACAATTCTTCCAGCACCGAAACATCAGTGGCAAATCCTGTCTTCTTGGCGGTCTTCCCTTTGGTCGGCAACCGGAGTTTCTCAAACAGAATATGAGACAGCTGTTGAGTGGAATTGATATTGAATGGCATGCCGGCGATTCCGTAGATCTGTCCGGTTAACTCATCTCCTTTGATCTTCATCTGATCCGACAATTGGGAGAGAAATGCGACATCTATTCGGACGCCCTCCCGCTCCATCGAGGCCAGGACCTTGATAAGCGGCAGTTCAATATCATAGTAGAGACTGTTAAGCCCGTGCTCATCGATTTTCGGGGCTAGTACTCCGCGAAGCCGAAACGTGTAATCGGCGTCCTCACAGGAATAATAGGTGGCATCCGGGACCGTGACGCTGTCAAATGTCCGCTGATTTTTGCCACTGCCGATAAGATCTGTGATCGGCTGCATGCGATGATCAAAGTACTTCAATGCCATGTAGTCGAGAGAGTGCTGGCGGCTGGAGGGGTCAATGACGTACGAAGCCACCATCGTATCGAACGAAATAGGATTAACATCCACGCCGGCACGACGAAGAACTTCGCAATCATACTTGATGTTCTGGCCGGCTTTCTGCACCGCCGGATTTTCCAGAACCTTCTTGAGCAGGCTCAAAGCCGGATCGTACGGCAGGTTGTGCTGAGGATCCTGTACATGCCCGAGCGGTATATAATACGCGCATCCGGCCTTGGGGCTGATTGATACGCCAACAAGCTTTGCTTCCATCGTATTCAGGGAAGTTGTCTCGGTATCGACAGCGATTTCCCGAAGCATCATCCACTCGTTGACCAGGCCCTCCAATTGTCCAAGCGAGCTCACCGCTAAGTAGTTGCATTCTTGGCCACCCTGCGGAATGAGATCAGCCTGTGCCGGTTCAACCTTACCGTTCGCCAGTTGCGAGAGCAGAGTACGAAACTCCATTTCCAGAAAGAGCTTCCTGGCGGCATCATAGTTGACCGGTTGCCGCTGAAACTTGGCAAGATCATATTCTATCGGAACGGCGGTATGAAGAGTAACAAGCTCGCGCGAAAGTACTGCCAGGTGCCGATGTTTCTCGATCTTTTCCCTGACCCCTTTGGCTTTGATGTGGTCCGTGTGCGCAAGAATCTCATCCAGCGAGCCAAACTCTGCCAACAGTTTGTCGGCCGCCACCGGACCGATTCCCGGCACTCCCGGCACGTTGTCTGAACTGTCTCCCATGAGAGACAATTTGTCAACGACTTGCTCTGGATAGACTCCGAACTTCGTCTTGACTTCTTCTCGACCGACTCTCTCCGGTGTTTCGGTGCTTTTCCTGGGGATATATACTCGCACCTTATCGGAGACAAGTTGGAAGTAATCCTTATCACCGGTTACACACCAGACATCGTAACCGGCTGCCTCGGCGCGCTTTGCCATAGTGCCGATGATGTCATCCGCTTCAAAACCTTCCATCTCGAAACGCGGGATATTGAGCGCGTCGACTGCCTCTCTCACGCGTGGAAGCTGCTCGACGAGTTCGTCGGGCATCTTGGCGCGGGTTGACTTGTACTCCTCATATCTTTCGTGTCGAAAGGTCGGGGCTTTGGTATCGAACACGATGGCCAGATAATCGGGCTCCTCTTCTTTGATAAGTCTGAGAAGGGCGTTGACCACACCGTATGTGGCAGATGTATTTTCCCCTTTAGAGTTGATAAGAGGGTTGCGGATGAAGGCAAAGTATGACCGATAGATCAACGCCGAGCCATCAATCAAGTATACGCTGTGGCCTGACTTGCTCACACGTATAGTCCCCGATCCAGAATGTACTTGGCCACAGCCGGCGGTGTCATCCGGGCCAACTCCGCGACCGTGATTCCCGAACCGATGCGTGTCCTGATTTCGTGCGAGGCAATATCGACAGGAGAAGTCGGAACCAACGTGATGGTCCCGGACGGAAAGCCCTCTGGCATCTCAAGCACTACGCCCGGTCTCGATCCGGCTATGATCCGAACATCCTTGACGATTTCCATCGCTTCATACCATGTTTCAATCTCGGTCAGCAGGTCTGCTCCAATTATGAACGAGAAGATCGTTGCCGGGAATCTCTTCTTGAGGGCGCGAACCATGTGTAAGGTATAGCCCGGTTCACTCCACTCTGATTCGATGTCGGTCACATAGAATTGCCTCGTGTCCGCTATTGCCAACCGCAGCATTTCGAGTCTGTCCGCAAAGGACGCCACGCAACCTTTAAGCTTGCGGGGCGGAACAAATGACGGGACGAAAAGGATGCCGTCCAGTCCGGTTTCGAAAAGAATCTCCCGAGCAAGCGTTAGATGGCCGTTGTGCACGGGGTCGAAAGCTCCCCCGAGAATCCCCCAGTGTCCGCCGGCATCAGGACTTCGCATCGGCTTTCGTCGCTGCCGACGTCGCCTTGCCGGCAATCTCCTGCAAGTACTGATCCACCCTTTTCACCCGGCTGTCACTCGGGAAGTCCGTCTTAAACGTCTCGAATTTCCCTTTGGCGGTCTCAAAGTCCGCTTTCTTCAGAGCCGCCTCGCCGGCTTTGAAGGCAGCATCAGCCGCCCGCTTTTTGGCTTTTGGTACCAACGGGCTATTGGAGTAAACGGCCACGAAATTCTCGAATCGACGGCGAGCCTCGTCATACGCTCTCATGTTCATTTCTTCTTCAGCAATGCCGTAACTGGCCGCTGGAGCGTATTCACTGCTCGTATAATCATCAATCACCTTTTGATAGTATATTTTGGCGGCCGCCGAGGCCCCGATCCGCGTATAGACAACGGCCGCCGAGAAGAAGCGCTTCGCTTCCCGACTTCGGGCCAGATTGAGGTACTTATTGGCATCAGGAACCAATTCTGATTCAGGGTGCTCCAGGATGAAATCCTCAAGCTGGCTAATCGCTCCAGGGAGATCGGATTGATCAAGCCCGGAATTTTTCGGTGTAGCCTCAAATGTGCAGACCGCTCGCATGAACTGAGAATGACTGGCATACACCGATCCCGGATAATTCAATACCAAACGGTTGAACTCGACTGACGCAAGCGCATAATCCTTGTTGCCGAAATAGGATAGCGCCAGGAAATACTGCGCCGTATCGACCACCGGATCGCCCGGGTAATTGTAGATTACCTGCTGAAATGACTCAATTGCCGTTAGGTACTTCTTGTGGTCATATTTGTCCTTACCGATCTTGTAGGCTTCCTGTGCGGAAACGAGCGGCTTGGTCTTGTTCCCACCGCACCCGAGAGTCAGCGGCAACACACCGAGGACGACAATCAGGACAGAAAGATATAGTTGATTACGTGTCAAGTGTGTAAGTCTCCTTAAGGTTCTTGTACAATTCCGCAATTTTGTTGAGATAGCGATGGGGCATTGGTTTGTTGTCTTTCATGAGACCACGAAGCTTAGTTTCACCCACGTTATACGCCACTAATGCCTTCTTGACATCCTTAAACTTCAGAATCTGCCCAAACAAATAGGCACAGCCAAGCCTTATGTTCGCCTCCGGCTGCATCAGGGTCTGCTTCCCTTTCCAGGGAACGCCGGCGAGATCCGCTACCGATGACCCGGCGAGAGACCGCAATTGCATGAGTCCGATGGCGCCGCTGTCCGACACTTCATGTTTCTTGAACGAGGATTCCGTCAAAATCACCGCTACCAGGAATAACGGATCGTAATGGTATTTCTTACTCTCCTCATAGATGACGCTCGTCAATTGACCGGTCTCTTCCTTGGTAAACCCTATCTGAAAATCCTCAATCACTTTGTACAACTGCAGTTTCTCTTCCAACTCCGCGATGCGCTTCTGCTGAAAATTCACCTGCTTTTCGAGATCAAATTTCTCGTTCACGAGGTAAACCAATAACGCCGACTGAAGAAGATAGATGACGACAACGATAAACGCAACCGGTCGCGACAAATAGACCCCCAGTTTCTCAATATGGATCATGGCCTACTCCTTTGCCAGTGTCCCATGCAGATCATATCCCTCGGCCGAATCTATGCGAACTCGGCACATGCTGCCGACCACCAGCGATCGGTCTGAGATGTGTACCTCTTGATCAATCTCCGGGCAGTCCGCCGGTGTCCTGCCGACGGCTCCACTTTCTGACACGGCATCAATTAGCACGTCAACCGAGGATCCCACCATTCGAGCATTTCGGGCGAAGGCGAATTCTCTTTGCCGTGTCATTATGGCGTCGGACCGTTTGTTCTTGATTCGCTCGGACACTTGCCCCGCCATCCGATGTGCTGGTGTGCCATCCTCTGCCGAATAAGGAAACACGCCCAGCCTGTCAAACTGCCACGCTTCGATAAATCCCATAAGTTCCTCAAACCGTTTTTCGGTCTCACCGGGGAGTCCAACTATGAAAGTCGTCCGCAGCGTGCCGTGCGGCGCGGACGTCTTGATTCGGTTCAAAAGCCGTTCAATGCCTGCCCGGTCGACCACGCGCCGCATTCGCCTTAGAATATCATCATTGATATGTTGCAAGGGAAGGTCAAAATACGGCAGCGTCTTGTTTCCCGAATCGGCCATATAGTCAATCAACTCATCTTTGAGAGCCGCCGGATGGAGATACATTAAACGGATCCACTCGACCCCGGGAATCTTGCCGAGCGCTTCCAGAAGCGTAATGACATTCGCGGCCTCCGGCAGGCCATTCCCCCACATTGTTGCCTCTTGTGAAACGAGGATTAGCTCTCTCTTCCCGTTAGCAGCGAGATGCTCGGCCTCCCGGACTATCGACTTCAATGGCCGACTGCGATAACGGCCGCGCATCGAGGGTATTGTGCAATAGGCACAGGCTCGATCGCACCCGTCTGATATCTTCAGGTATGCGTATGGCAGCTTGTCGAATATGAAGCGATCCCGCCAGTTCAGGTAGCCGAGTTTGCGCGTCTCGATCCTCACCGTCTTCGTGAGTCTGGCCCCCGACTGTACAGTCTCGGCCAGCGAATCTAAAGCCCCGTGTCCGAATGCGCCATCTAATTCGGGCATCCCCTGAAGAAGCTCGTCGCCGTGTTTCTGTGTGAGACAGCCGGTAGCGTAAAGTCTTTGAAACACTCCGGCATTCTTCAACTGTCCCAGTCGGAGGATTTCGTTAATCGATTCTTCCCGAGCAGGGAGTATGAAACCACAGGTGTTGACAATTACCGCGTCTGCCGATTCGGGCGAGGCAACAATTTCGTGCCCATCGTGAATCAACCGGCTTGCGATATATTCCGCGTCCACATCGTTCTTGGGACAGCCCAGTTTCTGAATGTAAACGCGCATGGTTCTAAAGCTTGACGGTTTCAGCGGAATCCGGGAAAGCGCGCAGGAAGACGCTGTCGTCGCACTTACTGTCAAGCCTCTGCTTAATCAACACTACGCTGACCTGTTCGTCATTCACGTCGAGATAATCGATATGGGCGATTTGTTGACGGTCCGCATCGATCACGACAAGCATGGAATCAGGGATATTGCCTGCGCTCACGCCAACCTTCTTGGTCAAACGGTATTCCCAATTCGCCTTGACGCGCTGCGTCACGTAGTATTCATCCAGCCGTGTCAGGAATGATATTTCCTTATTTGCAATGTGACCGGAATCCAGCGGCTCGACTATGACCTGATTGGTTGAAGGCGAGTAGGTGTAGGTGGATTTTCCGTCACACAAGTAGACGTCTTTGCCCAGCACGACCACGTAGCGACCGTCACGCGCAATGTGTGCCTTGCCCCGACTCGAATCCTTGGTGTCGAAAACGCTTGAGGACAATACGCTGATGAAGTCGAACGAGCAGCAGCCGGCATCAGCAATTCTCTTCTTGATATTGTCGAACTGATCGGCTCCGGCCGAATAGGAGTGGAGCAGAACAGCCATGACAATTATCGTAACGAGGAGTTTCATGATACCTTATACGGGGAAATGCCGGGTTTAGTTCTTCTCGGCGTCCCCTCTTACCGCACCCGCTGCCGGGCCAAAGACGGTGTCGAGATAGCTCTTGTCGACAATCACTTCGCGTGCTTTGGAGCCGTCAAACGGCGAGACTACCCCCGCCTCTTCCAGTTTGTCGATAAGCCGTGCGGCCCTTTGGTAGCCGATACCAAGGCGCCTTTGCAGCAACGACACTGAACCTTGCTTATGGCGCACCACAACCTCACAGGCCTCTCTGAACAGCGGATCACCAAGGTCGACATCCGATTCCTGACTCTCGCTTGTGTTCTGGGTAATCCCCTGTAACGTTAGAGCCGGGAGATTTTGGCCCTTTATGAAACCGACCAATCGATCGGTTTCCGCGCCCGAAATGTAGGCTCCGTGAATTCGAGTTGGTTCCGGCTGGCCAGTGCTAAGGAACAGCATGTCGCCGTTGCCAAGCAGCTTCTCAGCTCCGTTGGCATCAATGATCGTGCGGGAATCGACCTTAGTAGCAACTTGGAATGCGATACGGGCCGGGAAGTTCGCTTTAATCAGACCGGTAATGACATCCACCGACGGGCGTTGAGTTGCCAGAATCAGATGAATGCCGACAGCTCGGGCCATCTGTGCTAGGCGAGTTATGAGCATCTCCGACTTGGAGGATGTTGAGGACATCATCAGGTCAGCCAGCTCGTCCACAAACAGCACAATATACGGAAGCTTGTCCTCTTCCTTCTGCTGCTTGTGATTATAATCCTCTATGTTCCTTACCGAAGCATTCGCCAGGCGGCGATACCGATTCTCCATCTCCACGACAGCGTCGGCAAAGACTTTCTCGGCTTGTCGCGGTGTCGTGACGACGGGGCGGCCCAATTGCGGCAGACCGGCGTACACGGAAAGTTCGAGCATCTTTGGATCTACAAACACGAATCGGATCTGCATCGGATGCATGCGGTAAATCAAGGATGTGATCAGCGCATTCATGCAGACCGATTTACCTGAACCGGTCGCTCCAGCAATTAGCAAGTGAGGCATCCGGGCAAGGTCCGTGACAAACGGCTTGCCTGCTGTCGTCTTTCCAAGAGCCAAAGGCAATCTCGGCTTGGGATCAGCGAATTCCTCTGAAGCCAGGATCTCGCGAAGGTACACTTGCTGGGGAGCACGGTTCGGGATTTCTATTCCTACCGCCGCCTTCCCCGGAATTGGCGCTATAATACGAATCCGCTTCGCCTTTAGGGCGAGCGCGAGGTCATCGGCCAAGTTCACAATCTGATTGATCTTAACGCCAACCCCGGGTTTGAACTCATATCTCGTGATAACCGGGCCGGGGTACCGATCGATGGCCCCTTCAATGCTTACGCCAAATGTCTCAAGTGTCTCTTTAAGCATCTTGGAAGTGCTGCTCAACTCTTCGGTCGAAACCGGCGGTCCCTGATCGGGATTCGAGTCAAGCAGGTCAAGGCTTGGGTACGAATAATCAAACGACGGCACCTGAACCGGCTGGGCGGCCTTCTTCAGCACCGTCTTGCGGCGCCCCGTCTTGTCCGGCTCTGATTCCTCGAACAAATCCTCTTGTTCTTCTTCAGAAGCAACCGGCGCCGGCTCCTTTTCCTTGCGTCTACTGGCCGCCGGAGCCAATACGGAAGAGCCGGTTTCCTCGTTCGGCTGTTTCTTGCGATGCAATAGAGTCTTGAGCCAGCCAAAAGCGAAGAAGGATTTGAGCCATGACCACGGCTTCAGGCACAGGCTCTTGAGTGGGGACAGGATCTCTGCCTTGCGCAATCGACCAAGCAGGAAGGGAGTAATGAACGTATACAACGTCACCAATATGAGAACCAAGCCCCCGAATGCTATGTAGGTTCCGCTCTCCCCCATGACTGTGAGCGATGCCCGGGTCAACAACCATCCCAGGTAACCGCCTATGGCATCGGAATGCTCAGTCAGACTATTCTCGAGCAGAGGCTGCACATTGAGCATTATGCTGGCAGCGGCCCCGACAAGAAACAGCATGAATAGTCGTGGATGGATCTTTTGAGCGAAATCTCTTGACAGCATGCCCAAAGCCAGTGAGGCCAGTCCAAACGGCACGAAATAGGCGAGCCATCCCATCAGGAAAAGCAGCAGGAACGACAAGTATGAGCCGATCATCCCTCCTTGATTGGCAAAATGCACTTGGAAGGGATTTGCCTCTCCGTCCGATCGTCCCTGAATCCGCAAGTCATCGACTATCCTGTGGGTGACCAGCGAAACCAGCACAAACAGAGCCAGAAGGAGCAGGATTGCTCCAATAGTCTTCCGGCCCCGATTGCTCTTCCGTGCTGCCATAGTGATGGTATAGTCGGGATCAAGGCCGCAAAATGCAATTATAAACTGCCCCAGAATTGGGGGTTCGTACGCGCCCTACAACCCGGTGTTCTGGAGGAGAGAACTGCTAACCAGCGTATTGGAATTGTCTATCTTAAGCGCGGGAATCGCTGTCACATACAGGCGGAACGAGTAGCCCCGGTTTGAACCCACCGGCACCCAGTTGAATTCGCCGGTCCAGCAGTGGAGTGTTCGAACAATGCCAACCTGACTGTTGATGGTGCGCCCCTTCACCGGGTCGAACGACTGGCGGAAACTCACGGTCGTGTTGGGGGTCAGGTTGAACTGTAGCGCCAGGCTGAGAGAGCTATGTTTCCAGAAATTAGCCTTCCGACCCGATTCGCCATAGGAATAGTCCACACGGAGACTCCACCCCTGTCGCGTATTCGCCTGCGTCCTCACTGGTTGACCCGTGCTCACTTGCGAGGCTGAATCGGCGCCACGATCGATGCGGACCGGTTCATCGAACAGGAATTGGTTGCCCGCGATAGTTATGCTCGACAGAATCTCGAAGCTCATTAAGTAAGGAGAAAACAGGTCGAGAGTGTCGGTGCCGGGCTTGTACAGTGAGTGCACCATCGACCCGCTCAGTGAAATTCGGGGAAGCACTTGGGACTGAAAACTCGTACTAAGCTCTGAAAATGGGCGCTTTGTGTTTTCAAAGTCATACGAAAGCCCGGACTGTAAGGAGAGCAGATCGAGATTCCGCTCTCCGTCCTTTTGCCTGATTTTGGCCTGGTAGATTTGCCCAAGTCCGGCCGACAGCCGTGAGGACCGCGCTGTGCTGCCGGCTCCCGCTCCGGCATAGGCGCGCTCGTTTGGCAAACGGTTTATCTTAGGCGTGAACCCGTAGGAGACTGAGGGGGTAAGCACTTGCCGCAAGCCAAGCAATCCGAACACATTTGGACGGACTGTGCCATACATGGTGGTCGAGAGTGATGCCCCGGTCGTGTACATATATGTCCGGTAGGTCCTGCTCGCATTGATCCCCTTGGCTTCGGATTGATCGGTCCGATAGATCTTGAACCAATTCTCTGAGTAATTGAAGCTCGGATTGAAGATGATGTATTTCGCGATGGTCATCGGGAAATTCACGGATGCGCTGTGATCCAGCCGAGTGAACTCCTTCCGGCTGCGGTGTGATACGGTGTCCAACGTGACAAGCGGTGCCGTCGTAGTGTCCGTGGTGGAGTCCACGGCAACTACGAAAATCGAATCCTTTGTGACACGGGATGAGAAATTCGTCAAACTCGGTCGATAAGATATGGTCAGGTTGTTGTACCACCGTGGAACTAACTTCCCTTGATCGTCGATGTGCCCACTGCCAAACGGTTTTATTACCGGCAATGATACTCCAAGAGTGGGTAACCTGTCGGTCCGATTTCTCGCATCCAAATTCTCCTCATGCGAGAACGAGCCGGACATCGAAACCGACTTGCTGAACCGCTTCGAGAAATTGACTGTTGACCTGACATTGCGATTCGTTCGATTCGCCAGATCTGCAGAATAGTCGGTATAGTAGCTTGCGTCCGATTGGTAATTGACGTTTGCATCGATTTTAAGTCCCCCGGAGAACTCCTGTCGGTGAGCACCGTTGATAGTCCAGCGAGTGCGTTTCACTTCAGTTGCCCTTCTTGGGTCAAACCAAGTCTCCTTGCTTATGTTGCCAGTAACAGCACCACTGAAACGGTATAGAGCCACGTAGCTAAGACTGCTGGTCAGCGTGAACGAATTATTCCTCTCCCGATAGCTCAATCCATTTTGGCAATCCCAATAGTCCGAAGCTGCCCAGTAATACCCCACGTTCTCGATATATCGGTCACCCTGCTCGATATTGCCAAGTCGAAACGGCAATATTCCCGAGTGCCTTCCTTTCTTCAGCGGAAACACATAATACGGCAGCGCCAGAATCGGAAGTCTGCCAATATAGAGAACGACCGGTTTGGCCAGCAACTTGTCGTTGTTCATTAACTTCATGTGCCGGGCATGAAAATGGAAGTGCGGCTCGTCAGCGTCGCAGGTTGTATAGCGACCGTCGTCGACGTAGAAGATCTCCTTGCTCGTGCGTGCCACTTTCCTACCATAATACAGGCCGGTTTCATAGCTCGACTTGGACTGCACTATCCGTCCCTTTTGCGTCTCAATTGAGTACTCCAGGAAATCACCGTACAACTCCTCATCCTTATCTTTAAGGATGACGGGAATCGGATTCGGTTGAAATCGCGACAATAGCGTCGAATCCACCGCTGACGAGTCATGCGCGACCACGGCAGAATACGCCTTCACCAGACGATGCCGGGTCTGAAACACAATTTGCTGGGCACTAAGAGCCACGGTGCCGGAATTGACAGTCGCCTGTTGAAAAAGACTGATTGTCGAATCAGTCAAATCATAGACTATGTGAGACCCGGTGTAATCGACGGTGTCGGTCTGCTTTGTACTCGAAGTATCCGACGACTTTATAGTCTTCGTGTCCAGGTACCGGCCGATTCCTCCGCCGATCACCGTAACCGAGCGTAACCGCTCTTCCGCAATAGCGAAACGAATGGTATCTCCCGAAACGCTGTTTTGCTGTTCTTCCCGCTTACCCATTGTCGCCGGGAAGTACCACGAGTACGCTTGACCGAAAGAAGCTATTCCTGCCAAGCTCCCTTGGTCAAAGTCCATGACAATCCGTTTCCCCGTGAGGGTAGAGTTGTCGAACTGGGTAGTGTCCCCTTTGATCGGCTCCTTGAAATCGCCGCGAGCCGAGTCAAGAATATCAATCCGCCTCAGCACGTCGTTTTCGCTTCGAACGGAAATCAGGCCGCCGCGAACAGTCGAGTTACCACGCTGAGCCGCGGGGTTGTCGAAGAGATCAAGTACGTTTTTTCGCATCTGAAGTACCGCACATCCCGATGATGCGGACAGATCTTTGGAGTCAATCTTGACATTTCCTTCAGCTTCCGCCAATCCATTCGCCGCATCAAAATCGACACGGTCGGCTATGACTTCAATCATCTTGGCGCTGTCGGGATATTTCAAGTACACGGTCGGCCGGTCTTCCATGCGAAACTGCTTCACGGCGCGGTGATAGACAATATGCCTTCCTACCGCTAACACCGAATCCCGCCGAGAGAACAACTCGACATAAGAGCCGCGCGCGGTGGCAACGTTGGTCTTCTCCTCATACCGAACTGAATCTGCAACCAAGTGATATGACGCATCGTCAATTACTACTTTTCCCCGCAACGCCAGGTCGCGACCAACGGCCCAGATGGCGGAATCACAGTAGATCATTCCGCTGTCCGTCTCAAAGATCACATTTCCTATGGCGAACATGGTATCGATCGTCTTGCCGTCGGGCGACAAGACAACCTCGTATTCGTCGGAATGTTGGTATCGCAGGACTTTAGGCTCATCGGGCCGAGCCGGCGCCGCAAGATACAATGCCACCGATACGATGACTATTAGCCGCCATGCGTCAGGCATTTTTCACCAATGAGATAAGAATATCTCGGTACTCTGCAAACCGCTTCGGATCCGCTCCGCCGATCTGAGCCACCCGCGAATTGCCGCCTCCCTTAAGCCCCACTTTGTGACAAAACTCTCGAGCTAATTGGTCCGCGGCAATGCCGGTCGATTCGGCAGCAGCAATAGCCATTCGACCGCCGCTTATAAGCATTGCTAAACCGCCTGTCTCTTGAGCGACCATAGAAGTCAGCGCTCCAATCAGACCGCTGTCGATGTCGGCAATCTCTTCCGCAACCAGACTCATCCTTCCTGATGCAATTGGTCTGGACGCCAAATCACGCGCCCGCACCGGCAGAAGTTCCTTCTGAAGTTGTGCCAGCTCTCTGCGAAGATTCTTGTTATCCGACACCAACTTCTCCACTTTGACGATGAGGTCAGTCGGGTGACAGGTAAGGGCTTTGGATAATTCGTCGGTTATCTCGAGCCGCATCCGGTAGTCCGCATTGGCCTGCTCTCCAACCAGAAACTTAACTGACGCATGTCCTCGGATTTTCTCCGCGCCGACGATCTTAATAGTGCCGACTTCAGCCGTGGAATTGCAGTGTGTCCCGCCGCATGCTGACCAGTCAAGGTTTCCGATCCGGATCACTCGGACAAGCCCGTCGCGTTGCGGAGGCTTGCGCAATGGAAGCCCGGCGAGTTCCTCACCCTGGGCGAAGAGAATATCAATCGGCTGATTGGCGGCCACGATACCATTTGCGTCATTCTCCACTTGTTGTACAATGGCATCGCTTACGACGCTTGCCTCTATTTCAACGGCGCCGTAGTCGTTGCCCAGATGTACGGAGAGTGTCTCCGCACCGAGGCGCTGCACGAAGAGTTGACTTAGAATATGCTGGGCCGTGTGCTGCTGGCGGTTCTTCAGGCGCCGCCGGGCTTCGACAATGCCGTGAACTCTGTCGCCGACATCAAGACCCGCGCTCGCAATAACATGAGCCACATCGCCGTCACCAGTCTCGACAACATCCACTACCGCAATATCGTCGAGCGATCCCAGATCATGCGATTGCCCACCCGATGTCGGATAAAATGCCGAACGATCCAGATACACCAAGAACCGGCCTTCCGCTTCCTCGAAGCGCGTTACCACTGCGTCAAAGGTCAACAGCGATGGATCATGGTAGTACAGACGTTCCGTCACCTGACACCTCCACAGACCCACTTTCATTGTTCGCATGAAGTTGTGGCTGGTAACTACTTGCCACTGATGCTGTAAACACGAGCGACTGTCCGGATCTCATGAATGCGCAGACTTGAAACAGCAGCAACTCCGCGACAACACCGACCTTGTTCGCCAGTGCGCCGGTCACAACCAGCGCGGACTTCTCAACAATCACCCATATCACGGCAAACGGCACAAACAACAAGAGATAGACGCCTATCAGTTTTACCCAGTTGGACCGAAAAAAGACGAACGCCTCTGTGAGAAGCTGGCGAACGGTCGCTCCCCTGGAGTAAACCGACGCCGCTCTCAAGGTATCCGAGAACGCTATAGCCGGCGTTAGGAATAGACCAATCACACTCAGCCAGACAGCAAACCCTACGCCCCCGGCTTCCGGAGCTGCGGCCACGACTATGCGACCTACAAACGACCCGAACCAGATACCAACGCCGGTACAAATGAGATATGCGATTGCCATCAACCCTGTAATGCGGAGATGAACGCTAAACCGTTCTCCTGCCGCGGCGAAGAAATCCTTCTTGTTAACGCGTTGGCCTGAGGAGTAAGCCAGATAAATTCCGCCGTTAAGGAATTGCCGAACTATCGCAGCAAGGAGTGTGAAAGCGACCAGGGCAATCAGCGAGTTCCCAAGGACAAACGGGCGTTGCGCAATCAGTTCTCCGATGACTTTCAACGACCACTCTTTTAATAGAGGAGACGAATACAGCGTGTTGTCCAAGGCCGATTGAACGGTAACCAGAGCGGGAATCGTTATTACGAGTGCCAACCCGAGCTTCACCAGATACAAATACAGCCAGAGGCGACGATTAGTCTGAAAGGCCGCCCAGCCATGACGAATTATGCCTACCATCACATCCCCCAAACGTAGCTGAACAAGGATTCGACAAGAAACGTGAGGCCGGAAAACAGACGAAGCCCCGTGCTGTTACCGGAGAGCGACAGGGAATTATTCAGCAAGTCCTTATCGAGACCTATTCGCGTATCCGGATCCAGAGATGCCGAGATAAGCGGCTGACCGCCGACAATGAGCAGTCTTGCCTGACCTTGTTTGGGTGCCAGCAGCGTGTCGCGATAACTGCCGTCTGCGAATGCCAATCGCATCGTAACCGGCAATCCTATTGGATTGTACATGGCATAATCAACTGAGGAGCGGTACTGCTGCCGACCTTTGGCCTCTTGTAACGATGAATCTACCGAGAGATTACCTGTCGCCAATGGTTCATTCGCGATTCGCTCTATTACATAATCTATCGACTGAGTGGTGTGCAGTATCGTCGATGCAATCTCGCTGCCGACAAAAGGCCCATATTCGGATAGCAAACCGACGAAATCACTCTCTCCGGGAGTTCTATAGTGACAATGCTCGTAATACCGATGCC
>Ga0315276_10000064_pt1 | contig 79622 bp, 90 predicted proteins | sample YL17G05_0_MG_FD_204542 | JGI IMG/M metagenome (GOLD analysis project Ga0315276, IMG submission 204542) | Sediment microbial communities from Yellowstone Lake, YNP, Wyoming, USA - YL17G05_0 | ecosystem: Environmental > Aquatic > Freshwater > Lake > Sediment | place: USA: Wyoming | collected...
TTGACCTTCTATCATTCCTTGTTCAGTTCCTGTTTTTTCTTCACTTGATTTCTTAATAGCTAATATAATTACTAATACAATTAATATTACTATTAAGATTATACCAATTGTTATTAATATATTTCTTAAATTACCAAATACAAATTGTTTCTCACTTACTTTTGCTGTCAAAGTAGCTTCTTTTATTACATTATTATTAGACATAATTTTTACATTAAAACTATGATCTCCTACTTGTGCATTATCTTTAGCTTTAACATAAATAAATACTTCTCCAGTTGTATTTGGATCTACTGTAATAAAACTTGGTTCTACTCTTGAATCAGCCCAAGAACTTGTTCCAGTAATTTCAATTGAATATATATTCTTTGTGTCACCTAAATTAGCAAACATTACTTTGTAAGCTGCTTCTTGTCCTTGTTCAATTGTTTGAGTTGTAGTATCTATACTTATGATAGCTTGTGCATTTTTCTCTTCTATTGTTTTACTACCTGTAACAAATATTTTTTCAGTTTTACTTATAGTACTATGTCCATTATTATATGTTACTTCTACTTTAACATCATAATTTCCAGTTTTAGCATCTTCTGGAATTCTTAAGTATAATTCGTTACTTGAAGCAGAACTTTTACAATCATTATTGTCACAAGTATTATCATTTTGTTCATTTACTAATTTATCCATATAATCTCTTGAACTTACACCTAAGTCTGGTATAGAAGCACTAACTTTAATATCTTTTTCATCTTTTGCACCCATATTTTCAAGTCTTACACTTACAAATATTGGTCTTCCTGCTTCTACATTAGTACTTGGTCTTATTATAACATCTTCTATATTTAATTTATGTCTTGTTTCTTGTACTTGTAACTTAACTGGGACAACTACTTCTTTACTATCATCATCATTATATACTTGAATATGTAACTTGTAAACATTAGATGCTTCCATATCATCTGGTAATTGTAAATTTAAAACTTTAGAATATGTAACTCCTGGTATAATATCAAACATACTTGATATATCTTCTACATCACTATATTCATATCCACCTAACCATGCTTTAACATTAACATCTTGATAAGTAGCTGTACTTTTTATTTGTACTCTAATTTCTACATTATCTCCTCTTTCAACATATATTGTATCTCCACTAGTAACATCAACTCCATTAACTTCTATTTTATTAAAGTTAACATTACTAATAGCACTTACATTGATTGCTAGCAATCCAATTAAGAAAGCTATAATCAAACTAGCTAGCTTTAAGTTTTTCATTTTAAGCCCTCCTTAGTTTTTATATAAATAGTAATCATTTTGTTATTATCCGATAGTTATAACCCATATATAAACTTTACGGTAGTAACTAATGACACTAATTAGTGACTAAATTAACAATTAGAATAGGTTAAAGTTGAGGTTATACAAACTTTAATTTTTTCATTTTTTGTATGAAAATAATGGGGAGATGCATAACCAACAACTTCATCCTGTTTATTTTTATAATTTTAAAAATGGATCATCCATTGGAATTAAAGCATCACCTTGTTGAACTAAAATAAAATCTCTAGGCTTTTTAATCTTATCAATGATACAAGGTTTTTTAGATGTACTTCTCCAATCAATCTCTAATTTATGAGTACCACTTATACCCATATCAATACCTTCATACTCATGTAATATTCTATAAAGTTGACTTTTACTAATTTTATTTTCCTTACATATTTCCATAACCTGTTTTATTTTATTTCTATTATATTCAGATATTACTTTAATTTTTGTTTCATAACTTAATTCCATCTTCTTATAACCTCCATTTTAACTGTTAAATGACAACATATTTTATATTAGTACTTTATAGTAGTTAAGTTATATTTAAAGTTTTCTATGATAAACTATATAATAAAAATTCAAAAAAATGGGGATATCAGGATTTGAACCTGAATCAGCCGGTTTCTTCAAGATACTGGAGCCGGCGGCTCTGCCAGGTTAAGCTATATCCCCTAATAAAAAAGCAAAGAATAATATTTTATTTAAAGGTTTCTAAAACCTTCCATTTTTATAATATCATCTATTTCTTCTATAGAAATACTACAACCTCTTAATTTAACTCCCCACAGCACTCCTTCTAAAACACTTTTTCTTAAATTTTCACTAAAAACATATTTATCTAATAAACCTTTTTCATAAACAATTATCATTAAATCAGCAGATCTTAATATATTAATTTTACCAATTTCATTTTGAAAATCTCTTAATATTCTAACATCATAATCAACATCAGTATGTAACTTCTTATTAAATAATTCATTTAATTTTTTAGGATTTTCAATTAATAATCTTGTTGTTCTTTCATCAACAACATATGCATCAGCATTTATAGCATTAGCTAGTGCTAAAGATTCCATATCAGCATCATGTACAATATTAAGATATTCATTTTTTGCTCTGTATATATGATTAGCTAAATTCAATAATTTTTCTTTTTTAGCATTTAAATCTATGTTATATATTTCTATATCATTATTTTTTATTAATTCCATTATAGTCAAAGCTTCAAATTTATATTTTTTACTTTTTAAAGGATTATCAATAATCTCTTTTTTAACACTATTACTTACGTAAAAATTTCCATTATATCTTTTTTTAAGTTCACTTATAACCCACAATAAATTGTTTGTAGCAAGACTTATTATACTACTTGTATCAAATACCAAACTTTTCATTTAAATAAACCTCTAGCAAATTTTATTCTTTGTTTAATATCTTTACTTATACTTAATTCAATATCAGAAATTCCTGTTTTTCCTGCATAATCCATTAATTCCCATTCACTTATACCTAATAATTTAGCAGTTCTACCTATAGAAATACCATGTTCATATATTCTAGAAGCCTTACTTATCCTTGCTTTTTCTATTACTTCATTTATATATCTTCTAAATTTCTCATCTAATTTATCTATAACATTTAATATATTCTTAATACATTCTTGATATTCATTAAAATAATCCTTTTTTAAATATTCCTGGGCTTTTTCCAGGTTCTCCATAACTGTTTTATAAAATATATTCCAATTTTTATATTCTTGATATCTAGTTCTTTCAAATATTTTAGATAAAGAATATATAATAACTGCTATGCTTATAGAATCTTCATCTTGAAAAATGCTAGCATCATGTAATGTATGATTACTTAATTCTTGTAATTGCAATATATTTCTTTCTTTTATTGCGCTATAACTTCCTTGTAAAATACTAAGAATATCTTTTTTAACTTCTTCTTTCATATAACATCCCTACTTTTTTCTTTATTTTGAAAAGTAGTTGCAATATCTATTATATATTTACCATCTTCTAACTTATAAACTAATGGAGCTCCTTTGAATAAATCAACTAAATCTATCTCAAATTTACCAGGTTTTAAAACTCTAATAGATTCAACATCTAATATAACAGGCTTATCTAATTCTTTTTCCCCCACTAAATCTAAAACATCTTTTTCAATTTGTGCTTTATCTTCTTTACTTAGATTAATTGTTATTTGTTCAGCTGTCTTAGCACCCTCAAAATCATCTTTTTTAATAAATAAAAAAAACTTACCTCCACAATCACAACCCTTCAATAAGTCTTTAGAACCATCATCATGAATTTTACCACATCTTACACATTGGTGAGGCATTTATCTTCTCCTTTTTTTAGCTTTTTTTACATTTTTTTTGGTTTTAGCAGATCTACTTTTCCTAGGACTAGGTATGGTTGTTAGTAATTGTATTTTATTTGGATCTCTTCTAATTTCCTTTATAATATTTGCAGGTCCAATTATAGTAATACCTTCTCTATGACCAACTAAAAATTGTGCCATACCTTTTCTTAATTTACTTAATATTTCTATGCCTTTTTCTTCAGGATAAATAGTACACATTTCTATACCCTTAAACATTTTATTTATCCCACCCATTGTAGTCTCAATTAGGCTAGTTTCTTCTTCGGGTTTTAAACGACCTTGCATTAAAACAATTTTTTCATCTTTAACCATTCTTAGTAATTTCCTTATTCTTTGATCTGAATTTAAATCTTCAATTTCATCGTAAGGAATAAATTGTAATGTTAACATTTTTATTTCACCAACCTATATAATGATTCATAAAATTCCTCTATATTATTACCATATTCAGCTGAAATTCCTACAACATCATATTGTGGAAATGCAGCTTCTACTTTTTTAATTTTAGCCTTTTTTAAATCAATTTTATTAGCAACTATTAACACTGGTATTTTTCTAGCTGCTAAATTACCAATTATAGTAATATTAACTTGTGAATATGGATTTTCAGTAGCATCTAGCACAACAATAACACAATCCATATCTTCCAACCATTTTATAGCTTCTATAACTCCTCTTGTAGCTTCCTTAGCTCTTTCTTTAGCTTTTTTCTCACTTATTTTATATTTTAGAAAATCTTCATAATCTATCTTAGTTGTTATTCCAGGTGTATCTATTAATTTAAAAGATAATTCTTTATTTTTATATTTTATAGTTACTTTTTCTTTAACTTGCACTTCCCTAGTTTCATGAGGTACTTTAGAAACAGCACCCATTTCTTCTCCAAGCCAATCTTTACAAATTCTATTTGCTAGAGTTGTTTTTCCTGAGTTCGGAGGTCCGTATATACCTAACTTAATATGACCTCTTTTTTTAAATAATTCATTTAAAATTCTTTTAATAAAATTCTTGATTATCTTTATCATTGAATCATCTCTTTAAAAAATTTAAAAGTTTGTATATTTAAAAAGATTTCTATACTTAAATCAGCCTTTTATAACAGCTAAAGGTTTAACCTTAACAACTAAATTTCCTATTCCAATTTCATGAGAAACTCTTACAACCTCATCTACATCTTTATAAACTTGTGGTGCTTCTTCTGCTATTGATTTCCAAGAACCAGCTTTAACTTCAATTCCTTTCTTACTTAATTCATTTTTTATATTCTCTCCTCTTAATGTTCTCAAAGCAGCACTTCTACTACAAACACGGCCTGCACCATGTGCAGTACTTCCAAATGATATTTCTTCAGCTTTTTTAGTTCCTACCAATAAATAAGAAGCTGTTCCCATACTACCAGGAATAATAACTGGTTGTCCTATATTTCTATAAATTTCTGGTATTTCATCCCTGCCAGGTCCAAAACTTCTTGAAGCTCCTTTTCTATGAACACAAACTTCTTTTAAATTATTATCAATAACATGCTTCTCAATCTTAGCTACATTATGACAAACATCATATATCAAATTTAATTTACTTTTACCAAATATTTTATCAAAAGACTCTCTAACCCAATGCATTATCATTTGTCTATTAGCAAAAGCAAAATTAACACTTCCAATCATAGCACTATAATACTTTTTACCTAAATCAGAATTAACAGGAGCATTAATTAATTCTCTATCAGGTAAATCTTTATAACCATATTTATCTTCCATCAATTTAATATAATCACTAGCAACTTGATGTCCTAAACCTCTAGAACCACAATGAATCATAACGGTTACATTATTTTTATCAATTCCAAAAATATTAGAAATTTTTTCATTAAATATTTCATCAACCTGTTGAATTTCTAAAAAATGATTACCAGCACCTAAAGAACCAAGCTGAGGCATACCTCTTTGTATAGCTTTACTACTTATATCATTAAAAAGAGCTCCTCTCATATAACCATATTCTTCTATTCTTTGTAAATCCTCTTTAATACCATATCCAGCATCAACAGCCCATTTAGCACCTTTTTCAATAACCTCTGCTAAAATATCTTTACTAACTCTAATCTTACCTTTACTACCAACACCAGACGGCACATTCTTGTAAATTTCATTTATTATTTCAGTTCTTTTTTTTAAAAATTCTTCAACAGAAATATCAGTTGTTAACATTCTTACACCACAATTTATATCATAACCAACCCCACCAGGACTAATTATTCCTTCATTAATATCAAATGCAGCAACACCACCAATTGGAAAACCATACCCTGAATGTATATCTGGCATTGCTAAAGCATATTTTTGAATGCCTTTTAGTGTTGCAACATTTACTAATTGTTGAATTGCATTTTCTTCAACATCTTTTAATAATTTTTCAGAAATGAAAAATTTAGCAGGGACTATCATAGAACCTTGTTTATTTAGTTCAAATTCATAATCACTCAATTTTTTTAAAGCTTCTTTCATTTTACCTACTTATTAAAGGATTAAAACCTTGTTTTAAAAAATTTTGTATTGGTAGAAATAATGGTTGTGGTAAATTATTCCATTCAACCCATTCCCATTTTTCACATTTTTCTGGTCCTAAAAGTATAACTTCACCAGAATCATAGTCTGCAATTACAAAAATGGTTACATAATGCTCTTTCTCTTCTTTGAATATATCATTTGTAAATGTAATTAATCTGATGTTTTTGATATTTATTCCTGTCTCCTCCAAAACTTCACGTTTAGCACATTCTTCAATTTGTTCATTCATCTCTAGTTTTCCACCAGGAAGACTCCAATTACCATCACCAAGAGAATTTTTCCTCTTACCAAAAAGAATTCTATTATCTTTAATTACAAAAACACCAATTCCTATTTTTGGATTTATCATTTTACATATCAACTACAACTTGAACCATATAAGGTTTTTCTTTTATTTCCATTTCATTATAGGTAACAGCCTTAACTTCACCATGAGTTTCATAGTTATTAACTTTATCTCCTAAAACAACTGCTTCTAATTTATTATCTATAATTTTAATTCTTTTAATTTTATGTAATAAAAAACCATCTCTATCTAAAAAAAATAATAATTCTTCTAAAAAATTGTATAATAAAGCTTTTCTATCATGACCTTTTACACTAATTTTTTTCTTTATTTTTCCTTTAACTTTTTTAATATCAGTCATTAAAGAAAACATAGCTAAAGCTGCATTACTAAAAGCTTCTTCTAATGTTTTACCAAAAGCCTGAAATTTAGCATCTGCTTTATGTTCTAAGAACTTATATTTCATATATAAAAATAAGAAGTAGTTAATATTTATATATTACTATTAATTTTGTTAACAACACTTACTTAATTCTTTACAACATTTTTCCTTAGTAACAATATCTATATCTTGTAATTTATCACATGTATTATATTTAGAAGCTGTATTACATGCTTGTTTTTGTAATTCATTTAAATTACTCTCAGTTGCTTTACTACAACCACTTATAACTATCAAAAATAATAATAGTACTATCACCACTTTTTTCATATAAATTAGAAAAGAATTATTATTTATATAATTTACTATTTTTTGTATACCACTATATAATGTTAAGAAACAAGTTCCATCATTTCAATTTCACCAATTTGCATGTATATATTATTACCTATATCTAAGAATCTCCAGTATCTATGAGCACTATAATCACTCACAGGATACTCATACCATTGATTGGTTGCAGAAGGTATTCTAACATTCACATTTGTATCCTCCCAATTATTTCCATTATCTGAAAATTGCAATTTTGCATTAAATGTATAACTCCAAGTTCTAATCAACCTTACTTTTCTAATATTTTTTGTATTACCAGCGCCGAAATTCTGGCCTATGTAAGCTCTACCAAAAACAGCTGTTGAATCATACCATTCAGGCGTTTGTAAATTATTATCAAAAGCATATAATGCAGTTCCACCACTACTTATTGCATAACTTGTAGAAGTTACATCACTACCATAACTCTTAGCTACACATTGTCCATTAGAACATTTATAATCACTTTGACATATTCCACAAGAACCTCCACAACCATCATCACCACAAGATTTACCTTTACAACTAGGAGTACAAGATGTTACACATTGTCCATTAATACATGTTTGATCTGAAGGACAATTGGTTACAGTACTCCATTCTAAACAAGTATCACTATCATAATTACCACATGTTTTATAAGAAATATTAGAAGTACACTGCTTAGACCCAATACTACATTCATCTGTACATGAAATTACACTTTCAACTTTACCTTCCCACATATATATTCTAAAAACTTTAGGGTTAATTACCCCTTGTTCTTGTGATATAAAAACATTTTTAGAATAAATCGATTTATCTATTGGTAGTATTATATTTAATTTTTGTAAACAACTAGTTGAAGTATCACACATCTCAAATTGATAATTATATCCTAAGGGTGTATTTTTTTTAACCAAAGCATCAATACATGCTCTATCATTTATAACAATACAATTTCTATAAGTTGAATTATATAAAGCTTGATTAATTACAAATTCTTCTGCACTTTCAACGCTCTGTGGTGTAGTTTCCTTTGGTAAATGTTGTTTAGGTGTTATTACATAAATAAAACCTAATATTATTAATATTGCAACAACTGCTTCTATTGTCTTTAAATAACCTTTTTTATTTACCATACTTCTAAATGTATAATAATAGGTTTTAAAATACCATTTTTATCTAAAATAAAATCTCTCCATCTTTTAACAAAAACATTTGCTCCTTCATCTTGTTGTCCAGTACTATAATCAGGATTAATATCTTTTAAGTTATAATTTAAATCCTCTTTGTCTAACATATAAATCCTAAAATCTTTATTTAAAGGGTAACTCCAATTACTCTTTAAGTCTTTCTTTGTTAAATCTATAAATCTATCTTTAGATATTCCTGTATTAGTTTCAGTAGCTCCAAAATCAGCATAGCAATTAGTTAATTCTAAATTTAATGTATATTTCTCCAAAGGAAATTTAATTGGATAATATACCAACCAAAATTTATCACAAACATTACTACCAGACATACATGATGGTAATGTTCTATATTCTTTTATAAATTCTTTAGAACTATCATTAAACTCCCAAGATCCATTTAAAGTTACTTTAACTTTTGGATATACTTGTGGTTGTAGCCCCTTTGTTGTACAATTATAAATTAAGATAGGCATTTTTTTAACAACCCAATAAGCTCCTTCACTAAAATCATTTGTATCCTCAAAATTAATTTCTACTATATACATTAAATTTTCAGATTTGTATATTGGCTTTACTCCTGGTTTTATTAATAAGAATAATATTATTAAATAAACTATAAATAAGCCGATACTAAAAACCCAATCAACGTGTAAAGCACCCCTTTTCATTATATTCCTCCTTTAGCTGTTGTTATTATTAACGCTCCTACTGTCATCAATATTAATGAATGTAATAAACCTTGTTTAATACTTCCCTCAGAAAATTTACCAACCATTAGTCCAGTAAAAAAACCTTGAATTAATACTAAACTAAAAAAGATTCTATCTAATTGTTCCTGAGACATTTTATCCTCACCACTTGTTATACTACTAAATCCACCTAAACCACCTTGCAAAGAACTGCTTATCTCACCAAATTTTGGAAATAACCATAATTGCAATAATAACATAATAGTTATAAAAACAAAGAAAACAATATATCCTTGTATTATTTGAGAAAATGCACTTGATCTCCTTTCTTCTTTCATTTTTTTAACATTTACAACTGAATTAGCAACTGAATCTAATACATCACCTATATTACCACCACTTTCTTCTGCTTCAATTATAATAGCAATAGATCTTTTTATTACATCATTTTCTGTATCATTTGCAAAAATATTAAAGGCTTTATGTATTGGTATACCCCATTCTATCTGATTAGCTAATTTTTTAATATAAGGATTCAAAGCTCCATAGTCTTCATTAGAAACATGTAAAATAGATTTTGGTATTGATATTCCTGATTTAACACTTTCAACTAAGTTTCTAATAAATTCTAAGAACTTCAATTCAATTTCTTTTTGCCTTTTTATCTCATTAATATAATCCATCCAAAATTGCAGCCATGCAATGCTTATACATACTACAATACCTGGCCAAAACCATCTTTTACCAAAAAATATTAAATAATCTATACTAAATAATATCAAAGCTATTATAATCCCAATCAAATATTTTATTTTAAATTTTAATTTCATTTTAGGTTTTAGGTTGAACTATATTTAAAAATAATATAAATGCAACATTTAAAAAAGGTATTACAACATAAGTCCCAAGTACTGATAATGTTTGAACAGTTAAGCCACCAATTTTGCCACCTAAACTATTTATAATTGCTAAAGTCACCATAAATAATAAAGGTGCTGCTATTAAAACTCCTGTATAAATATCTGAATAAGTAGATAACATTTCTACATATTTTTTTCTTTCTAATTTATATGTTAACATAGCATCATTTACTTTTTCTTTTAAATAAGATTTTAAATTACCACCACCTTCTATAGTTGCAACAATTCCATTTAATAACTCGCTAAATTCTTTTAATGGTGTTGTAATAGCAACTGTTTTTAATGCAGTAGATAAATCATAACCAAATAAATTTACATAATTAACAATTTTTTTAACCTCACTTTCTATACCTTTATATTCGCCTGAACTTAAAACTAAATTAAACATAACAATAGGTTGTGCTCCAGAACCTGCAACAGCAGCCATATGGATTATCATAAAAGGTAAATCATCTTTTATTTTTTTTCTTCTAGAGCTAACAACTGTTGAAGGATACATATAAACTCCAAAGAATATTAAAACCCCTAATAGTACACTTAAACCAATAGATCTAACCAAGACAATTATCAATGATAATTTCATCAAAAAAAATATTGTAAATAAAATAAAAAATGATATAATAAAACCCAATAATGTACTCATAAAAATCATACTAACATAAGTTCTGGATAAAACCTTTATGTCTGATGATCTTAATGAATTATAAATATTTTCAAAGAATTTTGGGCGTTTTTTAGTTATTTTTAAAGTAAAATTTTTAAAGAAAAAATTTGAAATCTTACCATATTTACTAGCCTCATATATTGTATAATCTGGTAGTTTAACTTCTTGGATTTTTTTAGTTTTAGTTATTTTTTTTAAATAATCTTTTTCTAACTCTAATTCTTTCATATAAGTTTCTTTTTCTATTTTATTCTCTTTCTCTACAATAGCCTTTTTTTTAATATCAAAGAAATCTATTATTTCTTGATTCAAGGTTTCAATTTGATTTAATAATTGAGTTATATAATTATCATAAAAATCAATTTGCTCTTTTTCAGTTTTACCTTTTAAAATATTCTTTAATAGAACTTGATTACCTTTAGCTTTTTTTATAGAATCTATAAGATTTACCTTATAATTTTTATAAATTTCAGCTTCTTCTATTAAAGATAAAATTTTTTTTGCTTTTTCCTTTAACTCACTCATTTTTTAGATTTTTCTTCTAAAATTAAATTTTTAACATTTGTACTTATTTTTATAATCTGATTTTTTACATCATTAGCTTTTTTATCTTTTTTTTGTGTTAAATCATCATATTTATCTATTAATTCAATAATTGTACTAACATTCTGTTTGATTAATTCAATTGTCATTGTATAATTCCAAATCTTTTTAATACATTAGCAGGCATTTTATAATATTCATTTATTATATCATGAACCTCTTTATAACCCAATATCCCTTTTTTATACATTCTCATTAAAAGCTCAGTTCTAATTTTAAATTCTCTATATAGATCTTGTTTCATTACACCATGTTGTATCACTATTTTATCAAAAACCCTAGAATCGGGCTTAAAGAAAAACTTATCTTTTCTAGGATCCCATATAAATGGTTTATTTTCCATAACCCCACCGATATTTTCTTCTACTCTTAAAATTTCAACAACCTCTTTAACTCTTCTAACTATTTTATCTTTTAATTTTGCTGTTATCATAACACAAACAACATCTAATGAATCAACTAAAGCTGGTGACAAATTTATTGGTGGTGTCTCTAATCTTCTAGTCATTGTATGTACATCTTCTGCATGCATAGTACTAAGACTAGGATGACCAGAAGCCATCCCCTGAAATAAAACAAATGCTTCTACACCTCTAACTTCTCCAACAATTACATAATCAGGTCTTTGTCTAAAACTTTCTCTTAATAATGTAAATAAATCAATTTCACCTCTTTTACCTTCTACACCCATACCAATACCACTTCTTGTTACTGATGGCAACCAATTTTCATGTAATATGTTAAGTTCTCTAGTATCTTCTATACTAACAACTCTTGATGATGGTGGTATAAAAAATGCAAATGTATTGAGTAAAGTTGTTTTCCCACTACCCGTCCCACCAATAACCATTATATTACATTCATGTTCTATTAATAACCATATATAAGCCAACAATTCAGGACTCACAGTTCTAAATTCCATTAATTTAATAGGACTCCAAGGTTCTTTAGTGAATTTTCTAATTGTAAAAGTTGGTCCTCTAGAACTTATATCTTGTGTATAAGTTGCATTTACTCTACTACCATCTGGTAAAGCAGCATCTAATAAAGGACTAGCATATGATATATATTGACCAGATTTCTGAGCCAACTTTTCTACAAAATCTGTTAATATTTTAATATCATTATAAATTATATTTGTCCTTAAATTTTTATATCTTCTATGTACAATATAAATTGGAGTATTAACACCATTACACTCTATATCTTCTATAAAATAATCTCTCAAAAGAGGCTCGATTTCATTTAATCCAACAAAATCTCTATAAATATAATACATAATTTTTATAAGTGTATCATCACTTATCTTAACCTGTAATTCATTTAGTAAAACTTTAATATTTTTTTCTAAATATTCAATTATAACATTCGGTTCTTTAACGCTTATAAAACTTATATTTATTAATTCTCTAATGCCTTCTTCTAGAACACTTAATAATCTTTTTTCTTTTTCATCTAAAATAGGTTCTTCTATATTATAAACTAATTCATTATTTAAAGCATCCCAAAAAATATGAGCATAAACATAAGGACTTATTAATGGATATTTAACATCTAATTTTGTTTTATCAATTATATCAGGTATATCTGGTATTATTGGTTGTTCAAACTTAAAAATTATTTTTTTTTCTTGAGAAGTTTCTAATTTTTTACTAAATAAACCCATAATACACCTCTTTTTAAAAATTGTAACTAAACACTTATATAATTTTTGTATTACTTATTAGTTACATTAAGTTTAATACCACAATTGGCATATTATTATCATATCTTCCACTATGTGTTATAATTAGATTATACTTTCCAGAAAAAGGACCAGTGCTACTAGATTCTAATTTAGTTATATCTTTATAATTCAAATTTAAATTTATTAAATATTTATCAACTTGTTTAGTTGGTTTTAAAATCATTTTTAAAACACCTTCATTTATTATTATATTAGGTTCCATCATCTTGTCATTTGTTTCCATTTCCCACCATATATCAGTTGAATTTATATATAAATTACCTTCACCTATTGTAAATGGGCTTAAAACTCTCCTTGAATTAGGACCTTCATTGATAACTGTTCTTATATTCTTATCTAAAGTAAACATAATATCTTTAGTTTGAGAAACAATATTCCTTTGAGTCATTTTTTTAATCAAAGGAACACCAGCATTTAATATTATAATTAAAACAATTATACCTAAAGCTAAATATAAAACAGCAGATACCCAAATATCACCTTTTTTTTTCATTTTAAAAATAAAAAATTAACAAGGTCTATCTTCTGATGCTACATAAGCACTACATGGTATAGTTTCATTGTTTCCACCAGCTACACTAGCTATTGCTTCAACTTTTTGTGATCCAGATGGAATAGTAAATGAATAAGTTTTAACCATTTGTATAGGCAAATAATAATTTGTAGTAGGTACTGGTGTAGTTATAGTACCACTATTATCATAAATTCTAAATACAAATGATTTTATATCAACACTACCCTTATTTTCTATAGTTAATCCACTACATGTTGCTTTTTGTATTTTAAAATCTAACTGTGTACATTTTAATGCAGATTGTGTATTTTGTTCTGTAGCTGTTGTCATATTTCTAACAAATCCACTACCCCAAGTCATTATAACAGCAGCTAATGCAACAGTAAATCCTATTAATAAAACAGTTGCTATTAATGGACTTATCCCTCTCTTATTCATATTTTTACCTCCTTTTTTAAACAATTGTTAAATCATAAATAACATGTTGAGCTGAACAAGGTTCATAAACACCTTTTCCAACTATTAATCTTGGTATAATATCAACTTGTTTAGTTGTACTTGAACATAAAATTAAAAATTTATTAGTTGAATAAGCATCTAAACCTTGATCTAAATTAACTACTTTTATATTTTCATTCTCAACACATCTAAATGTAAAAGCATCAATCTTCTCTTTTTTATTTTCTATAGCAATTTCTAAATTACTACCAGCTACATTTATACTTGTAATATCTATTCCTATATCTGTTGCACAATTTAATTTTTGCTCAGAAATAGTACCTTCTTTTTGTTTAACTTCTTCTATATAACCTCTACCCCATAACATAACGACTACCAATAAAGCAACAGTAAATCCTATTAATAAAACAGTTGCTATTAATGGACTTATCCCTCTTTTCATGGTTTACATATACCTCTTCTTGCTTTATCTACACAACCTATTTGTTTGTTATCAATTTGTATAAATGGGATCATATCAAAACCTCCATCATAATAAGGTTTTGGTATATCATTAGTTAAATCTAAACTACTACTTGGAACAATTTGTCTAGTTAATGTACTAGAACCCATACTACTTCTAATTATAAATTTTACTATTGTAAAGGAACCTTTATTATTAATAGATGTTGTTTTACTAGTACAATTAGCATTTATAATATAAATAACATCTCTACAGTTTATATCATTCTCAACCATTTCAGTTAAACTTTCAGTATATTTTTCAGTTTGTTGCTTACTCCATAATATAACAGTAGTAGCTAACAACACAGAAAAACCTAGTAATAACACCCAAGAAATAATCATACTAACCCCTTTTTTCATTATAAAAACTAAAACTCATTAATTTAAAAAGTTTTTGATACTTAATAAAATCTTATTTGAGAGAAACCTTTATATATTTTCTTAGAACTAATATCCTTATGAAAAGAACGCATACATGTGGAGAATTAAATAAAAAAGATATAGGGAAAAAAGTAACATTATGTGGTTGGGCATCTTCTATAAGATCCCATGGAAAAATTACTTTTATAGATTTAAGAGATAGATATGGTATCACTCAAATAGTTTCAAAAGAAAATATAGAAATAAAACCTGAATATGCTCTAAGAATACAAGGATTAGTTAAAGCTAGACCTCCAACAACTATTAATGAAAAAATCCCAACAGGTGAAATTGAAATAGAATCTAGTTCAGTAGAAATAATAAACCCTTCTAAACCTTTACCAATAGAAATCAATGATAAAAAATCTTTCTCAGATGAAATAAGATTAAAATATAGATATCTTGATCTAAGAAGAAGTAATATGCAAAATAATATTATAACTCGTCATAAAATAACTCAAGCAACTAGAGAGTATCTAAATAGTCAAAATTTTTTAGAAATAGAAACACCATTGCTAATGAAATCAACACCAGAGGGTGCTCGTGATTACTTAGTTCCATCTCGTGTTAATCCTGGTAAATTCTATTCACTACCACAATCACCTCAATTATATAAACAAATTTTAATGATATCTGGATTTGATAGATATTACCAAATTGCTCGTTGTTTAAGAGATGAGGATTTAAGACAAGATAGGCAACCGGAATTTACTCAAATTGATATAGAAATGGCTTTTATAGATGAAGATGATATATATAATTTAATAGAAGGTATGTTAAAACATATTTTTAAAAAAGTTTTAAACATTGATATTAAAACACCATTTCCAAGAATAAAATATTTAGATGCTATTAAAAAATATAACTCAGATAAACCTGATTTAAGAAAAAATAAAAATGATATTAAAGAATTTGCATTTTGTTGGATAACTGATTTTCCATTGTTTGAATATAGTAAAGAAGAAAAAAAGCTTGTTTCTATGCATCATCCATTTACTTCTCCAAAAGATGAAGATTTAAAATTATTAGATAAAAATCCAGAAAAAGCTAAAGCAAAAGCATATGATGTTGTTTTAAATGGTATTGAGTTAGGAGGAGGATCAATAAGAATCCATAAAGAGGAAATTCAAAAAAATATTTTTGATAATTTAAAGATTGATAAAAAAACTGCTGAAAAAAGATTTGGATTTTTATTAGAAGCTTTATCTTATGGTGGCCCTATTCATGGTGGTATTGCTTTAGGTTTAGATAGATTAGTTGCTTTAATAACAGGAACTAATGATATTAGAGAAGTAATAGCATTTCCAAAAAATAAAGCAGCACAATGTCCAATGGATGGTTGCCCTTCTGAAGTTTCTGAAAAGCAATTAAAAGAGCTTAATATTAAACTAGATCTAAAGAAAAAATGAAAGTTGCAATTCTTGGTTCAGGAGACATTTCCAAAATAAATAGATACTCAAAATTATCAGAAGTAGAAGTTAAGACATTGATCGAAGATTTAGGTAAGTTTCTAGCACAAAAAAAAGTAGAACTGGTAATAGTACCTGCTCGCGGTATTCCATATGAAGTAGCTAAAATTTACAAAGAAAATGATGGTCCAAAAGTTATAGGTGTTATTCCAAAAGATGATAAAGAATATGGTATAATGCATATTCAAGATTATATGCATATAAGTGATGAAGAAATAAATATTGGTGATTGGTATGATCTAAATGGTAGAATCGCTTCTTTAGGTAATTATGCAATTTGCGTTGGTATGTCTAGTGGTGCAATTTGTGATGTTGCTATGTTAAAATATCATTATAAATATAAAGGTTCTAAAACTAAAATTATAATATTTAAGAATACTATATCCAAAAAATTACCAAAAGAAATAGAAGAGGATTTAGGAGATAATTTAAAATATATAAATAAAGTATCTCAACTAAAGAGGATACTAAAATGAACATAGATAAAGATCTAATAAAACGAGTAGCTAAAAACGCTCATCTAAATTTAACAGAATCTGAAATAAAAGAATTTTTACCTCAACTAAAAGAAATTCTAAATAGTTTTTCTATAATAAATGATGCTAATACTAATGATGTTAAACCATCATTTCAACCTATAGAAATAAAAAATATTTATCGTGAAGATAAAATTGAAAAATCATTAACTCAAGAAGAAGCATTATCGAATACAAAACACAAAAAAGATGGTTTCTTTAAGGGACCAAAAGCAATATGAAAGCACAAGAATTTGTACAAAAAGTAAAAAATCAAGAAGTAGATATAATTGAACACACACATAAAGTTCTAGATGAAGCTAAAAAAATAAATAAAAAATATAATTATTTTAATGTTATTTCAGAAGATTTAGCTCTAGAACAAGCAGAAAATATATCAAAAAACTCAAAAGGTAAACTAGCAGGTTTACCAATTTCAGTTAAAGATTGTATATGTGTAAAAGGAATTGAATCAACAGCAGGTTCTAAAATTTTAAAAAATTACAAACCAGTTTTTAATGCAACAGTAGTTAAAAATTTAATAAATGAAGGTGCTATAATAATTGGCAAAACTGCTCAAGATGAATTTGGTTTTGGCTCTTTTTCAGTTAATGTTGGTTTAGATAAAAAAATTCCAAAAAATCCTTACGATCTCGCTAGAGTTACTGGTGGTTCATCTGGAGGTAGTGCTGGTTATACAGCAATAACAAAATATCCACATATTTCTATAGCAGAATCAACAGGTGGTTCTATTGTAAACCCAGCATCATTCTGTGGTGTTATAGGTTTATGCCCTACTTATGGACTTGTTTCAAGATATGGATTAATTGATTATTCTAATTCCTTAGATAAAATAGGACCTATATCTAAGTATATTCATGATATTGAATTAATATTACCAATAATGGCTCAATATGATTCAAAAGACTCAACTTCTCTTAAAGAAAAATTAAATCAAGATTCTAAAATAAAAAAAATAGCAGTTATAAAAGAAACTTTAAACGTTGATGATAAAATAAAAGATCTAGTTTTAGATAAATTAGATGACTATGATACAATTTCTTTACCTTTAGTAGAAAAATATTCTTTAGCATGTTATTATCTCATAGCTATGTCAGAATCATCAACAAATCTAGCAAAATATTGTGGTATTCGCTATGGTTTACAAAAAGAACTAAAAGGATCATTTGATGAGTATTTTTCTTCTGTAAGATCTGATGGATTTTCAAAAGAAGCAAAAAGAAGGATTATTTTGGGAACATTTGCAAGAATGGCTGGTTTTAGAGATGCTTATTATTTAAAAGCCATGAAAATAAGAACTTTGATAATAAATGAATATAAAAAAACATTCAAAAAATATGATTTACTAGTTTCTCCAACAATGCCAATCATAGCTCCAAAATTTACAGAAATTAAAAAACTAACACCATTACAAAATTATATGATGGATATTTTAACAGTCGGTCCAAATTTAGCAGGTTTACCTCATATAACAAGTAATGTTGGTTTAGTAAACAAAATGCCTGCTGGAATAATGTATATAGCAGATCATTTAAATGAGAATAAATTAATAGAAATAAATAAAAAATAAAAGAAATTAGCCTGATTTTATTTTTTGTTCAATATTATTTAAACTATCATTTCCAATTGAACCTTTAATTTCATTTGCCAATTTCTTACCTACATCTAACGTGTGTTTTCCTACTACATTCATAAAGTCTTTAGTCTCATTAGTATAATAATATAATCCTACAACTAATAGAATTAATATAATAATGATTAAAGTTCTTAATAATCCCATTTTACTTTTTTTTACCTAATATTCTAAAAACTTTAGTCCCACAATCTGGGCAAACACCTTGTATGGCTTTTAAGCCTCTTTTCATTTCTATTTCTTTACCATCTTTAATTTCTACTTGCTTCTTACAGTGCATACATCTTCCCTCTGCCATAAAGACACCTCCATTTAAATAAATATTAAATTTTACTTGTTTTTAGAGTAAATTAGGGTATATAAATATTATTCAAAAGCTATATAAATAATAAAAAACACAAATCTTAAAAATGGTTAAAATTGGCCTTGAGATTCATGTTCAATTAAACACAAAAAGTAAAATATTTTGTCATTGTGCTACTTCTGGTAATGATGTTCCTAACACAAGAACTTGTGTAACATGTATTGGTATGCCTGGTTCTAAACCTTCTTTAAACAAAGAAGTTATAATACAAGCATTAAAAATTGCACTAGCTTTAAATTGTAAAATTTCAAGTGAAATGTTTTTCTCACGTAAATCTTATTTTTATCCAGATTTATCAAAAAACTTTCAAATTACACAATATGAAATCCCACTAGCAATAGATGGTATATTAGACAACATAAGAATTAAGCGTGTTCATTTAGAAGAAGACCCAGGCAAGCTAATTCATATTGGTAATATAACTTTAATAGATTATAATAGATCAGGAATTCCATTAGTAGAAATAGTAACAGAACCTGATTTTAAAACATCTAACGAAGTTAGAACTTTTTTAAATAAACTAATAACAATTCTAGAATATTTAAATGTTTATTCAAGAATTTCAGAAGCTAGTTTAAGAGCTGATGTTAATGTTTCTATTTTAAATGGTTCTCGTGTAGAAATAAAGAATGTTAATGGTATCAAAGAAGTAGAGAGAGCAATAGAATATGAAATACAAAGACAAGAAAAAGATTTACCAAAACAACAAGAAACAAGGTCTTGGGATACTTTAAAACAAAAAACATTTTTGTTAAGAACAAAAGAAACAGAAGAAGATTATGGTTATATTTTCGAACCAGATTTAACAAAGATTGAATTATCAAAAGATCTAATAGAAAAAATAAAAAATGAATTACCAGAATTAGCATTTGATAAATTAAATAGATTTACAAAAGATTTTAAAATTAAAGAGGCTGATGCAAAGGCATTAACATCTGATATTTTATTAGCAGATTTATTTGAAAAAGTTTCTAAAAAAGTTAACCCAGAATTAGCAGCTAAGTGGTTAAGACGTGAATTACCAAGAGTTTTACATTATAATAAAAAAACAATTAAAGATATACAAATAGACGAAACTCACATGATAGAATTATTAAATTTATTAGAAAAAGGCCAAATAACAAATACAACAGCTCAACGTATTATAGAAAAGTTAATTGAAAAACCTTTTTCAGTAAAAGATTATGTTAAAAAAGAAGGTTTGCTTATGTTAAATAAAGAAGAAGAATTAAGAAAAGTTTGCTCTGATATTTTAAAAGAAAATCCAAAAGCTCTTAATGATTATAAATTAGGTGAATTAAAAGCTTTAGATTTTATAATTGGTAAAGTTATGGCAAAAACAAAAGGAATAGCTGAACCAAATTTAGTTAGAAAAATATTAATTGAAATAATCAAATAAACTATGCAACCAATCTGCTAGGATTATATAATTGATCAGCTTTAATTAATTCTTGTGTAAAATCACATAAAAAAGAAGACAAATCTCCTAATGTTTCACTGTTAGGTTGAATAAGAACTTTTTCTAATTCATATGTTAACAATCTTATCCCCAAAGCTAATTCAGGTATGGATCTTATTTCTTTATTGGAATTTTTTTTAATGGCATTTATCAAAGGATCATAAAAACAACAATAAAGGGAAGGATTAATTTGTTCATTATCCTTTAATTGATATTTTTTCATAAAATTTGCTAATTTTTGAACAATACTTAAGTCTCTACTTTGGCCATTACTATAAAGAATTAAATCTTTCCTACAAAGAATTAAATCTATCGCTGCTTCTACGGTTAATAATGGGTCTAAAAAATATCTTTCCATAAAATTATAATAATATTATTAAATATATAAAGATTTGTGTGATATCAAACTAGGTTGTGTTCAATTAATTTAATAAATACTAAAAATAGCATTATGGAAAACAAAATTTTAATACTACAGAACCTATAAACTAAAAATTTAACAAGTTTCATATATGTACTATTAAATTTAATCGCTACGGGGCAAAATTTATATACGTTTATAGCAATTCCCCAATATTATGGCAACTCTGAAGGAATGGATAAGAGATTTTAATAAAAAATCAAAGTGGGACAAATTTTGTATTATTTTCACAATTATTACATTCATAATTGGCTTAATTTTTGGAGGGCAATATCTTATCAATAATATTAATATTTCTACTAACCAAAGTATCAACGTCTCTGTTTCTAATTCTACTAAATTTATGGTAAATATTAACAGCCCAAACAGTCCATTAACTATCACAGAAACTAGATTTATTCCTGAAAATTGTGCAGGAGAGGTATACACTAAGAAAATTTCTATGAATTTAACAAAGTTCTTTTCAACAACAGACATATGTGGAACTGGAATTGATCAGAATCTTATATATGATTTATATAATGTTGTATTTGAACTTCCCAGTCATCAACAAGTTTTTTTTAGATAAAGTACTTGCAGGAGAAAGTTATAATATTGCTTATATGACTAATGATTATTCAGATGCATGTATCCCACATAAATATAGAATAACCTCTGATTTTGTTGAAAGTCATGTATGTTTCAAGATTACATTTGGAGAAAATGTTTGTGCCGATCAAATAACTTTAGTACCGGGTCCATTATTTAAATCAAATAAAACAGAATGTTTTAAAAAAATTAGTGGAGAAACAGATAAGTTAAGTTTATGGAATCCCACATAATTTTGCCCTTTTTCGCGACTTTCTCAGAATTACAAAGTAATTCTTCGAACCCGTCAGCCCTGAAAATTCTCATAAACAATCTAATTATTATATAAAGAGAATTTTCAGGGCTGGGAAATTTAACAGGTATTATATTCAATCTCATAAACTTTATAAATAAATAAAATTAAAATAATATGAGATGGAAAAAGACCTAGCTGATTTTGCAATAGAACATCTACAAAAAATGGGTGCATCTTATGTAGAAGCAAGATTAGATGAGTACACAGGAAATTCTTTTTTAATGAAAAATGGAATTCCTCAAATTTCTGGTTTTGATAATGTATCTGGTCTTGGTATCAGATTTATAATAAATAAAACATTAGGTTTTTTATCAACAAACAAATTAGAAAAAGAAAAAATAAAAAATTTGATAGAAAAATCAGTTAAAACAACAAAATCAGCTTCTAAATTAAATGAAGATATTTTGTTTTCACAAGAACCAATATACAAAGAAAATTATGAAGTAAAACAAAAAATAAATATCCAAGATTTAAGTCCACAAGAAAAATTAAAAGTATTATTTGAAGCTAATAAATTATTAAAAGAATCTAAAATAAAAATTCCAGGAAGTTTTTTTTCATTAGGTGATAATTTAACAACTGAATACATTGCAACATCAGAAGGAACAAGAATAACAGCAACAGTTCCAAGAGTTAATTTTATGTATTATATAACAATTCAAGAAAATAATAAAACATCCCAACGTTATTGGGATTATGGTGCTTCAGGTGGTTTTGAATTTGTACATTCATGGAACATTCCCCAATTATTACTAAATGAAGCAAAAGCTTGTCAAAACAATCTAAAAAATGGTAAAAAATGCCCAAAAGGAAATCTAGATTTTGTAGTTGCTCCACAAGTTACAGCAATTATGGTTCATGAATCAGTTGGCCATCCATATGAAGCAGATCGTATTCTTGGAAGAGAAGCAGCTCAAGCCGGTGAATCTTTTGTTACTAATAATATGTTAAACACAAAAATAGGATCTGATATTGTAAATGTTGTTGATGATCCAACAATAGAAAATGGATATGGTTTTTATAAATATGATAATGAAGGTGTTAAATCCCGTAGAAAATATTTAATGAAAAATGGAATAATAAATGAATTTTTACATAATAGACAAACCGCTTTTGAAATGAACACAAATAGCAATGGTTCATCAAGAGCTGTTGATTATGATAAAGAACCAATTGTAAGAATGTCCAATACAGTATTATTAAATGGGGATCATAAAGAAGAAGAATTATTTGAAGATGTTAAACTTGGTGTTTATATAAAAAATTTTATGGAATGGAATATAGACGATAAAAGATTTAATCAAAAATATGTTGGCGCAGAATCATTTTTAATTAAAAATGGTAAAATACAACATCCAATTATAAATCCAGTTATTGAAATAACAACACCAAAATTATGGTCATCAATAGATGCAATTGCAAATAATACAGAATATCATGCTGGAAATTGTGGAAAAGGGGAGCCGCTTCAGGCCATCCCAGTCTGGTTCGGAGGACCAAGTATGCGTTTAAGAAATATAAAGGTGCTATGATGTCACAAGAATTAGCTAAATATTTATTAGAAAAATTAAAAAAAGAAAATGTAGATGATATTGTTATCTCTTTATCTTCAACAGATAATACTTTAATCAAATTCTATAATAATAAGATAGCAACAACAAAAACATGGAATTCTAAAGATTTGGGAATATTTGTAGCAATTAAAAAAAATCTTGTTTCTACAACATTAAAAACATTTACAAAAGAAGCAGCTGATTCAACAGTTAAAAAGATTTTAGCCTTTAGTAAAACAATTCTTCCTAACGAAGAATATCAAGGAATAGCACAAGGACCTTTCAAATATAAGACTATACAAAATACTTATGATAAAAAAGTTATTGATATTGATCCAGTTGACTATGTACAAAAAGGAATTAATATAGCTTTAGAAAATAATGCAAAAAGAACAGCAGGTTTATTTGAAACATCAATTGCTGATGTGTATTTATTAACTTCAAATAATATTGAAGCACAAGAAAAAGGAACTGATTTGTATTATTCAATAAGAGCTCTGCTTAGCAAAGAAGAATCAGGACATTCTGTTTCTAATTCTCGAATTTTAAATAAATTAAATATTGAAAAAGCAGCAGAAAAAGCAGCTTATATTGCAAATCTAGCCAAAAATCCACAACATGGTATTCCTGGTAAATATGATGTTATTTTTGATCAGCTAGCATTTGCAAATATAATTGATAATCTTGGTTATCAGTTTTCAATTTATAATATTGAATCTGGACTTTCATGTTTAAAAAACAAATTAAATAAAAAAATAGCAAGTTCAAAATTAAACTTATATGATGATGCAACATTACCAAATGGTATTAATTCCATATCTTTTGATTTAGAAGGAGTTCCTACTCAAAAGAATATATTAATAAAAAATGGTATTCTAAAAACTTATTTGCATAATACATCAACAGCTAAAAGATATAAAACAAAAACAACAGCAAATGCAGGTTTAATTAGCCCACACCCATTTAATTTAGTAATAGATTCTGGCAATTCTAAAGATCTAATCTCAGAAGTTAAAAATGGAATTTATATAACAAATGTTTGGTACACAAGATTTCAAAATCATAATACAGGACAATTTTCTACAATTCCAAGAGATGGTATATTTTATATTAAAAATGGTAAAATAGATCATTCAATAAAAGATATAAGAGTTTCAGATTATATATTAAATTTAATGAAAAATATAAAATCATTAAGCAAAGATCGAGAACAAATTAGAGGTTGGGAAGTTGAGACACCTTCTTTTTTACCACAAGCATTAATAAAAAATGTTAATATAACTAAATCACAATAAATTAACAGCTCTTTTTATCTCAAATAAACAAGGAATATTATTCTCTTCTAAAATTTCTTTAGCTTCTTGAATAGCATCATAACCCATAAAACAAGTTACAATAGTTTTTTTAGATTCATTTTTAAATCTCAAAACCTCTTTTGCTATTTCCCTAACATCAGTCATTTTTTGTGGTGTTACTATAACCAAAATAGAATCATAAAAATTTTTATTTTTTAAAAAATTAAAGACTTTTTTAAATTTATCAGATTTAGCATCACCAACTAAATCAATCGGATTTCTTTTGCTCCATAAAAAATCAAATTCAACTTTAGGTAAATTAACTAATTCCAAATTTCTTTCAGTACAATAATCAGTAGCTAATGCAGCAGGTCCACCAGCATTACTTATTACTAAAATTTTTTTACCTTTAATATCTTGATTGATATAAAATTTAGCTAAATCAAAAGCATGTGTTATATCATTAGCTAAAATAATACTACTTTGTCTAAAAACAGCTTTATAAATTTCATATTCTCCTGCTAAAGAACCGGTATGACTTAAAGTTGCCTCTTTACCTTTTTCAGAAATTCCAGATTTAATAGCAATTATTTTTTTATTACTTTTTTTACAAACTTCCATAAATTTTTTACCATATCTTAAAGATTCTATATACAAAACAATAACTTTAGTATTAAGATCATTATTAAAATATTCAATGAAATCGCTAAATTCCAAATCACTCATATTACCCAAACTTACAAATCCACTAAACCCAAAGTTTTCTTTTAAACTATAATCAGCTATACCGCTCCATATAGCACCACTTTGACTTATAAAAGCAACACTACCTTTGTAAGGTGTTGATTTTGCAAATGTTGTATCTAGATTTAGATAAGGATTCACAACCCCAAAGCAATTTGGTCCTAGTATTCTAATTTTATATCTCTTAGCAATTTTTATTAATTTATATTCATCTTTCTTGTTTCCAATCTCAGAAAAACCAGAACTAATTATTATTATATCTTTTATTTTCTTTTTTCCACATTCTTCTAAAACTTTAGTGACTTTTTTAGCAGGTATTGCTATTATAGCTAAATCAATATTTTCTCTTACATCTTTAATATATTTATAACATCTTAAACCTAAAATTTCTTCTTCATGTAAATTTATCGGAAAAACTTTTCCATTAAAATTTTTTAAATTTTCCATTAAAGAAAAACCAACTTTATCTTTATTATTACTTGCTCCTATTACAGCTATTGTTTCAGGATTTAAAATTTTCATTTTATAAATTGATATAATATTCCAAATAAAAACATACTTATCAATAATAAACTAATGATATAGTGTTTTTTTATACTATACTCTGGTTTTCTATCACCTAATTTTTTAGCTCTATGAAACATTATTACTATTAAAGTACCTTCTATACCAAATGTAATTGCTCCTGTAAAACTTATAATTTTAACAAAACCAGCAATGCCACTTATACCAATTAAAAATGGTATTAAACAAACAATCCAAAATGATATACCTTTACTAAATTTATAATCATATTGAAAAACCCATTTTAAACCTATAGATAAAACTAAAAATGAAGAAGCCATAGCAAAAACAGCAAAGAAATTGCTTAATAAAACCATATATTCACCTATAACTTCACCTAAACCTAAAGTACCGATTTCAGTTGTTGTAACTCCAGTAACACCAACAACAGCAATTGCAAATAATAGATAAATAAATAGTGGTATTAAAGTTCCAATTATAATTGCTTTTTTCAATTTTTTTCTATCTTTTATTAAAATTTCTTTTATTTCTGGAATAGCCGTAGTTCCAATAAATGCAAAAAGTATAACACCATATGGTACTAATAATTTAGAAGCATCAAATGCTGTAAAATTTAAAGTTTTAACATAAAAAAATGATATTACGCATATTGTTAAAATTAATAACAATATAAAAAAATCAAAAAATATTTCACTTTTTTCAACAGCTCTTAAATCTAAATAAACCAATATAGAAATTAATCCAAAAAATATAATACTATAAAGTAATGCACTACCACCAAAAATAGCTTGTAAAGCGAGACCTTCTCCAACAGTATAAGCAGTTAATGCTCCATAAATACCAAATACCATTGCTATAGTCATTATTAATTTACCATATTTTCCTAAATATTTACTAGCATATTCAGTTAACTCATGTCTACCATTAGTTCTTAAAGAAATTTCACCAACATATAAATGTAAAATAAGTAAAGCAATTCCTATAATTATTATATCAAAAATACCCGTCCAAAAACCAGCTTTTGCAATAACATATGGTATTCCTAAAATACCTGCTCCAATAATACCTCCTACTAAAGTAGCAATCGCTTCATAGAATTTATAATCACCCATTTTTATTATAACATTAACAAAGCATATATAAATACATTTTGTTTTGTTGTGATAAGGGCCTATAGCATAACCTGGATAGTGCGGTCGGCTTCAATAAATAATAGCTAAGGACCGATTGACGAAGGTTCAAATCCTTCTAGGCCCATATTTAGAAATATTTAAATATAATACTAAAGATTAAATTAAAAATGAAAGAAAAAGTAACATTTAATATTAACAAAAAAGAAAATTTCTCAGAATGGTTTTCTGAAATTGTAAAAGAAGCTGAATTAGCTGATCTTAGGTATAATGTTAAAGGATTTGTTGTTTTTAGACCATGGGCTGTAATGGTTATGGAAAAAATGTATGATTTATTTGAAAAAGAATTACAAAAAAAAGGACATTTACCTTCATGGTTCCCTGCAGTTATACCTGAAGAAAATTTCAAAAAAGAAGCACAACATGTTAAAGGTTTTATCCCTCAAGTTTTCTGGATTACAGAGGCTTCTGATACAAAATTAGAACAAAGATTAGCATTAAGACCAACTTCAGAAACAGCTATTTTTCCAATGTATTCATTATGGATAAGGTCACATAAAGATTTACCATTAAAAATATATCAACGTGCACAAGTATGGCGTTATGAAACTAATGCAACTAGACCATTAATAAGATCTAGAGAATTCTACTGGATTGAAGCACATGATTGTTTCTCAACAAAAGAAGGAGCAGAATCTCAAGTTTTAGAAGATATATCTACAACCGAAGAAATAATGCATAAAAAATTAGGTATTCCTTTTTTACCACTAAAAAGACCACAATGGGATAAATTTCCTGGTGCAATATATACTATAGGAAGTGATTCTTTAATGCCCGATGGAAAAGTGATACAACAACCATCAACCCATTTACTTGAACAAGATTTTGCAAAAAACTTTGATATAAAATTTAAAGATAAAGATGGTAAAGACAAATATATATGGCAAACTTGTTATGGTATATCTATTAGTAGAATATTTGCAAGTTTAATTGCAATACATGGAGATAATAATGGAATAATTTTCCCATTTGAAGTTGCACCAATACAAGTAGTTATAATACCAATAAATTTTGAAAAAGATAAAAAAATTCTAAAAAAAACTCAAGAAATTAAAAAACAGCTTTCTATAAAATATAGAGTTAAAATTGATGACTCTGATAAATCAATAGGTGAAAAATTCTATTTCTGGGAAATGAAAGGAATTCCTATTAGATTAGAAATAGGCCCTAAAGAATTAAAAAAGAACTCAATAATATTATTTAGAAGAGATAATAAAAATAAAAAATTAATAAAAATAAAATTACTAGAAAAAGAAATTGAAAAGAATGAAATAGATTTAACAAAAAAGTTAATTGAAAAAGCTGATAAAGAGTTTAAAAATAATATCATCTATATAAAAAATAAAGATGAATTAAAGAAGATAGAAAATAAAATTGCTCGTGTAAATTTCTGCTCAATAGATAAAGATGGAGAAAAATGTGCTGAAATAATTGAAAAACAATTTTTATCTACAGTTCGTGGTATAAGACAAGATATAAAAGAAAAACCAACTGGACCTTGTATCATATGTGGAAAAAAGGCAAATGTAGTTACTTACATAGCCAAATCATATTAAACTTAAAATTTTTTTATACCAAGGTAAACCTAAAATTTTAATTTTAAACTCTTGTTTTTTATCATATTCTTTATCAGCTTTATCTTTATATATAATATCAAAAGTAATACCATCTATTAATTCCTTACCTTTTGCACTTAAATGAACTTCTTGACTACCTTCTAAATAATCTAATTGAATATCACCTAATTTACTTTTTAATTCTACATCACTAACATAATCATTAGAATTTAAAATCAAAAATAAATCAATATTATCTTTATAATTTACAATTTGTGGTGTTATATTTGAGATATATACTTCTGGAACTTTGATTATTTTAGCGTCTAAATTATAATATTTTATCATTTTATTATTTTCAGCACTTATTTTAATAGGATTATCTTTTAATATAGTAATATTAAAATCAACATTTTTTTGTTGAGAAATTCCTAAATCTATTTTTTTACAATTATTGTCTAAACAAATATTAATTTTATCTTGCTCCACATTACCCTCATTTTTAATAATACAATTAATATAAGCTGTTTCATTTACATAATATATTTGTTTATTAGAGCTACAATTTAAATTTAAATTAGTAAAAGTTATTTTAGAATCTCTCTCACTAAATATATTAACAAAATCTTGTGCTTCTTCTAAACTATATTTTTGGTATTTATTAGAATATTTTATTTGAGATATTGATTCATCACCATATAAACTTCTAACCTCAATAGCAGCATCATAAATATAGTTTTTATCTAAATTTTCTGATATTTGTATTATCCAATATATTTGTTTAATCTCATTAGGTTTTAGTAAAACTGTTTTGGAATTCTCACCAACTACACCAGGAGCTTTTGTTAAAAATATACCTAAACTTACATAATAATCTTTTAGATTTTCAATTGTAACTCTTACAGGCACATAACTTCCAAATCCAACTTCTTTTTCCACAGGCTCTGCTTTTAAAGAAATCAATTTATCCATTACTTCACCAGTTTTAATTAAATTAGTGCTAATCTTAAGTTTTTTAGCATCAACTTGTAATCCATTAGATCTCCAACTGTACTCAGCAGATGGTTCACCAGAATCTTTAGAATCTTTTAATTTTATATGAGTAGCATCCAACCAACCATATTGACCAAAAGTAACATCAAAAGGAACCCATCCATAATTAGGAAAATAAACTTCAGCCCATCCATGATTTCCAAAATTATTATCTAAATTAGAGTAAACAACACCAGAGACAAATCTAGCTGGTATATTAATAGACCTGCACATCGAAATAAATAAATTTGTTATCTCATCACAAACGCCTTTTCTATTTTTCATAACCCAACTGCTTTTTTGAACAGCTTCTGATGTTAATGTATTTAAATCATATTTTACATTTTCCCTTGTCCATTCAGCTAATTTAAAAACAGCTTTAAATTCATCATTTTCCCCTCTAACTAACTCATTAGCTTTATCTAGAATATATTGATCTATGTCTATATATTTAGTTTCCTTTACATAATCATTATATTCATTACCTAAAACAGGAAAATCAACTTTATTTCCAATTTTTTTAAAAGTATTATAACCTTTAATATTAGAATCTAAATCAAATTTCAAAATTTTTTCTTTAGGATTATTCCATTGATATACTAAATTCCCATCTTTACTTATAATAGCATCAGGATCCGAAGTAGTTTTAAAAGTCAAAATATCTTGTCTATAATCTGATCTAGGAAATAATCCAATAGAAGCTTTCACATAACTTATTCTAGGATCAGAAACGGTATATTTTAAATTTAATTCAGATGATAATTTAAAATTTAGATTAATATTATTATAAATATAATATTCTTGATCAGCTGCAACAAAAGGAATTATAAATAATAAGATTAATATTATTATTTTTTTAATTTCCCCATCACCTCTAAATACTGACTTAATTTTACTCTTATTTCATTCTTTAAATTATTATCTAATTTAAGATCATCTATTTGTTTATTCCAATTTACTTTAGGAATTTCTGTTAATGTACCTGTAAAAAGTCTACCAGCTATTTTAGCTTTTTCTTCAATAATTCTTGCTTCCTTAGAATTAAACATTTTGGTAATTGGAAATTTAGTAATAGCATTTGCTCCAGCTTTTAATATTATATCAATCTCATCACATCTTTTAGGAGATGTTCCAGCTATTATTTCTAATTCAGGAAATTTTATTCTTGTTTTAGCAATCCAATATACATAATCACTAGTACTAGGTCCTTTAGTATAAATTGTTCCAACTATTGGCCTTAAAGCATAAAATGTTATTCTATTCAATTTATTTTTAGAAATAAAATCATGCAATAACTTAATATCTTGTTTTTTTTCACCTAAACCAATAACAATAGTTATACTCTTCTTTAAATCATCAGAATTTTCTAGCATTTCTAAATAAGGCTTAATTGGTTTATTTGGACAAACTTCATTGTGCAATTCCTCATCTAAAGTTTCAATAGATGCAACAATACCTTCAATGTAAGGTCTGAATTTTTCTAAATCTTCTTTTTCTAAAGCTCCAAGATTTAACCATATTTTCTCTCCATAAACTTCACTCACTAATTTAGTTATATTAACTAGATCATCGATTGGAAAAATTCTGTAGCCTCCTGTTAGAAATTCAATTCTCCAATCAAAATTTTTACATAATAAAGTTTCTGTTAGTATAGAAGAAATACTCCTTCTAGCATGTTCTGCATGTTTAATTCTATTCTTCTGAGTAGATCTAAAACAAAACTTACAAGTACCAATATCACAATACCAACTAAGAAAGATGCACCTACCAAACCAAACCTTTGGTTTAAAGTTCTCTAGATAAATTTTATTAGCTTTTTCTAGCATATCCATATCTTTATTCTAAAAAATAAAATTTAAATAGTTTTACATTTTATAATTATCATGCAAAAGGTTCTATCTGAAAAAGAAGCAGAAGATTTTCTTGAAAAAAATTCATTTCCAATTACTAAAAGAAAAATAGCTAAAAATTTAAATGAAGTAATAAAGTTCTCCAAAGAAATAGAATACCCTATAGCTCTAAAATTATCATCTAAAGAAATACTACATAAAACAGATATTGGAGCAGTTAAATTAAATTTACAAGAAAAAGATATTGAAAATGCATATAATGAATTAATGAAAATCAAAGTTAAAAAACCAAAAATATTAGTACAAAAATATACTGAAGGCAAACAAATAATAATTGGTTTAAAAAAAGATCCAACTTTTGGTCATGTTTTAGCATTTGGTTTAGGTGGTATATTTACAGAAATCTTAAAAGATGTATCATTTAGAATATGCCCAATAACAGAACAAGATGCTGAATTAATGATACAAGAAATTAAAGGTTATTCTATTTTAAAAGGTTATAGAAATAGTTCAGCTAATATAAAATCAATAAAGCAAATTTTAATGAAAACATCTGAATTAGCCAAAAAATATCCTAAAATAAAAGAACTTGATATAAATCCTCTTATTGTAAATGAAAAACAAGCAACAATAGTAGATGCAAGAATTATTTTTGACTCTTAATTTGCTCTTTAATTGATTCTATGAATTTAATAAAATCTTTCTTGGCAACATTTCCACCACAAGCATGTTCATGCCCACCACCATAACCATCCACACCTTGTAATGCTTTTTCAATCATCTTAGGTAATATATAGATGCTTGATCTTAAACTTAATCTTACATAATCATCTTTTTCTCTACCAACAATAACTAAAATATCAGGAAAATTATATATCAATTCATTAGATAAAAAATTAGAAAGACTATATTCTTTATTAGAATAAGTAAATAATAAAATATTATCTTTTACTTCAGAATTCATTGCTTTTTCTAAAATAACTTTATAATGTTTATTTATTTGCTCAAACCTATCATAAATAAATTTACCACGATTAGTTGTTTTATTTAAAATTTCATAAGGGCTTTCAATTTCTTCTAAAAATTCTAAGCATTTTCTAACATCTGAATTCTTACCTTTTAAAATAAAATTAAATATTTTACACAGTTCACCAATTCTATTTCTAAATAAAGCCTCGCCAGGTTCTTTTACAAATAAAGATAATAGATCATTATACTCTTTACTAAAATCTTTTTTAAAAACTGGTAAAAACCAATCTCCTACGCATCCAACCATAGCAATCCATAAATTTTCTTTAACTAATTTATAACACCAATAAGATACAGGCCTTCTATCAGTAGAATCTTTAATTCTAGAATTATAATATCTTATTCCTTTCAGTTTAATTGGTGGATGATGATCAATCCAAATTATTGGAACACTTGCTTCATCTACAAAATCTTGTGTTATAATAGGTTTATCTAATACAAAAATACAATCTGGTTTATAATTATCAACTTTTTTTAAATAATTTATATCTAAATTACCTTTAACAAAAACACCATCACCTTTATCAAAATATTTTTTTAGTAATAAATAACTACATAATCCATCTTCATCATCATCAAAGAAAAATAATGGTTTTTGTGCTTTATTTAAAATTTTTTTAATATTATTTAATTCTTTAGTAGAAATCATAATCAACTAAATCCTCTTAAATTCATTTTTTAGATTCCTCTTTTAATGGAATGACAGTTGTTTTTTCCTCAATTTTTTTAGGTGCATATATTTTATCATGTTTTATTTTTGGCATAAAATTTCTTGATCTTCTTATAACTATTATTCTAATTATAATAAAAATAATTATTAATAATATTATTGCACCACCGATTATAAATGGTGTCTTCCATTTGACTACAAAATCTTTTATTTTTATAAGATTTCCAGTTATTTTATTCTTGAAATTAACAACACTACCTGTTATTTTTCCACTAGTTGATAAATTTGTAGCCAAAAAAGTTTTATTTTCAATTTTCTCAGTCTCAGATCCTTTTAAGTATTCAACATTCCATTCTTTACTTGTATTAGATTTACCATCACTTACAGTAATTTTTAATGTGTGATTACCAGTATCCAATATGCTTGGATCTAAAACATATGTATTTCTTATCTCATCTTTAATTACATTATCATCTAAATACCAAGTATAACTTATTGGATCTTCATCTTGATCAGATGCACTTATCCTAAAAACTTGTTCTTGAGATAAATCTAATTTTTTGGTGTTATCTGGTAATATATTATCTATATCTGGAGGAAAATTTTCTTCTTTAGTAGATGTACTTTCATTACTAATTGTTTCTTCTAAAATAAAAACAGTTGTATCTTGACTTACACTTAAACCACTACTATCTTGCACAGTAATTGTTATTTTATCTTCACCAGTTTTATCATTTTTAGGTATAAATTCAATTTTTTTATTATCATTATTTACTACAACTTCTAATAAATTTGTATCTACATTAGAAACACTCCATGTTAATTGTTGTTTACTATCTTTATCATCAATTGCATAATCACCTACATCTAAAAACCATGATCCACCATTTTTGTATTTTGTTTGATTAGGTATTATATCAGTAAATTGTGGTTTTGCATTAGATGAACTTTGATTTTGAGATTGTGGAGTTTGAGAACCAGTATCAATAACAGTTAAAGTGACTACATTAGAGTTTGTATTAGATTTACCATCACTTGCAATAAATATTACTTTTTCTATACCAAACCAATTATTTGATTGTGAAAAACTTACTAGATGAGTTACAGGATCTATATTAACCTGTATATTTAAATTACTACTTGTACTATAACTTAATAAATCATTATCAGGATCATAAAAATAATAATCTAAACTAAAAACATTACTTTTAATTGTATTTTTATCCCAACTTACATTTTGAATATAGGTATTAGTTGTTCTTGGATAAATTGGAGGATTATTTGTCTTGGATAAAGTTAAAGTGTAATCATTAGCTGCATAAAAAACTTGATTTAAAGTATTCTTAGTCATGCAATTCCATTTATAAATACCATTTGCTGGAATTTCATATACAAAACTTATTTCTTCTAAATCATTTGCTGGTTTAGTTTCTATATTATACCAAACATCTCCACTTTTAAATCTTAAAGTTAAAGTACTTAAAGTTTCACCAGCTACTTGTATACCAACGCACTTAAAAATAATTTTATTTGAAGTTGTATTAATAATATTATCACCTGGTTCACGTAATCTTACTTCAACAGCATTAACACTTATACTAAATAATAATAACCCTACAATGATAAAAAATAACCTCTTTTGCATAATACCATTTAATAATAACATATTTAAATAGTTTTGTATAAATCAAAATATATTCAATAAAATGATACAAATACACCTAACTTTATTAGAGAAAATTTTAATTTATGTATTAATATTAATAGTTATTTTTATTTTTATTAAATTATCTAATATTCAAATATTGGATCATAAAATTATAAAATTAAAATATAGAATTATAATTGCAATATTATTTCCTTTAATTCTAGCAATATTACTGATATTAGGTCTTTTAATAGCATCTATTATTCTCATAATAATTTTTGTTGTATTTATATTATCTTTATTTAAAAAGAGATAATTATGGTGCAACCTCTAAATCTATCATAATATCTTTTCCTGCATATAATCCAGCACCATGATATCCAACCGCATCATTAAAAGCATGTAATCCACCATTAATATCTAATATATAATATCCTTTTCCAGTTGGGGTAACTTCTATATGCTTAGCAATACTTTTTTCACTTAATAAACTACCATAATTAATAGCATCACCAAAATTATAAACTCTCCCATCTTTATCTAATATATAATATCCTTTACCTTGCATTGTAACAGCCATACTAACAGCCTTTCCATTAATATCTAAACTACCATAATCTTTTGCATCACCATATGCATAAACTTCTCCATTTTCATCTAGCACATAATATCCTTTTCCAGTTCTTGTTAATTCTAAATCAATACATTTTTTATTATTTATATCTAAACTTCCATAGTCTTTTGCATCACCAAATATATAAATATTACATTGCTCTGTTAATAAATAATAACCTTTATCACTAATTTCCATGTCAACAAATTTTTCTCCATTTCTCACATGACCATAATCTAAAGCATCTCCAAATTCACTAATTTCACCATTACTTCTTAATATATAATAACCATCTTGCACTAATTCTAAATCAATAGCATCATCTTCTTGTAAACTTAAATTTCCATAATTAACAGTACTACCTACATTGTAAACATTACCATATTTATCTAAAGCATATAATCCGCTATAACTTTTAGCTAAATTACCACTAATATCACTACTTTTTATAACAAAGAATAAAGCTAATAAAAAAATTAAGAAGATGATTATATAACTCTCTTTATCCATGAATAATAAAATAATATATTCTTTTAAATATTTTTCTATTTTTTAAATTATCTAGATTTCCTATCATGTGCTCTTAAACTTGGTCTTAGTTTTTCTGCACCTTTACCTTTATTTAATAACCCTCTTGCTCTAATTCCTGCACTTGTTTTACCTCTAAATACTCTCCCTCTTTCATTTGTTATCCAGCTTAATTCTTTATCAGCTTTTATTACAGGATTAGCTCTATCTACTAAAATTACTTCAAACCAATAATAATTACCATCTTCAAGCACATAGTATGAATTTAAAACTTCACAATTAACATATTTTTTAGCAACTCTTTCTTCAGCAATCCATTGATAGTTTTTACTAACTATCTTCATTCTTCTACTAGTTTTAGATCTTCTTCCAGCTTTTTGTAATTGTCTTTTTCTGCCACCACGTTTAACCTTAACTCTAACCATAATTATACCTTGTTTTGCCCTATATCCCAAAGAACGAGCTCTATCCAATCTAGTTGGTCTTTCTAATCTTACAATAGAAGGTTCTCTTCTCCATTGAATTAATCTTTCTCTTGTTAATTCTTTACTAGGATTTCTAAAAGATTCTCTAATATATTTATATAACATCTTGGCCTCCATTAATATATTTAAGGTTCGAGTAAGCCACTACTCACATTCCTTAATATTTTCTTAAAATTAGTCTTTTTAAATATTTCTAATTAATTTTTTAATTGTTTGAGAATATATTTTCTCAATTTATATGTATTTGCCCATTTTGCATAAGCTTGCCATCCTTGAAAACTTTTAAGAACTTTTTCTCTATCAAATTGTTCATTTTTATATTGATTTATTTTTGAAATTATCTTTCTAATATTTCTTTTTCTCAATAATTTATGATAATAAAAATTTTTAAAATGTCAAATGTAATAAAGTAGCAATAGCACTAAATATAAAACCAGAAGATAAACTATTAAGAACTAAAACTGAACTTAACAAGAAAATCCTGCCACAAGATAAAATTAATTCTCTAAAAACCAAATATTCAGTAACGCTCTTATTTTTATTAGCTTTATAATATGTTAAAGCACTAAATGGAACATCTACCATTGTAAAACTAATTCCAGCTAATGTTGCTATAATAAATAATTGCCATAAATTTTTAGCAAATAATAGTATCATCCAAGATAATGCTGATAAAAAAGTACCCAATCTTATTAATTTTCTTTTGTCATGTACATCTGAAGTTCTTCCTATCATAAATGTAAATATTGCTGTAAAGAAACCAACACCACTACTAATAAAACCTAAATAAAGATATTTTTTTAATAAAAAAAACACGAATAAAGGTAATAAAACAGCTTGAGCATCACCTCTAGCACCATAACCAATAAAAGCTGGTATATCTCTTAGATAATTTCTTTTGAAAATATTTTTAATATGATATTCCTGTTCTTCATGTTTTGTTTTAAACATAAACATCGGTATCACAGATAAAACTAACACCATAGAAACAAAAATAAATAGAATTTTATAATTAAAAAATGTTAAGATTATTCCACCTATTAAAGGTCCTAATAAACCTATAAAGATAGCAATAGAATACCATACACCAATTTGTTCTCCCATATGATCAGCGTTACTATATCTTGCAAAAGTGCTATGAAAAGCAATCCAATATAATGAGTTTGCCAATGCTCCTATTATAGCTATATAATACAAGCTTATATCAACTTGTTTTAAATAATATAACAAACAATAAAATAATAAATAAATAGGTGCACTAAATAAAATGCAATACTTAAAACCAATTTTATTAGATATTTTAGCTGTAAATATTGTAAATACCCCCAATGCAATCGAAAAAATAATGTAAAACAATAAAACATGCTGTAAAGTATAATTCATTTCTCTTATCAAATATATTGGTATAAAAATTCCAATCATACTAATTGCTAATGCTCTAACAAATATAGAAAGATAAATTTCTTTTAATTTATGATCTAGTCTAAAATGTAATAGATGTAAACTAGGTATATGCATATAGTTTATATTTAATAATTAGTATATAAAATATTCTTTTTAAATTGTATTATTCTTTATCTAAATCTATTTATATATATAATAATTAATACTATATATGAAAGCATTTATAGAAATAATAATTGGTTTATTAGTAATATTAGCTGTTATTTATTTTACAATAACATATCCATCTTTTCATATTTGGCAATCTTTTAAAACATTATTTAAAGGATCTATTTTTGCTATCTTAATTTTCATGGGTTTAATTTTAATAATAATTGGTTTTAGTGAAATTCGTGAATGACAACAAAATATTTATATACAATTAGATTTTTCTTACTTATATGCACTTTATAATAATGTTGTGGGCATTATTAGTAATAGTATATTCAATTCTTCATTTAACTTCTGAAAAACAAACAAAATTATTCACAAAAAAATTTGCAAATCTTAATCTTAATCAAAGAATAACATTAAGTTTAGTTATGTTTTTTATTGGTCTAATAGCATTCTACTATTTTTATATAATTGAATTTGATTTGTTTGGATTTATAGTTGCTATAGACTTAATTGGCCATCCAGTTTGGTTCTTATTTTTTTATGGTACAACCAAAAAAATGATTAAATTTGAAATAAACATAAAAGGATTTTATTGGTATTTATTAGGAATTCTTTATTTAATATTGGGAATATTGGTATTCTATTTTAATTTAGTTTTATAAAAACTCTATCAACTTCTTTTGTTCTTTAATATTATTAATAACTTTACTTTTTTGCAAGATTTCACTTATATCATAACCCAATTTGTTTAGTATTATTTCCTTACCTTTCTTTAGCATATCTTCTTTACTTTCAAATGTAAAACAAAGGTTATTTAATGTTTTTTTAATAGCCTCACGTACTACCCACACACCCAAACTAGCCCAATATTCAGGTGTTTCATATCTTAATACTAATACAGATCCTTGTCTTCTTATTCTATTTAAATATTCTAATATCCCAAATCTAGCAGCATAATATCCACCACCACAGTTTTCAGCATAATTTTTTCTCCCATAAAAATCTTCATAATCAGTACACATATTTATGTTACTAGAAATATTCCATGCACTCCCAGGTAAAAAGCTTTCAAATAGTTCATAACTAAATATCTCTGGAAACATCATAATTAAAAAATGATTTCCCAAATAATTACCATAAAATAATCTATATTCATTTAATAAATTATATTCTCTAATATTTTTAATTAATAGTTTTCCTATAGAATCATCAATAGCTGTTATTGAAAATCTAGTTGGTACTAGTTTTCTATTTTTTTTAAGTCCTAAAACACCAACTGACAATAATTCTTGTATCCTATACTCATCAAAACTATTTTTATATAAATAATCAATAGCTTCTGTAGCTCTTAAATCAGTATCATCAACAACTTTATCTATTTTATTTGGTATTTTTGGATCACTTGTTATTTTAATCTTCTTTAATTTTCCTACTGGTCCCATAGGTAAACTTATATCATTAAAGTTTATTTTAATATTAATCTTATTTTTTAATTCAACCTCAACATCAATTGGTTTAATAGACATACCAACTTGTTGAGATAAATCTATTAATTTACTACTTATTCTAACATCTTGCACTCTTGCTTTAAACCTAGAATTTATTAGATTACTTCTATAAAATATAACTTGTCTTATATCAAAATTATTTTCAGCCCAATGTTTTTCAGCATCATATAACCAAGCATCTTCTACTTTTTCACTTGTGTTTAATATACCAACATTAACTTCTGGATATCTTAATTTGCTACCAATAAAAACACTTGGTGGCGTATTTCCAGAAAACTCACTTTTATTATCAACTTTAAACATTGATTCATTACTTAAATAAAATGGGCATATTTTTCTACCACATTTCAATTTTCCCTTACAACTTACACATTCCATATTTCCAAAATAAGTGAATATACTTTATAAATTCTATGTGTATAAAGTAAAATTTGGCAAATGAGTTTATAGAAAAATATATATATGTAAACTAATATAAATCTTTTATGAGCTTATTTTGGAATAAAAAGATTCAAAATAATAAAAAGATATATACAAGAACAAAAACGCAAACTCGTTGGTTATATATATTAGTTATTATAGGTCTTTTTTGGCTTATATTTTTCCAGCAATTTTAAATAAATTTTCTTTTATGCATGAATTATTCCAAGGTTCATCATTCCTCTATTTTTGGTCATTTGGTGGTATTATTATATTATTTGCAGCAATATTTGGAACTTATGTTAATTTCTTACTTTTCTTTGCTAAAGTTAAAAGAAAAAAATATGAGATTAAAATTTTATCCGATGGAAAGGCTCAAGTAATCATTGAAAAATAAAATCATTCTAGAAAACTTTAAAAATAATCAAATTAAACTAAAATCATGCCTATTATAACAATAACAGAAATAATCTATTTTTTAATATTAACATTAGTAGTTGGATATATTTTCAGTGGTTATATCAAATATCCAAGAAAAGAATATGATTTAATTTACAGAAAGTCATTTTTTGATTGGCAAGATCTTAAATTTGCAGCTTTAATAACAGCTCCTGCTGTTTTATTACATGAATTAGCACATAAATTTGTTGCAATATATTACGGATTACAAGCTAGTTTTCATATATTTTGGGAAGGTCTTGGTTTAGCAATTTTTCTAAAATTGATTAATTCACCTTTTCTAATAATAGCTCCAGGTTATGTTTCAATATCACAAGGTGCAACTAATCTACAAAATACAATTATATCATTTGCAGGTCCATTCATGAATTTAGTTTTATTTTTTGTATCATGGTTAATAATAAATAATGCAAAAAAATTAACAAGAAAACAAGCAATAGCTTTATATTTAACAAAGCAAATTAATTTATTTTTGTTTATATTTAATATGTTACCTATTCCACCTTTAGATGGTTTTCATGTATTTTCTGGATTATATCATCTAATTTTCTAATTATTTTCTTCTAAATATTCTTAAAACATTAAACCTAGAAGGTTTAGAAATTGGTTTTTCAGGCTCCTTTTCAATTATTTTTTCCACAGGTTTAAATATTTCTTGTTTTTTCTTTTCTTTTTTAACAACTTTAATTTTTTTCTTAATTTTAGGCTTAATTTTTTTAACAATCTTTGGTTTTATTTTCTTCTTAATAACTTTATGTTTAATCTTCTTAACTTTTTTAGTAACTTTTAGTTTAAGTTTCTTAGAAACAGGTATAACTTTCTTAATTTTAACAATTTTTTCCTTGACAATGGGTCTTATTATTTTCAATTCTTCTTCTAAATTATTAATTTCTTGTCTAATTTTATCAATTTTAACAACATTATTATCTTGTATCAAAATCTGACCACATTCATGGCATTTAAATTGATGTTCTAATGCAGTTTCAGCATTCATTCTTGTATCATCATTAGGACAAATGTAATATATACTAGAAGTCTCTTTTTCTAATAGTTTATTTAATTGTTGAATTCTTTTTTCTTTAATTTCAATTATAACATCTCTTGCTTTTTTTTCATCAAATGTCCAATAATATATATACCAGCCTTTTTTCTTGTCCTTTTTTCTTGTAAATGTGACTAAACTACGAGAATTTAATCCATAAAGAATATTTCTTACTTGATTTACAGTAATTTTTAATTTATCAGCAATTTTAAATTCACTAACATTTTTTTTGCCTTTGATTAAATCAACTAATTTAACAGCCTCGTCTCCAATTATTTCTTTAACAAGATCTTCAATGAATTTATTTGGTAATTTCATTTCCACAATAACGGCTATATGGCTTTAAATACCTTTCTTTAAATCTTTTTTACCACAACATAATAATAAGAAAAACTTTAATAAGTTATTCAAGATAATAATTTTAATATTGGAGGTGTTATTTTAATGGGTTTATTTAGTAAAAAGAAAAAAGATGAGCCTAGAGTTCTTTCACCTTTACCTGAATTCCCTAAATTCAGTGAAGAACCCAAGTTCCCAACTTATGAGCCTCAATTTAAACAATTGCCTGAGGAAAAAGAGGTCGATATACCAATAAGAAAACCAGTTTTTTCTCCTAGATCAATTGATTTAGAAACCAGCAGACCACCAGCAAGTATTGAAGAAAAGCCTTTATTTGTAAAAATTGATCGTTATAAAGAAGCTTTATCAAGTATTAATGATATAAAAAATAAATTAAAAGAAATAGAAGTTATTTTAAACAAACTTGAAGAAATTAAAAATGAAGAAGATAAAGAACTTTCAACTTGGCATGATAATATAGATACTATAAAAGAAAAACTGATTTCTGTAGACAAAAAATTATTTGAGGTTTAGTATGAAACCAGAACAAAAAACAGTATTTACAAGAATAGATCAACCAATACAAACAAGAAAAGAATTACTAAATCAAGTAATTTCTATAATTAATATTCTAAAAGGTTATGATAAAATAAAAAGTCTACAAGAAGAAAAATTAAGATATAAAAATAGATTACAAAAAAATGTATATCAATTACAAAATATAATGAAAAGATTAGATGATGCTGTTCCACCATTAAATAAAGAAATTAGACCTTTTATGGATAAAAAACAAATTACTCAAAAAAAACAACCTACAAAACTTGTGAAACAAACAGCTAATCAAAAATTAAATCAACAGCTACAAGATATACAAAATAAGCTTAAAAACATTAAAATTTAGTAAACTATATAAGAACATAACTCTTTATAATATATAATGTTGACTGATAAGCAAATTAAGACAGAATTCAAAGAAAGAGCCAAAAACAACCCCGAAAAATATTATGCTGTTCATGCTTTAAGAGATTTAGGTTTTGAAAGGAAATTGTGCTATAAATGTGGTACATATTTCTGGACTGTTAATCATTCACAAAATACATGTGGAAATGCCTCTTGTTTTGGTGGCTTTAAATTTATTAATAATAGTCCTGCTAAAAATAAATTAGATTATATAGAAATATGGAAAACATTCTCAACATTATTTAAAAAACTTGGTTATAGCCCAATTCCTCGATATCCTGTAGTAGCTAGATGGCGTGATGATACAGATTTTGTACAAGCTTCTATATACGATTTTCAACCATATGTTGTTTCAGGAGAAATAGATCCTCCTGCAAATCCTCTCACAATACCTCAATTTTGCTTAAGATTTAATGATATTGATAATGTTGGTATTACAGGAGCTCATTATACAGGATTTGTGATGATAGGCCAGCATTCTTTTCAATCACCTTCTAAATATGATCAAGATAAATATTTTAGAGATATATACACATGGTTATCTCAAGGTCTTGGCTTAAAAAATGAAGAAATGACATTTCATGAAGATGCTTGGGCAGGTGGTGGTAATTTTGGACCTTGTATGGAATATTTTTCTCGTGGTCTAGAACTTGGAAATCAAGTTTACATGTTATACCAACAAACACAATCTGGTTCAAAAGAACTTAATATTAAAGTTCTTGATATGGGTATGGGACAAGAACGTAATGCCTGGTTTTCTTTAGGTAAATTAAATAGTTATGAAACAACTTTTCCCACAGTTACAAAAAAATTATATTCTTTAACAGGGCTTAAATCAGAAACTCCTTTATTAAAAAAATTTGCTCCATATTCATCTTTTTTGAATTTAGATGAAACACAAGATATAGACAAAGCATGGAAAAAAATAGCAAATAACTTAAAAATAGATTATAAAAAATTAAAAAATTCTATTTCACCATTAGCAGCTCTTTATTCTATAGCAGAGCATTCTAGGTCATTACTTGTTGCAATTTCAGATGGAGCTTTGCCCTCAAATATTGGTGGTGGTTATAACTTAAGAGTTATTTTAAGAAGAGCTTTATCTTTTATAGATAAATATGGATGGAATATATCTTTGCCACAATTAGCAGAATTACATGCTCAATATCTTAAACCTCAATTCCCAGAATTAAAAGAAAATCTAAAAGAAGTTACTGAAATTCTCGAAGTAGAAAGAAAAAAATATATTGCAACAAAAGAAAAATCCTTACAAATAATTCAAAAACTTAATAAAAATATAGAAGAAAAAGACTTAATAAAATTATATCAATCTCAAGGAATTACACCAGAACTAATAAAAGAGCATCTTGACATCAAAATACCAGAAAATTTCTATGCTAAAGTTTCTCAATCTAGTGAAACAAAAATACAAGAAAAAGAAGAATTTCCTTTTTATTTTAAAGTAAGCAAAACAGAAATTTTGTATTATAATAAAGATCTCGAGTTTGAAGCTCGTGTTTTAAAAATAATTGGTAATTCTGTAATTTTAGATAAAACTGCATTTTATCCAACATCAGGTGGCCAATTACATGATACAGGTAAATTAAACGATTCAAATATAATAGATGTGCATAAAGAAAGTAATATAATAATCCATAAAGTTGATGTAGTAACTTTTAATGAAGGAGATTTGGTAAAAGGTTTTGTTGATAAAGAAAGAAGAAATATATTAAAAAGACATCATACAGCAACACATATTGTAAATGCTGCTGCTCGTAAAGTTTTGGGTAATCATATTTGGCAAGCTGGTGCTGAAAAAACGCCAGAAAAAGCAAGATTAGATATAACACATTATGCTCAATTAACTCCTGAAGAACTTAATTCTATAGAAAAAGAAGCTAATAAAATTATATCTAAAGGCTATAAGATAGATAAAAAAATTTTAAAGCGTGATATAGCTGAAAAAAAATATGGTTTTAGATTATATCAAGGCGGTGCAGTTCCTGGTAAAGAAATTAGAGTTGTTTCTATAGACGATATTGATCATGAAGCATGTGCAGGAATTCATTGTGATAATACTAAAGAAGTTAAATTAATTAAAATAATAAGAACATCTAAAATACAAGATGGTATAATTAGACTTGAATTCAAAGCAGGTGATATTGCCATACAAGAGCTAAAAAAAGAAAAAGAATTACTAGAACAAACATCAAAAATTCTAAATGTTCCTATTTCTCAATTACCTAGTCGTGCACAAGAATTATTTGAAAAATGGAAAACAGCAAGAAAAGCAATTAAGAAAAAACAATCTATTAATATAAAAGATCTAGAACTTAAAATTAAAAAAAGTGAAGATTTAACAAATCAACAAATTCTAGAAAAAATAGCTTTGATATTTAACACTCAACAAGAACATACACCAAAAACAGCTCAAAGATTTATGCAAGAACTTCAAGAATTTAAAAAACAATTAAAATAAATTCCTAGCAACATAAATTAAGTTTAGAACAACAGTCTTCTTTAGTAATAATACCTATATTTTGTAATAAATTACAATTTTTATTTTCATCAGCAGTTTCACAAGCAGCTATTTGGAGTTCAGATAAACCACCTTGCAGAATAGTTTTATTATCCATATTTTTATTTTCAGGTTGTTCTAATGATTTTTGTTTTGTATATAATTCAACACTCTTTTTATTTTTATAATTTATAACATCAACATATGCTTCTAATTTTCCATTAGTTTTTATACATAAAGGATTTTCTTCTAAAACAATTAAATTGGGTATTCTATAATAAGCTATTTTAAAAAATTTTATTGGTAATATAAACATATTATAATTTCTATTAACTTTAAGTAAATCTTTAAGATTTGCATCTATATCTTCATTAATTATCTCACCTATATTAGCAAAACAAATTTCTTTTACATCAGTAGGAACATTTAAATTTAATTCATCATTAAATCCTAAATCAGAATTATAATACTCATTTATAGTATCTTTAAAATCATTTATAAAATTATCTACATCTTTATTTTCTGTTTTATTCATACCATATTTAATATAAACAAATATACTTATTATAATTAAAACAAAAATTAAAAAAATAGCAACATATATTGGATTAATTTTTAAAGATAAACTTCTTTTTTGTTCTTCCATATAATAATAAAAAAAGAAGAAATATATAAATCTATTTTATTTGGTAAACAACATTAACAGTAGCTGTTATATCTAAATTTTGTGGTTCTATATTTGTTGATACTGCTTTTTCTGCTGCAGCTACACCACCTTCACCTCTAAATAGAGGATATGGTACGTAATTATAACTATTTTCTGTTACAGATTGTAATTTACCTAATTTAGCACCTAAACCATTAGCTATTGCTTCTGCTTTTAATTTAGCATCTTCTGTTGCTTTTGTTAATACATTTCTTTTAATTTCATTTTCTTTGTCTTTACTTAACTCAAAGTTTATGCTATCAATTCCAGTAGCACCAGCTTTAACAGCAGTGTCCACTATTGCTCCTAAATCATCAAAATATTTAGTACTAACTTTTATTATATTAGTTGTTCTATATCCTTTTAGCTCTTGTTGACCACTACTCCAATCATATTCAGGATAAATATTATAATTTGTTGTTTCTATATCTTTTTGAATATTTAATTTTTTAATTGCATTAATCACAGCATCACTTATCTCTGTATTTTTATTCTTAGATTCTTCAGTAGTTTTCTCTATAGTATTTATACTAATGTAAACACTTGCTTCATCAGGAACAGCTGTAATAGTACTTGTACCAGATGCTGTTATTGTTTGCTGATTAGTTGTAGAACCCTCTCTATTATAGTAAACAAAAGCTAATGATATAACAACTATAGCTACTACTAATATACCAATTAACCAATTATTTTTTTCCATTTTTATTCTTTCTATTCATATTAAGTATATAAAGTTTATTAAAATTACAACATATATCTTTTAAAATATTTATTTTTCTTTAAAAATCTAATTGGTAAAATCAAACAAGCTCCTAAAACATCTAAACTCATATCAATAAAATCAAAATTTCTTCCTGGCACAAAATATTGATGCATCTCATCACTTACACCATAAACTATTGCTATTAATATTGCTAAAATAAATGCAATATTCTTATATTTAGAATTTATAAAACCTCTATATAACAAAAAACTTAAAATAAGATATTCTAAAATATGTTCATAACTAGCACCATGTTCTAAGTTAACCACTGGTGGATAAGGTTGAGAAGAATAATAAAATATTATTCCCATAAATAATATTATAGGTAAAAAATATAATACAAAAAATTTTGATTTCATCTTATTAATATTGCTGGTTTATTTGGCATTGCTTGTTTAGCTTTTTGCTCATTACTATTTTCAGCTTTTATTATATTAACTTTACAATTAAATTCTTTTTCAATTATATCTCTAGATTCTTGTAAACACTTAAATTCAAAATATTGATCTAGTAAATTAGAAACTCTACTTGGATCTTTAATAAAAAATTGAATGATTTTACTTATTTCTTGCTCATGTTCTTTTATAATAACTTTTTTTATTATTTCTCCAATGTTTCTACTTTTCTCTTTTTGTAATTGTTTATAAAGATCATACAACCATTTTTCAGCAACAAAAATATTAATTTCCTTAGGTTTTATCTTTATTAAATCAATAATATCTTTTATATCATTAATAGTTTTTTCAATCATATTTTCAGCAAGTTCTATTTTATAGTCTATTTTTTTAATATCGTAATCAGGCCATTTAGTAACACTAACAAAATTTTTATTTTTAATTTTTTCCCACATATCTTCTGCTAAATGTGGTACAAAAGGACTTATCATTAAAATTAATTTTTTTAAACATTCATCATAAATTTTTTTACTAATAAATTCTTTATTTTTATTAAAATAATTTACAAATTCATTTATAGAGATTAATGCTAAATTAAATTCTAATTTATCTATATGTTCTGTAACATCTCTAATGGTTTTATTCAATTTACTTATAATGTTTTTATCTTTTTTATTATCTAAACTTTTAACTTTCTCAGTTAAATTATAAATTTTGTTTAATATTCTATAAGAACCTTCTATACCTTTATCATCCCACTCCATATCTTTATCAGGACCAGCCACAAATAGTAAGAAAAATCTTGCAGTATCAATTCCATATTTTTTAGCTATTTCCTGTTGAGTTACAATATTACCTCTACTTTTACTCATTACTGCTTTATCTTTATGTAACATTCCTTGATTAAATAATTTATTAAAAGGCTCGTTAAAATTCAATAATTTCATATCTCTCAAAGCTTTAACAAAAAATCTAGAATATATTAGATGCATAACAGCATGCTCTGCTCCACCAACATATAGATCAACAGGCATCCAATATTTAATTTTTAATTTATCAAAAGGTCCTTTACTATATTTATTACTACAATATCTTAAAAAATACCAACTAGAATCAACAAATGTATCCATTGTATCAGTTTCTCTTTTTGCTTTACCTCTGCATTTAGGACATTTTGTATTTACAAATTTCTCATTATTTTGCAATGGATTACCTTGTCCTGTAAATTTAACATTTTCTGGCAATAAAAGAGGTAATTCTTTTTCGTTAACAGAGATAATACCACATTTATCACAATATACTACTGGTATCGGAGTACCCCAATATCTTTGTCTTGAAATTAACCAATCTCTTATTTTATACTGAATCGTTTTTTTACCTAATTTTTTCTTTTCTAAATATTTAGTAATTTCATCAATAGCTTCTAAATTATTCATGCCATTGAATTCATTAGAATTAACTAAAATACCCTCATCAACATAAGCTCTAATCATTTTCTCTTCATTTAAATCATAATGTTCTGGCTTGATTACAACTTTAATTTTAATGTTATATTTTTTAGCAAATGCAAAATCTCTAGCATCATGAGCTGGTACACCCATAACTATTCCAGTACCATATTCTAATAAAGCAAAATTAGCAATATAAATCGGAATTTCTTCATTTGTTAAAGGATTTATTGCATATTTTCCAATAAACATACCCTCTTTTTCTTTATCTTCATCAGCTCTAGTAAATTTTTCTTCAATAACCACTTTATTTATAAATTTTTTAACTTCATCTTCATATACTGTATTTTTAACTAAATCTAAAACTAAAGGATGCTCTGGCGCAAAAACCAAAAATGTAACTCCATATAATGTATCAGGTCTTGTTGTAAAAACAGAAATTATTTGATTGTTGTCTTTTAATTTAAAATTAACCAAAGTTCCTGAACTTTTACCAATCCAATTTCTTTGCATTATTTTTATTCTTTCAGGCCAATCAATTTTCTCTAAATCTTTTAATAATTCATCAGCATAATCTGTTATTTTTAAAAACCATTGTTCTAATTGTTTTATTGTAACATCATTATGACATCTCCAACATTTACCATTTACAACTTGCTCATTAGCTAAAACAGTTCCACAACTTTCACAATAATTAACAGGTGCTTTTTTTCTATAAGCTAATCCTTTTTCTAAAAATTTTAAAAAGAACCATTGATTCCATTTATAATATTCAGGATAACATGTAACAACTAGCCTATCCCAATCATAACTTAACCCAGCCTGTTTTTGTTGCTTCATTGAATTTGCTATAGCACTCTCAGTAAATATCTTGGGATGTTTTTTCTCTTTTATAGCAGCATTTTCAGCTGGTAATCCAAATGCATCATAACCTGCTGGATAAAGAACATTAAAACCTTGCATTCTTTTGTATCTAGCATAACAATCAACAATAGTATAATTTCTTAAATGTCCCATATGTAAGCCAACACCAGAACTTGGATATGGAAACATTTCTAAACAATAGAATTTTTTCTTTTTATTTTCTTTAACCTTAAAAATTTTAGATTTTTCCCATTTTTTCTGCCATTTATCTGCTATTTCTTTAAAGTTAACCATTGTAATTAAACTCTACAGAATCTATTTAAATTTTTTGGAAACCTTTATATATTATAATCGTCGAATATAAACTCATGGGCCCGTAACTCAGCCTGGACAGAGTGCCAGATAAATAAGTTTAGGCAAACCTTCTAATCCAGGGAAGATAGCTGGAAGTCGTCGGTTCAAATCCGATCGGGCCCGCTTTTAAAAATGGTTTTAAATATAAAAATAGATTCAGCATTGCATGTACTAAAAGGAGCAGCCCAAAAAGTACTAAATGCAACTATAACAACTGGTGTTTATGCTGAAAATGATCATGGAAGATTAACAGTTGAACTTGATAGAGATATTAATGAACAAGAAATTCAAGAAATAGAAAAAGAAGCTAATACAAAAATACAAGAAAATGTTGAAATAAAGGTTTTAGATATACCTCGAGAACAAGCAGAAAAACAATTTGGTAATAAGATATATGATAAATTTCCTATCCCTTCTCATATAAAAAATTTAAAAGTAGTTGTAATAGATGACTGGAACTGGAATTGTTGTATAGGTCAGCATTATGCAAAAACAAGTGAAATTGGCTCAATTAAAATAACAAAAACTCGATTTAGAAACTCAAGAAATGAACTAGAAATATCATTCGATGTTTTATAGTTTAGAAATATTTATAAGCTAAAGTCTCATCGATAAACGCACGGGCAGCTAGCCAAAATTAACTAAAAGTTAATGGCATTCCGGTAAGGCAATCGATGTTAATTTAAAGAACAGTTGAACCTGCAGCCGGTTTGAATAAAGAGCAAAAATCGGAAAGAAAGCGATCAATTATGGGTTCAAATCCCATGCTGCCCTTTTTTAATGAATTATACAATCAAAACATTTATATATAAATAAGACTAATCTTACTTAGGTGATCAAAATGGATATTGCTATAACAAAAATGAGTTCAAAAGGACAAATCGTAATACCTACTGAGATGAGAAAAAACATTCATAAAGGTGAAAAATTAGTTTTAATACATAATGATAATCAATTGATTATGAAAAAATTATCTAAATTAGAAAAAAATCTAAAAGAAGATCTAGAATTTGCTAAGAGAACAGAAAAAGCTTGGAAAGAATATGAAAAAGGCAAAGCCAAGGAAATGAGTTTTGATGAATTTATAGCAGAAGCTAAAAAATGGTAGACATAGAAGTCACACCTCATTTTAAAAAAGTTTTCTCTAAAATTAAACCTTTTCTAAGAGAAAGAATGTTGAAACAAATGGAAAAGATAAAAAACAATCCAGAAATAGGGAAACCAATGATGTACACTAGAAAAGGAACAAGAGAACTTTATATTTTGCATTTTAGATTATCTTATTCATATATAGAAGAAGAGAATAAAATTGTATTATTGGATTTATATCATAAAGATGAACAATAATTACATTAAACTTTTCAAAAAATCTTTTTTATATTTAAACTTATTTTTTCTAGCCAATCTTAAAATAGCTCTATCAAATTTACTACCATATTGAGCAGCAATTTTCTTTCTAAAAGCAAATTCTTTTTTTAAACCTAAATTAACAGCAGTTTCTCTTAAAATATATTTGTTAACATCATCTTTAATTTTTAATTCAGGATCAATTATCATTGCTATTTTTACAAGATCCTCATTTAAAAAAGGCAATAATAGTTTAATTTTAAAATGTTTAGCAATTTCTTCATCTCTTGTTATATCTCTCTCTTCAATATTTCTTAATCCTTGCCAACATTCTTCATATATATTTTTCTTGTGTCTTTCATAACCAGCAAATAGTTCTTCACTTCCTAATCCTGTTAAAACTGTTTTAATTTTATCATCCTTAGCCATTTTACAAACACAATAGGTAACACAACCTACACCTATTCTCGTAACATCATCACTATCTAATATATCAACAACTTTTCTTATTATTTGTTCAGCTTCTATCAATGTCAAAATCTTAATTTTAATAGGCCATTTCATAGTCTTACTTATTTTAATAGCCTCTATAACATCCTTAGAATTTTCTAAACCAACTGTATACAACTTAAATTTAATTTTTAGTTTACTACATAATAAAGCTAATAAACTTGAATCAACACCACCAGAAAAACCAATACCAACCTTTCCAAGATTTTTCCCAAGGCTTTTTTCTAAAAAGGTTTTGCTTAATTGATTTATTATACTTTGTTTATTATATAACAATTCTTTATGTCTTAATTCATCTTCTAAATACTCAAACATAATTTATATAATAGAAATAGAATTTAAAAATTTATTCTTTTAAGATTCTTTCTAATTCATTAAAAATACCTTTGGTATTTAATTCAGAACCATTTTTTTTCTTAATACTTTCTTCAATATCAAATTTTAATTTTTCTACTTTATCTAGTTTTAGTCTTAAAGTATATGCTTCAATAAAAGTTTTTATATAATCTTTAGTAACAGCTTTAATATAATCAAGATTTTTAACTAGTTTATGATACTTAATTCTATTAGCACTTATAGTTGTATCAATTTTAATTGAATCTTTTCTTTTACCTATATGTTTTTGTCCAGTATACATCTTTTACACCTTAAATAAAAAATAAAGAGATTTACTTCATCTCTTTCATTTTACTTCTGCCTGAAGTAAAAATCAATCTGATGAAGAATATTGCTACAATTACAAGTACTATATCTCCTAATATCCATAGTATATTAGATCCAAATAAATTTGGTATTCCTATTACTCCACCTGTAGGTGTAACTTGTTTACCTTTAACATTAACACTTACTGTACTTGTTTTTATGATACTATTACCACTTTTAACATTTATAATTGCTGTTTTAGTTCCTGTAGTAGCATCAGCATTTACAATTAATGTTATTGGTACTACTTTTGTTTGTTCAGCATCTAAAGTTACTGGCACATCAGCAGATTGTCCAAATCCACTTGCTGACAAGCCTATGGTATAAATTACTTGTTCATTTTCATTATTTGTGATTTGAACTAATACTTGCTTTGTATCTCCAGCATTTATATCAAAACTTGGTTCTATAGGTGTTAAAGTTATTTCTTGTCCTGGTATTACAGCTTTACAACCTGAAACTGTTAATGTAGCTGATTTTGAATTTGAATCAGCAGCATCATTAAAGAATACTTCAGCTAATATTGTATAAGTTTTTTCTTTAGCATCTTCTGGAATTGTAAATGTTATATCTCTTTTAACTGCATCATTTTTATCAATATCAAAAGTAACAGTTTGCAAATTTAGTTTTAAATCAGAATTTTCTAATCTAAAGTAAACATCTTTTTCATTGGTTCTTCCAATGTTTTCTGTTTTTAAAGTAGCTGAGATCTCATCTCCACAACTTGCAGTACTTGGGCTTAAAGTAAATGTTGGTATAATCATATCATGTTTTTCTTTTTTGATATTTATACTAATATAATCATTATCACACTGTCTATCTTCATGACCATCTTCAATTGCTCTTGCATATAATCTAAAATCATCTCCATCTGTAACATCACTTGGTACATCCATTGTTAAATCAAAAGTATCACTATCACCACTATCAATGGTTATTACATCTGAATCAATATCATCAATTCTCTCACCTTTTGTTATATCATATAAATATGCAGTAACAAAAATATCTAAATCTTTAGTATAATCATTATCTACTTTAACTGATATATCCATAGTATCTCCAGGTTTAAAATCATCTCCATCATCTGGACTATCGATTGTAGCAGTTAATTGGCCAATTTTACCTACTCTACATATATTTGGCTCAACTCTTAATGTTATAGTACCAGAACTTACAGAAGAAATTCCATCACTTACAGTAATTATAATATCATTTTCCCCTACAAATTTACTATCTCTAGGATGAAATGTCATAATATTTCCAACTACACTTACATCTATATCATCTAAAGTAGCTGGTGTCCAAGTATAAATTAAAGTATCTCCATCAGCATCATGAAAATATGTTGCTAAATTTAAAGTATAATCATTACCCTCATTCCATATTTGTGTTGGTATTGTTGGGCTATATGTAGGAACATCATTAACTGGATTTACTGTTGCACTAACAGTATCTTGATAAAAATCAGTTGGATCAGTTGTGCTTGTTGCTTTAAAGGTTATAATTTCAACACCATTCCAATTAGTTTGTGGTGTAAGTGTTGCAACATTAAGACTATTCTTAGTTATAATTATATGTGTATTACCAGTCCATGTCCAGGTAACACCAGTAGCATAACTATCTAAATTTATAGTAGTAGTTGTATCCTCATTCATATTAATATCTGGAATATTAAATGCAGGAACAGCTAAAACAACACTACATAGAATAAATAAAAATACACTTAAAATTCCTAATTTTCTCATTTTTAATCCCCCTAAATCATTTAAGATATATAAAATATTACTATTTTACAGTTGTAACCCATTTATAAGTTTTTTGGTGGTAAAGAATATAATTAAATATATACATTACAAAGTATATATTAAAATCCAAAGTTTCTTCGTCGATTAATTCTTATTTTAATCCATATACCTATTAAAATAGCTACTATTATCAAAGAGCTTATTATACCTATAAAACTAATATTAGGTTTAAATTTATTAAAACCAGCTTTATCTAATATTGCCTTTATTATTTCATTCCCTTTTGACAAATTAACAACTTCTCCTGTTATTTTATTAGATTGAACAAGAGTTTGTTCTGTTACAGGTTGTTTTTTCTTTCTATCTTTATTATCAGTATCTTCTCCTCTTGGTGGTAAATTTTCTGCTTTATTAACAGTTAAATTAATGGTATTACTAGAATTACTATTACGAGCAGAATCTATTGCATTAAATATCAATTCTCTTTCTCCATAAAAATCATCATTAGGCTCTATAAGTACTTCACTAGTATCATTATTTATGCTTATATTAACATTATCAACATTATTTACACTATAATTTAATTTATCTCCGTCATCATCTGTAAAATAATCAATTAAATTAAAATTATATTCTCTACCTTGGTTTATTGTAATATTATCTATAGGTTTTATTAAATAAGGTACTAAATCAATATTTTTTACTGTAATATTCCATGTTACATAAGTACTAACATTACCATCATTAACCTCAAATATTACATTATGTTTACTAGCACTAGCATAATTTGTATTATAAATATAATCATTAATATTATTAGCTTTTTCAACATCATCTAAAAACCATTTAGAAGTTAAAATATCATTATTTACATCAGTAGCATTAGCATTAAATTTAATGCTATCATTTTCATTTATATTTTGCTCTAAATCTGGTGCATAAATAACACTAGGAGCAATATTACTACTATTACTAATATTAAAATTCCATGTTATTATATCAGCATCATAATTGTCATCTCTAACTATAAGCATAACAGGATAATATCCTACATCTCCATAACTAACCTTAAAATTAATATACCCAGAACTATTCATTTTAAAACTTTTAAAATTAGTTAAATTTGCTAAATCCATAAAAGTTAAATTATTATTACTATCATTAGCTTTTAATTGATAACTAAAACTATCATATTCTTTTAAATTAATCTCACCAGTTTTATTTTCATTAAAAACAGGAGAACTATTAACATTAATACTTACTATTACCATAAAAAATAATAAAAATAATAACCTCTTTTGCATATTAAATTCTAAAACTAATGTAGTTTAAATAATTTACTTATAATTTATTCGTATTCTCAACTAATAGTAACCAGTAGTAATTACAATACGTGATGGTAATGGATTATCTGAAAGCGTTATTTCAAGAATGTAATCGCCAGCAGGAACAAATCCATCTGCTGGTACAGGAGTGAATACATTTGCATCAAATGGCAAATCAAGTATGCCATATGCTATATGTCCACTAAAAGAAGATTTTCCAGGCTGCAAAACATAAAAAACACCAGGCGGAAGCGTGAATATGAAATTGAATTCTGTATTAGGGTCAAGAGAAATAAAACTTGCCTGCCCGTATGTTATGCTCTTCGGTTCAACATGTAAGATGTATGTCTTCTTTACATTTGCAGTTAACTGAACCTGACGATATGTTATATCCCAAGGCAAAATCTCTCCTTCCACATGGGGAGTTGGCGTTGTTGGACAATTTATAGTATAGCTATCACTATTAGATTGAGCTAAAACATTATTTGTATTATTTTTTATAATCATTTGTATTGTATTAGTTACTTGTCCTGTTTTACCAAAGCAATGTTCACTAGTTAAAGTTCCTGTATCATATTTTACTTGATTATATGTTCCTAATCCAGAATCTCCACAAGGAACATAAAATTGTTTATCATCAGAAATAACATTATAATACCAAAAATATACTTTACAATTAGAACTGGAACTATAAGCATATTGAGGTAGATTAGACCAATAATTTGTTATTGAATCTCCTATATTATAAACTGATTTTTTAGTTTGATCTGTTTGACTGTTCATTATTTTATAATTAAATGTTGATGATGTTGTACCCTTAGCTTTATTATAAATATCAATTAACTTTTCTTTTGAAAATGATCCTATGCTTGATAAGTCAATAGTTTGAGTATCTTTAGGAACAGAAAGATAAGCAACAACTAAATCTTTAATTTCATTAAGATTTAATTTAGCATTACTTGGATTTATAAAATAGTTTTTAATAACACTCATTAAAACACTTAGAAATTCTTGTTTACTAACAATATTATTACTAGTACAACACATATTAAGATAAGAACAACATTGTTCTTTAGTAACTAAACTTATATTTTGTAATTTATCACAATTATTATTGTTTTCAGCAGTTTCACAAGCAATTAATTGTATTTCAGATAAACCTTCTTGTGAACTTACACATTGTCCAGTAACATAATTACATATTTGATTTGAAGGACATCCAGGAGGACAAGTACCACCACAACCATCATTTCCACATTGTTTATTTATACAATTAGGAACACATAATGAACATGATCCTATAAAATTTTTATTAATATCATTACCTGTAAATTTGGATCTATATTCAGTAGGAGAGAATGTACATCCTGATTTTGAAGCTGTGACTAAAACATAATCACAGAGTCCAGAAATAGAAGGGAATGTAAAAGAATAATAACCATCAGATGCTGTAGTAAAAGAATTTTTTGCTGGTGGATCAATAGGACAACCACCATCAGACTTTGCATCTATAGCTTCGACTTTAACATTAGCTATTCCATTATTTTGTGAATCTTTGACATAACCATTAATAGTAATTGCTGGTTGAAGTGGTGTAACACATTGTCCATTAGAACATGTATAACCAGTACAACATTCAGAGCTAGATGAACAAGATCCTGAAGTTTTACATTGAGTTACAGTTTGTATACATTGTCCATTAGAACATGTATTACTACAACATTCAGGACTAATTGTACACGATTGTCCTATATCTTTACAACATTTTTTAATACTACTACAAACTGTGCTACAACATTGTGAATTAGAAGAACATGATGTTCCTGTATCTCTACAACAATCATTATTTTTACAAATATTAGGTGATGTACAAGATTTAGAAACTAATTCATAACAACTATCAGAATCACTATCATAACATTGTGTATAACCTGCACCAGTTGTACAAGTTTTGGTTAAGCTATATGGAGTACATTCAGATGTACATGTTGGACCTGCATGGCAAAAACCAGTTTGTTGACCATTAAAACCAAGATATGGAATACTACACATACCACTACAACATTGATAATTACTAGTACATGTATTGGGAGTAGTTGTACATGCAGCTTCACTAATATTAATTATAAAAAATAAAACTAAAAAAATACTAATAAATAATAACCACCACTTTTTCATAATAAAGAATAAAATAATATAAGTTTATATAATTTACTATAACAGGTCTGCTCGGATTTGAACCGAGAACCTATGGCTTAGGACGCCATTGCTCTTTCCATTGAGCTACAGACCCATAAAAAATAAAAAGAAATCTTAAATTCTTAAATCTACTCTTTTTTTATTACTAAAAGCTTTCAAAATATCTCTACCTAATTTACTTTGTTTGTGTATTCTAATTTCACCTTTTTTACTTGCAATTGCTGTAAATATATATTCATTATCAATATAAAAATCAACATCTTTTCCAGCCTCAACAAAAAATATCAAGAATTTTTTATCATCTTTAAATTCATATAAAATAGAATTTTTTTCTTTTTTTAATTCTCTAATATCTATACTTATGCCTAGTTTTTTTTCAATTTCATCTATTGTTTTACCTTTGCTTCCTATTATCTTTGGTATATCATGCTCTAAAACATAAACAATAGCTTTATTTCCATTTAAAACCTCAACGTTAACTTGAGATGTATATTTTCTAAATTCTCTTTCAATTTCTTTGCTTGCTAATTTACTTATACCCTTAGGTTTTTCACTATCTTCAACAGGAATAACAACAGTTTCTTCTCCATAAGAATAAATCTCATATTTTAATTTTCCAGTGCTAAAATCTTTAACTTCTATAATAGGCCTTGATAAATCAGATTCAGTCATTCCACTTGGAACACGAACATTCATACTTAAACCATAAACATCTTTTATTTTACCAGATTCTATAAATATTATTGTATCAACAACACTTGGAATCATTCCTGTATCTAATCTTGAAATAAATCTTTGTATTGCATCTATTGGGCTTGAAGAATGTAAAACTCCTAAAACATTACTACCACCTAATCTTAAATCTGTATATAAACTAAAATCAGGAGTATCTCTCATTTCATCAAAAATAACATAATCAGGTCTTGATAAAAATAAAATATCATGAATGCCTTCACTTGATGTAAAATTTTTACTATATTGAGTTATTTCATCTGGTAATTGTAAATCTCTAGGACTTTCTACAGTTTTAACAATTTTTCCTAATTTTAAATAAAACTCTCCTAATGCCTGTGCAAAAGTACTTTTTCCAGAACCAGTTTCACCAGATAAAACAACACCTTTAGCTTTAGATTTTAATCTGTCAGCTAATTCATCTTGTAATTTATAATAATCCAAACTTAATTTTTTAATAGGTCTTACAGCAGTTATTTCTAAACCATCTGATATAGGTGGTTTTACAATAACAATTCTATAATTTTTATATTGTATAATAGTTATTCCTCTTCTTGCTATTTCTACAAATGTATCAGGATCAATTCTAGATTTTTCAACAATTTCTTTAGATATAGTTTCTAAATCTTCTCTGTTTAATTTTTTATTGCTTATTTTTTCTAATTCCCAGTTTCCTGGTTCACCTCTTTTACCATAAACAAAACAATTTTCTTTAAGATGAACACTCATTGTTTTTTCATCAAAATATTTTTCAATTTCTAATTTTTCTTTAGCTTGTCTTAATTCAATATATTTAACTTTAACACCGAATGCTTTTGCAGATTCAGCTTGTACTTTATCAGCTGTTATTAAAATTGCATCTTCTCTATATGCAATTTCTCTTATCAAAGCATCAATTTCACCAGATTTAGCAAATTTTATTTCTTTTTCATTGGGTCTATTACCAATAAACTCGATTTTTATTACATCACTTTCTCTTAATTTTTGTAATTCTTCTAATCCTAAAAATCCTATTTCTAAACCTTTATTAGCTTGATTTTCAAGCTCAGCAATAACAGCATGTGGAACTAATATAGTACCTTCTATTTGATTCTTGTTTAATAAGTCTGATACGACTTTTTCTACAATTACACTTGTATCTACAACATATTTCATTTTTCGAAATCTTTTTATACTCCTAATTTTACTTATTTCTTGATTAGGTAACTAAGAACAAGACTAAGTTACCTAATTAGAATTAGTAGCTATTTTTAAATCTTTTGTTTTAAAAAACATAGTCTAAAAATAGTTGTTTCTTAGAATATCTTTTAAATCCCTATATTTTTTACTTTTCTTCCCTCAACTACAAAATTGTATAATTTATTCACTATTGTTCCAATAACTTCTGGTGCTTTTTCTCTTTCAATATCTTTAGACATAATACAATAAGAAAATCTGCTATCTTCTACATAAATTATACCACAACTATGGAAAAAGCTTAGATTATTCAAATAATAAAAACCATATTTTTGAGAAACTACAACATCATCTGGAAGTTGAGCATATTTTTTTATATCAAATGAACTGTTTGTTAAATAAGATAATATTAATTCTGAATCATCAGCGTTAAGTATTGTTGAAAGATAAAGGCTCAAAAAAATATTTGAAACAGTCTTCGGACTTGTTTTAGTATCAATAGGAAATTTTTCAGAATTTATGTCATTAGAATAATAGTCAATATATTTTGTAAAATATAATAAATCTTCTTTTGTTATCTTTTTTGACAATACCCACAAAGCAGTATTATCTGACTCAGAGAGCATATAACGAAGTAAATCTCTTACAGAAAGTTCATTTACAGGTTGTGCATAAAGTGTTCCAAAAGAATTATCTCTATCCTTATCCTCAATAGGAAGTTTTGTATCCAAGCTTAATTTTCCCTCTTCGACTTTTTTTAAAATAATAACTGCAATAGGAAGCTTATTAAGACTTATTGCTTGATAAAGTTTATCCTCATCAATTCCAAATGAAGCTCCATCTCTTGCATTAATAATATAAACAGACAAATTAAAATGATTATCATCTATATAATTTTGAATATCTGTTTTAAGAGATTCAAAATTTAATATGAGATAATTCTTCTGGGGTATAATGTTAGTATAAATCCTTGGCGAAAGTAAACATACTTTGTTATCATAATAATGTTTTTCACAATATACATCTTTATTTTGTTGAATAATAAAAGGCTTAAAGATATCTATATTAAAAAAGATAATCGCAATTACTAGAATTATAATAATAATTGTTTCAAATATAATCACCTTTTTAAGTTTATTCACCTTTTTAATAGAAGCTTAAAGGTATAAAAATTTTACTTTTATTTAAACAATTTAGAATAATCATTCTTGACTAAATATATTTTTTAATCTATTTAATAAAACAGCACCACATCCCCATGCAACTGGTAACCAAATTGGAATTCCTAAGAAGTCTGAATTACTATATTGCAATGCACCAAATTTGATTGCTATAATTTCAGCAATACTAGCTAATATTGCAGCTATTAAAAAATAAGCTAAATCACCTTTTTTAGGCCAGAAAAATATTGGTATAGCCCATAATACTAATAGTAAAACCAAAGTTAAAATATTATTTTTCCATGTTAATGCAATAATAAAAACTGTTATTAAAAATAATAAAATTTCATAAAATAAATCTTGTAAAACTTTATTTGTACGTTGCTTCATTACTAAAAATTTTTGTGTTAATCCCTTATATACTTTTTGTTTTATTTTAACGACTCAAGCATAATTACTTTTTAATATTTCTTCAATAACAAGCCCTCTTATTTCATCATCTGAAATTTCTTGCCAGGCACCATAATCTTCCTTTGTTAGAATTAATCCTCTATATAACAAATTATAACCCTCTCCAAAATGTTCACATGATAATTCTAATTTATTTTTAGTATCTGGAATAATATTATTTTTCTCTCTATATTCTTCAACAAATTTTTTTATAAATTCAATTTCCACTTCTCTTTCAAGTTCATCCATTTTTAAAATATGCGGCGAGCGGGATTTGAACCCGCGTTACTGGATTGGCAATCCAGTATTCTAACCAGACTAAACTATCACCGCAATGGGCTCGGCAGGAGTCGAACCTGCGACCTCCACTGTGTAAGAGTGATGTTTGTTATCAATTTTTTAATTGACCATAACCACTAGACCACGAGCCCTTTATCAAAATTAACTTTATAATAATATAAAAAGGTTTTGATTAAACCTAAAAAACAAAACCTTTAAAAAGTTTAATTAATAATTTCTAGATATGCCAGAAGAAGACAAAATTTTAGAAGATACAGATAAAGATTTAGATATAGAAAATAAAGAAATTTCTCCTGATATAAAGAAAAAATTAGATGCTTTAAAAGATAAATTAGATAAATTAAGAAAAAAAATTCTAGACAAACATAAAGATATTATGGGTATTTCATTATTACCACCAGAAAAAAAAGAAAAAAATTCTAAAGATATTAATATTCTAGTTTTATATGATATTCCAGAAGAAGAAAAAGATAAGCTTAATTATAAAGAAAAATTTGAACAAAACATTACAAAAATTGCTGAAGAATTTGATAAAAATATTAAGCCTCAATGTATGAATTTATATGAATTGCGTGAATCCTGTTTTGATGCAAAATATGAAATTCTAGAATTAATAGCACTATCAGCTCCAATTTATGATCCTAAAGATTTATTTATTGCTTTAAAAGTTTCTGAATTACATAAAAATATGGTTCTAAAAAAATTTGAAAAATATGTTGTTTCTTATGTTGCAGTTGGTTCTTTATTTAGAGGTGATGCAACTGCTAATGATATTGATGTAGCTGTTATCGTTGATGACACAGATGTTAAGCGAATGTCTAGAATTGAATTAAAAGATAAATTAGGTGCTATAATAAGATCAATGGGTTATGAAGCAAGTGCTGTTATAGGAATTAAAAAAGAACTTCATGTTCAAGTTTATATTTTAACAGATTTCTGGGATTCAATTAAAGATGCATCTCCAGTTATTTTCACATTTTTAAGAGATGGTGTTCCTTTATATGATCGTGGTATATTTATGCCATGGAAATTATTACTAGAAATGGGCAGAATTAGACCATCACCAGAAGCAATTGACATGCACATGGATATTGGTGAGAAATTACTAGAAAGAGCAGATGCCAAACTACTAAGCGTTATTTCAGAAGAAATTTTTTATGCAGTTCTTAATCCTTCACAAGCAGCTTTAATGTTATATGGTGTTAATCCACCAACTCCAAAAGAAACAGTTAGATTACTAGAACAAATATTTGTGAAAAAAGAAAAAATACTAGAACAAAAATATGTTAACATTCTAGAAAAAATAAGGTCTTATTTCAAAGATATAGAACATAATAAAATTAAAAAATTATCAGGAAAAGAAATAGATTTTTTAATAGGAGAAGCACAAGATTATCTAAAAAGAATAAAAAGATTATTCACACAAATTGAAAAAAGAACAGAACATAAAAAAGCTCTACATTTCTATGATAACACAATTAAAATAATTAAAGATGTTTTAAAACTAGAAAATTTAGATATAGACAATATTCAAGGTGGACTTAAAAAATTAGTTGAAAAAAATATATTCCCTAAAAAACATTTAGATGATTTCAAAAATATATCAAAAATTAAAAAAGAATATAAAACATTAAGTAAACAAGAAATAGAAAAAATAAGAAAAGAAACTTCTCCATTTATTAGATCCCTTATAGAACATGTTCAAAGAAAGCGTGGTCTAGAAATTGAAAAAGCAAAAATAAGAATTAAATATGGTGAGAAGTTCGGAGAAATTTTCTTATTAGTAGATGAAGCTTTTATAATAGATGATATTGATTCTGAGGTTAAGGAAATTCATAAAGCAAAAATATTACCTAATGGTGGACTTGGAAAAATGGAAAAATCTAATTTAAAAGAACTTGAAGATAAAATTGCAACTTGTAAAATACCATCTAAAGTATTTATCAAAGAAAAAATCTTTGAAGATTTAAGAAAAATATATGGTAAAGATATAGAAGTTCTAGTAAATTATTAACGAAAGCTTTTTAAATAGTTTATTTATAAAAAACTAAATGGAAGGAATTTTAGTTAACTTTAGAGGAGGTCGTCATACTAAATATAATAACCACATGATTTTAAAAGTTCCAACTCTAACAAAAGAAAAAGCTAAATCATTAATTGGTAAATTAGTTATTTGGACATCACCAGCAAAAAAAGAAATAAAGGGTATTGTAAAAAACTTACATGGCAATTCAGGTTGTTTAAGAGTTATATTTGAAAAGGGCATGCCTGGACAAAGCATAGGGAGTAAAGTTAAAATAATGTAAAATGGCAGGCTTAAGAGCTTTTAAGTGTTATAGAAGAATTAAAAGAGCTTACACTAGAAAAAGTAAGTTCAAGAAAAAAGGTTATGTTAAAGCAGTTCCATCTAGTAAGATTGTTAAATATGTTTTTGGCGATCTTAAAAAAACATTCCCAAATGAAATTAGTTTAATTTCTAAATCAAATGTACAAATAAGACATAATGCTCTAGAATCATGCAGACAGATTGTTAATAGACATTTACATGAATCAATGGGTCCTAACTATCTATTTAGAATAAGATTGTATCCTCATCATGTTCTTAGAGAACATAAAATTTTAACAGGAGCAGGTGCTGATAGAATGAGTAAAGGTATGCAACTAGCATTTGGAAAAGCAACAGGAATAGCTGCTCAAGTTAAAGAAGGTCAAAAATTGTTCTCAGTTTTTGTTGATCCAGAAAACATAGCAAAAGCAAAAGAAGCTTTAGCAAAAGCAAAAGCACGTTTACCTAATCAATGGTCTATTATTGAAGAAAAACCTAAAATTAATAAATAAAAATAATTTTTAAAAATTTATAATCCAAAAGCATCTGTTATTTCTTTAATCTTCTTGAATTCATATATCAAATTTAAACCTTTATCAGTTATCTGATAAAATCTTTTATCTTTATCTTCTACTAAAACAATTAATTCTTTATCTTCTAACTCTTTAATATACTCTTTTAATCTATTATAAGATAAATTCCCTCCATAAAGAATATGGGTTGGTTTAATTCTACCGCCTTTTCTCTGCATAAAAGCTAAGATATCATATACAATTTCTAATTTACTTCTTCTTTCTGACATTTTTGTATTATTTTTTCTTAACAGTTAAATATATTTTACCCAATAATCCTAATAATGACATAAATGCAAATAACTGGGTAATATATTGTAACATATAAAACAAGGTAGAATATCCAGGAATTTGAATTAACATTGCAAATACATGTGATATTGCTAAAAATATAAAAGCTAATAACACTAAAAACTGATTAATTGATTTTCTGTGTAAATATATACCACCTTGATAATATATTACAAAACCTAACAAACCTATAGAAACCAAATTAAAATATGTATATGACCAATAATAAGAAGGAAAAGCTAAAGCAACAATAAATAACAACAACATCAAAACAACATCTTTTCTTTGTATTTTTAAGAATGTTATAATAAATATCATATAAGCAAATAAAACTAAAATTATATCAACTAAATAAATTAAGTGATACACATTTATTAAGTCTTTATATTGTGCTAGATTAAAATTAAAAAATAATAATGCTCCTGTATGTATAATTAAAGTTAAACCTAAAATTATAAATGCTCCTAATAAACTTAAAAATCCTAAACCAAAGTATAAATACTTTTTATCTTTTGTTAACTTATATGCTTTTAAACCATAATAAAATATGAAAGCTGCTATAATCATACTAAATACCTTTATACCTAAACTAAATGTATAGAATTCTCTTGGGCTGTGAAATATAAAGACCATTGTACAGTGAATATATTAGAAAACCATTTATAAACTTTATGGAATCTATAATATAGACTATTTTTACATAATCTATTTATAAAGGCTTTCTAGTAAATATATTAACCTTAAAAGGGGGTGAAAATCAAGGCTGTGAAAATTTAAAACAAAGCCAATGGGTTTGGGTGTTGCAGTTCATCTGCAACACTATATATTTTGTAAATCAATCCACCTCTCGTTAGTCCTGTTGTAAGGGCACAAAAACAAAATCACCCAAGCTTTGTATTTCCACACCCTCTTTCTTTTTAATTAATTTTAACATTTTTTGTGGGTACAAACCAACAGGTGCTAATAATATACCATTTTCTTTTAACTGTTCTAGTAAATTATAAGGGATTTCTTTACAAGCAGCTGTAAAAACAATTTTATTAAAAGGTTTATATTCTTGTAAACCTTTACTACCATCTTTATTAAAGATTTTAACATTTTTTATATTAGCTTTTTTTAAGTTATTTTGAGCAGATTTAGCTAATTCTTTAACAATTTCTAAACTATATACAATTCCAGGTTTTACTAGCTCAGCCATTAAAGCAGCATTATATCCAGAACCAGTTCCAATTTCTAGCACTTTATCATTTTTCTTTAATTCTAAAGCTTGTAACATTATTACAATTGTAGTTGGTTGAGAAATTGTAGCATTATATCCAATAGATAAAGGTCTATCCTCATAAGCTTCATTTTTTAATAATTTGGGTATAAAATCTTCTCTTTTAATTTTTTTAAAAACCTTTATTATTTCATCAGAACAAATATTATTTTCTTTCCAATATTTGATTAGAGATTCTTTGGTAGTCATAGATATATAATATAGTTAATCAATATAAATTTTATCTTTAAGAATACTAATATAGATTATGCTCAATTTTCGCAATCGCCTCAAAAACGGAAAAGGGGGCAAAAGATTTAATAAGCATTACTGACCTTCATAAATTATGAAAGAGTGTACTGAGACAGAATTTCATTTAATCAGAGATTATTTGAACTGGGGGAGCTTTGATAGAAATGGATTTTTTTCCAAAAAGAATTCAGGAGAATTAATGCTCACCTTGAGGTCAAGAACTTTGCCTGTTTTTCCACCTAGAACCGAGTTTCTAGAGATAGAAGTGGATGGAACAATTCCTCTAGAAGAGATGCTAGAAGTAGTAGCTAGCGATGTCTCTAAACCAAAATGGGATGTGTATGCAATACATAATATCAGGACAGGTAAATTTTATTATAATAATTTGAATCTATGTGTTCAATCAGTAGTCGAAGGTGAACCTTGGCAAAAAGACTAGTTTTTTTGCCCCTTTCTTCTTTAACTTAATTCTAAACTACTTATACGCACCAGCTCGAACTCGAAATTATTGCCTTCGGCATCGTTGCACTAAAAATCAATCCCTAAAGGGAGAATATAACAGCGATTATGTTCAATTTAAATATATAATCAAAATCTTACTTTCTCTTCTTTTAATAATTCTATTAAAAATCCTATAAAAAGTCTTAAATTATTGTTAATCTGAGCTTCTTGAAGAGTATTATAATACATTATCTTTCTAGAATTTGGGATATTAATCATTGGATAATTATTTTTGTAAAGTATAAAATTCATTAACAATCTTCCAACTCTTCCATTTCCATCTACAAAAGGATGTATACCTTCAAATGCAGAATGAAAATATGCTGCAATTATTAAAGGATGAATCTTATTCTTATTTCTAGAGTACCACAAAAGAAGAGTTCTCATTTTTTTTGGAACATCTTTAGATTTAGGTGGTAACCACTCTGATCCTCTAATATAAACTTGAATATTTCTATACTTTCCTATCTGATCTTCTAATTCTTTTTTTAAAGTATTTTTCACAACAATTTTATGTAATGTTAATATAAATTTTTTAGATATATCTTCTTTTGTTTTTAATATAAAATCAAAAGCTTCTTTATGATTAATAACCTCATTAATTTCTCTTAATGATTTTGCTGATGGCACTATATTTTCAAATAATAATTGTGATGTTTCTTGCAAAGTAAGTGTATTACCTTCTATTGCATTGGTATTATAAGTAAATAAAGAACAAAAAGTTTCATATCTATTATCTAAATTTTCTTTAGGTTGTTTTAAGTATTCCTTTCTTATCTTTTCAATATACCTTATTTCTTGTTCATTTAGAAGATTATTTAATGATATTAGCTCTTTATCAGCTTCTTTTTCTTTTTTAGAAAGTTGTTTTTTGGATAGATTTACCCCAAGATAAATTCTTTTTTTCTTAATGTTTTTACCTTCTCTTATTGACTTTACTCTGTAATAATACTTTTTAAGATTTTTTTCCTTAATTTCAGTGTATACCATAATATTTATACGTCTACAATATTTATATACTTTTCTATTTTGTAGACGTATAGAAATATAAAATATATAATAACCTAAAAAACAATCATCTAAATTTTATAGAAAGGTTTATAAAAAATTCAAATCTCTTCTAAATAAAGAGGTTTAATTATGCCAAATATTTTATGGTTCAAAGACATTTCTAAGAATGATATTTCTATAGTTGGTGGAAAAGGCGCTAATTTAGGAGAAATGTATAATATAAATTTACCAGTTCCACCAGGTTTTTGTATTACAGTAGATGCTTACAAAAAATTCTTACAACATACAGGAATAGATGAACCAATATACAAATTATTAAATTCTTTAGATGTTGAAAACCAAGAATCATTAAACCAGGCATCTGAAAAAGTACAAGATCTTATTCTTGAATCTGAAATACCAAATGATATTAAAAAAGATATTACATATGCTTACAATAATCTAAATGTTGATATGGAAATATTCAAACTAGCAACAAAAGAAACTATTGATTTAATAAAATCAGGCCGTGATTTACCATATGTTGCAGTTCGTTCTAGTGCAACAGCAGAAGATACAGCAGAAGCATCTTTTGCAGGTCAAAATGTAACTTATCTTAATATAAAAGGTTCAGAAGAAGTTATAAAAGCAGTTAGAAAATGCTGGGCTTCTTTATTTACACCTAGATCTATTTATTATCGTGTTAAGAACAACTTTCCTCATGATAAAGTCTTTATTTCAGTTATAATCCAAAAAATGGTTAATTCAAGTTCTTCAGGTGTTGTTTTCACTATTAATCCTTCAACAAATAATGAAAATGAAATTGTAATAGAAGCTGGTTTTGGTTTAGGTGAAGCAGTTGTTTCAGGTTCAATTACTCCAGATGAATACATAGTTGATAAATCAACAACACAAATTAAAGAAAAAAAGATTAACAAACAGGAATGGTTGCTAACACGTGATATTAATCTAGGAAAAACCATTAAAAAAACAATATTTAATTCAGAACAGGAAAAACAAAAAATAAATGATGCTGATATTATAAAATTAGCCCGATATGCAAAACAAATAGAAGATCATTATAAAAGTCAACAAGATATAGAATATGCAATTGAAAATAATAAAATTTATATTGTTCAATCTCGTCCAGTTACAGCTTTAAAAATTACAAAAGAAGTTTCTCAAGACTTTAAAGATAAAGAAGTTATTCTACAAGGTCTTGCTGCTAGTCCTCATATAGGATCAGGTCCTGTTAAAATTGTTAATAATATAAATGATCTAGTTAAAATACAAAAGGGTGATGTTCTTGTTGCAAAAATGACAAATCCAGATTATGTAACAGCCATGAAAAAAGTTAATGGAATTATTACAGATGAAGGTGGTACAACGTGTCATGCTTCGATTGTTGGTAGAGAATTAGGTGTTCCAGTTGTTGTAGGAACACAAAATGCAACTAAAATTCTAAAAGAAAATGAAATAGTAACAGTAGATGGTATTAATGGAAAAGTTTACAAAGGTAAATTGGAAATTTCCCAACCAATAGAAAAAGAAAATATTATTGAAGAAAACATAGAAACAGTAACAGAAGTTAAGGTTAATATTGACATGCCTGATTTATTGGAACAAGCAATTGCAACAAATGCAGATGGTGTTGGTTTATTAAGATGTGAATTTATGCTATCTAAAAACAAAGAACATCCTTCTTATTTAATAAAAAATGGAAGAAAAGATGAATTAGTTAATATTCTTTATAATGATATAATAAAAATAGCTCAGGCTTTTAAAAATAAACCAGTCTGGTATAGAACTTCAGATTTCAGAACAGATGAATATAAAGATTTAATTGGTGGTTCTGAAGAACCTATTGAAGAAAATCCAATGCTTGGTTGGCATGGTATTAGAAGATCTTTAGATGAACCACAATTTTTAAAAGCAGAATTCGAAGCCATAAAAAAAGTTCATGATTCAGGTTACACTAATGTTGGTGTTATGTTACCAATGGTAATTTCTGTAGATGAAATCAAAAAAGCCAAAGAATTATTAAATGAAATTGGTCTTGAACCTCTAGAAGAAATTGAATTTGGTATTATGATAGAAACACCTTCAAGTGTTCAAATAATAAAAGAAATATGCGAAGAAGGTATTGACTTTATTTCTATTGGTAGTAATGATTTAACACAATTTACATTAGCTCTTGATCGTAATAATGCAAAAGTTCAGGATTTATTTTCTGAACTTCATCCTGCTGTTTTAAAACAAATAGCTCATGTTATTAAAACATGTCGTGAATATAATGTAGAAACTAGCATTTGTGGACAAGCTGGTTCTAATGAAGAAATGGCTGAATTTTTAGTTAAATCTGGTATTGATAGTATTTCAGCAAATATAGATGCTGTTTCTAAAATAAAAAGAACTGTTGCTAAAGTTGAAAAGAAATTATTACTTGGTGTTGCAAGAAAAGATTTTAGTTATCTATAAAAATTACTAAAAAAAGTTTATTTAGAATTGTTTACTTGCACAAACTATTGGCTCTCTTTTTTTAATCTTATTATATAATTTGAATAGATTGTTATCTATATCAAGATTGTGACTTTTATATTTTCTACTAAAATCATCTTTTATACTATTAAATGGTCCAATAATACTATCCTTCATTCTTCTTGGAACTAATATTCTAAAATATTCTTCTGGAATACTTTTAATACTATTTGATACTATTTGATTTAATGAATTTACAGCTTCCTCTAATGTCTTTGCTTCATAAATTGCTTTTTGGCATGGACCCCAAAATTCTTTAAATTTATCTCCGACCTCTTTATTTATATCATCGTATTTTATAACAAATTTCATTACAGATGTTGGTAATGGATATTCTTCAATCATTCTTTCTGCAATGTCTATTTCTTTATTATGGTGTTTATCTTGTTGTTCTAAATAGTCTCTTAGTTCATCTGGGAGAATTGGGAATAATACTTTTTCAATTAAATCAACAAATTTTGTTGGGTAATTTTTATCAATAAACATAATATAATTTTTAATTTGTACCTTTTTTCTTGCTCCAGCAAATTCTAATTTACTTGCAAAAAAATGATCCCCTAAAGATAATTCTTCTCCTCTTTCATGTAAAGCAATTATACCTTCATATTCTTTTGGGATCATATCATCAACAACAAATAAACTCCAATCTCCTTTATCAAATCTAAAAAATGGTTCATAAAAACAATGTGCAAAACCAAGACCATATTCATCAGCAATATGTTTAACTTTATTATATGGAACTAATCCATATCTAAAATTAAAACCCCATTTTTTAAATTGTTTCCATCTATTATTATCATCAACCCATTTAATTAATCCTTTAAAGAAATCTTCTTGTTCTAAATATTGTTGTAAACTCATAGTCATTGCTAGCTTTTGTTCTACTTTTTGTTCTATTCTCTGTTCTAATTCTAATCTTTGTTCTTGCCTTAAACTTACTTGAGGCATCAAACATAAACTCATACCCATTTTAATCAAGATAAATTTATGCATATACTATATAAACTTTATTATTGTAATCACTCAACAGATACAACAATAGAAACCTTTATATATTAGTTTTATATCATTAAAAGTAACAAAAAGGAGGATATTTAAAAAAATGGCTGAAGAAAAAATTTATAAAGAAAATACAGGTAAAGCTTTAGTTGGACAATATAATACTGCTATTGATGTTCTTACAAGTTCTGCTGCTGAACTTTCTAAAAATACTACTGATCCAGTAGAATTAGCAAAAAAACTAGAAAGTAAAGTATTCCAAGAGTCAGGTAAAATTATTGATACTGCTAGTGAAGGTAAAGCTAAAAATTTTGATTACCTTGGAAGAATAAGTATATATGGAAAAAGATTAGAAGAAATGACTCAGGCTTTAATTATATATGGTAAAGATAGAAACTCTGGATTGCAATTATTGAGCAAAGCATCTCAACAACTTCATAGACATTTAGTAGGAACCTATGTAGAAGGTTTTGTTACACAAGAAAAGACTGAACCAAAACTTAGTGAAGAAGAAAAAATAAATAAAGCAATACAGCAAGTATACATGAATTGGGCAGGACTTGCTCCACAAGAAGAAACTGAATAATCTTATTCCTTTTTTTCTATATATTTTTTCATTCCATCAACGAATTCAATAGCTAGTTTTCTATATTCATCATATTGTTTTCCATTTATATCTTTGATTTCTCTATGTGTTATTCTCTTAAATTCATTATACAATCTTCTCATTATATTAGCATATTTTTTATTAACATGGCCTTTAGCAACTAGTTTTTTCTCTAATAAATCAGCAACATGATCAGGACTAGGTGGAATTTCACCTAAATTCATTAATGCAGCATGAGCAGCATCAATACAAGCCCAATATAAATCAACAATAGCACTTAACACATGTTGCTCAGCTTTAAACAAGCTGGCAGGAGCCATTGTAAAATATGTCCATACAGATTCATCACTAGGTCTTATTCTACCATCATCTAATAAAGCTTGTAATGGATCAAAAATATTATTATCAATTAGACTAATTCCAGATCTTAAAATATTAATAGCAACAGGATCACCAGATCTTGCATATTCCCAAAAAGAAGTTAATCTCATTGATTGAACATGTAATCTTTCAGGATCAACATCAGCAATTGCTTTTTCGCTTATTATCCTATAAGTTTCAACAACTTCCTTAGCAAATTTAACTCTAACATCATCTAGCACTATTAATATATCCAAATCTCTTTTACTTGCTCCAGGTTTTTTAACAGCAGATCCAAATAGTACTAAACATGAAATAAAACTACCTAATTCTTTATACATTATATTTGCATATTTTCTAGCTACTTCTAAATCTTCAGATAAATAATTAGAAATATTTTTCTGCTCTCTTTTTTTAACTTCAAATTTCATTTTTATAACCTCACTCGAGTTGAGTTTCACTCCATAATGTCCAATCTTTGCTTGGAACAATACCTTCTCCAACTAAATAGTTAGGTGAAGCTCTTGGTGTAATATATGAATGCTCTATATCAGTCCATGACATAGAAGTAGTATCTATTCTATATATCGGTGAACCTAATACTCTCCATGCTTCTGTCATTACTCTCCATGATTCTTCTGGAGATTGAGCACCCCATTCAACTATAAATTGTCCTTTGTAATCTTTTAATTGCATATGTTTTACAAAATCTTGAATAGGCACAGAACCTTGTCCTGGTTCTAAATGTTCATCATGATAACCAAAATTATCACTTAAATGAACATGTCCAATAATACCATCTTCTGTTAATTCATCAACTTGATTTTTTAACCATTGATTAAATTCTTTTTCACTTCCTTTAAAGAATTTTTTCCATGTATAAGCATGTCCAATATCAAATGTAGCTTTAACATGATCTTTAGCTATTCTTTTAGCTTCTTCTTCAGACATATGTTCTTGTTTTACTAATCTTTCAGTCATTGATTTTCTGGATTCTAATATTAATTCTTTTAATTCCTTTGGACTTGAACCATAACCACCTTCTGGAAAAATATTTTCAGGAGCAATAAACAACGGTTTTTTTAAATTAGCATCTTTTTCTTTTTTATAAGCATAAACTCCTAATTGAGCAACAGCATCTGCTGACTCTTTAACACCATATTGTTTTACAGGAATTATATTATCCATCATTTGTTGTGTTTCAGCAGCCTGTCTACCATGAGATAAAGAAACATCGTCATAAGATTTATATGATTTTTCCAATTTTTCAATAGTTTCGTTTAAAACTTTTTCAGGATCATTTAAATATTCTTTATATTTTTCAGGATCTTTAATTTCTTGAGCTTCAGATAAAATTTTTGCATCTTTTAAACGTTTTATATATATTCTTTTAGCATAATCTTTGTTATCAGCTAAAGAAATAAACTTCTTGCATTCTTCTCTTTCTTTTTTTAATACTTTTAATTCATCTCCAATTTCTTGAGCATGGAAACCCCATCTTTCTTGTTCACTTCTATTCATATCATAACTTTTTTTTAGATACTCTTTATAAAAATAAACTCCAGGATCTTCATTTTTTTCTTTTGCTTTTTTTTCAAAATACTCAAATTTTTGGGGTTCAAATTCTATTAATCCATCTTTATCCCTAACATATTCACCATTTTTCATTTTAGGTTCTGGTACTTCAATATCTCTTCTTAATGGCATTAGTCTACCATCTCTTTTATCAACCAAATATACAGGAGCTTTTTTTACTTCTTCAGGATAAGCTTCAAATTTCTCTCCAATTTCATAAATTTCACGAGGAAATTCACCAGTATGCACAACAACAGGACCACCTTGAGTTGTATCAGCAGCAAAATCAATTGTCCTTTTTATTTCATTAATATTATTTTGTTTCATCTCAGGACTAAATCTACTATTTTGTATATCCAATCCAGATAAATTTCCAACAGCAATACTAGCATGTGTACTTAAATTAACTTCATTTATTTTTGCCATCTGTCTTATTGCTTCTCTTTCTTCTCTTCCATGCATTTCAGGAGTAGTTTGACCTTGACCATAACTACCTTTTCCAGCACCCATAAAACCTATTTCAACAGCAGAAGCCCCCTCAAACATTTTACTTTTTAACTGATCTAGAGCTTTTTTATTTATAGGAGTACTTACACCAATATATCTAGGTTCTATTTGTAAATATTGAGCTGATTTTTTATCCAAAGCATTCCAATAATCACCATCAAAATCCATTTTTAACCTTAATTTTTTAATTTTTATTATACTTTATTTAATCTTTATAGTAGTAAATTATTCTCTAAACATACCAAAACCTTGTTTAAATACTTTATACAATGAATAACAATCACTTTTAGCAGCACTGTTAGCAGCATCTTCTTCTATTCTTTCATCTTTTCTACTCAGACCTTCATGTTTTTCTTTACTTAAAACATATTTAAAACCTTTAAATGGTGCTTTAAGTAAATCTAATAATTCATCTCTTTTTTCTTCTTTTACTTCTTTTGGTTTTTCTTCTATTCTAGTTTCTCCTGATTCTTCTAAATATTTTACTAATTCATCTCCTAAAGCAGCAATAGCTTCATTAACGCTTGCTAATAATTCTAAATCTTCTTGTTCTTGTTTTTGTTTATATTCTCCTATTTGTTCTTTAGTTGCTATAAAACCTTCAAATGTTATTTCACTATAACCTCTATGAATTGCTCCTCTTTGACCTTCAGTATAAAAAGACATTTGTGGTAATGAAACATAATTAAATTTTACTCTTACACATGGAAAATATTTTTTAAATTCTCTACTTTCTTCATGACCATAATAAGTTTCAACTGTATATTTTTTTCTTACTCCTAATAATTCTAATTCAATTTTATTAGTTTCAAAAGAAGCAATTATATCTTTATCACTTACACTTTCTTGCATTTGTAATCTTTTTATATTTCTTAAATAAGGCTTAAGCCAATCTATATATAATTTCATAGATTGATAATGTTGCCTTAAATATTTTAAAACAAATCTTTTTCTTACTTGTAATTCCTTTTTAGTTTTTTCTCTCCATTCTAAATATTGAAATAATTTTCTAGAAAGTATTTCTCTAATTTTTCTATTAATACCCTGTTTTTCTAGGTCTTTCATTGATTTTTCTATATCTTTGGTTGTTAATGGGTTTACTTTAAAAAATAAATCAGGTAATATAACAAAACCAACTTCTCTAGCTAATCCATATACTGATGCTGGATTTTTAGCTCCACCTTCAACCATATCAATCCATGTTCCTTTTAATGCAATTTCAGCTGATTCTTCACCTTTTTCACCTTTGACATAATAATCAAGCCTTTCATCTATTATTCTTGCTTCTCTTATAATTTGAAATAAATCTTTACTCATTTTTCCTAAAGTAGCCATATATTCTGAAACTTTTTGTTGTTGCAAACCTTTTCTTTGTTCAATATTCCCCCAATAACTAGATGCTTCACTAGCACCAAAAACATCCTTAATCTTTTCTACTTTTCCAGAATCTTCAGAATAACCTAAACCAAATGGACCTTTTTGTTCAAAATTTCTAAGTACAAAATAGTAGTATTTTTCAACACCTTCTTGTATAGAATCAACTTTAATTATATAATGAGCTTTACCACCAAATTTACCACTAACAAATTTGCCCTCAATTAATGGATTAGCCATTTATCACCACTTTTCATATAAAGTTTTATATAGGATAAATGTTTATAAATTTTTGGTTTTAAATGAAAAAAATTTATGCTATAGCTTTATTCATTATTCTTGTAGATCAAATAACAAAATACATTTTTAAAAATTACTTTACATATACAAAAAACTATGGTGCTGCTTTTGGAATCTTACAAAATCAACAATTGCTTTTTATAATAATATCTTTAATAGTTATAATAACCATCATCCTAATAAAAAAAGATTTAATTCCGCTAGGTTTTTTACTAGGTGGCACTATTGGTAATTTGATAGATAGATTATATTATGGTTATGTAATTGATTTTATAAATTTAAAAATATGGCCTTCTTTTAACTTAGCAGATTTTTTTAATACAATAGGTATATTTTTACTAATAATTTATTTTATTAAAAATGATATAAATTTAAGAAAGCCTTAATCTCATCCATATAATTATTAGCTTCTTCATACAAAACATCTTCATATTGCTCCATCCTTTTTCTAAATAATATTTTATCCCATATTATTCTTAAATTCTTTAAAAAATTATTTTTTTCCCATTCACCTTTATAATCTTTAACTAAATAAGCACTAAGTCTCATTTCAATAGTTGCTTTATTAGTTTTAACTTTAATTCCTTGTTGTTCAACTTCAACTTCTACAAAACTGGTAATAAAAAAATTAGTTTCAATAACAAATTTAACATAAGCATCAAATATTCTTTCAGCAGTCCATAAAATCTCTAGTTGCTTTCCTTTTTCAGTTTGAATTTCTTTATATTCATCTTCATGAAATTCATATCCATAAGCCTCAAACCATCTAAATAATGCTTTATATAATTCATCAAAATTGAAAACACCAGCTTGTTTTATCTTTAATCTATCAAATAAAACATCTTTTTGCATTAGTAAATATAATTAAACCTTAATTTATATAATTTTGGTTTTTAAAAAGTTATATAAACAACATATTTTTGTTTTGTAGTATGGACTTATTTTTAATAATAGAAATAGGTATTTTCATATTATTCATATTATCATTAATACATTCTATAAAATATAAAAAATATCTAATAATTATATTAAGTTTTATTTATGCAGCAATATTTGAGAATTTAAATATGTACTTTTCACAAGGTCATTCTGGTGGTTATTTCTATAATGAATCATTTCATCTATATATTCTTAATATACCTATTTTCATAATTATGTCTTGGTCTGTCATAATTTATACAGCTATGTTGCTAACAGATTTATTATCAATAAAAGAATTCTCAAAGCCATTTACAGATTCTTTATTAATAGACTTAGCAATAGTAGTGCTTTTAGGAATTTTATTTATATTCCTAGAATTATCTATTTTAAATTTTATACATAAATCACAAGTTTAAATCTTTAATATCATCATTTAAAATTAATTTATTGCCTTTATATTTAGCAAATAATAAGCCAATAGATTTTATATTTAAACTACTAAAATCAATGTTTTTAATATCTTCACTAACAATATAATATTCTCTATCTTTTTCTAAAAAAACATATTCTTTATTTAGGTTAATATTTAATTCATTTAGTAAATCTTTAATTTCTTTTTTATTTAAAAATCTAATATTCATAAACTTATTAAATCAAACTTAAATATATAAATATCGAAATATTTTTAAATAGTCTAAAAAGTCGATAATTGATATGGAAAAAAATACATTTGTTCCAACCCATATTGCTATACAATTAGATGGAAATAGAAGATGGGGTAAAGAACATACTGGAAATGCATATGATGGACATAGAGAAGGTGCTAAAACTCTAAAAAAAATTTGTGACCACTGTAAAAAAATTGGTGTTAAAATTTTAACAGTTTATGCTCTATCTATTGAAAATTTAGAAAGAAGTAAAGAAGAATTAGATATCCATTTTGATTTACATAAAAGATATATTAAAAAGCATATTTTAGATAGTGATGAATTTGTAAAAAATAAAATAAAATTTAAAGTATTAGGAAGAAAAGAACTTTTGCCAAAAGATGAACAAGAATTAATTAGAAAAGCAGAAGAAAAAACAAAAGGGTTTTCAGATCTTATTTTTAATGTTTGTTTATGCTATAATGGAAAAGATGAAATAGTTGATGCTGTTAAAGATATTATTAAAGAAGGTTATAAGCCAGAAGAAATAACAAGAGATATTATTAAACAACATATATATACTTCCGATATACCACCACCAGATATGATGATCAAAACCGGTATGAATCCTGAAAAAAGAATTTCTGATTTTTTATTATATGATATAGGATATACAGAATTATTTTTTACATCTACTTATTGGCCAGATTTTATACCAGAAGAATTAGATAAACTTATAAATGAATTTAAAAATAGAGAAAGAAGATTTGGAAAATAAATTAATTAAGGTTCTATCATATTAACTATTCCACCAGGATAAAATTTACCATATCTATCAATTCCTGCTTTCTCTGGATCCAATTTAATTAAATAATGATTATGACCCAAAACATTTCCTTTCCAAATTTCTAATTTTATACCTTTAAGACCGTGTTTTTTTCCATAATCATCAAGAGTAGTCATATCTCCTATAACTTTTATTGTATAAGGTATTTTCCTACCATATTCAAAAGTACTTTTTAAAGGAATACTCATATTTTTATAGAATTCTGGATTGATTATATAATTTATAACTAAAGCACCTAGTCCAGCTATAGCTAACAAAACTTTATTTTTTATTGATTTTTTTGGTTTATAATCATCAAACCATCTTTTTGTACTATAATCTTGTGATATCATTTTTTTTATTTTTATAAATTTCTAATTCTGGCCATTGCTCTAACATTATTTTTTCTATATTATTAAGTTGTAATTTAATTGGCTCAATTAAATTTGATGGTATTTCTTTTGAATCATCTTTAAAATACTCTTTAAGTTTAATTATACCAAAAAGATAGGGTCTAGCTTTTATTCCATGTTTAATTTCTCTAATAGCATATAAATATGGATGTATCTTTTTAAATTCTTCATCAGATAAACATTTTTTAATCTGATCTTCTATATTTTTTTCTCGTTCTAATATTTCTTGTATAATAATTTTGGATAGCATTTTGTCTCCTTTTGTAACTATATGGTAGATTCATTAACTATTTATAAATCTTTTGTTTTTATATTTAATAACAACGCAAGTTATATTAACTTTAACAATCATTTTTAAACTTTATGGAAAAAATAATCCTAAAATATGCTTTACAAAATGCAATAAAATATGATGGTAAAGCAAATCCAGGTTCTGTTATTGGCAAAGTTTTATCTGAAATTCAAATTACTGATAAACAATCTTTAATCAAAAAAGTTAATGAAATTATTTCTCGAGTTAATAAATTAACAAAAGATCAACAAATTAATAAACTTTATGAAATAGATCCAAGTTTATTAGAAAAAAAGAAAGAAGAAGAACATGAATTACATGATTTACCAAATATAAAAGATAAAGTTATTTTAAGACTAGCTCCATATCCTTCTGGTCCATTACACATTGGTAATGCGCGTCCTTATATTTTAAATGACGAATATGCTAAAAAATACAAAGGTAAATTACTTTTGATTATAGATGATACAATTGGCTCAGAAGAAAAAGATATTAGTGTAGATGCTTATAAGTTGATACCAGAAGGTTTGCAATGGCTTGATATTAATTTTGATAAAAATATTATTTACAAATCAGA
>Ga0315276_10000066_pt1 | contig 77372 bp, 73 predicted proteins | sample YL17G05_0_MG_FD_204542 | JGI IMG/M metagenome (GOLD analysis project Ga0315276, IMG submission 204542) | Sediment microbial communities from Yellowstone Lake, YNP, Wyoming, USA - YL17G05_0 | ecosystem: Environmental > Aquatic > Freshwater > Lake > Sediment | place: USA: Wyoming | collected...
AATTTATCGATTCCAACCAGAAATATTTCACCAACCGGACATTCCAGATTTACGGACACAATCTGGCGATTATCAATATGCTCAACGGCAGGCAGCCGATAGATGAGCGGTTTGAACCGCTGCTTGACAAGGCGAAGAATTACCGCTCCAAATACCACTTCTCTCTCGAATGGGTGCCGCCGAAAGAGAACAGCGCGCTCGATTCCCTTTTAGGTTGACCTTCCGCTCCGGCTGGGACTATCTTTCGGCCTGATGACTCCCAAGCAACTGCTGGCAGACATATCGGCCGGCAAATTCGCGCCGGTCTATTATTTCTATGGCGAGGAAGATTTCCGCATGATCGAGGCGGAGAAGTATATCGCCGCGCAGTTCATTTCGAGTAAGCTCCACCTGACGAATTACCGGCGGTACGACGGCAAGCGAACCTCGTGCGCCGACTTGATGGCGGAGATGTCGGTCTTTCCGATGCTCGGGGAGCGGCAGATGTTCGCGGTCTCGAATATTCAGCACTACAAACCGACCGAGCTGGAACGAATTCTCAAGATGCTTTCGCCGGAGGACAAGAACCGGGTGGTGGTGCTGAGCACACCATCGGCGAAAAAGCCCAAGAAGGACGCGGCCATCCTGAAGAAAATGAATCAGCTTGCGGTCGTGATCGAGTTCAAGCAGTTGACGCCGAAAGAGACTGAAGACCTTATCGTGGCGCGGTTTCGCAAATCCGGGTTCACGATCGGGCGGGATGCCCTCAATCTGCTGATTGAATTGCTGGCGGGGAACCGGGGGGCGGCGGAATCGGAAATCGAGAAGCTGATCAACTACAAGACCGGCGGAGAGACGATCACGGCCGAGGATATCCGGGCAGTAGCAGGCGGGTATCAGACATACGAGGTCTGGGATATCGGCGAATACGTCGTGAGTGGGAACACGAAACAGGCATTGAGTCTGATTCGAAAGATGATATCGGAAGGGAACACTGCGACGAGCATTCTCTTCTTCCTCGCCCGGCATCTGGTTGGGTTATACTTGGTGCAGAACAACAAGCCGCTCGATTCAAGCCAGCGGTGGTTGGCGTATCGGTACAAAACTCACGCCGGTGTTTACAGCAACGCCCGCTTGGAAAAGATGATTGTTCAGGTGGCAAAGACCGACGCGGAACTGAGACGGTCCAAAGTCAAGCCGGAGCGGTTGCTCGAAATGTTCATTCTGCAACTGGCCGGAGAGCGAAACGCCCATGTCTGACCAGTCCGAGAGCCGACCCGATCCGGTGACAAAGGGGACTGAAAAGCGGGAAGAATTCCCGGATTCGACTGTAAATCAGATAGTCGAGAAGTCGGCTGAGCGCAAGCTGGTGGAAGCGGCTCAGAACGGCGACAAGAAGGCGTTCGGGGACCTTATCCGCTTGCACCAGAAGAAGTTATTTCGATACATCTATGGTCTGGTCGGCTCCTTTGATCAAGCGGAAGATGTTGTCCAGGAGGCGTTTGTGAAGGCCTACGGAGCCTTGAACACGTTCAAGCCGGAATATGCGTTTTATCCGTGGCTTTCTACTATCGCCCGGAATCTGGCTTTCACGCAAGTCAATAGGGAGGAGCGAAAGGAATCGTTGGACAAGCTGACTGAGAAAGGATATGACCCGGAATCGGTGGAGTTGGGGCCGTTGGAGAAGTTGTTGGATGCTGAGTCGGAGAAGCGGTTTTACAAGGCGCTGATGGCCATGCCGGTGACATATCGGTCGGTATTCGTCTTGCGCCATTTTGAGAATATGGATTACGTGCAGATAGCGCATTACTTGAAGATTCCTCCCGGGACAGTCGATTCCCGGCTGTATCGGGCACGGAAATATTTGATGGATGAATTGAAGGATCTGCTGTGAGCCAGCGGCGATAACGAAATGGATCACGCGTATTTCATAGACAGACTGTCGGCGTTGTTCGACAATGAGCTTCCCCCGCAGGAGAAGCAGGTTGTCGAGGAGCATCTGCGCGGTTGTGCCGAATGTCAGGCAGCGCTGGCGAAGCTTCAGCAACTCGAAGATGCCGTGAAGCGGCATTCACAGTTGGCGGATACGGACTACTGGGAAGAGTCGGCGCAGAAGATTGAACGTCAGCTTGGATTCGATCAGCAGACGGTTATCACGCCGATCAGGCATAGATGGTATGAGCGGGGACTTGGGTGGAAAGCACTGGCCGCGGTGGCATCAATTGCGGTTCTGGCCTACATCGGAATCAATTCGGACAAGATTCTGAAACAGCGGGATTTGGCGCCGAGCCCGACCCCCGCAGAAGAAAAGAGAATCGAAACACCTCAGGTTTCTCCTGTCGACGTTCCACACGCTGACACCGTAGCACCGCAGAAGGCCGAACCAACCAAAAAGCCGTTGGAAGTAATACGGGATGCCGCTGTCGAAAAGAGGGCGGACACCGCTGTAGGACAGGTCAGAGTGAAGGACCAGTTAGCCGATGTCAAGAAAATGGCTCCGCCGGCGCCTGCCTCACAAGATATTAACCTTTCTCAGCGGATGGCACCGGTAACAGCAAAGCAGCCCGAGCAGCAGATTCTAAACAAATTCGAAACTGCCAGCATGCCGGAAAGACGTGCCGTCGCAGCGCCAACGGCGCTGAGCGCAGAATCGAACCGGGTCGTGCCCATACCGGACACGGCGGCGCGGATTGTCGAGGAAGAGGCTGACAACGTAAGTATCGCACAGGTCGATACTGCCGCAGTGGATTCGACACTCACTTGGTGGCGGAAGAAGCGGGATGCGCTTGAGACGGTTCGCAAGACTCTGCCGGGGGTTGATGCCTTCAGCGGCCTGAGCAAAATGGCGGCTCCTACCAAGTTGAGATCGGATGACAAAAAGCAGCCGCAGATGACGCCGACGGAAGTTGAAAAGCAGTTGCTGGAGGCCTGGTACAATGTCGCCCGCCTGACCAGGGACGCGGGGGAGCGGGACGACGCCGTTGCCGAAATCCGCAAAGTGGCAGAAGGGGGAAAGTCGGCCAATCATGCGGCGGCAGTTGATTATCTGAGGGAGTTGGGTGTCCGATAGGCCGCCGGACGGCGCCCGAAAAATCCCGAATCTTTTCAGTGCCCGATTTCGTACATAATCCTGTAGGTAAGCATCAAGCAAGGAGACTAGTGGATGGAACGACGGCTCTATAGATCGACCACCGACCGGTATATCGGCGGTGTTTGCGGGGGGCTGGCCGAATATTTCGGAATCGATCCGGCTATCGTACGGGTGATCTTTCTGTTGACGGCGTTCGCTCACGGTACCGGCCTGGTAGCCTATGTAGTGTTGTGGATTGCCGTCAGGAGTCGCCCACAGGGGGTTGAGATTCCGAAAGACCGAGCTATACGAAGCAGCGGTTGGTGGAAGTATGCGGTCGGCCTCATTTTGATTGGGGTTGGCGCTATTCTCCTTATCAACGAGAATTGGTATTGGATGGATTTCGACTGGATTGTTGAAAGATATTGGCCGGCCCTTCTGATTTTGGCGGGCCTGGCGCTGATTTTGATCAGGGGTGGGCGGAATCGCCATCGAGAACCTAATGGCATGGCGGGAGTCCACCATCCCCAGAACGGGGAGGCTGCAGTATGACGCCGGCACGGTTCCGTTGGGGCGCACTTCTGGTTTTGTTGGGATTGATTCTCCTTTTGAGGAATCTGGAAGTCATTGACAGCAACTATTTCTGGACCGGGTTTCTGATCTATTTCCCGATACTGTTGATCGCAATCGGCATAGAGAAAATATTTGCGCGCACAAAGCTTCAGGCAATTTCGTACGCCACTACGGTGCTGGTATTCGCCGGTGGGTTGTATCTGGCGATGTCCGGCAGTCACAGCAGTAGCGGCGGGGACTTCTTTCAGGAAACGAGCTACAATTGGACTGATGATGCTGCTGTGAAAGAACTGCACGCCGTGCTTGATTTGGGGCGCGGCAACCTGACCGTGCGGGATGCCACCGATGAATTGGTATTCGCACAGTTCAATGAGTTCTCGTCCAAGCCGGAGATCGAGCGGTCGGTCAGCGGCGGGATTGGGAATATCCGGTTTACGGGCAAAGGCTCGCGGTTTCTTGGGGGGTTGGTGAAGATTGAAACCGGCGAGGATGCCGATTGGTATCTATCGTTCTCCAAAATTCTCCCGCTCGTTCTGGAATGCAACGGCAGCCAGTCCGATATTCATCTGAATCTCGCCACTACTCCGGTCAAGCAGCTCAAGGTGGACGCCGAGGAGGCGACCGTGTATCTCAAACTCGGCGATCTGGAAGACCGGGTAACAGTGGATGTTACCGGCTCGGACTCCGACGTCCGGCTGCGCGTTCCGATAACGGCGGGGCTTCGGGTGTCCGGGATCACCGACGAACAGTATTTGAAACAGGTGGGGTTGGAACGTCACAACGGGTGGTTTACCAACGCCGGATACGACACGATGCGGAGCAAGATTGATGTCAATCTCGACGACAAGCAGAGTTCATTGTCCATAGATTTCTACTGATCAACTCTTCCTCCAGTAAGAGGCCGGCGCTGAGTCACGACAGCCCGGCCTCTTTCGATTGGGGTGGTGGGATTGATAGTTGATATACCGCTATTATGAGGTTATGATTCACCATGTTGGGTAGGGAGGGAAGGGTTAAGGACAAGAATTTGTCGAAGCTGCAGGGCTTTCGACCTACGGGGCTAGTGACCGGATAGGAGAATGAATGAAAACGCGATTTCACTTTCTTGCCAATTGCCGGATCGCCTTGTGTGCTTTTCTGGTAACAGCTCTCATCGTAACTGCGTTGATCGCGGCTACGGTTGATTCGGTTCGTACCTCTGTCCAGCGGATACCTAAGAATGGCTATGTACCTGACGCAGCAACGGCCACAAGAGTGGCTGAAGCAATTTGGCTTCCGATTTACGGCTCATCCATTTACGATCACAAACCATTTGTCGCTGAAATAGTGGGAGACAGCCTTTGGCATGTTACCGGAAGAATTCCAGCCTCAGGTAAAGCTATTGAGGTCGATGGTGGTGTTATCCACGCATGGATTAGGAAAAGGGACTGTTGCATTCTCGGTATTAACAGGGAAAAGTAGTGTCAGAGTGGCCCACCGGCCCTACGAATCGTCGGTTTCGCAAGGCGGACCCGCCCTACTACAGAGAAAATGACGTTGCTCTGAGGGACGGAATCGTGTTCCTTCGGGTCTGATGAGAATACACTTTCTTTACATACTACTTGGCATCGGAACTGTGATTGTCGGGCTGCTGTCGTGCGGCGGGGGCGGCGACAGTTCAGCCAAGCGCACGGTACTTCGAATCGGTACGGATGCTACCTATCCGCCGTTCGAGACGGTCGATGTTGAAACGGGGAAACCGAGCGGGTTTGATATCGATCTAATAACGCTTATCTGTGATGTCAACGGCTGGAAGCCGGAGTTTATTATCACACCATTCGACGGGATGATTCCGGGATTACAGGGGAAGAAGTACGATGTGGCCATCAGCGCGATGACAATCACTCCGGAACGGGCGGCGGCAGTTGATTTTTCCGAACCGTATTATTTGGCGGGGCAGACTATTGCTGTTCCTCTTGACGAGAACAATATCAGCAGACCGGACGACCTGAAAGGGAAGCGGGTGGGCGCGCAACTCGGCACGACCGGGGAGATGATGGCCAAGCGGATTGAGGGGGCGCAGGTGTTTTCGTTCGACAACATCGGGGCCGCATTCCTTGATATGGCGAACGGGCATCTTGACGCTGTCCTCAATGATTTCCCCACGACACGGGCGTATATCAAGAGTCACCCTACAGCCAAGACAGTCGGGGAGATTCTGAGTAAAGAGCAGTATGGGATAGCGATGCGGAGAGGGGAGACGGAGCTTCGTACGGCTGTCAATAGTGCTCTGGCAAAGTTGAAGGCGGATGGGCGGTATCGGCAGTTGCATATCAAGTGGTTTGATGCTCCGCCGGTGGGGGAGTGAGGGGAACGCCAAAATTGTCATCGCGGGGAGTCCCGCATTTGCGGTGATGTTTGTAAGTCCGTCATTACGAGTCCCCGTTTCAGACGGGGACGTCGTAATCTGTCGGCTGCGAAATGGGGAGTCTGTATGCATTTCGAGCATCGGCGCTGAGAGTGACCGGCAGATTGCGACGCCCTGAAGCAGGGCTCGCAATGACGTGTCCGGAAAGCAGTCTTGTAATGGTGACGGCGCTTTTATGCCTTTCATTGCAAATCCCTCTGGAAGCGGGACGTCGCAATTTGTCGATCACAGATTGGGATACAAATCGCGCCATTCGGGGTTCGTGGAATTGACGAGTGCAAACTTTGTCTTGCGAGAAAAGTTTTTGATTTGCTTTTCTCTCTGAATAGCGCCTGTCATGCTGTCCGATATCTCGAAGTACACGAGTTTCGTGCAATTGTATCGGGACGTAAATCCCTTCACGAGTCCAAGGCGATGCTGATAGGCGCGGGCTTTGAGGTCACTTGTCACACCAGTATAGTTGACCTGATTATTCCAGTTGGACATGATGTACACGTAGCCGGACTTGGGCATACGCCGAAGTAACAACAATTGCGTTAGGAGCACAATCGCATTACGGGGGCAGGTGCAGACTGCAGTGGTCTTGTCTTGTCGCTGACAGATTGCGACGCCCTGAAGCAGGGCTCGCAATGACTTGCATGGCAGTTTCGGCGATAATTGGCCGGAGTTGCCTGACAACACCATAAATCCATCAACCGAATGACAGCACCCCGGAGCGTTGAGTCGTCGCTGGACAGCACTCAGCCACGCAGACCAAACTTGATTTCGTAACGACGCGCTCCTACATTACCCGCATGACCGCATCGAAACGAATCAGTGACAAACTGAAACATCGTATTATCGCGCTCGATGGCCCGGGCGGGTCGGGGAAATCGACCACCGCGCGCCTGCTGGCAGCGCGGCTTGGCTACAACTATCTGGATACCGGCGCTATGTATCGGGCGCTCACCTATATCGCCCTCAAGAACCGCGTGATGCCATCGGATGCGGTTGAACTCAAGAAGATCGCCGATTCGGCTGATATCCGATTCGAGACACACAAAGATGTGAACCGCGTATTTATCAATGGCGAAGAGGTCACACAGGAGATCCGGACACCCGACGTCACCCGGCATGTATCCGAGGTCTCGGCTCACAAGGGGGTGCGAGAGGCGATGGTCACGCGGCAAAAGGAGCTCGGTAAGAATGGGTCAATCGTGGCGGAAGGTCGTGACACGACTACGGTTGTGTTTCCCCACGCAGACATCAAGGTGTATCTGGATGCGTCAATCGATGTCCGCGCCCAACGCCGCCTGCTTGAACTGCAAAGAGCCGGAATTACCAGTACGCTGGAGGAGCAAATTGAGGATTTGAAAAGACGGGATGCCTTTGATTCGGGGCGGGCGCATTCGCCGTTGACGCGGGCCGGCGATGCGGTCGTGGTGGATACCAGCGACATGACGATTGATGAGCAGGTTGATGAAATTATCCGGCTGCTTACGCGTGCTATCGATAGAGCATGAAGATTCTTTACTATTGCGGCTGGTTGGTGGGGAGGATTGGTGGCAAGCTGGTGTTCCGCATCCGGGTTTCCGGGCGGGAGCATATTCCGGCGACGGGCGGATTCATTCTCGCGAGTAATCACATTTCGTACTATGATCCACTCCTGCTCGGGAGCTGGGCAACCCGACAGATGTATTTCTTTGCCAAGGCAGAGCTGTTTCGCAACCGGCTGTTCGGGTCAATAATCAGCCGCACGAACGCCATTCCGGTCAAGCGTGGGACGATTGACCGTCAAGCAGTTGATCGGGCACTGGGCGCAATCGCAGACGGATACGGGCTAGTTATGTTTCCGGAAGGGACAAGATCAAGGACGGGGGAGTTTTTGGATCCAAAGGGGGGGTTGGGTATGCTGGCGATCCGGGCGCAATGTCCGATTGTGCCGGCCTATGTTCATGGCGCAGACAGGCTTAAGGATTGTTTTTGGGGTCGAGACCGGCTCAGTATTTCCTTTGGGGAGCCGTTTGGATCAGAATGGGTAAGGGGGTTTCAGGAGACCAAAGATGGGTATGAGAGTCTTTCGCGGGAGGTTATGGGGCGGATATCCGAACTGAAGGGGCGTGTGACCGGGCAGGAGAGAACGGATTAACGGTTCAGAAATAGCGTGGTGGCGGGGAAAATCTATTGGTGAATGGACCGACATTGATTATATAGAAAATCTACCTTTGGAATGCACTGGTAACAATTAGCCCAGGAGTCAGAATGAGGTTATTCCGGCGGTTTTCCCGAGAGGGAAAAATCCAAAACCGGCGGAAACTGTAAGGAGGTTCTTACAACTACATGGCCCTTGCCAAAAAACCCACTGTAGCTGTGTCCACTGACCGGACCAGCAAGCGAAAAGCCACGGCGGCTCGAAAAACCACCAAAATCAAAACCAAGATCACGAAGCGGGAGACGGAAGTTGTCTCTGCGGCTACGGCAGTCACGCAGGATCAGGAACTGCTTGAACGCGTCCAGACGTCGCGCCGCCTGCGCATGGCCGAGAAAGCGGCCACCCGCGTACCGGTGCCGACTCGGATCGAGTCAACCGAGGTTCACGCGGTCAAGATCACCGATGTGTCCGGAGTCGTGTACGACAAGGCGGATTATGACGCCATGGTCGAGATGTACGATTCCACGATCAAGGACATCAAAGAAGGGGAAATCATCCGCGGCCGAGTGCTCGGCGTCACGATGGATGATGTCATTGTCGATGTCGGCTTCAAATCGGAAGGGATTATCCCGATCACCGAATTCGGCCAGACGATCAACATCAAGGTCGGCGATGCGATCGACGTGTATCTGGAGCAGATCGAGGACGCCAACGGCGCGCTGATTCTGTCCAAGCAGAAAGCGGACTTCATGCGGGTCTGGGATAAGATTCGCGAAGTTCATGATTCCGGCGAAGCTATCGAAGGCCGGATCGCGCGGCGCATCAAAGGAGGCGTGGTGGTTGACATCATGGGTGTCGACGCCTTCCTGCCGGGTTCGCAGATATCACTGCGGCAGGTGCCGGATTTTGATGCCCTGATTAATCAGACTATCGGCGTTAAGATTATCAAGCTGAATAAGAGCCGTCGTAATATCGTGGTGTCGCGCCGGGTCGTGTTGGAAGAAGAGCGCGAAAAGATGCGGTCATCGCTGCTCAGCGAAGTTCAGGTCGGCCAGGTGCGGCAGGGTATTGTCAAGAATATCACCGATTTTGGCGTGTTTATCGATCTGGGCGGAGTCGACGGTCTACTGCACATTACCGATATGTCGTGGGGCCGGATCAGGCACCCTTCCGAAATGGTGTCGTTGGGCGACAAGATCGATGTCAAGATTCTCGATTTCGATGATCGGACTTCGCGCATTTCGCTTGGTCTGAAGCAGATGACCCCATACCCGTGGGAGAATATCGACCAGAAGTATCCTATCGGCACACGGATCACCGGCCGAGTGGTTTCGATCACCGATTACGGCGCGTTCGTGGAGTTGGAGCGCGGGATCGAAGGATTGATTCATATTTCCGAGATGTCGTGGACGCAACATATCAAGCATCCATCCAAGATCATGAATGCCGGGGATCAGGTTGACGCGGTGGTGCTGTCGGTGGACAAGGACAACGAGAAGATCTCGCTTGGGATCAAGCAGATGGAACCGGATCCGTGGACAACGATTGAATACAAGTATCCGAACGGTATGGTGGTGAACGGCAAGGTTCGCAATTTGACCGCGTTCGGCGCGTTTGTCGAACTGGAAGAGGGGATCGATGGTCTGGTGCATATCTCCGATATGTCTTGGACTAAGCGAGTCCAGCATCCTTCGGAAGTGATGAAGAAGGGGGACAAGGTTGATGTCAAAGTGATGAAGATCGACCATGAGAACCGCCGGATATCGCTCGGTTACAAGCAGCTCTCCGAGGATCCATGGCCCGAACTGGCCAAGCGGTTTGCGGTCGGCTCGGAGTGTCTCGGGACGATCACCAAGGTGCTCGACAGAGGCGTTGTGGTCGACCTGGGAGACGATGTCGAGGGATTCGTTCCGTCGGCGCAGTTGGTGGGGCGGGATCTGTCCGACCCGACCGGAGTCTTCAACGAAGGGGAACAGATCCCGTTGACGGTGCTGGAGTTCGATAAGAACCAGCACAAGGTGATTCTGTCGGTGCTCGCGTATTACAAGAAGCGGGAGCGGGCCGAATTTGAAGAGTACCTTGCGGCGCATCCGATGTCGGCCGCGACTTCGATGGCCGAAGCTATGCCGGAACAGCTTAAGGCACAGGCACCATCGGCGGAACAGGAGCCGTCACCGGCTGCTGCGCCGGCTGAGGAACCTGAGGCGCAGATAGCTTCGGACGAACCGGACGAGATTTAGGCCCGCAGGTATTGGCTATAATTGGCGGCGGCTGCGCGAGCGGCCGCCGCTTTCGTTATTGCAGGCATTGACGGCCTCGCGACGATTCTCTGTAGGTCAACCGCCCTTAGGCGGTTGACACTATGCCTGTCAAGCGCGCGAACGCGCTTGACCTACTTGTCCGAGTCAAAAAATCTCCTTATACTGTCTACGATGAATCAACCGCTCAAGACAATCTCATTGCAAACGCTCGGTTGCCGCCTCAATCAGTATGAGTCAGAGAAAATGGCGGCGGAGCTGTATCCGTTTGGATTCAGGCGCGTCGGGCCGGGGGAAAAGGCGGATCTGTATATCATCAACACCTGCACCGTGACTCACAAAGCGGACTCCGACTGCCGCCAGATTGTGAAGCGCGCCAAACGGCAGAACCCGGACGGCCGCGTGGTGGTGGCCGGATGCTATGTCGATAGTGATCCATCACTGGCTGAACGGCTGGGGGGCGTTCACGCGGTTGTAAAGAATGCGGATAAGGAGAGAATAGCCAGCCTTCTGCCGGCGCAACTGCCGGAGCTTTTTGACCGCGAGCCGGACGTTAGTTGCTCCACGAATATTACTGATTTTTACGGCCACAATCGGGCCTGGGTGAAGGCGTCCGATGGCTGCAATCAGTGGTGCTCGTTCTGTATCATTCCGACGGTGAGGGGGCGGCTTCGGAATCGCCCCGCGATAGATATTGTCGGTGAAATCAATTCACTTGTTGCCAACGGCTATAACGAAGTTGTATTGACCGGTATACATCTGGGACATTACAAGAACCGCATGGTTGAACCGCAGATGAAGAATCTGGCGGCGCTTTGCAGGTTGATACTTGAGAAGACGAATTTGCCGAGACTCCGTCTGTCATCGGTCGAGCCGCAGGCAGTTCGAGACGACTTAATTAAATTGTATGCAGACTCTGACGGGCGCATCTGCCGTCACTGGCATGTGCCGCTGCAGTCGGCATCATCGCGGATTCTCAAGCAGATGCTAAGGCCATATGACCAAAATACGTACATCAAGCGGGTGACGGCGGTTCGGGAGGCACAGCCAAACACGATAATCGGCGGAGATGTGATCGTGGGATTTCCCGGGGAGACGGACGACGATTTCAATCAGACGCGTCGATTGGTGGAGTCAGGGTTAGTTGACTATCTACATGTTTTCAGCTATTCCGATCGCCCGGGAACACCAGCATCAAAGATGACCGACAAAGTACCGCCTGAAATGATAAAGGAGCGGAATGCGATATTGACTTCGATCTCTGATGATCTCCGCGTGAAAGCTTGTGCCCGACAGATTGGCCAGACGCTGGAAGTGATCGCGGAACATCGCAAGAACGCATCCGACCCGCTCTTTGGGGTGGCGGACAACTACATCAAGGTACAGCTTCCGGATGATTGCGCGGGGGGGAAAGAGCTGTATCGTGTGCTCGTTAGTGCAACGCACTTGGATTTTGTCAGCGGAGAGAAAATCGACTAGTGCGAAAAACTGTCAGACAGAGGCGCCTGACAGCACCTTGTATCAGCGGTTGCCTGAATCCTCGTCACATCATCACGAACGGGCAGATGATTCCCAATTTGCCGGAATAATCTTCCGCGTCGTCCCAGATTCCCGTCGCATTGGACAATCTATCCGCATTTGTAACTTATAGCGTTACATCGCAATAGCTATCCCTCATACCAACGGCACGGACGTTGCTTAGAGCAGCGACGGAGTAATAGCATTTTGCGGAGTTTTTGTGACTAAAAACGAGAAACCGAAAGCTGAAGCTGCCAAGCCGGAAACTAAGAAGCCGGAAGTGAAGAAGGCCGACGCCGCACAGCCGGACGAACAACCGCAAGCAACGCCGAGCAAATCCAAAGGGATGCTCAAGTATATCCTTTTTGGTGTCGCTGGACTCGGCTTGATGGGGGCTGCCGTGTTCGTTACGATGATGTTTCTTGGCGGCAAGAAGACTGAAACCACAGACTCCGAGATTCCCGCAGCTAAGACCGAGAAGACGGCGGAACAGCCAGAAGACAGTACACCGCCGGAACACGCCTCAATTGACAGCAATGTCGCTACTGATTCGCTCGATTCGCTCGGTGAAGTGGCCGATCCGATTGAGCAGTTGGTCCAAAATATCGATGTGATGAATGCCGAGGCGGACTCGGCAAATTCAATGCAAGAGAAGGCAGCGGCGAAAGAGGATTCACTCAAGGCTCTGAGCTGGCTGGAAAAGCAGAAAAATGAATTAACCCAGCGCGAAAGTGCACTCGCGACGCGCCAGAAAGTGCTGGAAGAACTCGATCGCAAAGTATCACAGAAAGTGATGCGGCTCGAGCAGTCATTGGCTGATCGTGTCGCCAGTATAGCCAAATTGTACGACGGCATGGAACCGGATGCGGTTGCCAAGCTGGCGGAAAATCTCGATGACTCCATAGTCGTGGCAATCATTCCGCGTATGAAACAGAAGAACGCGTCGCAATTGTTGTCGCTCTTGCCGCCGCAGCGCGCCGCCAAACTATCCAAACAGATTATTACACTGGCAGGGGAATAGAACCGAATGTCACCGATGACCGGAAATGTACTGGTGGATTTGTTGCTCGGCAAAGTCACGCCGGGTCAGCCGGGCGGTCAGTCGCCACAAGGAATTGACCAGCCGGTTGACGGTACCGGTTTCGCGGATCTCCTTGGCATGTTGTCCGGGGTTGCGGGCAATACCACCAAGATGTTGTCCGGTGATCAAAGTGTTCTCCCGATTATCGATCTCCTTTCCGGCGACGTTTCCGGTGAGGATGTCCCCGAAGCAAATAAAGCACTGGTGGCACTAAATCAATCAAACCGTGTTGGGGCCCTTGCCGGTCTCCTTCCGATGATGGACGCGGGGTTCGCCGGCGTCGAGCCGATTCCTGAGGCAGTGGTCATGGGCGCAAATCCCAAAGCGACTATCACCACACCAGATCGACTGCCGCAGCAGGTGGCCAATTCGATGTTGCTGCCCAAAGAGGCGGTACTTCCCAACCCGCAGGTATTGGCGCTTCTCAATCAAATTCCGGTGGCATTGCCGACCGGGCGATTTGCGGTACTGTCATCGAAAGTAACTGACGGCACGCTCCAGATGGAGGTTGCATCACCGGATACGCCGAATCAGACAATCAAGTTATCTCTGCCGACTGCGCTGCTTCATCAGACGAGCACAACACAGTCGAATCCAACGGCGGCAGCCACGGCCGGTATTGCAGGGCAGCCTAACGCCGGACTCAGAATTCCGCTGGCCGATCCGTTTGCTTCGATAGAGCGATTCGATCAGCTGTTAGCCAAGGTTAATGTCAAAGAGATCGAGATCTCGCCCTCGCAAATCAGCGTTTCTACCAAGGCGGCTTCGAGTCAGGTAACGGTTGCGCTTACCGCTGAAAGCAGCGGTATGCCAATCGTCATAGCCGGCAGAATGAACAAGAATCAAGTTGTGGCGAGCGTACAACGTCATGCGCAAATGCTGGAGGTCGTACCGGGCACAGGAAAACTAAACCTGACGCTCGCCGGCAAGGAAAATCCGGCAGGCAAAAACGGCGAGACCAAATCATCGACGGCAATTGCTGTTCCGAGCGATGAGGCGTTAGTCGATTCGTTTGCCAAGGCAATCGAGAAGAACGACGGAATGGGCGCCAGAATGACCGGGGTCGAATCGTCAATGGTGCTGTCAAAGGGGGCTCGTCAGGCGCGCGCCGTGTCGGCAACCACGCTCGACCAGCCGGCAGTTCGCATGACAGTCCAGCAGGAATTGCCGAGTCTCTCGCATTTGGAGGGGCGGACGCTCATGATCAAGCTGGAGCCGGAGTATCTGGGTTCGGCTCGCCTTCACCTCACCATGCGCCAAGATACGCTTTCGGCCCGCGTGATGGTAGAGACTCCGCAGGCCAAGGCGGCAGTGGAATCGTCGCTGTCGCAGCTGACCGACCAGCTCACCAAGGCCGGAATCAAGATAGACTATATAGATGTAGGGGTCCGCGGCGGTGGAGCGCAGAACCAGTTCTTCCATAAACAGTCGAACTGGTTCCGCGCCCAGAATTCGCGGGTCACTCTTTCACGTGACGTTGAAGCGATTTCACCCGATCTGTCGACGGCAACGATAGCGCGGCCGATGGCCGGCTATGTTGCAGCGGACCGCGTGAATATCTACGCATAAGGAGAACGGGAAGATGTCATTCATATCACCGGTGACTACCGATGTGAACGGGCAGGCCAAGAAGACGGGAAGCCAGCAGTCGCTGGGCAAAGACGATTTCCTGCAACTGCTGGTTACCAAACTGCAAAATCAGGATCCGCTGAAGCCGATGGAGGACCAGGATTTCATCTCCCAGTTAGCGCAGTTCTCCTCGTTGGAGCAGATGAACAACATTTCGGAGGGAATTGCGACTTCCAATAAATGGGACTTACTGCAAATGCAGTCTCTCAACAACGCCCTGGCATCCGGCCTGATCGGTAAAGAAATCAAGGCCGAATACAGCGGCGTATATATCGAGAACGGCAAGTCCACGACTGTTTCGTTTACAATGCCGGAGGCGGCCAGTCAGGTCGAATTGACTATCAAAGACGCCTCGGGGAATGTCATCGCGACGCTGAGCAAGAGCAATGTCGGGACGGGCATCAGCTCGATGACCTGGGATGCCACCAACGAGCAGGGAAATCGCGTCGATGACGGTTTCTACACGGTCGAAGCAAAAGCAATCAGAGCCGACGGCAGTTCCTTCAATCCAGCGCTGTCGCTGGTGGGCAAGGTGAATACGGTAGTGTATCGCGACGGTAACGCTTATGTGAGTGTCAACGGTATTGAGATCCCGCTGGGGGATATCGCGGCGGTCGGAGAACCGGGGACACTGAGTAACTAGCAATTGACAGGAATTGATGACGATGAGTGGGACACGAATCAGCGCATATCAGCGGCCGGTAAATCTGCTGGAGATCTCGGAACGGGGTCAGACCAAGGCGGCCCAGAAGCCGACGACTTCAACTGACTCATTCAAGGATGTTATGGCCAAGGAATTGGGGAGTGGTCGGCCGGTTTCGTTTACAAAACATGCCGGTGAACGGCTCCATTCGCGTGGGATTGAGATGCCTCAGGAGCGCGTTCAGCAGGTGGCCGATGCGCTGGACAAGGCGGAAGCCAAAGGGTCACGCGAGACGTTAATTCTATTCGATGACCTGGCGCTGGTAGCATCGGTGAAGAACCGCACGGTCATCACGGCGTTTGACCGCGACAAATTGCGGGAAGGCGTCGTGACGTCGATCGATTCAGCAATCATCATATGAGAAACATGAATTACATGACTGATAAACAACACAATACAAGGCTGGACCCCATATTAGATGGGGAGGCCTTGCGCTATCGCAAGGAGGTAAGTGTACCATGATGGCATCACTGTACGCCGGTGTTTCCGGACTGAAGAATCACCAGGTGAAAATGAACGTGATTGGCGACAACATCGCCAACGTCAACACGATCGGCTACAAGCCGGGGCGTGTGAATTTCCAGGAAGCGCTGGTCCAGAGTTTCAAAGGGGCCGGGCGTCCCAACGCCGTGACCGGCGGTACCAACCCGCTGCAGCTCGGACTGGGCATGCAGGTAGGGACAATCGACAACCTGTTTTTGCAGGGTGGTCTTGAAACCACCGGGCAGATCACGGATATGGCAATCCAGGGGTCAGGGTTCTTCGTACTCGGCGACAATAACAACAACAGATTCTACACACGCGCCGGCGCGTTTGGATTCGATGCCGACTCGAATCTCGTCGATCCGGCCACCGGCCTGTTCGTGATGGGCAAGATGGCTGATGAGACCGGTCAGATTCCGTCGCTGGCGACAACGGGACAGATTCAGCTTCCGTTCGGTCAACAGGATCCGGCGCGCGCCACCGCCAACCTGAAACTTGCCAACAACCTCGATAATTCAGCAACTGACTCGCGGGCATCAATTGTTGATGCCGGCGGTTCAGGCGTTGTCTCGGTCAGCGGCACGGCAATCGACGGCATCGGCGGGACACATTCAATAGTGGTAACCGGCGCCCAGTCGGTAAATGCCACCTTCGGCGGGACAAACGTGGGGAATGACGGTTCCGGCGGTTTGGTCGGTAACCTGGGACTCACGATGACGCTGGGCAGTCTGGGCGTAACCGATTTCACGAATTTTGGATTCTCGGTTGACGGCGGCACGCCGCAGATAGTCAGCGGCCTGAATGCCTCGTCGACCATAAGCGACGTGATCAATGCCGCCAACCAGATTGCGGGAATCAGAGTTGATCTAGTAGCGGGACAGTTAGTTGTGACGCGCACCAAAGCGGGCGCCAACGCGGACTACAATTTCACGTCGACGGCCGGTGCATTTACCGTGGGAGCAGGAGGCGGGGCGGCAACCGGCAATATTGCCGGCGTGCTGTTTGGGATTAACGGCACATTCGCTTCGGCCGGCGGCGCAGCTTCGACATATGTTGCCACCGATACGTTTTCTCCCGATCGCGGCTATGGCGCGGCGACCGGACCGGTCACCGGCACGCTGGATCTGGTTTACGACCAGGTGACCGGAAAGGTGATCGGACTGTCCGATCTCGGCAGCGGCGGCGTGAAGATCGAAGCCGGCACGAGCGGGCTAACGGCAACCGGTGCCAATCCGCTGGTAATCGAGACCGACCCGACGCTGCACTCTACATCAATCAATGTATTCGACTCGCTGGGCGGTAAGCACACGCTCTCGATAGAATTCTACAAGTCAATAGTGCAGAACCGGTGGGAGTGGCGGGTCTCGACGCTGGGTAATGAAGGGATCACGGCCGGTCAGACCGGATATGTTTCGTTCAATGCCGACGGTTCGCTGAACACCTTTGAATATTTCGGCGGTGCGTCCAGCGTTTCCATCAGTCCCAATAACGGCGCTGAGAACATGAATGTGGCTTTCACGGCCGGCACACCGGGCGGGTTTGACGGCCTGACCGGGTTTGCTTCCGGCAGTCACACTGCGAATATCATTGGTCAGGACGGTTACGGACTGGGGATTCTCCAGAAAGTAGCGATCGATCAGACTGGAAATATCTCCGGGATATTCTCCAACGGCGTGACGCGCGTCTTGGCGCAGATCATGCTGGCGGATTTCACCAACCAGGCGGGTCTTCGCAAGGTCGGGCGGTCGCTCTTTGCGCCGTCGGCCAACTCTGGCGAAGCGGTCGAAGGTGTGGCCGGTCAGACGATTTCCGGTGATATCACCTCCGGCGCGCTGGAATCCTCGGCGGTTGATATCGCACAGGAGTTTACCGGCATGATTACAGCGCAGCGCGGCTTCCAGGCCAATGCGCGGATTATCACCACCTCAGATAACATGCTCGATGAGTTGGTTAATCTGAAGAGATAGTAAGTCATGATAAAGGTCACTCGCATAAATGAATCGCAGCTGGTCGTTAATGCCGACCTGATCGAGTTCGTCGAGGCCATACCGGACACAATCCTCTCTCTGACCACAGGGAAGAAGATCATGGTCCGGGAAACAATCGACGAGATCATTGAGCGAGTGGCATCGTTTAAACGCAAATCGGCGGTCCGGGTTAACAGCCCGGACCCCAACCATGCCACCAGGGAAGGTTAGTATGGCGGATGACAAAGACAAGACAGTGGTAGCGGCGCCGGAAGGCACCGAAGCCCCGGCTGCGAGCGGCGGCAAGAAGAAGCTGATATTGTTCGGCGGAATCGGCGTCGGCGTTCTGGCAATCGGCGTGATTCTGGCAATCTTCGTATTGAAACCGATGATGTCCGGATCGGACAATGCAGAAACCTCGGCAAAGGGGGAGACGAAGACGGAGAAGGCGGAGAAAGCCGAGAAGCCGAAGAAAGAGGCGTCGCACGGAAAAGCCGGCGATGGGATCGTGTACGCAATTGAAGATATCGTCGTCAACCCGGCCGGTACTGCCGGTTCGCGGTTCTTGTCGGCGTCATTCGGCATCGAGGTTAGCAACCAGGAGACCGCCAGCCGCCTTGAAGAGCGGGAACCGCTGGTGCGGGACGCGTTGATCACGATACTCTCGTCCAAGACGCTGGCCGAGTTGACGGATGCCAAGCAGAAAGAGATCATGCGGTTGCAGATCAAGAAGCGGCTATCGCTGCTGTTGAAAACCGAAGATCTAACCAACGTGTTTTACACGGACTTTGTATTGCAGTAAGAGTGTTCCACCGTGGCAAAGATACTGACACAAGACGAAATTGATGCCCTGTTGACGACCGTTTCAACAGGGGACCAGTCACAGGAAGCCGGCGGTATCGAGGATGCGCGGCTTCGGTCAATCGTGGCGTACGATTTCAAGCACCCGAACCGGGTCTCGAAAGATCAGATTCGGACGCTTGAGAACATGCACGACAACTTTGCAGGCCACTTCAGTTCCATGATGTCGTCGGTGCTGCGAACGATTGTCGATGTCGACCTCGTATCGGTGGACCAGATTACATATTCGGAGTTTATCATGTCGCTGGTGTCGCCGTCATGCACGTACACGTTCTCGGCGCACCCGCTCGAGGCGCTCAGCCTGGTTGACTTTAATCCGACCCTGACCTTCGCGCTGATTGACCGGCTGTTCGGCGGGCACGGCAAAGTGCTTGAGACGGAACGGGAGTTGACCGGCATTGAGCGCACGGTCGTAAGCCGACTGGTCCAGCGCTTATACGGCGAATTGAGAAAATCGTGGGAGCACATTGTCAGGGTGGAGATCGAGCAGATCAGTTTTGAGACCAATCCACAGTTCATTCAGATCGTTCCACCCGGCGAAACGGTCGTGGTCATCTCGTTTCAGGTGAAGTTGTTTCAGTCAACCGGCTTGATGACGATTTGCTACCCGTACGTGGCGCTGGAACCGATCATTTCGAAACTCTCGGCGCAGAACTGGATTGACGCTACCAAGCGAAAGAATCTCGAAGTCGACCGCGCCACCAATCTGCAAAACCTGCATGAAGTAAGCACAGATATCTCGGCGGTGCTGTTGCGCTCGCGTATCAAGATGCGGGATTTTCTGCAATTGCAGCTGGGCGACATCATTCCGTCCGAAAGAAAGGTCAATGAGTCAATCGATATCTGCGTGAATCGCCGCAGAAAATTCATAGCGCGGCCGGGACTGGCCGCCAAGAAACGAGCATTTCAGGTGATTGCGGTAGATGACAGGATGTCCAAGGAGAAGGCACGATGACAGAAGACAAAGACATTGGTGTAAACGAAACGCCGATCGAGAACGAGCAGCCGGATGTCGGCGCGCCGGCCGCGGCGGATATCCCCGTCGTCAATGAAGGGGACGCTGCTGAGGCGGACGCCGAAGCGGCTATGCTGGCGATGCTGGAGAAGTTGCCGCAGGAGGAAAGGTCGGCTTCGGCCGATGATATCCATTTTGCGTCAGCGTCGGCCTCGAAAGCGGAGTTTCAGCAACTGTCACAGCCGGCCGGAAGTTCGGAGGCACGCAATATCGACCTGTTGATGGATGTCGATCTGCCGGTGTCAATCGAACTCGGGCGTACCAAACTGGCGATATCCGATATCCTGGCGCTGGGGCCGGGGTCGGTTGTCGAGTTGAACAAGCTGGCCGGAGAACCGGTCGACTTGCTGGTGAACAACAAAGTGGTGGCCAAAGGGGAAGTGGTGGTGATCGATGAAAATTTCGGTCTCCGTATCACGCAGTTGGTGACGCCGGAAGAAAGGCTGAGAGCCCTTGGCGCCGAATAACAAACAGAAGCGAAGCCGCCTGACGATAATCATTGTCCTGGCGGCAGCGTTGGCCGGGGTGCTTCTCCTCAGTGTGGGGCGCAACAGCGACCATGCCGTGGTATTTGCGCAGACAGTCCAGGCACCGCTGCAGACGGCGCCGACTGATACCATCAGCACGAGCGCCACACCGGCCTACGAGCCGATGACCGGCAAGAGCGAAGCCGCAGCATCGTTAATCAAGATGCTGGTCGCACTGGCCGTAGTCGTCGTGTGCATCTACGTGGGCATCTTTCTGCTGAAAAAGCTCATGGCAAAGCGGCACACCGGACGCAGCGGGAGCAGCCTGCTGGAAGTGATCGAGACCGCCTACATCGATCCCAAGAAGTCGCTGTCGCTGGTACGGGTGGCGGACAAATCCGTGTTGATCGGCGTCACGGATAATCAGATATCGGTATTAACTGAGCTGGATCCGCAGCATACACAGACAATGATCCAACAGTCATTACAGCAACGACCCGATGACGGGTTCATGTCGATGCTGCGGTCGGCATCGGACAAGATCAGGGGGCAGGGGACGAAGAGAGATCAGCCGCAGGGCTGATCAGGCACTAAATCGGCGCACGATGTGCCGCAAAGCCGGTGACATGGATGTCACAGGCGTGAACGCGAGATATAGGATATGTCAAAACTTATTCGCTGGCTCTGCCTGGCGGCTATCGCCGGGCTGATTCTCACATCATCGGCTTCCGCGCAGGTGGTGCCGAAGCTCTCGGTCGAAGTCGGCAAGGCGACTCAGCCGGGGGACCTGTCGGTTACGCTACAGATCGTCATTCTGCTGACGGTACTGGCGCTGGCGCCGTCGATTCTCATCATGACTACAGCGTTTATCCGGATCGCGGTTGTGCTGTCGTTTCTACGGCAGGCGATCGGCACGAACCAGACGCCGCCGAATCAATTGATAGTCGGCCTCGCGCTCATTCTGACGTTCTTCATCATGACGCCGGTGTTCAACCAGTCGTACCAGGACGGGATCAAACCGTATCTGGATGAGAAGATCAGCAAGGAAGAGGCGTTCACCAAGAGCATGGCGCCGGTGCGCAAATTCATGCTGGCGCAGACGCGCGAGCAGGATCTGGCGTTGTTTGTCAACATGGCCAAGATTCCCGCGCCGAAGAATGCCGACGACATCCCCCTGCACGTACTTATTCCCGGGTTTGTGATATCGGAGCTAAGGACGGCGTTCCAGATTGCGTTCGTTATTTTCATTCCGTTCCTGGTGATCGATATGGTGGTGGCATCGGTGCTGATGTCTATGGGTATGATGATGTTGCCGCCGATTATCGTTTCGCTGCCGTTCAAGTTGCTGTTGTTCGTTCTGGTGGACGGCTGGTACCTGCTAGTAAAATCGCTGGTGGAATCGTTCCGGGTGTAATGAGGAATTGATATGACGCCGCAAACGGTAATAGCTATCGCACGAGAAGCCCTCACGGTCACGCTACTGGTAGCCTCGCCGATGCTGGTTTTCGGCTTGGTGATCGGACTGATCATCTCAATTTTCCAGGCGGTCACGCAGATTAACGAGATGACGCTGACCATCGTCCCTAAGATTGTCGCGGTGGCGGTATCGTTACTGATTTTTCTGCCGTGGATGATCAACCTGTTGATTGATTTCACACGCCATATGTTCGCAATGATTCCAACTCTCGGTGGATGAAATGATTGGGCATAGAGCACCATCTTCTGAACTTTTTTCCTACAGCGCTGGTAGTAATTTCCACAACCACGAGCGAAAACCGAGTGGCCCCCGCTCCGGCGTTTTGTAACGCCAAATAACACAACAAGTTAACAAAGCCGTCAGCATCGTTTCAAACCGGCACAGGGTTTGAGATAGCTCAAGGTCGATTAACCTGAACTATAGGGATTTTTGACCTTGTTCGACTTCGTTAATTTCGCCGCCTCAAAGCTTCAGCTCTTCCTGCTGATCATCCTGCGAGCCAGCGGTCTCTTCCTGATGGCTCCGGTGCTGAGTCACCGCAGCTTCCCGACGACCGCGAAAATCGGACTGGTCATATTGATGGCGATCATCATTGTCTCGACACTGGAATCGACTGCCATCCCGGCAACGTCGTCGCTTGCGGAACTCGTCACGCTGGCGGCGAAGGAAATGTTGGTAGGGTTGGCGATCGGATTCGTGTTCGCCCTGTTGCTGATGGGCGTTCAGGCGGCGGGAGACATAGTCAGCTATCAAATAGGTTTTACCATGGCCAGCGTGTTCGACCCGAGCTCCGGGACACAGGTTTCGACGCTTGGCCAGTTTTGGTTTTTGGTTGCCACGCTCATCTTCCTCGGTCTTAACGGCCATCACATTGCGATCAGCGCCTTTTACGACAGTTACCAACTGATACCGGCGGGACAGGTCGTGATGAACGGGAGTGTCGGCGAACTGCTGATGAGAGACAGCGCGTACGTATTTGTGATCGCGCTCAAGTTAGCGGCGCCGGTGATCGTCTCGCTGGTGTTGATCGATGTCGCGATGGGGGTGCTGTCGCGCATGATGCCGACGATGAACGTGTTCATTCTGGGATTCAGCGTCAAGGTCGGCGTCGGTTTGATCGTCGTCGCCCTGTCGCTTCCGATCTTCGCATACGTGCTCGAGAAAGCCACCGGCTATCTCAATGATCAACTGTCAATCTTGTTGACTTCGCTGGGGAGGGCGTAGCCGCCATGGCTGACGAAAGTTTCCAGGAAAGAACAGAACAGGCAACCCCTCGGCGCCGGGAGAAGGCGCGCGAGGAAGGACGAGTAGCGCGATCGGCGGAACTCAACTCCGCCATGACGATTCTGCTGGGCTGCTCGGCGCTGCTTGCCCTCGGCCCGTTTATGGCGTCGCAGATCGGCGAGTTGGTTCGAAACACGATGGCGAATGCGGCGACGATGGGCATGGGGAATCCGAACTGGGTCACGCTGTACGGCAAGAATCTACTCAAGTTTCTCCTGATAATCGCGCCGGCGATGGCGGCTATGATGGTAATCGGATTCGTGACGAGTGTCGCTCAGGTTGGATTCAAGATGAGCACCAAGGCGCTGGAACCGAAGTTTGAAAAGCTCGATGTGATAAAAGGGATCACGCGGCTGTTTTCGGGACGCACGCTGTTTGCCGCCGCACGTGATACACTGAAGCTGGCGGTCATCACGATTGTCGCCTACAAAGTAATCAAGTCCGAAGCCAACAGTTTCATTTTGCTATCGGACATGAGCGTGCCGCAACTGGCCGCTACGATCGGGCGTCTGACGCTCGTGATCGCCATCAAGATCGGCGTGGCGGTCCTCATCATTGCCATTCTCGACTATGCATATCAGCGGTGGGAGTATGAGAGGTCCATTCGTATGTCGCATCAGGAAGTCAAGGAAGAGTTCAAGGACACGGAGGGGTCGCCGCAGGTCAAGGCGCGCATCAAGCAGATTCAACGGGAACAAGCGCGCCGCCGGATGATGCAGGAAGTTCCGAAAGCGGACGTCGTCATCACGAACCCGACCCACTACGCCGTGGCAATCAAATACGACGCCGAACAGATGAACGCCCCGTACGTGCTGGCCAAGGGGCAGAATCTGATTGCCCAAAAGATCAAAGAGATCGCGCTGGAGCAGCAGATTCCGGTGATCGAAGACAAGCCACTGGCGCAGGCGTTGTACAAGCTGTGCGATGTCGGCCAGATGGTGCCGCATAACCTGTATCGCGCCGTCGCCGAGGTTCTGGCGTACGTGTATCGCCTCAAGGGGAAAGTGGTAAGCTGACATGGCGACGCGATCAGAGAGCAATCTGCTTACTCAACTTGCCGGACGCTCGGATATTATCCTGGCTCTCGGCGTAGTGGCAATAATCGGCGTGCTTGTCATTCCGATTCCGCCGGCATTGCTCGACTTCGCGCTCGCTTTTAACATCACGTTTTCGCTGGTTATTCTTCTCACTACGCTATATGTCACGCGGCCGCTTGACCTGTCGGTTTTCCCCGGCATGCTGCTGGTCATTACGTTGTTGCGGCTTTCGCTGAACGTCGCGTCGACGCGGTTGATATTGGGCCAGGCATATGCCGGCGAGGTGATCAATACGTTCGGTCACTTTGTGGTGCAGGGGAATTATGTCGTCGGCTTCATCATCTTTTGCATACTCGTTGTCATTCAGTTTGTCGTCATCACAAAAGGTGCGGGGCGAATTTCCGAAGTCGCCGCCCGATTCACGTTAGATGCCATGCCCGGCAAGCAGATGGCGATTGACGCCGATCTCAATGCCGGAATTATCAACGATCAGGAAGCGCGCCGCCGTCGTGAAGATATCGCTCGTGAAGCGGACTTCTACGGCGCGATGGACGGCGCCTCCAAGTTCGTGCGCGGCGACGCTATCGCCGGCATCCTGATCGTGCTCATCAACCTGATCGGCGGATTCATCATCGGCGTCGCGATGAGCGGCAAATCGGTCTCGGACGCAATAAAGACATATTCCTTGCTGAGTATCGGTGACGGCCTGGTCACACAGATTCCGGCCCTGCTGGTAAGCACGGCGTCCGGTATTATCGTCACGCGGGCCGCTGCCACGTCAAATATGGGGGCGGACCTTACTTCGCAACTGAGCAAGCAGCCGCGCGCCATCATGGTTGCGGCGGCGGTGATGTTTCTGTTCGCCTTTGTACCGGGGATGCCGACCGTAACGTTTCTCGTGCTGGGACTGATGGTCGGTGGGGTCGGATATGTGGCGCGCGAAGCTCACAAGAATCGGGCTATCGCCGAGCAGCAGGAAGCGGCCAAGAAGCAGGTCAAGGGGAAGGAAACCAAGGAACGCACCGAGGATCTACTCAAGATCGACACGATCGGACTGGAGATCGGCTACGGTCTGATCCCGCTGGTTGATGTCAATCAGGGAGGCAACCTGCTGGAGCGCATTTCCGGAATTCGCAAGCAACTGGCATCGGAGCTTGGCATTGTCGTGCCGCCGATCCGGATCAGGGACAACGTGCGGCTTCGCCCCAACGAATATCAGATAAAGATCAAAGGGATTCGGGTCAGCGGATCGGAACTGATCATTGACCACCTGCTGGCTATCAATCCCGGTTTCGTCACCGACAAACTCGACGGTTTTGACACTAAAGACCCGGCGTTTGGGATGGATGCCACGTGGATTCTCCCGGCTTTCCGTGAAGTGGCCGAGGCGCGACAGTTCACCGTGGTAGAGCCGTCGGCGGTCCTCGCAACCCATTTGACAGAGATAGTCCGCGCGGCCGGTCCGGAAATCCTGACCCGTCAGGACGTGCGGCATTTGGTCGACACGCTGAAGGAAGATTACCCGGCGCTGGTCGATTCAGTCATTCCGGAAGTTCTCCCGCTGGGGACACTTCACAAGATACTTCAGGGGCTATTGGCGGAGCGGATTCCGGTGCGGGATCTCGCGACTATCGTTGAAACGCTCTCCGACTATATCCCGGTAACGAAAGACACCGATGTGTTGACCGAATATGTCCGGATGGCGCTGAAACGCCAGATCTCCGAACTCTACAAAGACGCCAACGAAAAAATCAATGTGTTCACAATCGATCCGGCGGTCGAGCAGAAGTTGTCCGACTCGGTGCAGAGCACCCGACAGGGATTGATGCTCGTGCTTGACCCGGCAATGACCGATATGCTGTTGCGTCGCATCGGGGAACAGGTAGAGCGGATGCAAAACGCCGGATTGACGCCGGTGGCAATCTGTTCGCCCAATATCAGGCTGGCGCTGCGCCGACTTGTGGAGTCAGCGTACCCGGCGCTGGCCGTAGTCTCCTACAACGAAATGGTGAGCACGGTGGAGTTGGTCTCAATGGGAACAGTGAGGTTAAGCGATGATAATTAAGACATTCACAGCCAACTCCATGGCCGCCGCTCTCAAGTTGGTGCGGTCCGAATTGGGAAGAGAATCGGTTGTCCTCAAGACGCGCGAAATTCCGGTTGGTCCTGACGGTGGACGAGTTGAAATCACCGCCTGCACCGAACGACCGTTGCCCGCGCCGGCAGCTCCGGCTAAGGCTGTTGCGGCGCCTGCCCGCACGGCGGTCAAGCCATTCGCTCCGCCGCAGGTAGCGAATCGTCTGCAAGCAAGCAATGTCGCACCGGTTCCGGATCCGCTATCGCAGCGACTGGAACAGATTGAAGCCAAGTTGAATCGGCTCGCCACGGCGCCTGAATTTGGAACAAGCGGCGTCAAGCATGAGCCGCTCCGATCAGCTCTGCGCAACGCGGACGTGCCGAACGAAATCATCGATGAACTGCTTGGTTTAGCCGCCGCCGCCACAGGGGATAAGAGCGACGCTACCGCACAGATTCGGGCGCGCCTGACCGAACGCCTCAGTAACTTGATTGCTCCGACCGTAAATTTCGTATCGGGGGACCGGGTACTATTCTTTGGTCCAGCCGGAGCCGGAAAGACGTCGGCGCTCGGCAAACTGGCGGCCCGCCTGGTATTTCAGGAAAAGCAGAAAGTTACGCTGGTCTCTCTCGACGCCATGAAAGTCGGTGCGGCGGAAGAGATACAGAGCTACGGCGACATAATCGGCTCAACGGTTCAATCCCAGGAAGACGCATCGTCGGCTCAGAATACAAACGGTATCACTCTGATTGACACATCGGCGTTGCCGCGTCATATCGATCAAGTTGCCACCCTTCGCAGTCAGATTGATTCGCTTCGAGCGAATTATCGGTTTGCGGTCTTCTCGGCGACTATGCGATCGGACGACATCGCCGACTTTGCTCAGACAATTAACGCCATCGGGCCAAGCCACATCATCATGACCGGCCTCGATCTCACTGATCGCTGGGGCGGGTTGTTCGCAGCCAGTGCGGTTGCCGGACAGTTGCTTGTCTTTACCTCGAATACGCCGGGCGGCATCGGCGCACTTATCGCGCCGGATGCGGCTGTGTTCGTAAAGAAGCTTCTGGAGACGGAGGAAGTTCGTGGCTAAAGCTAAGTTTGTGTCACTCCTCTCCGGCAAAGGCGGAGTCGGTAAATCGGTCCTGGCGTTCAATCTGGCCGACCAGATCGCGGGACTTGGATATCGCGTCCTTCTAATCGACGCCGATTTCAGTCTCGGCAGTTTACATGTGCTGGCCAATGTCGCAGTCCAGCGCGGCCTCAATGAATACGTGACCGACGCGCTGACCCTGTCCGAGTGTGTCACCGCAGTTCGCGGTGTGGATATTCTTGCCGCAACCTGGAATCACGATTTAGCCGAATCAAGAAGCATCGAACATACAGCGCGGTTCATCGAACGACTACGCAATGATTCGATAGTGTATGACTATGTCGTCCTGGACCACGGTTCCGGCCGCTCCAATCAGGCCGTACTGATGGCGCATGGGTCGGATCTCAATCTGATGGTCCTGGTGCCGGAATTGACATCGCTAGCGGACGGTTACGGATTGTTCAAGCAAATCGTTATCGCCAATCGGGCTGTCACTTGTGCATTGCTCATCAATCGATCTCACGGCGAGGAAGAAGCTGAGTTCATCCGGACGAGGATGAACGAGATGACGCAGCGGTTCCTCAATATCGTGCCGGGCTATGTCGGTTTCATCCATGAGGATGCTGCGGTTCGTCACGCAGTCGCATCGCAACAGACGCTTGCCATCGCCGCTCCGGAATCATCGGTCTGCAAGCAAATTGGCCGGATAGCGCAGGCCATCACGACCTTCGATTTGAAGAATCCATCAGCCTCGCGGGAGGCTCTCCCGACGCAGATAAATAAAACCCCGGCAACAGCCGATATAAGAGGATAACGCCCATATGGTTAGGACGAAAAAGCAAACTCTGCCTAAACGCACTCGGAAGCCAAGAGCAATCATGGCGGCCGCAAAGACATCTGTCAAGGTCAAGGCTCAGCCTGCGGTACTGGTGGAGGCACCCAAGAAGGTCAAGAAATGGGAAGTCACCGTTCGCGATTGGAACCGCTACCGGAATTGCAGCAATGACGAAAACCGTCAAATGCTGCTGAACAAGTACCTGCCGTTGGTGCGAACTGTGGCCGCCCGAATGGCGATGGGGTTTCCGCGCTCGGTGGACCTGTCGGACCTCATCAATACCGGCGTCATCGGTCTGATTGAGGCGTTCGGTCATTTTGATTCGTCGCGCGGCGTCAAGTTCGAGACGTACGCGGTGCCGCGTATCCGGGGCGCAATTCTCGACGAGTTGCGGGCGCTGGACTGGGTGCCACGTTCGACGCGCGCCAAGTCGCGGGAAATGGACAAGGCGATGGTGGAATTGGAGAACAAACTGGGACGGCCGCCGGAGAAAGCCGAGCTGGCCAAATTTCTGAAGATTAGCGAGGAGGAACTGCATCTGAATATCGACGATGTTTCCAGCACCAATATTCTCTCGCTGGATGAAGTGATCTACCGAGAGGATGATAACCGGCAGGTGCCGCGCGTCGAGACGGTAAAGGATCACGCCACGCACACGATTCTCGGCGAGATCGAGAAGGGGGAACTCCGCAGTTTTCTCGTGGTGGCGATGGACCGTCTGACCGAGCAGGAGAAACTGGTTATCGCATTGTATTATTTCGAAGAATTGACCCTCAAGGAGATCGGCGAGGTGATGTCGATTTCCGAATCGCGCGTATCGCAGATACATACCCGCGCTGTCATGAAACTCCGGAATATGGTCCGGGAAAAGTTCGCGTTGACGGCATGAGGCAGAGGCAGTGCTCAGGAGCGTAACGGATGGACAACGCCCTCAATTCCCTCGACCGGATGGCCCCGTACACCGGGACCGGCAAAGTGGCGCCGGCGCACCACTCGGAGAAGGAAAAAGAGCGCAAGAAATCGGATACGCTGGAGCAGAGCTTCGAAGACGAACTGGAACAGGAACAGAAAGAACATCGGCATGACACGGTCACACTGCACAAGGAAGAGCAGCATGACGACGGCGCCGCAGACGCAGCGCCGGAGGAACGGCACGAGTCGGAGCGGCCTGCTTCGACTGATGACGAGCCGGAACCGACGGACGGCCATGTCGATCTGAAAGCATGAAGGAAGGAATGGTGAAAATGGGAATTTCACGGGAAATACTGAGCGCCGCCGCCTTGAACGTGGTCGGCTACCTGCTGGCCGGGGCGTTGCTGACACTTCTGTACTCTTCGTTCACCAATCGATCGGGAAAGAAGAGGACTTCGGGGGGAGCGAATCCGGTACCGGGATCCGGTGAAAAGCCGATGTCAAACGGTGCGCGGCGGGTCGAGTTTGTGGATCTGCGTTCAGTGCCAACCGGGGACAGTCGGTCGGTGACGGCAAGTCGCAGCACAACGGATACCCAGAACCGACAGCGGAATCGCGCGGAGGTAATGCGGTTGGCCCGAGAGATGCTGCAAAGCGGAACGCCGCGTGACAACGTGCGAAGTCTGCTGCCGATTTCCGAAGGGGAAATGGCGTTACTGGAAAATCAGAGAGCGTAAGGACGGACCTAAACATGGCAACTTCAGACAGCCCATTCCTGCTCTTTAAGGTGGAATGTCCCATCTGCAAGACAATCAATGAATTTGAGACGATTCGCGTGGGGGCGTATGCCGAGGAAGGACGAGACACCGACTTCTGCCCGCTCAATGTGAAATGGCGTTTCCCGCGATATCAGGGATACAATCCGCTGGTGTTCTTCACCGCGACGTGCAGCAACTGTTTCTATTCGCGGGAGTTCAGTACCTCGTACAAAGACTGGAAGAATGACGTTCAGTACAAAACCTACCGGCTCAAGACGGTCAAAGGGAAACATCTGGATGAACTGGCCACGGCCGACTCGGTAATAAAGCAACTCGGCATGGCGATCGATACGAGTCGTTATCCGAATGAGTCAGCGATACTCAAGCTGCACCTGGCGATTTACGACGAGCAACTTGCGGATCATTGCTCAAAATTGGATATGGGACGATTCTACCTGCGCATCAGCTGGGTGTATCGCGACACCAGCACCGGCGAGAATCCCAGCATCATGCTATTAAGCGGGTTGATCTCCGAATTGGAGAACGAACATCGCCGGACCCAAAGCAGCCTTCAGGAATCGCTCACGCGCGTCACCGATCTTGCCGCCCGCGTGAACGCGCATTTCGATTCCTCCCAGCTCTCTGCGGACCTCAAGTCACAGATGCTGCAGTTTCGTGATCGGCACAATTCCGCCCTCAAGGAACTGCACGCACAAGTAACGACGGCGCAGCGGACAGTTGAAGAGTTCGGTTCTCTGATCGGGGAGTACCGTCAGAGCGTTCTCGGCGGCGGCCAGGAGGGCGGCGCTTCCGCTTTTGGCACTTATCCGTCTTTCGCAGATTTCCTTCAGAGCCTCAAGCGGTTGTGGAGCGGCATAGCGGTCAATGAGCGAGAGGCGCTTGAAAAAGCAGTCTATTATTACAAAGAAGCGTTTGCCAACGGCCGAGACATCGCCCCGGGGAACCAGCAGATACAGGCGTCATACCTGATTGCCGAACTTTCGAGACGGATCGGCGACTATGACGAAGCCAAGCAGTATTTCACGAGTACGATCAAGTCGGGGCAGGAGTTCATCTATCAGAACCGGCAGGATTCCTCCCGCATCGCTTTGGCCAAGAAGATACTCGAACTCGCCATTGAACAGGGACGTCAGAATCTGGCGGCGGCGCGGCCGGCATAAGGGAATATGGCGTGACCAACGCAGCGATTACAGCAGCAGTCGGGCTTTCCAAGCCGCTTCGAATTTGGGAAAAGATCGAATTGCAGGTTGGTGATGGTCCCGAGGCCGGGCACTACTTGGCCCGGATCCAGGACTTCATCAACGGCGGCATTGTCATCACTGATCCGGAATTCCTGTCCGGCGGCTCGTTGTTGCGGGAGAATACGACCGTCATGGTAATGGTGCGTCGAGAAGATGCAATGTATCAGTTTGCATCCACTATCAAGCGGGTTCTCGGCAACGGGGGAAGGCAGTTCCTCCTCAGCCCGCCGAGACGGTTTGAGCGGGTACAGCGCCGGATGTTTGTGCGCGTTGACCTGCATAGCAAGGTGTCGTATGCGCGGATCGTCCCACTGGGTGATTGGCAAAGCTATGACGACCGGCTGGCCTGGCATCAATCGCGGACTTTCGACATCAGCGGCGGCGGCACTCTGTTCCAGGCGGCGGATGAAATGCCGGTCGGAGATCTCGTTCTCCTGAAAATGGAGTACCTGAAAGAGCTACAACTGCCGGAAACGGTCGTGGCGCAAGTGCATCGCTGCGTTCTGTCCGATAGGGAATGGCGGTGTGGCGCTCAGTTTGTTCTTGCGGATACGCTGTCGGCTCATTTAGAGCAGCGCGAAATATCCGCTCTCCCGGCGTCGATTAGAAGATTCGATCGCAATGCTCAGAATAGACTCTCTACCGCAGTCTTCGCGCTGCAGGTAGAACTTCGGAAGAAAGGGTTGTTATAGTATGCTTGACCAGTTCTATCCGATGACGGAAGGCACGCCGAATATCGACGGCAGCAAGCTTGATCTCTCCTATCTGGTCGGACGAGAAGTTGGGCTCTTCTGCGATCAGTTTCCGGGCAAGGAACTGAAAGGTCGCGTGCACTCCGCTCAGGACCGTCAGCTTGAAATCGAAGGGGGCAGCCGACAGCATCATTTGGATAATCTCGTAAACAACCAAACGGTGATTTTACAGTTTCCCTACAAAGGACAAACGGTCTCGGTGCGGGCGCTGTTACGGCGGACGTCCGGAGGGCGCTGTCTTTTTCTGATGGAAGAGAAGATCGTGCCGCTTTCGCAGCGGCGGCATCGCCGAATCGAGTTACGCCGAAACGCCAAACTGGCGGCGATTCCGATGTCGACTTTCGTGCGCGCCAAGCTGCCACATCTTCGTTGGATGGAGACGACCACACTGAATTTCTCCAGCGGCGGCGCGCTGATCGAGATACCGAGCTATCTCGAACGCGGCGTGCACTTGCTGGTGCATGTGGATGTCAAGAATAGCCTGCTGCCGATGCTGGTGCTGGCGCAAGTGCGGCACTGTTTCTCGACCGAAGGGGGGAAATTCAGCACCGGCGTGGAATTCGTAATCAAGGAGACCGCCCACAAAGTCGTGCCGCCGACGGCCGCCAAAGAGCTGCCACCGGCGTCGCTCAATTATTCCGTTATCGATCGCGAGAAATTGAACAAGGTGATCCAGGGATGGACGCCTAATTCACCATGTGAACTATAGTGAGGAAGACAATGACACACAGGGGACGCACAAGATTCATTCAGGACGTCACAACTCAGGACGAGGCTGCGACCGGCGGGAAACCGTTCAAAGTGCAAAGAGAAGACAAACGCCGATTCGTCCGACTGGAGATTTCATCGCCCATGGCCATGCGCAAGATCAGACAGGCGGGGGGCGAGTTCTGGCCGACCGGAGAAAGGCACGTCATTGACGGCGTCATACTTAACATTTCCGCCGGCGGGGTGCTGGTGGAATTGGACCAGTCGGTTGACGAAGGGGATGTCGTTTCCATGCGCTTCACGCTGCAAGAAGAAGAAATGGTCGACAACGTTCTGGGATTAGTAAAAAGGACCGATGTTGACGCCGGGACATTCCTGGTTGGTATCGAATTCATCAATAGACAGAGGCTGTACGATCTGATGTCCCAAGAGGAGATCGATCTGTTGCCTGAATCCCTGACCGGATTCGACGAACGAATTCGCCAGGTATTGAGCAAGTATGTGCACCAGGAGCGGACGAAAGTGTGAGGAGCCAATGAGGCTATTGTTTTGCAGTGTGATGCTGGCCATTTGTGCGGTTCAGGCCATCGGCGCTCCCGCATCCAGTCGGCTGGTACTTCTCAGCGTCAGGCAGTGCGAAAACGCGTGGTCAGACAATCGTCTGTTTGAACGGTTGCAGACTGTTCTCACGCGCGAACCGGGTTGGCGCGCGGAGCCGGCCCAGGCCCTGGGTGAGCCAAAGGACCGACCCAATAGTTGGCCGAGCGTCGACAGCATGATATCGCTGGGGCGGGATTTGGGGGGGCAGTATCTGATATGTCTGGTCGTATCTGACCAGCGGCTGGAACGCCGCAAGTCGTTTCACGTACCGCTGGTTTTCCACAAATGGGAATCAGTGGGTGTTGTGAAGGGGGAATTTCGGGTGATCGACCTGCTGCGCGGCAAACAGGTGAAAGCGGAAGCGTTCGAAGTGGAATTGCACGGTCCCCGCGTCATTCAAGCGACTATGGATGACACGAAATTCGACCCCGACATAACCATGACAGCCACCGACAAGGCGCTCTTCTTTGCCAACCTTGAAGAGAAACTGGTGGATGAATTAATTCCGAAGATAAGACCGATCATTGCTAAAGGTGAACGTGAGCAACTTGCCCGTCAAGACACCAGGAATAGGCCGTAGGCCACAGCGCTCAGCGCTTGACCTGGCTGCCACTATCCAGCAGTCCTGCTTCCGCAAAGCGGTTGACAAGACAGTGCTGATGGATTTGCTGCAGCTTGTTCGCAAAGCTGTGCGATTCGACTGCGCTACTCTTTACTTAATTGGTACAGAGGGGAACTGGGAAGAACTGGTCTCGCTTGGTCGGCCGGTGGAGCCGCTGGACTTTCTACCATTGGGCTCCGGTTCAGGACTCTCCGGTTGGGCGGCATACAGCGGCAGACCCGTGCTCCTGAAAGATCGTACCCGCAGCCGCCACTTCAATCCGGACACCGATATGGCGTCGTTTCTTTCCATACCGATACCGCAGACCGAGCAGCCAATTGGCGTGCTGAATCTGGGCACCGAGAAACCGAACCGCTTCAATGAACGTCATTTGGAGACTCTGGAACCGGTAGCTACGGTTCTCGCGCCCATTTTGGAGAGAGTGGCATGCGGGAGACTGCTTGATGATACGGCGCAACGGCTCACGATTGCTCTAGACAAGCTTGAGCAGGTAGAGTCCAGGATCGCTGCAGGCGGAGCGAGTGCCTTGGCCGGCGCCATGATTTCGCACGTGCACGAAATCAACGAGCAGCTTTCGATAATCATCGGCAATGTCGACTGCCTATTGGTGGAACCGCTGCAAGGTAATCAGGGAACCTTGACCCGACTGAGACGAGCCGAAGAGGCGGCTGTGAAATTGCGAGCCTGCGGTCGCAAACTGCTCCGTCTTACGCAACCTCGAAACCAAACAGCCAAAGGACCGGCGTAGCATCGCCGATTCGGAGAACATGATAACATGACCACACGACTCGAGCGAAAACAACAACAGGAACTCAAACTTGTCGAGGATGTGGACAACCTTGGGGAGGAAGTCAGAACCCTGGCCCTCAATCTCGCGATCTACCTGGCCAAGGTGAAGGCGGAGTCCCGTTCGGAAGAACTGAATCGGATGGAGCCTGATTTTATCCGCTTGGTCAATGGCACTGTCAAAGTGGTGCAGGAAATGACCCTCATCTTGAACGCCGCTCGCCACGCGGAACGGATGATCTATGAGCCGCCCTCAGGCATGATAAGCCAGGATCGGATCGAGACAAGGCTTAGGGACATCCTTGAGCAATGCTCCGGTATACTGGGTTCCCTGACTCGAACCAAGGACATCCGGGCATAACCGGAGCCGGTCGCCTGCCGGGGGCACAGTAGAGACTTGACAGGCTATTGCCGATAATCAAGGGAAAGGCCGTGCCCTTGTTCCATTATGGTATAGTAGACCACGGCTGAGAAACAACGGAATGAGACATGAATCCTGCGGGTTTTGAGCAGCTTAAGGCCGCAGCACTACGACGGGGTCAACCGTTTAACGTGCTGATTGTCGATGACGAGCGTTATGTAAGAGAAGTATTTCGCGACTATTGTACGATCACAAAAGCGGTGGCCGTGGATATGGCCAACGATGGCCGAAGCGCGGTCGAGCAGGCAAGCCGCGAGAAATACGATCTCATTACGCTTGATCTCATCATGCCGGAGATGTCCGGGATCGACGCCCTGATTGCCATCAAGGATATCTGCCCGCATGTGCCGGTGATGATCGTCACCGGAAACGCCACCGAAAAGCTGATCGATGAAGCGGGAGTCCTGGGAGCGTGCAAGGTAATGTACAAGCCGGTACTGCTCGACGAGTTCGTGGAGACTCTGGCATATACGCTGATAGACCGCGACAAGACTGATACGGATGCCGACAAGGGGAAATCGTGAAGAGCACTACGACGATTCTGATAGTCGATGATGAGCCGGTGATGCAATCGTTACTGGAGAAGATCCTGGCTCGCGAGGGATACAAGACGTTCATCGCCGGTGACGGCGTCGCAGCGCTGGAAATTCTCGACAAAGAGTCGGTGTCTCTGGTGCTATCCGATATCAAGATGCCGGGGATGAACGGGTTTGAACTGCTCAAAGAAATCAAGACAAAGTATCCAAGTACCGGTGTCATAATTATGACCGCGTACGGCGATACGTTTACGGTGAAGGATGCGCTGTTGTTAGGCGCCGACGAATACATTACGAAACCGTTCAAGAGCTACGAAGTCTCCTTAGTCGTCGAACGAGCCTACTGGCGGATTATGTCGGCGTCGAGAGCGGAACAATAACTGAGAGAAGTAATTCTGTGGCAGGCGACACCGTACAAGCCGGAACGCAGCAGAAAGCGCGGGTAACCGTCACCAAGGACGGTATGCACGCCATGCTGGTTGTTTACCCGCCACCACCCGGTGAGGCTGCTCCCGTTCTTTCCGATATCGCATTGGCGCTGGATAAAGTCGGAGTTGTATTTGGGGTTGATCACGATCTGATTGCCAAGGCCCTGCAGGATGGGGTCTACAACACGCCGATCGCAGCGGCTGTTGGGACACCGCCGAAAAAGGGGCAGGATTCTGTTCACAGCTATACGTTTGACACCAACAACAACCATTCGCCCTACGAAGACGCCGACGGACGGATTGACTATAAGCAACTCAATTTCCTCCAGAGCGCAGAGGTCGATCAGGTCCTGGCCACACGGAACGCGCCTACGGAAGGATCTCCCGGCACGAATGTGGTGGGAAAGCCGATTCCGGCAGCCAGCGGTCGCGACATCCCTTTTCGCGCGGGCAGCGGAACGAAAGTGTCCGACGACGGAAATACGCTCTACGCGACGGTGACCGGCGCAATTTGCTATCGGAACGGGGAAGTATCGGTCAAGGACGTCGTCGCCATCAATCAGGATATTGACAGCGCGACCGGGAATATTGACTGCCGAGGATCTGTCCGTATTCGCGGCGATGTCAAAACGGGTTTTTCAGTAACCGCCGACGGCGATGTCGAAGTCTCGGGTTCGGCGGAGGACTGTACGATAAAGTCGCACGGGTCAATCATGGTCAAGGGCGGCTTTTACGGCGGCGGCAACGGACTAATGCAGGCCGACAGCAACATCACGGTCAAGTTCGCTGAGGGACAGAAACTAATCGCGGGCGGCGATCTAACAGTGGGCGGCGAACTGGTGCACTGCAATGTCATTGTGCGCGGCAATGTGGCGGTCAAAGGGAAGCATAGCAAGATCGTAGGCGGGGAGATTCGGGCCGGGAAGGAAATCCATACGGGTGTCGCCGGATCGGAAGCCGGCACGCCCACCAATCTGTATGTGGGCTACAACACCGAACTCATGACCAAGTACTATGCGATTCAGAAGGAATTGAATCGCCTGAAAGGGGATGGCGTCCGAATTAAGGAAGCTCTGTACGGGCTCTACCGACTTCAGATGGACGGCAAACTCAAGCCGGACAAATTGGCGGTACTTCAGAAATTGGAGACCTTCCAAAAGGAACTTCCCCAAAACCTCTCTGCTCTCGAATCACAAAAGGCCGACATCGAGGCCAAGATGAGCGAATTTCGTGATGCGAAGATAATTGTCGATGAGCAACTCTATCCTGGCGTCAAAGCCTATTTCGGTCTGATTTACCGAGAGATTCTCGAAGAGGTCCGTGCCTGCAAGCTGACTCTGGATGGGTCGCAGGTCCTCATGTCGGCTGTTCACCGCAGCGATTCCCACTGATTCTTTTACCCGAAAAACCGCTTGAGCGAACCGACGGGCTGCCGTATATTGCGGCTCCAAACTGCTTGAAGAGACGGAGAGGTGGCCGAGCGGTCGAAGGCAGCTGCCTGCTAAGCAGTTGATCTCGAAAGGGGTCCCAGGGTTCGAATCCCTGCCTCTCCGCATATCTGAAGATCCCACTCAATAAGACCTGTCGCAATTTCACCACACCCTGTGGCGTGCGCGTGTCGTGCGAATGCGACAAGGCAGTCTGGCGGAAATCGCCACCGGTCATAGTAGCCAATTCAATCTGCATTAGGACAAGGGATTGCGTGTGATAATGGGCTCCGCAAAGGTGGCGGCACGAGTTTTGCAAAGGGAATCCGCAAAACTAAGAAACTAACCCAATGGCATGTGAAGCAAGAAGGAGATTAGCCAAAATGAGAGCAATAGTACTAGCAGGAGTCCTGATTAGCGCTTGCGTGTTGACATTTTCGCACAGTGTTGAGGCGCGAGTGGGTATTAGTCTGGGAAGCGGACTGGCACTCCCGACAGGGTCTTTCAACGTCGGGCCAGCAGTCGGGGACGCGAAGTTTGGACCGAGGATGAGTCTGGGAATCGACGTCTATCTGGGAGAAAGACTCTCGATCGGCGCTTTTGGGACTGCTGATTTTCTTGGGACCGGCCCGAAAGCAGTGGTGCCGCCGCCGGAATGGTATCTGGAGTATCATCCTGACGCGCAGCCAATTGCGATCAAAAGATACGCCGTACCGATTGCTGGCGGGGTACTGAAGTGCTTCTTCGGAAACACCCAGCAATTGAACCCTTACGGCAAGCTGTGGGCAGGCATCTCCGCTGGAAGCATCGAAACTGCCAAGTACACCGTAGTCGGGGGCGCAGGTCTGGCGTATGGGATCGGCCTCGGTGTCATGCCAAGGCTGTCCAATCATTTCCGCTTTTCCGGCGATATCAATTACGAACTCAGCAAGATAGATAAGAACGACTCGGAGGCCAGCTCCTCGCGAGTGAGTGTCGGGGTTGCTCTGAACATTCTTATCGGCCGCATGAGCGGGCTCTGATCGACAGAGAAGACGACGATGACACGAAGCAAAGACCACGCACGTGAGCTACTCTTCCTCAAGGCGTGGTCTGCGCCCGCCGCGCGGGCTATGAAAAGCAATAAGAGGGATCAATAAGACAAGACTTGTCAACACAATTCGCAGGAGGAAGAAATGAGAATACTCGTGCAGCGCAGTTGGCGTTTGATCGCCACTCTGATCCTATTCATAGTATCACTCGTAAGTCTTGCGGTATTAGTACATGCTCAGGAGCCACCGAAGAAGACCGTGGAGATGCGCAATAAGGCTGACGAGATGCTGTGGGTTGGGGACAATCTACTCATCGCTGTCGATTTCGGAGGGTTTGTGACCAAAACCGCCAAGCTTCAAGCTTTTCGCATCCCGGATATGACCGAACTGTGGTACACTGAAGTGCCGGTCGGAAAGAAACAGCGGTTCACCCGGGCTCTATGGCTTGACAAGACGAGAGCAACGCTCTTTCTCGGACGCGGCCCGTTCTCGGCCGTGGATCTGACGACCGGGAAAGTTCTTTGGACCATTCCATACGACAGCATCGGGTTCGTTCACGGGGTTGAGTTCGGAGCCGAGAGAATACTGGTGCTGGGGTCAAAGACGAAGTCCGGATTCCGGCTGTTCTGGTCGCTTGATCAAAACAAGATGGCCGACAAGGCGCAGAACGCCGGATCAGGATACGAGCACCTTGAGGATCCCATTCTGTTCTCGGTGAATCGGCAAACCGGCGCGATAGCCTGGCAATACCCTTTTGAACCGGGGAAAGAGCATAAGAAGAAGAAGAAGGACTTCTGGTCAGGAGGAGATGAGACTACATTCAAAATGCGAGAGGACACGCGGCTTTTTCCACTTACCGAGAGCGAAACCGCCGGTGAGCGCACGTTAACCAAGGGGGAAGTGCTCGTTCAGGCCAAGGGGATTTCGTGTCTGAATCTTGCGGACGGGAAGGAGATCTGGAAGGTGGAGAAGAGGTTCATTGGTGAACCTGCTATCCTGGGCGATCGATTCCTGGCCGTCAAAGATGATCGACTTGTTCTTCTAAAGGGAAATGATGGTTCGGAAATCTGGCGCAGCAAGGACAAGGTCAGAAGCTTCTGGAATTCCGATGAACCCTTCATTCTAATCGGTCAAACCGCCTACGTCAATGCCGACGGCCGCATTCGGGCATGGAGTGCGGAGTCCGGTGCGGAAAGCTGGAAAGGCAACAAGGAGGTCGGCGAGTACACCATCTTCTCACTGATGACTGAGGACGGCGACGCGATCTGCGTCTTCCCGGGGAAATATGATATAAGCAAGGAAGGGTACACTGAAAACTATCTCGTGTCACGAGTCTCACTTCGGGATGGAACTACGAAGTGGCAGTTTGACAATGGCAAAGAGTATTTCGACTGCTCTTTCGGTCCGGATCAGAGCATCCAGCTAGTCGAGAAAGAACGCATGTGGCGGCTTGATCCGGCGTCCGGCAAGGTCATTTGCGAATGCAAGAAGGGAGACGGACAGGTACTTGGTGACTGTCCGGCGCCTATGGTCGTCAAGAATGACGGCTTGCACTGCTATTCCCGTGACGGCAAGAAAGAGATATGGAAATATCAGGCCAAGATGTCCGATGAGGATGTCGAGACTTCGTTTTACACCTCTGAGACTTTCGTGATGCCGACCAAGAAGCAGGGACTGATCGGATTGGACATCAATACCGGAAAAATGAAATGGAATGTGCCGCTGCCGAAATCAGGAGAAATCGTCACTTCGCAGTCGCTCAAGTATGTGGCGATGCCGGTGGACAAGAATCTGCACGTCTTTGATCTGACTGCATCACTCTGATTGCTCAGGGCACTCTGCGGACGCGGTCCGATCCCGCTCCGACAGAGGGCAAATGGACAGTATGACCTACGCCGGAAGTACAAAGTTTTGGGCTTACGAGAAACCCAATAGGAAGGATAAACAAACCACAAACCGTTAACACAATTCACAGGAGGAGAACATGAGGAAGGTGTTCTTGACGCTGTTCCTGATCACGGCCAGTATTTCGGCCGTCTCAGCGCAACAGCACACGATCGGCCTGCTTGTCGGTAATGCATCATCGCTGGATGCCGAAGAGCAGGCGGCACGCAATTTCGCGACCAACCACGGATTCGCAGTGGCCAATATCGATCCGGCGATGATTCTGAACAACCCGTCGATCTTGAACGGCGTCCAGGGATTCTGGGCAGACAATGCTTCCGCTCCAACGGGGTTCAACAATCCAACGATCCGGCAGACAATGCGTACCCAGTTGGAGAGCGGGAAAGGGCTGTTGGCCTCATGGTACGGCACATACGTGATTCAGTACTTCGGCTACGGCACCGCATCCCCGGGATCCGCCTGGAGTCCGGTAGTAAGCGACCACGAATACTGGGTCGACAAGGTAGACAACCATCCCATTTTTGAGGGGTTGTCGTCGTGGATACCTCCCAGTGGTCCCCCGGACGATGCCAACAAGCTGATGTGGTATGTTACGCCGGGGTACATCCCGATGGGAAATGTCAACATTTCCATGTCGGTGCCGGTCACGCAGAGCCGTTACGCTCATGTCTGGGCGAGTTACGGTTGGGGCGGTCAGACAGTGAACAGCGCTTTGTGCAGTCAGTACGGCATCACCTGCACAAATCAAAGGGGAGTACACATCTCCAGTTTCCCGGAAGCGAAGGTTGGCAGTGGTACGATCATGTTCGGATGGTCCTCAATGACCGGGGTTGACCACTGGCACTATGGGGCCATGGGATTCCAGATGCTTCAGAATGTGCTGACCTATTTGTGCTCTCTTGGCGGCGGGCAGCCGCAGAGCGACCTTGTCGCATTCTGGCCAGTGGACGAGCAGTCTGGCTCGTCCGTGGCCGATCAATCAGGCAACAATCTGAACGGGACGGCCAACGGGACGACGATTCTGGCCGGCAAGGTCGGTAACGCTCGTGCTCTGAACGGGACTAGCGACTATATAGAAGTTCCGGATAACAACCTGCTCGATATCAACGACGTCATCACAATCATGATGTGGGCAAGGCCGAACCCGAGCGACGCCGAGGGGTTCCTTATTAACAAGCGACTCCAAAACGACGCCCAATGCCAGATCAACTACGATATCAAGTATGGATTGGCGGGGAATCCCTATCTCTCGTTCCAATTTGGTTCCGGCTGTACATCTGGGAGCAACTATGCTGTGAACGATGCTTCAGTAATAAACGACGGCAACTGGCATCACCTGGCAGTCTCGATGCGGTTCGGGGATCCGACCAGTGCCCGATGGGTGATCGACGGCCAGACGCGAGCAGGAACTTGGACTCACTGGAACGGCACGGCCGGTGGCGGCTCGGAGATACCGCCGACCAACGCGTATCCGCTCGAACTTGGGAAACAGTTGTCAACCTCGCCCGGCTTCGCGCGGACTGATCTTGACCAGATTAGAATCTACCACCGCGCTTTGACGGAGGGGGAGATTCAGGCGGTGTATCAGGAGGAGGCGGGGACGCCTGTTCAGCCGCCACAGCTTGTGGAGCCTGCCGATCAATCGACAGTGCTCACGTCACTGTCACTGAGATGGACGAGAGTCGATGCCGCTTCCAAGTACCTTGTGGAGTTTTCTGAACAACCTGCAGTTGGCGGCACTTTCTCAAAAGTGCTTCACGCTCTTAAGGTGAACCAGCCGGTCCCCGAGATAGTCCCTCAATGGCATGACATATCTTCGGAGATTCCACCGGGTGTTTGGTACTGGCATGTTGCGGCACTTGACAACAGTGACGCCAAGATCACGGAATTCAGTACCGCGCAGTGGTTCATCTACAATCCCCCGAACACGATTTTCGGGCGGGTCCGAGATGCCGTTACGGGTCAGGAATTGGTTGACGTACAATTGGATGTTGACGTGATGTCAGATGCTTCCCTGACTAAGTACAGTACAACCAGCGTCTCGCATCAGTATCCAGATTTGCAGAAAGGGTGGTACGCTGTCGATTATCGAGAGGATTCCAGATTCGCCCAACTGCACAACGAAGGGCAGAACCGACGCATATTCATTCACGCGTACATGGACGCCCCGACTGACTATGATGCTACCAGGATTGTGAACACGACGGTGACGACAGGGAATCAACCCATTACGCTCAATCTAACTCTCACTCCCAGAGCCATGGAGTACTCTGAACCCTACGTCACCAGTCACTTCACTATTCATTATCAGACAGGCACCGCCAGCGTTAGGCCCTATGAGTATGAGGTGACCACGTCAATACAGGATGGAAACGCACGGAAGAAAGTACCGGTCTTTGTTTATGAGCTTGGGAAATACCTCGAACTCGCACGAACGCTGTACTCGCAATTCGGACACTGGGACCTTTCGGGTGTGCACGTGAATGTTACTGACTTACCAGCGAACTGGTATGGTGATACCCGGAATATCGACCCAGATCATCTTGACTGGGGCTGTGACATTCGCATAGATTACAATCTCAGCGACAGTAAGCTTGCGGCGGATGGCTTCTATTACCTCCTTCGTTACACCGCGGCCCACGAATTGCATCACGTAGTGCAGTACGACCACTACCAGATCCCACTACTTGACCCAAGGCCGCAGTCGTTGGCACAGGAAGGGTTGTCGCAATGGGCAGCAAACGCTGTTTGTCATGAGAAGTATAGCACGCTGTACGAGAGCGACTTTGCTAACCAAGTGCAGGGTGCTAATGATTGGATTAGTGCTGGGTGCAATTGGAAGATCGACTGCTATAAGCACTTTCCATTGTTCATCAGATATTTGACTGAGCAGTATGGGGACGTACGGACATTAACGGATCCTTTTGGTGCTACCTACAGCGTATATGGTGTTGACTATGTCAAGAAGGTGATGAATCAATACAGAAATGGGCAGAAGGCAGGATCGCAGCCGTTCTTGGATGAACTCAAGTCAGCTCTGAAGGACACCCCCGGGGTTCCTTCTTGGGACGAAGTACTCAAGGCGTGGTATTCGTCACTATATGCCAAGGACCTACAGGGTGCACCTCAGGCTTTCAAGTACAAGGAGTATTCATACTCTATCATGGCCGCCCAATCGCAGAAAGTCACTGCACCCACTGAAGTCTCAATGTCAAATCTGATCATCGATACAATGGGCTACTGCGCGCAGGTAGTTGACATGACAGGCTATATTGGCGATGACGGTGGCACCTCGCCCTCAAGAGTGGTTATCCAAGCGTCATGGTTGCCCACGGATGAAACCCCTACCAACGACCCTCAGATAGGCTACGCTGTATTCGGAGTTCAGAGTGGTAGGTTTCTAGATCTGAGTGCTTGGTTCCGATCAAAGCGAGTCTCCATACCGGTAAAAGCACCCTCTGGACTGTCATGGAACATAACTTCTGAGCGTCTTGAAACATGCTGCGACATTCCTTCAGGCACCGACAAACTCGTGGTGATCGCCTTTGCGAAGGGTGCACCCGGCTGCGAGCGAACTATACCTCCCGTATGCGGGATATTAGTAGATGTGACTATTCAAATCGACCCGGTCGAAGCAGTAACGGCTTGCCCTGTTGACCTCGTCATTCATCTAGCCGATGGCAGGGAGATCGATAAGTCGTCCTGGAGCGGGAACGGTCTTTATGCGGAATTCGCCGATTCGACTGGCGATGGCCACGACATAGTCTCTTGGATTGGTCAAGGAGGAGGGATGTGTCGAGCTGACATTATTCCCGATTCGTCCGCTCGCCCTACCGACTCATTTTCATTGTTCATCATCGTAGATGGAGACACTACTCCCGTAACCATTAATTCAAAGGTTGCCTCAATCCCGCCACAGGGATACGCCTTCTTCCCCGGCCCCTACGCCTCCCTCTCCGGCTTCGTCAAGAAGGATACGACCAAGGGACTCATGGGTGTTGGACTAAGTGTCTTCGATGACAACAACGCTCTCTGGAAGACCATTACCACCGATGACTCCGGCTACTACCATATCGACTCGATTCCGAATGGCAACTACACAATCGCTATCAACACGCCGCTCGGGTTCCGGCCGGATGAAGAAATCAAGTCGTTCGAGATCAATCACGTGCCGATGCAAGTCAACTTCACGCTCACCGATATCTCCACCGGTAAAGTGACCGATATCTGGTGGTGGAAAGACCAGCTCAAGGCAATTCATGATGGCGCCTATCGCTACAAAGGGCTGACCAGAGATCAGGTCAATCAGTATGGCACCTTGATCTACCAGCACTTCCACAATCGCAACGATATCTACGCCATGCAGGTGCCGGGCATTACCTATGCCTCCGGTCCTCGTGCTCTGACATACGATGATATCTACAACTTGCTATTCGGATCGTATGACGAGTCGTTCAAGGCCAAAGCCGAGCGGGCGATACTCATAAACCTGCTCAATGTCGCCGCCGGACGACAGGGAGAACTGGCGATCGTGAGCGCCGACGGATACACCTGGAGTCAGGCAATTACCTACTTCTATGATCTGTATACGCTCGGCGGCAACGACAACTACTTTAAGGCATACGACAACCTGAAGAAGTTGTATATGAGCCAGCAGATAGCAGCGGGAGTGATTGCAAGCGGCACGCCGAATATCGCATATCGCGATAACGATAAACCGTTGCCGACCACATTCGCGCTGGCTCAGAACTACCCCAACCCGTTTAATCCCGAAACGCGGATCGACTATGCGTTGCCTGAAGCCTCGACCGTGCGGCTTGAGGTGTTCAATCTCCTCGGGCAGAAGGTTCGGGCTCTTCTGGATCAGCCAGAGCAGGCGGGCAATCATTCGGTTGTTTGGAACGGTCGCGATGATGCAGGCAGGGTGGTGTCATCGGGGGTCTATCTGTATCGTTTGACGGCAATGGATTTTGTCGAGACGAAGAAGATGATGCTGCTCAAGTAGAAATCACGAGAAAGGCCGGCCGGCGAGTTCCGGTGGGCCTGCAGCTAAGCGGCAGAATCTTCACTGCAGCCAATAATCGGAACCCCGACCCATGGTCGGGGTTCTGGCATTATATATCAATCGGAGAGTGTGGGGTCAGTGCTTAACCGGTGCAGAAGGCGGTTGCTCGGAATACGATTGAATCACCAGCCGAGGCGCTTGATGAGACGTATCTTTGTGCGCTAGCGTTTGTGCCGTAAACAACGCCAAAACAGCCGAACCAAGCAGGGCGACCCAGTAGCTCCAAGTCCACTCGAACGCAAGCACGCCCATCATCTGCGGTGGAATATCGCCGCCCATGTTCGACTTAAGAACGAACAGGAGTACGGCTGTGATGGCGGCCGCTGCTGCCGATATCTGCATTCCTTTTCGGCTGGCGCCCATGGCGCCGAATAAGGCAATAACCGCCAAACCAAGCGCTACAGCAGCCACCGGCTGGGGATCGACTTTCGCGTCGCCTCCCGTCGGCCCGAACGGACTGTCAGAGTTGGTAGATGCCAACTGCTGAGTTGAGTCGGAGGGGTTGTTGAACTGAAGCTGATCATCGCCGGGTTGTCCGCCGTTGCCCGACTGGTCGGAGCGGTAATTGTCGGCAGAACCCTGGGTGCCGGCACTGCCGCCCAATGCACTCGGCGTGTCAATCTTCTTGCCGATGGCTAGATCAAGGCCGGTTATCGAGGCTATCGGCTGACCGCCACAACTGATCTTGACGAATGGCATGAAAAAGCAGATCAGCACGATTACGGCAATGGCCGGGCGGATGGTTCGCTGGTTCTCCTGCATCTGATCCTCCTTGACAGATATCGCCTGTGGCGATGGATTATCGATTGGAAACGCTATTAGATTATATCGACAGTCAGGGGCAAAAGCTGGAGTACCGGCGGTTCCGGGAATAAGGTTGACTGACAAATTGTTATCAGATAGCTTCACGTCGTCGCCGTTTCAGAATCGGCTTGTGCCAGGTAGAGACGGCCATGCGGTGATAACCGCATACGTCGGAAACGGCACTGCTACACGATATGCGTAAACGGGCTGCTGGAATTATCGGATCGCTGGTCGGCATTGCGCTTTTTGTTGCCGCCTTGTGGGTGCTATCCAGGGCCCTTGATGCTCATCATCTTCACGATGTCATGGCTCGCGTCCAGCAGTTGACTTTCGGGCAAGTCCTGCTGGCATTTTGCTTCACTATTCTAAGCTATTTTGCCCTCACCTGCTATGACTGGCTGGCGTTCAAGCATCTGGGCCGAGTTATCGCGTACTGGAAGGTCATTTTTACTGCCTTCATAACGTATTCGGTAAGTCACAATCTTGGTTTCTCGCTCTTTACGGGCGGATCGATCCGGTTTCGACTTTACTCGGCGTGGGGTGTTACCGCCTCAGAAATAGCCCAACTTGTCGGCTTTGGCGTACTCACATTCTGGCTGGGGTACTCGACGCTTGCCGCCGCAGTGCTGCTAACCGGGCAGATCGCGCTTCCTGCCGAAATACGGCTGCCGCTCCACAGCACAACGGCCATAGGTTTGCTTTTTCTTTTTGCGCTGGCCGGATACCTGATACTGAATCTGGTCCGTAAAAGCCCCATAACTATCAGAGGGATGGAGGTTTCGCTTCCCAGACCGGGTCTGACCGCAGCGCAAATTACTGTCTCCGCGTTCGATTGGTGCGTCGCGGCAGCGGCGTTGTATGTATTGCTGCCAAGCGCGCCCGGGCTGCATTATCTCGATGTATTAGGCGTTTTCCTTATCGCTCAAATAGCCGGGCTGGGAAGCAATGTTCCCGGCGGACTGGGGGTATTCGAATCAGTTTGTGTACTCCTGCTGCAGCCGAGCTTACCGGCGCCGGCGATTCTGGGGTCGGTACTGGTATATCGCGTTATCTATTACCTGATCCCACTGGGGGCGGCGGCTCTTTCGCTGGGAACCTACGAAGCAGTCAGGCACCGTGAGTTCTTCCGGAAACTCTCCACTCCGATCAACCAATGGATAATGCCAATTGCACCCGATATCGCCGCATTCACTACGTTTCTCAGCGGTGTCGTCTTGCTTTTTTCGGGATCGACACCGGGCGTGGTCGTTCGTATGAAATGGCTGGACGACTTCTTGCCGCTGGCCTTGATAGAAGCATCGCACTTCGTCGGAAGTCTGATCGGCGTCGGGCTGCTAATTCTATCGCGAGGTCTGCAAAGACGCGTTGACGGCGCGTATGTGATGAGCGTAGCCTTTCTAACCATCGGCATTGTCGCGTCGCTGGCTAAGGGGTTTGACTACGAAGAAGCGCTTATCCTTGGTGCTGTGCTGGCCGTTCTCATTCCGTGCCGACCATTCTTCTACCGCAAATCATCATTGTTAAGTGAGCCGCTGAATCCGGTGTGGTTCGCCTCAATCGCTCTCGTTCTGATTGCATCAATATGGCTGACATTTTTCTCGTTTAAGCATGTCGAGTATTCGAGCGATCTGTGGTGGCGATTCGCTTTGTTCGAGGATGCCCCACGCTCGCTACGCGCTCTGGTCGGCGCCTTAGTCGGTCTGGGGGCATTCGCCGTGCTTCGACTGATGCGCCCTCGGGCGCCGGAGCTTGAGGTGCCGACTAGAGAGGACCTTGACCGTCTGCTTCCGGCCATCAGGTCATCGCGCGAAACAGAAGCCAATTTAGCCTTGTTGGGCGACAAGTCTCTGCTTGTCAGTGACAGCGGAAGATCATTCTTGATGTATGGCGTCGAGGGACGAAGCTGGGTGGCTATGGGTGACCCAATCGGGATTCCTTCGGAGTGCCGGGAATTGGTCTGGCAATTCCATGGCATGGCCGACAGCCACGGCGGATGGACGGTGTTCTATCAGGTTGACCCGGATAAACTGACACACTATCTGGACCTTGGACTGAGTCTTACCAAATTGGGTGAAGAGGCCAGAATCGACTTGACGCTCTTTACCCTGGAAGGACATGCGGCCAAACAAATGCGGCACTGGCACCGCAAGCCCCAGAGTGAAGGATGCACCTTTCAGATCGTGGATGCGGGGGAAGCACAGGCTTTGTATCCCGAGCTCCGGGCGATTTCCACGGCTTGGCTGGAGCTCAAGAACGTTCGAGAGAAGCGGTTTTCGCTTGGCTGTTATGACGAGCGATATTTGAGCCACTTTCCCCTGGCCATCGTTCGACAGAACGAGCAACTGGTGGCGTTTGCGAATATGTGGCTTGGCGGCGACCGGTATGAATTGTCAATTGATCTGATGAGACACTTGCCTGATGCTCCCGGCGGCGTGATGGACTTCTTGTTTATTGAACTAATGCTGTGGGGAAGACAGCAGGGGTATCAATGGTTCAATATGGGGATGGCGCCATTCTCCGGGCTCGATACGCGCGGTCTGTCGCCGCTGTGGAACAAACTGGGAACGTTTGTATATCGCTATGGCGAGCATTTCTACAACTTCCAGGGTCTTCGGAAGTATAAAGACAAATTCGATCCGGTCTGGACGCCGCGCTACCTGGCCTCGCCGGGCGGTGTTTCCTTGTTCAGGATTTTCGCTAATCTCGGCACTCTCATTTCCGGAGGGGCCAAAGGAGTTATTGCGCGATGAAAGCACGTTTACTAATTGTTCTGCTGTCTCTGGTTTCGCAGGCTTTGGCTCAGAACGAGAAGAAGCCGCAGGAGCAATTGCACTTCGGAAGGTTTGGCGATGTTGCCATTTACCGAACGACACCCCACCCGACTCGCGTCGTCCTATTCGTTTCCGGTGATGGCGGCTGGAATCTGGGCGTTGTCGATATGGCCCGGATGATAGCGCAGCAGAACGCTCTCGTGATCGGTATCGACATAACGCATTATTTGCAAGCGCTTGAGTCTGCCTCCGACAAGTGCTCCTATCCCGCCGCGGATTTTGAAGCGCTTAGCCAGTACGTACAGCAAGAGCTTGGGTTTCCCGACTACCGGCAGCCCGTATTAGTCGGATATAGTTCCGGTGCAACGCTGGTTTATGCCTTGCTGGTTCAGGCGCCTCCCAACACCTTTGCCGGAGCCATCAGTATGGGATTCTGTCCCGATCTTCCACTGACCAAACCTTTCTGCAAAGGACATGGTTTGGAATTTGGTCCCGGCCCGCAGGGGAAGGGATACAGTTTTCTTCCGTCACAGACGCTTGAGGATCCATGGATTGCTTTTCAGGGACTGATCGATCAGGTGTGCAGCCCGGCCTTCGTCGATTCATTCGTCAATCAGGTATCCGGGGCCAAAGCAGTGAAGCTTCCGCATGTCGGGCACGGCTTCTCTGTGCAGAAGAACTGGGCGCCACAATTTCGAGAAGCCGTCTCGACGATCTTCGAAGAAGATACGAGTATCGCCGTGACGGCGGCCGGGCCGGACTCGCTCAAGGATCTTCCGTTGGTGGAGCTGACAGCCAAAGGGTTGGAGAGAGATTTCTTCGCCTTAATAATTAGTGGTGACGGCGGCTGGGCGAGTATCGACCGCCAGATAGGCGAGTACTTTGCAACCAAGGGGATTCGTGTCGTCGGACTGAACTCGCTCAAGTACTTCTGGTCACGCAAGACCCCCGATCAAACGGGGGTTGACCTGGCGAGAATAATGAAGCATTACCTGCAAAGCTGGAACAAGTCGGGTGTCGTCCTGATCGGATACTCTCGTGGCGCCGATGTCGCCCCGTTTATGGTTCGTCGCCTCGCTCCGTCTCTTCAATCACGTATTCGGTTGCTGGCGCTGCTGGGGTTGGAGAAACAGATTGATTTCAAATTCCACGTCCTCGATCTCATAAGCAGCGGCTCTCATCCCGAAGAGCTTGAGGTGAAGCCTGAGATGGACCGGTTGACCGGAATAAAGACTCTCTGTTTCTATGGTTCTGATGAAACCGAGAGTTTGTGTCCTCTGCTCGATACCGCCAAAGTGGCCATGATTCAACTTCAGGGGGGACATCATTTCGGCGGCGACTACAAATCGATTGCTCAGCAAATACTCACGCGGGTCGAGTAAGCTATGTGAGCGGCGGCTGCCTGCCGCGACCAATTGACGTGTGCGCCGCGCGCCTTTGTGCTATATTCGCGTCGTATGAAGACTATCCCTCTCGCTGCTGCGTACGTTGCGTTCTGTGTGGTTTCGACGCTGTGCGTTCGGATACCCGCAAACTCGGCGGACGACAAGCAGTGGCGGCATCTCAAAGATGGTCTTGAAATCGCTCATTTCTCCACCGTTCCCGATTCGACGGCTGCCGATTCGGCGCTGACGGTAGTCCGAATCGATCCTGACGAATGGGAATTCAAGTTACTTAGCCGAAGTCTCACCAATGAGCCTGCGAATCTTACCGCCCGGCAGTGGTGCGAGAAGTACAAGCTGGTAGCGGCGGTCAATGCCGGGATGTTTCAACAGGATTTTCAGACACACGTAGGCTACATGAACGTGAGTGGACAGATTGTCTCAAGGCGCGTGAAAAGCTATTTGTCGGCAGCGGCCTTTGGACCAAAATACGACAGCCTGCCGAAGTTTAGAATATTCGACCTCGATAAAGACAGCCTAAGCGCGGTTGTCCGGGATTATAGCAGCGTGTGCCAGAACATGCGACTCATCAGTCGGCCGGGGGATAACCGATGGTCGCAACAGGAACGGAAGTGGTCGGAAGTCGCACTGGGTGAAGACGACAAAGGGCGCGCGCTTCTCATATTCTGCAGTCGCGCTTTCTCCATGCACGACTTCAACAGACTGTTATTATCCCTGCCGCTAGGGCTGGTAGCGGCGCAGCATCTTGAAGGGGGACCGGAAGCGCAGTTGTACTTGAAGGTTGGAAAATTCGAGATAGAACGGTTGGGGAGTTTTGAAACCGGTTTCAATCCGAACTACGACAACAGCCTTGCCTATCCGATTCCGAATGTGATTGGAGTCGTACGGAGGGGCAAGTGATAGTCGACGTTTCATCGCATACGGAAGGGATCATGTCGCCATCGCTTTCCCGGCAATCCAGCCGGTGCTCCAGGCAGATTGGAAATTGAAGCCGCCGGTGATGCCGTCGATGTCGAGGATTTCGCCGGCAAAGAATAGTCCGGGGCAGAGCTTGCTTTGCATCGTCTTGAAATCGATTTCTTTCAAGTTCACTCCACCGCAGGTCACGAACTCCTCTTTGAATATTCCTTTGCCCACAACCGCGAACTTAGTATCGGTGAATTCACTGACAATCGCGTCCATTGCGGTCTTGGTGAGTCCTGACCATGTCGTCTCCTCGGGTATCCCCAGACTCTCAATCGCACGGCTCCAATATCGTTTTGGGATCGGCAGGGGTCCGTCGATCTGCACGTGCTTGCGGCCGTAGTGATCTCGCGATGCCGCAAGTCTTCGTGATAGGCTCTCTCTCTTCTGTTCGGGAAGAAAATTGACTGACAATTCAGCCCGATAACCGCTGTCGGACAATTCGCGAGCCGCAAATGCCGAAAGCTTGAGAATCGCCGGGCCACTCAGTCCCCAATGTGTAATGAGCATCGGGCCGGTCTGATGAAACTTCTTGTCGCCGACTGTCAGCCGGAGTTCGACCTGATCGAAACTGATCCCGGATAATCCCTCCAGTCTTCCATCCGATACTTTGAATGTGAAGAGCGACGGTACGCGCGGCACAATCTGGTGCCCGAGAGACTCAGCCAATCGGTACCCCTGCGGGCTGCTTCCGGTGGCTATGAGCAGGCGATCACATAAGAGCGACTCGTTCCCGTGTACGGCGATTTCGAATCGTCGGTCCCCCTCCGAGTCCACTGACGTATGGACCGCTTTGACGCGGCATTCACGTCTCAATTCGACTCCCAACTCCTGTACCGAGCTGAGAAGGCAATCAACAATCGTGGCGGAGTCGTCGGTGATAGGGAACATCCGCCCGTCCGACTCGGCTTTCAGTTTCACACCATGACTCTCAAACCACTCAACTGTATCGCGCGGCTGAAATCGGCTGAAAATACTTCGGAGTTCACGAAATCCGCGTGGATAGCTCTTGACGAGTTCGGCCGGGTCGAAGCAATTGTGCGTAACATTGCAGCGTCCACCGCCGGAGTTGCGAACTTTGTCAAGCGGTTGGTCGGTCGCTTCGAGAACGGTGACTTTCGCGGACGGATCATGTGTAGCAGCGGCGATAGCCCCGAATACCCCGGCCGCGCCACCTCCGATGACTGTAAAGGTGTTGATCATTCACAATTGGAGTGGCCGGGCACTCCCAATTCTCAGTGCGTCTTTATCTCAATCGGTTGTGCTTGTTGTATTGCGTTGCTGTGATTAAATCGCTTGCCTATAAAATAGAACGCAATCGTCACCAGTACCATCATGGCGGTCATACCGCCGAAATAGGCGTATGGCGTGGTCTGCGTGTACACGCGCGCGAACAGTCCGGCCAGCAGGTTACCAAGAAATGTGGTGGTAAGCCACACGCCGGTGATTCGGGATTTCATGTGGTTCGGCGCTTCTTCAAATGCCAGCTGGAGGCCGATCACAGAAATGCACAATTCCCCCATAGTCACAAGGATGTAAGCCCCAACCTCCCAAAGCACGGAGATCTTGGATTGCGCGGCAAAGTATCCGGCAATCGTCATCACCGCCATGCACGACGTCACGAGCACGAAACCGATCATCATTTTCTTGGGTGACGCCAACCTCCCTCCCGCCCGCTTGTCCAGTCGAGACCAAAGCCATGCAAAAAGCGGCGTCATAACCACAATCAGGACCGGATTCAGACCCTGTATGGCGTCCGGCGCAATATGGCCGAACGGCGTATCGAGAATCATATGGTCGCGCGCCAGCAGCGTCCAGGTCGAGTAGGCCTGATCGAAAATCGACCAGAAGAAAACGACCATGAGAAACAGCCCTGAAAGCCGGAAAAGAACCGTGCGTTCTTCCTGTCGTTGTTCAGCGGTTTTCTCTGTGCGCTGGTACGCCCGAACATCCTCTTCCGGGTAGTGCTTCTTCCCCAGATAGAAGATACCCAGCGACACCGCCATCATGATGGTCGGTGCCATGAAGGCGACGCTATAACCGTAATGGTCGCGGATAAAGGGAAGGCTCAACTGCGTCGAGGCGGCGCCGATATTGATCGCCATGTAAAACCAGGAGAACGCCTGAGTCAGCAGATGGCTCTTCCCCTGCTTCTGATACATGAGTCCCATCAACGTGCTGATATTCGGCTTGATTGTACCCGACCCGCCGGCCAACAGTGCCAGCGCCACGAAGAGCCCCACCTCAGTATTGAATGTCCCCAGTATGATATGCCCGGCGATATACGGAATAGCGAAATAGATAATGGTCCGGAATTTCCCCAGCCACCGGTCAGCAATATAACCGCCGACAATCGGCAGAATGTAGCATGCGGCGACAAACGACGATACGACCGTGGAGCTGTTAGCGTCGGTGAACCCGAGCTTGTCAACCATGTACAGGAGCAGCAAGGTTCGCATGCCATAGAAGCTGGCCCGTTCGGCCAGTTCCCCCCAGAAGATGAACCAGAAGCCATGTGGGTGTCGGTTGTCAACGTTCGTCATTCTGTGGACCTCCTAAAGTTAGGCCGGGATCGGCAGCCCGGACCGCTCACGAAAGTTCGAAGATACCGCATTACCCGGCAATAAGGCAAGTGGCGACTTGGCGGGGTAACCAGTGACGGCTTATGGCCACCCGTTGCGGACTAAACTTGACTTGGCGACGGGCACGCTTAACTTACCGATATTGACCGGGGGAGATCGGATTGAGTACGGAGGAGTGGCTGAGTGGTCGAAAGCGGCGGTCTTGAAAACCGTTGTACCTTCGGGTACCGTGGGTTCGAATCCTACCTCCTCCGCATTCATTAATGTCGGACAGATGGATTCGTATGTCGAGATCGAATCTCGGAACCCAGAGCAATCTCTGGGTCTACAAGGCAAGAGAAGATGAAGGAAGAGAGCAAATAGGTCGAGCCACCGGCCCTCTCTCTCAACGAATGTGGTCGAAACTGCTTGCGTAACTGGCCAAAATGGTGTAATCAAGGGACGTTAGGTCGCACAGAAATGTTAGGATGTTTGGTAATCGTCGAAAGGAGCGAGTATGCCAACCAAGTCCATCACAATGTCAGGCCGGGGAGTCATCGATGTTGGCGAATCTGGCACTGAAGTCAAAATTAGCCTCCCCAAATGTCCTCGCGGTAAGAAGTTCCTATTCCAGGGCGTACATGTCGCTCCAGAAGTGTGCATAGGAAACACTTCCAAGGACGTGATAAATCTCCCCAGATGGGCAGTGTCGGTGCCGACATACCAAGTTTGGCCGACCGGCCAGATACAGGTTGCATTCACCGTGCTTTCAGAAGGCACTCAGCACGTGTCGGCCGTGCTGCCAGCAGGTCAGAGTATTGGTCCAATTGCTGACTCTATCCCTGTTAGAATCGCCTTGCTGGGTGGGGTAACAGCCACACACCGCTTCGAGTTCAACATTCATCTTACTGGTGTCTGTGGAACTCCATTTACCTGCCCCAAGTAAGGTAGGGCGGAGCCTATTTCGAACTCGTGACCCCTTTGGATTGGTGGCTCAACCCCTTGGCTTTGGTGGCGCTCCGATTACTATTGCGTGGCCAAGAGTCTCCGTTCGATATGTATCCCAAGTCCCACGCCAGTGAGGAAGCCGCGCCACTGCTATTCGATAGCCCGCACCGTAGACCCACCGCGAAGTAGTGGACCACGGAGCCGACCTGTAGTTCCACCTTTACATTTCTTGTGCGATACGGGAGACGAAAAGTCGGTTATTTGGGAAATGCTGTTGTGCATTCGTTTTAGCTTGCGGGGGGTAAGGAAGGCCATCTTTATACACCATTCGGACAAACAACCTGTCTAAACAAGGAGAAGTACAATGCACAAGATGCGGATGCTTGGACTGTTATTCGGCCTGGTGCTCATGCTGTTAGTCGCCGGATGCGGTGATGACAAGTGTGCCAGTTGCCCCAAAACGGCCGTTACGCCATTGGGGTACACCCAGGGCGAACTCTCTCTAAGCCCCGGCGCGTACATAGACTCGCTCGAAATTTTCGGCAACGGATCGCTGGCGCCAGGCCTGGATTCGATACGAGTTGGTGATTCGCTGGTCAATCGGCTGGAATGGGCTCTGACGATCAAGTCGCAGTTTGCCGACGTCCATTGGATGATCCATTTCAGCGAAGCCGGCGACGCCTCTACCTACATGTATGAACACGGTGACACGGCGACCATCAGTGTCTGGGGGGAAGGGCGGACCAGTTCTTGCCGGGTGAAGATTCTCGACCCGTCCCTGGCAGTCGCTTACGTAACAACTCCAACCTACTTGGCAGACACGGTTGATCCTGGCGAAGCTGACACGGTCTACTGGAACAGGGTCGAGCACGCCGACTACTATGCCGTGACGGTTGGCTGGCTCACGACTTCAGGAATCTGGATTATGAACTATGATTACGCGACCGATACGTCATATATCATCACCGGGAACATGATGTCTGATTCGGTGAGACGATGCGATATCGCGGTCACCCCGTTCAACGGACCCGATCCGGGAACCGATCGGACCAACTGGACCGGGAACTTGCTGGACGGAGTTGTCTTCAGCGCCGGAGTATTTGACTTTACTTCGATCATTATTCGGCCCCCAATCGTGATCATCGGAGCGGCGTCATCACAGCAAGCGGCAGAACGCCCCAATTGGAGTTCTGACGAGATTGTGGCTAACGTGTACAAGAAGTACAACCGGTAGCTTCGTGTACGGTTTGACTGCGCACCGCTGCGATCCGTTCGCCGGTGCGGGTCAGCACCAATTACCTGCATTCAGGGAATGCGGCTGTCCATAAGTAGACAGCCGCATCTCTGGTACCGAACACCAAGCAAAGAATCACACCTCCCACCAGCGATTTCATGTTCTTGCTACTTGCATGATACGAGAGTCCAATAGTCGTCTTTACGGGAAATGTTGTTATGTGACTGAATTCGCTTGCCAAGTGAAAAAATAGCCGCCAATATACACTATTCGGACGAACAGCCTATCTAGATAAGGAGAAGTACAATGCACAAGATTCGGATGCTTGGACTATTATTCGGCGCGCTGCTCATGCTGTTAGTCGCCGGATGCGGTGATGACGACTGCGCCAGTTGCCCCGACACCGTCACGTCTTTGGGATTCGGGAGAGGAGTCGTTAGTTATAGAGATGTCGGGCTCTGGCAGGTTATCTCAATTTCCGGGTATAGTGTGATGCCACCAGTCTTGGATTCGGTAAGGGTCGGAGATTCACTTCTTAGCCACGAGGAGTTTGGTGTGGTGGGCTGCGGCAACGTTGGCTCTATGATTGAGTTTTACGAGGGATCTAACAGCACCACCCGTATGTACGATCTTGGGGACACCGCGGTCACTACGGTCTGGGCGCAAGGGCGGTCCAGCACCTGCCGCGTGAAGTTGCTCGATCAATCGCATTCCACGATTGAAATCATTTCTCCGGCCTCTTCCGGGTCCGACACTCTCTCACAGACTGGGTCTGACACGTTACGCTGGCATTCGGTCGAGCATGCGGACTACTATGCCATAGAGCTTTGGTGGTGGTATTCAATTTTGGACAACTGGATGAGTAGCCATTACTATACGACGGATACTGCATTCATTATCACCGGTGCCATGGTACCTGATTCGATGTATTACTGTGAGGTGACTCTTACGCCGTTCAACGGACCCGATCCGCGAACTGACAAGGGTAACTGGGCCGGGAACTTACTGGACGGGGTGGTACTCAGTGTCGGTTCGAACAGCGGAACCAGTTTTGTGGTAAGTTCTGCTAACCCATCACTGAGAGGGCCGTCTCCGCAGGTGGCACGGGAGAAGCCGGACCTGAGCGCCGTAGAGATCGTGGCAAAAGTGTACGAGAAATACGGCAGATACTAGTCGCGACAATTAGCTATGCGTGCCGCTGCGACTTCTTCGCAGCGGCCGCTAAACTCAGCAAAGCTCTCTCCTCGCCCTAAGGCGCGAAGCGATAGGCTGGCATCGCCTGCTGGTCATCCGCTAGTGAAGTCGTCATTTCTGCGCTTCGCGGCTTCGCATCAATTGATATTAGCTGTCCTTATCAAGCCAGTCCAACATGGTGGAAATACTTCCGGTGGCCAAGGCGATGCTCGTGTCGGCGGCGCCGTAATAGAAACGGATTGTGTCGCCATCGGGAAGAATAGTGTAGCCGCATGGGAAAACCACATTTCCGACGTCACCGTGCAGCTCGTAGGATTCTTCTGGACCAAAGATCCACTGACGACTGCGTTTCAGGCACAGGTCGGGACTCTTCAGGTCAAATAGCGCAAGCCCGAGTCGATAAATTGCACCGGCAGCGGTCTGACGCACGCCGTGGTATAGCACCAGCCAGCCCTTCGGAGTCTCTATAGGCGGCGGTGAGAGGCCTATCTTGTTTGCATCCCACCATCCTCCGCGCCGGGCTTCCAGCATCAGTTTATGACCACCCCAGTGTGTTAGATCGGGTGAATAAGAGACCCACATGTGCGCTCTGGGGGAACTGACCGGCCGGTGAATCAGCGCCCACCGACCGTCGATGCGGTGCGGCAATAGCGTCGCATCCTTATCTTCCGGGGGCATAATCACCCCAAAGCGTTTGAATTTGCAGAAATCCTCAGTAGTCGCCAGTGCCACTCCCGGTCCATCGCGAGTGAAGGCGGTATAGATTACGACGTACTGACTCAGTTCCGGGACATAGGTAATGCGCGGATCTTCGATACCCCAAATTTCCTCAGGAAAATGTTCAGGGTCCGGCATTAAAGTCGGTTGCGGATCAATCCGCCAGCCGTCCACGCCATTGGCTGAGCGGGCCGCACTGAGGTGAGACTGCCCGCGCCGATCCTCGACGCGACATAAGAGCAGGGTGGTGCCATCAGCCAGCAATGTGGCACCGGGATTGAACACGCTATTGACGGGATATGGCCAGTTGGCAGCCGTTAAGATCGGATTGAGTTTGTGACGCTGAAGAAGTTCGGGATGCGAGTTGCTCATTTGGATCGCGTCTCCACAGGCTAAAAGGTGTTTTCTGCCAAGCGCAGTTCCAGCAAGGACTGGAGGAAGGCGAGGGTAGACTCCGCGCCGAGATTCTCGTTAGGACGGTCGGGATGCAAGCCATCGCGGCATCCCCCGGTGGTTGGGTCATAGATCGAGAGATTCAGGTCGTTGCGTCCGAGGAACCATTCAAAGGCGCGCTGGGCTTCTTTACGCCAGCGGTCATCCTTCGTGATTCGATAAGCTTCGAGACAAGCAGACACCATAGCCTGACCCTCGACGGGCTGTTGATCAAAACGGGCGCGTTCACCACCTTTTTGGTAGAAGCCATTGGATCCGATCGGGACAAAATGCCCTCCCTTGCTGGCTCGCTGTATGTTGGCCAGCCAGGAAAGCGATTCCAGTCCGGCCTCAACCATCACCGCGCTTTGAACAGATTGTCCGCAGATAAGCGAAGCGTGTGGTAGCACGGCATTGCAGTAGGTAAGTCCCTCTTCGTACCATTGCCAGTCGTCCGAGCGACATCGTTGATACAACGTCAGAATTCGCTGGGACAATTCCTCTTGGACCTGTCCGGCGCGACGGTCGCCGGCGAAGCGTCGGAGGTACTCATGGATGCCGATGAGCGCAAAGGCCCACGCCCGTGGACTGGTCGTACCGAGAATGGCAGGCAGGGCCCGCTCGAACAACCAGCCGGCCATACTATGGAGCGCCGGTGTATGAGAGCGACCCAACACTGTGCCGAGAGCCCAGAGAGCACGGCCATGGCTGTCGTCGGAACCGTTCGCTTCCAGCCAGGTACGCTGGTAAGTCATGAAATTACGAAAGCGTCCGGTCTCAGAATTGTATGCGTACCAAATAAAAGCGAGATAACGTGAGGCCAATTCGAAGGCTTCTTGATTTCCCAGGTCCTCCAGAAGAGCGCTCACCGTAAGCGCACGGGCGTTGTCGTCAGTGGTGTATCCCTCATGATAGTTGGGGATTGTAAAGATGGCGTGCTGCAGAATGCCGGTCTCGTCTGTCATGTTGCGCAAGTGATCGAGCTTAAGAGGCGGAAGCTCACCAGGATTCTTATCGAGAGCTTTGACCGCAAAGCCCGGATTGCTGAAGTGACGACGTTCGGCCCGAGCCCGTTCAAAAGTCTCGCGGTACCGCCGCGCGACCTGTGACCAGATCATCTCCCTTCCGAACATATAGGCGCGTTTGCGCATCGCATGACGCCTGGCGTCGTCATTCAACAGTTCAATGACCTTCTGAGCAAGCGTCGACGGGTCTCGAAACGGGACCAGGACTCCGCGATCGTCAGCCAGCATTTCTTCAGCATACCAGTACGGTGTCGAAATCACGGCTTTCCCAGCGCCCAGCGTGTAGGCGAGTGTGCCGGAGGTAATCTGAGCTTTGTTGAGATAGGGAGTGATGTATATATCCGCTGCTCCAATAAACTCAATCAGTTCTTCCAGACTGACAAATCGGTTGTAGAAGATGACGTTGCTCTCCACGCCTTTCTCGCGAGCCAGCCATTGCAGTGAAAGCCGGTATGCCTCTCCGTCGATCTCTTTAACGTGAGGATGGGTCTCGCCCAGGATTATATAGACGACGTTAGGATGAGCAGCCACGATCGCGGGAAGAGCTTCAATGACATGCTCGATCCCCTTACTTGACGAGAGCAGTCCGAAGCTGAGCAGGACCATTTTCCCTTCGACTCCAAACAGGTCTTTGTGAAAGCTCGGGTCAACAAAAGGCACATCCGGGATGCCGTGGGGGATGAGATCAATCTTGTTTGAAGACACATGGTAGATATCTGTCAGAAAATCTTTGCCGCGCTGACTCATGACTACGAGTCGATCCGAGAGATCTGCAATTTCCGCCAACACCGACCGTTGATCTGCATCCGGCTCAGCCAAAATTGTGTGCAAAGTCGTAACAATCGGCATACGCAACTCGCGCAGGAGAGCCAGGATGTGGCTGCCGGCCCGGCCGCCGAAGATGCCGTATTCATGCTGCAGACAGACAACATTGACATTATTGATATTCAAAAAATCGGCTGCACGGCGATACGATTCGACATCTTTTTCCGTGAGTTCAAAGCGAACGCGACTAGGATACTCGTAACCCTCATCAGTGTCATTGACCGGTAGGGCGATACACGTTATCCCCCCATTTTCGGCTGCGATTGCTTCACACAGATCGGTAGTGAAGGTTGCGATACCGCACCGTCGCGGCAGATAGTTGCCGACGAATGCAATTCGTTTAATAATCGGGCTGGCTGAACCGTTCTGCAAAACGAGTCTTTCCTTTCCGGCAATCGCTACGCCAACATGGCTGGCTCCATTGATGGAACGAACAGCGAAGAAGACCGGCGGCGACGTCCTTTTCCACCAGAAGAGACAACAATTCCCTATTATAGTATATAGGGAACCCCGAGACATACACAATCGCTCGAAGGATTGAAAAGAGAGCTAATCCCTCAAGCGCGAAGCACTGACAAGGAGGTATCGAGTGACAAATTCCCAACGTGGATGGTCATAGTGCACCTCCTAATTGTCTCACGCCGTTCGTTGTCCGCTCTGGAACGGATTCCAATGGGACCTAACGGGCGCGTTACAGTGCGGCTGTCACCTGATCGACGATTTGACAAGGATTGATTTGTCGGAGCAAGGCTTGAGAAACAATCAACTCGGAGACACCCAGTCTATCAGAAGGTACGCGGAGGTTCTGCGAACGCCCAGTCTTTATTTACTTTCAATCAAATAAATCACTCGGAGGTGCCCCCAAAAGCGGGGAACTGCCCGCCGCATAGGTACTTCTGGGCTGGACGAGTCCATTTTTCTGCTTGACGGAATTTCGTCGAGTTATCATATTTTCGGGGTTGGTTGGTAAACAAGTCGTCAGCGGAGACATTACACGTGTCGAAAATCCGAGTGCTGTTGATAGAAGATAATCGCCTTCTGCGCGGAGGCATTACTGCCATGCTCAATGAGCAGCCGGATATCCGAGCCGTGTCGGCAACAGGCAATGGAGATGCCCGTGAGAAGGCACAGGTGATCAAACCCCAGGTAGTTCTTCTTGATCTGGGTCTGAGGAGCCAAAACAGTCTGAGAATTGCGGAGACGATCAGGAAGAAGTATCCGAAAGCGGAGATCGTCGTCATGGATCTCATTCCGGCACAGGCTGAAATCGTCGAATTCGTCAAGGCCGGGGTCTCCGGTTTTATCCTCAAGGATGCCACCATCGACGATTTTCTGCATACGATCCGATCGGTTGCTAAGGGGAAGAAAGTACTTCCACCTCCGCTGACCGGGTCGTTATTCTCTCACATCGTGGAATACGCCGTTCAAAGCGGCAAGGCGGACCGTTTGATGAAGGCGGTCAAATTGACCAGGCGCGAACACGAGGTTGTGGACCTCATTGCGAGGGGAATGAGCAACAAGGAAATCGCCAGAGAAATCAATATCGCACTTCATACGGTCAAGAGCCACGTTCACAATACTCTCGAGAAGCTGGCCCTCCACTCTCGACTGGAATTGGCCAGTTTCGCCCTTACCGAGGGAATGGCGAGAACGTCAATAGGACAGGGTTCCAAGAAGCAACGCCAGCATCTCAATCTTAGGGACTAATCCCTTTTTCAATCCTTCGGCCGATTGATCGGCCGTTTATTCTTGATATATTGGTTGGATAATGGTAAGTTATGCCCAGTTGGCAGGTCCTCCCTTTCCAGGCTACATTAGGGTTGCAGCCTCATGCAGAGAGAGCTTATCGATCGTGTGGCGTGCGAAGGTACGTACGATATGCCCGCAGTCAGAGTCAAGAGCAGAAGAACGGGTTAGTGATCAGCGTACAAGATAAAGAAACAGATTCGGATTTCACAAGGAGTCAACATGTTTAAGATAATTGGTCAGTTCCTACTTGCTTCGCTGGTGCTTCTCATCGCGAATTGCGGTACAGACAGCACAACCGACCAGCAGTCGGGCAAAGTGTCAACCGGAAAGGTGGCGAAAACGACCACCTACATTACCATGCCGGAGAGCACGGCGATCGCCGTTACTCTCGTCGATTCAATCGATACGGATGTTCAGCTATCAGGCGCGGAATTTCGCGCTAGACTCTCCCGACCCATTGTCGTGAATGGACACACCCTGTTTGCCGACGGAGCCGAGGCGAAAGGGATACTGAACAAAGTAGTCGAGTCCGGTCGACTCAAAACCCCCGCCGAATTGAACTTCAGTCTGACTGCTATCCAGGACGGAAGTGGGCACTGGATCACCGTGGGTACCAACGCCATTCTTGAGAAAAAAGCTTCGCATACGGCCAGAGAAGTTGCCATGATCGGCGGCGGGGCTATAGTTGGTGGTATCATCGGCAAGGTCATTGACAAGAAAGGGAGCACCGAAATCGGCGCCGTCGCTGGTGCGGCCGCCGGCACAGGTTTAGCTGCCGCGACCGGCAAGCAAGACATCTTCCATGCCGTTGGTACAGAGGTCGTGTTCTATTCGAGTCAATCGATACAGATCGCTTTGAAATAGCGGAGTTGCATGTCGGCACATAATCGGCGGTCCAAAGGACCACACACATTTCGAAAGGAGTGAAAGATGAAAAGGGTTATCATCACTTCACTGATAATCGGTTTGTTATGTAGCCTCTCGGCCTTTGGAAGTAAACGCCCTGCCGGGTTTCGGGGCATAGGACCGAGAGTCGGGATGACGATCAACCCCGATCAGATCCATTTTGGCGGCCACATTGATTTCGGAGACCTTGCGGATAATCTGATGATGCTTCCGAATCTGGAAATCGGTTTCGGCGACAACGTGACTACGGTCGCTCCCTCGTTTGAACTCGATTATCGCTTCCACTCCGACTGGGGTGTCTGGACGCCGTATCTGGGTGGTGGGGCTGGTCCGGTGTTTTACTCCGCCAAGCACGGAGACAGCTGGTCCAAACTCGGCGTCTATCTGCAGTTTGGCGTTGGGAAAGGATCGTCCCGGAGTGAGTCAGGGCATTTCTTTGTAGAGGGAAAGCTTGGCCTGGCCGACGCCCCCGACTTCAAGGCTACCGTCGGTTGGACCTTCGGGAAATAGGGTATGTAAAAGAGACAATCACACTCTGATAGTAATTGCTATTGTGGCTGTGCTGGTAAGGATGATTTCCGGCAGATGGTTGACATGATGCGGCCGGTTACATCGGTATGCAAGCGATTGGGATGGAGATCGCGTTACGCAGCCTGCACTGACTCACGCCCGGAGCGCTCAGAGTCAGATGTCATGCTATTGGTATGGTGACTAACGCAGGATACAAGTGATATGAGAAAACTCTCTGTCGGTATTATTGATCTAGTAGCGAAGGCTCCGATGAAGACGATGTGGATGCGTGTCATGGGTGCGAACTTCGTCAGTATCATGCCCCAAGTCGTGGCGACCTGGTGCGAACAACAAGGACATGACGTTACGCTAGTCACTTATACGGGTCGAGAGGATCTCCTTGCCGAATTGCCGGCCGGCGTTGACCTTGTCTTCATCAGTTCGTTCACTGAAGCGGCACTGCTGTCCTATGCCCTCAGCAATCTGCTCAGATCGCGAGGGGCGATCACTGCCATTGGAGGACCCCATGCTCGCTGTTATCCTCAGGATGCGCAGAAGTATTTTGACTATGTTCTGGGGTTCACAGACCAAGCCCTGATTCACGAGGTGCTGAAGGACTGTGCCCAACACCGGCCCGTCGGTCTTCACCTTTCGGCCGGACGCCATCCGGTCTACCTGCCGGGTGTGAGTGAACGCTGGAAATACATAGAACAGACCCTACGGAAAGCGCCGTTCATCAAGATAGTCCCGCTTTTGAGCAGCTTGGGTTGCCCGTATTCCTGTGATTTCTGTATCGACTCGTCGGTGCCCTATCAACCGTTGGATGTGGACCAAATGAAGCAAGATCTGCGTTATCTTCGCGGTAAGTTGAAACACCCCAGGGTGGCGTGGCACGACCCCAACTTCGGCGTCCAGTTCGACCGGTGCATGGACGCCATCGAAGAGGCAGTGCCACCGGGTCGAATTGACTTCATCGCGGAATCGACCCTTTCACTGCTCTCTGAACCCCGGGTGAAGCGACTGGCGCGTAACGGCTTCAAGGCTCTGCTTCCCGGAATTGAATCGTGGTTTGAGATGGGGAAAAAGTCAAGCACAGGCATGACAACCGGGATGGAAAAAGTCAGAAAGGTCTCCGACCACGTCCGCATGATCCTTCGACATATCCCGTATGTGCAGACCAATCACATTTTCGGGCTCGACGGTGATGAAGGATGGGCGCCGTTTGAGTTCACCAAGCGGTTTCTGGATCTCACGCCGGGAGCTTTTCCGGCGTATTCGATGCTCTCGGCATTCGGACAGGCGGCGCCGCTGAATCTGGAATTCCAGCGAGCTAATCGCGTGTTGCCATTCCCGTTTCATTTTCTCAGCAATATCCAGATGAACATTAAACCGAGACATTATGCATGGCCGGAATTCTACGATCATCTCATCGATGTGACGAAGTTTTCTTATTCTCCTCGTTTGATAGCGCGGCGATTCATGGCGAACGGAGAGACGATTCCAAGATGGCTTAACGTCGTCCGCGGGCTTTCGTCAGAACGTTTTAGCCGAGTCGCCTACTTCACCGAAATACGCCAACGCCTGGAGAGTGACCGGCCGTTCCGACGATTCTTCGAGCAGGAGACGGTTGAGATTCCGCCGTACTTCACAGATAAAATTCGCCGGGATCTTGGTCACTTTTGGGAGTGGTTGCCGGAGGGGGCAATGCGCCACGATCCGAACGCCTATTTCTTGTCAACGGAGAAGACTCTTCCCCGTGCCGCACTCCAAGAAACGACATAGTCCCATACCGGGGGCATCGCTTTGTCCTTTCTCGGCGGACAGGTTACATTGACGGTTGTGATTCAAAAAGAAGGAGACCGGCCAAATACCGGTCTCCTTGAGAATCAGTGCCGCGGCATAGTTGCCATCGATTTGATTGCGTCGATATTAGTACACTTTGCGGTAACCGTTACCGCCGGCGCGATTGCCGCTATCTTCGCGCGCTTTCGCCTGGTTGACATTCAACGTGCGTCCGTTCATTTCGCGGCCGTTAAGCCCGCTTATGGCAGCAGTCGCCTCGTTCGTTGCCGGCATCTCGACGAACGCGAACCCTTTTGGCTGGCCGCTGTCCCGGTCCGTAATCATCTTGACGGTTGAAACCTCACCAAAACCCGCGAAGGCCTGGCGCAACTGATCTTCTGTCGTCTCAAACGACATGTTGCCGATGTAGATATTCATTCTACACTCCATTCTTGATAGTCTTGGTCGAGGCTGTGTTCACTCAGAACTCAGTCACCCCAAGACACCTGATATACTGCGCGAAATTGCGCGATCAATTCGAGATTTGGCTTTAGCGAAGAGTTGTAGATTAGGACAAGACTACGGAAAAGGTCGAACTCAAATTAACATTAACTCTCTAGTATATCGGATGCTTTCCCGAAAACCTACGATTATATTTGACCGCTGACGTCTATTTTTTGCCGGTAGTTCCCCAATATGGTTTCGACGAAGCATCAGACCATGCTCGCATTAGAGCGCAACTCATTGCGCCACATCGCGAATCGGGTAATGAGCGATCTCCATCGCTCACTTGGCGTACGGCAACAACTTCGAAAGATCGCGGCCCGGCACACTCAGGCACGTCGATCCTACTTCGCAGACTCGTTAGTCGACTATTGCCGGCGCGCAGACTTTTAATCTGGCGATATCCATAGCAGCACGCTTGATTGTTAAGACCCAAACCGAGAGGACCGAAATGCCGACTACCCCACACATCGAGAAACACTTTACGGCAACCGAGACTATTCGCGACATCGTGATCGGAATGTCCGATGGCCTGACCGTGCCTTTTGCCCTTGCTGCCGGCCTGTCAAGCGCTGCGGCATCAACTCACATTGTGGTGACCGCCGGTTTTGCCGAGATCGCCGCAGGCTCAATCGCTATGGGACTCGGAGGGTATCTGGCGGCGAGAACGGACCTGGAGCATTACCGTTCGGAGCGGAGGCGGGAATTTGCTGAGATTCAGGATGTTCCGGAGAAGGAATTAGAAGAAGTGCAACAAGTCTTTCTCGATTTTGGCATGAGTGCTGAAGACATGAAGCCGGTCGTCAGTGCCATAAGCTCGGACCCGTCCCGTTGGGTCGATTTCATGATGCGATTCGAATTGGGGCTGGAAGCCCCTGACCCTCGTCGGGCACGACGGAGCGCTCTCACCATCGCCATGTCGTATATAGTCGGTGGACTGGTACCGTTGGCTTCGTATATGGTCATCAAGAACATGAACCTTGCACTATATATATCGGTTGTGACAACTCTAGCGGCGCTATTTGCTTTTGGCTACATGAAAGGTCACTTTACCGGGATAAAGCCCCTTAAGGGCGCTCTTCAGACGACATTGATTGGAGGGCTTGCCGCAAGCGCAGCATTCGGAATCGCCCGTCTGATAAGCTGAGTGCTCAGTATGAAATGGACCCACCACTCGCGCCAGTGACTGCCATGGAATCCCGACACATCGTTTCTACAATTTCGCTTGACATCGCAGGCATTATACAATCAGATTAGTCAGTCGCTGTCTCAGCTTAAGCCCGAGGGCGACACTTTACAGCCGGGCGATTGTTCCAGATATAGATTGATCATAGCAGTCATGTTAAAGGATCAAGAACCATTGATCCTGAGGGCTATTTCTATAAGGTAAGCCTGGAGGCGAACACCGGATGAAGTCACAGTACTACATCGATGAGACGAAGAGCCTGCTGGTTCTCAAGAGAGTCGGGCCGATTTCGGTCGATGACGATATCGCATTGCATAAGGTGATCCTTGCCGACCCCAAATTCCGTAAAGGGATGAACTCGCTCATCGACATGACGGATGCGACCTATGATTGGGGGCTGCAGGAGATGGATCAGTTTCGCACCTACATCAATGCTGTCGCCAAGCAAATCGGCGCGCGCAAGTGGGCGCTCGTCTCCAATGGCGGCGTCACCCAGGCCAATGCGAAGCTGTTCACGGTGCTGCACGATCTCCAGCCGCACGGGTTGGCCATCAAGCTCTTCTCCAACAAATTCGAGGCAATCAAGTGGCTCGGCAGCGAAGAATGACGGCCTCAGCATGATTCGATCAACGTAACCGTGTCGCAGTTCCCCTGGCCTTCAGTCCTCAGAATCTTCAGGCTCAGGCGGCTTCTTGTCAATCTGATTACGATTCGCCGTTTTGAGGAATTGGCGGAGGGCACTGTACCCGCCCCGATCTTCCCATTTCATATGCATTTGCGAATTGTCGGGTTAACGGGACAAATGCGATATTGCGGACCATGTATAACAAATCAGGGCAACCACCGACTTGCTATCCAAGCTCTTGTGATGTTGGAGAAATCCAGCCGCTAATCTCCTTGACTCGGAGGACTCGCGGTAGATATATTCCGCTTGTGAAAAATGTAACACGCTCTCGACATTCGGTGGCGGGACGTGGAGACTTAGGAGTTAATCATGCTAATCACTAAACAGCAGTCCTTGGATTACCACTCAGTCGGGAAGCCGGGCAAGGTCGAGGTCAACCCGACCAAACCGTGCGCTACGCAGGTGGATCTGTCGATGGCGTACACTCCCGGAGTAGCTCAGCCCTGTCTTGAGATTCACAAGAATCCGGCGGACATCTACAAGTACACCTCCAAAGGAAACTTGGTGGCGGTCGTATCCAACGGCACCGCCGTGCTTGGCCTCGGCGACATCGGCGCCGCCGCCGGCAAACCGGTTATGGAAGGAAAGGGAGTCCTTTTCAAAAGGTTCGCCGATATCGACGTGTTTGATATCGAACTGGATACGCACGATCCCGACGAGGTAATTCGCTGTTGCCAGTTGCTGGAACCGACTTTTGGCGGCATCAACCTTGAGGACATCAAAGGGCCGGAGTGCTTCTATATCGAGGAAACGCTTAAGAAGACGATGAAGATCCCGGTCTTCCACGATGATCAGCACGGCACGGCGATCATCTCCGGTGCGGCGTTGTTGAACGCAGTCGAACTTACGAAGAAAGACATCTCCAAGATCCGCGTCGTATTCTCAGGCGCCGGTGCGGCCGGCATCTCTTGTGCCAAGCTGTATTGTGCGCTCGGCGTGCGTCACGAAAACCTCCTTATGGTGGATTCCAAAGGTGTGATGTACGAAGGTCGCGAGAAGTACAACCAGTACAAGGCTGAATTCGCGCGCAAGACCGACTGCCGTACGCTCGCCGATGCGATGAAAGATGCCGACGTGTTTGTCGGCGTATCGACGAAGGATCTGGTGACCAAGGACATGGTCCGCAGCATGGGGCGGGATCCGATCATCTTTGCAATGGCCAATCCCGATCCTGAAATCTCGTATCCGGATGCGATGGATGCCCGCAAGGACCTGATTATGGCGACCGGCCGCTCCGACTATCCGAACCAGGTCAACAATGTGCTCGGTTTCCCGTTCATTTTCCGCGGGGCGCTCGATGTTCAGGCGATCGCCATCAACGAAGAGATGAAAATTGCGGCGGTGCATGCACTGGCTGATCTGGCCAAACAGGAGGTTCCGGAGGAAGTGGCGCGCGCTTATGGCGTGGATCACTTCAAATTCGGACGCGAGTATATTATTCCCAAGCCGTTCGACCCGCGTATTCTTGTTTGGGAAGCCTCGGCTGTCGCCAAGGCCGCAATGGATACCGGGGTGGCGCGGAAGCCGGTGGATATCGAAGAATACAAGCGGTTATTGGCCAATCGTATCGGCAAAGGTCGAGCGATTATGAGCGGCATGCACGAAAAGGCTCGGAAGAACCCCAAGCGGGTCGTATTCCCGGAAGGAAATTCCAAGCGCATTCTTCGTGCCGCCAATAACGTGCTGAGCCAGGGGATCGGGAAACCGATTGTCCTCGGCGATCCGGCAGAGATAAAGGCGGTCGCGGCTGAAAACGAAATCGACATTGATGGCATTCAGGTGATCAACCCGGTGACGTCCGACCGGCGAACCGCTTATGCCCAGCGCTTCCATGAAATGCGCCGCCGCAAAGGAATCACAGCCGACAAGGCCCAGGCCACTATGGAGGACCGCACCTATTTCGGCATCATGATGCTCGAAATGGGGGACTGTGATGCCGTGCTTTCCGGCGTGACATCCGAATATCCCGCCACTATTCGTCCGGCGTTGCAGATCATCAGACTGCAGGAAGGAATCAAGCGGGTGTCCGGCATGTTCGCCATGATTCAGAAAGACAAGGTCTACATGTTCGCGGACACCACCGTGAACATCAATCCGACAGCGGAAGAACTGGCGGAGATTGCGATCCTGTCCGCGAAAGCAGCGAAACGGTTCAATATCGAGCCGCGGATCGCGATGCTGTCATTCTCGAATTTCGGCTCGGCACCGTATCCCGAGTCGGAGAAAGTGGCCAGAGCGACATCGCTGGTCAAACAGCGCGCGCCGGAGCTGATGGTCGACGGTGAAATTCAGGCGGATGCCGCGGTGATGCCCGAGTTCGTGAAACGGTATTTCCCGTTCTCGACCTTGACCTCGGAAGCCAATGTGTTCGTATTCCCGAATCTCGACGCCGCCAATATCGCGTACAAGCTGATGCAGCGAATCGGCGGTCTAGTGGCGGTCGGCCCGATACTGATGGGGCTGTCCAAACCGGTGCACATATTGCATCCGACTTTGGACGTCACGCAGATTGTCGATATGGCCGCTGTGGCCGTGGTCGACGCACAGAAATAGTCAATTCAAACCACTTGATGTAGCAGGCCGAGAGAGCAATCTCCCGGCCTGTGTGTTTGCTGCTTTCTGCTCAACGCCTGTCCGCGTCAATAGGCTTGGGTCTTGTTCTGACAGCCTCAAATGGTTATGTTCGTCGGTGCTACAGAAGCAGGGAGATTGTTCATGAATACGGAGTTTCGACCAAGACATCCACTGCTGGTACTTGTCTGGAGTTTCGGCATCCTGGTTGCGATGAATCTCCACGTATACGTCGGCACTGCCGTTGGAGCCTTGGTTTCGGGTCAGTCATTTAAATCGATAATCAGTGGCGAGGCAAAGGGCCTTGACGTCTCATTTACCCAGGGACTTGTCGCCGCTTTTATCGGCCTTCCTCTGGCTTATCTGGTCATACGTTTTCTCTGGCGAAGGTCTTTTGACTGGATGAGACTCAGGTTCAACGGACGGCAGGCCCTCACCGGGCTTGTTCTTGGGTTGGTTTCCCCTTTGGTCGTATTGGCGGTGACTTCCGCGTTCGTCGAGGTACATGTCACCGCGAGTCCGTCGCGACTGAATTCCAGCGAGATTGCGATGATCATAGTGAGTACTCTCTGCTGGATGTCCTTTGTTGCTTTCAGCGAGGAAACCGTCTTTCGCGGTATGGTCGTGAGGGAGTGGGGGGCGCGGTGGGGATGGATAATCGGCACCGTTCTGGGCGGGCTGTTCTTTGGAGCTATGCACTTGAAGGGATTGGGTGGTTCTCCCGTTCTCTCGGTAATTTTGGTTCTTGTAGCAGGAGTTGCCGTTACCACGATGTTCGTTGCGCTCTACGTGCGAGGACGATCACTGTGGTTGCCGATCGGATTCCACGTCGGATGGAACTTCTGCTTGCAAGCATTTCTTGGAGTCACCATCAGCGGCAAGGAACCTGAGTATGCTCTGTTCAACCACAGTGTGTCCGGACCGGGCTGGCTGACCGGAGGAGAATTCGGTATCGAGGCGTCCCTCATCGCCACAGCTTTCTACCTGATCCTGGCGCTGGCCGTACTTGGACTCCGACGCCACTCGCCGCTTCTCAGTTCGAAACCAGAGACACCGGCCGCTGCGGACTTGAGGTTGACGCACTCCGGATGTAGGTGAAACAGATTGAACAAGACGAGGTCGATGTCAGATCCGCAGTCAGACAAGCAAATGAATCTGGGCCTATTCTGGGCTCTTTTCGTGCTGCTGCTTGGCTTTGCTGCATTCATTCGGTTTTACGATCTGAATGCGGACCCACCGGCATTCTTCGCGAGAGGGTCTCAGGACCTAACGACCGATGGGGCATATCTCACGTTACATGCTAAGCAGGCTGTTTTGTTCGGACAGTGGGATCTGTTTGGGTTCAAGCACTGGGCCGCTTTCAAGGTTTCGATTGTCTCCGGAGTCAGTTACCTTCTGTTCGAACTGTTTGGCGTTTCCCGGGCAACCGCTAACGCAGCAGGAGGGTTACTCAGTCTTGGCGGAATACTACTTTTCATAACGGCGCCCTGGCGCCATAAGAGTCGTCGATTCATTTTAATTTTAACTCTTTTCCTCAGCTCTAGTTTTGTGCTGACGACTTATGGCCGTCTGCCTTTCTTAGAAAACGGGCTGCTTTTCCTTGGTGCTCTCCTCTTCTTCGTGTACTCAAGGTGGTTTGAGTCGGTCTGGGGGAAAATTGCGATGGGAGTTCTGATCGCTTTCTGCGGCCTTCTCGGGAAAGGGTTTGGATTTGTGCTTGGCGCTGGTCCACTTGTCTATATGCTAAGGTCTGGCAGTAAGAGCCGGCACAAAGATCTGACATTTCTAATGGTGCCTTTGGCTGCGACGTTTGCGCTGTTTTGGGCATTGTTTTATCAGGACCAAGGATTCTTTACATTTCTTTGGGAGCACGGAGCGGGAGTACATGGGTTCCCTCATGGATTTTCGTCGCCGACCGGTTTCTTTGAGGCCCTGATCTCATACGATCAGTACGGCCTACACATGTATTCAGCGGTCGTGAGTTTGGTCTGCTATCTCTGCTTTGTGACGCTCCTGATTGGAAGGTGGAAAGTACCTTCCGCAGATAAGACGATGATCTTCATGCTCGGATGGTTTGTCGCCTGGATTCTCGGTCTGGCACCTTTTAACTATCTGCCGCTTCGGTATCTATTTCTGCTGCTTGTCCCGATGTCGACAGTGGCAGCTCTGTATCTGGACCATGCGCAGGAAACAGCCATTGGAGGATTCGAGAAACCGGTGTGGTGGCGGCTTTCACTTCTCCTGCTGATCAACTGGGTTCTCTTGTTTAACCTCTGCGGACACCTCATTATTACCCAGGAAATACGTTCCGAGTACTTTCGAACCGTCTGGCTTGTGCTTCCGTTTGCGATGATTCTCACGTTGGCAATGATCCTTGTTCTAAGACGGAGGCTTATTGCTGTCTCGAAGCGCGCTGCCCTGATCATCGTAGTAGTCGTTGTCGCGGGTGCGATACTGTTGGAAGGCTTTCATCAGTCACGATGGATCAGTCAGAGGCTATACACGATCTTCTACGGGAATCGTGATCTGTCGGCGTTGCTCGACCCGAAAGCAGTTGTGGCGGGGCAGGCAGGCCCGGCTTTCACGGCAGACAGCAAGATTCGCAATTTCCCGCTTTTCGTGTCGCCGGACGTAGCTGATCTGCGCAAGAAACTGGAGCAGTATCCAATCACTCATCTGGTGCTCGGCGATGCCGACTGGGAGACGCTCGTCACAGTAGATCCATCGTTTGGCCGGGGGAGACCGCTAACCCGATTCTGGGTGCGAGACAATGTTTACGTGTTGGTTCGGGTCGCGGGGGTAGTGAAGAACTCTCAGAGTGATGGGTATGTGCTGTCGGATTATGAGAAGGCTGATCTGGCTATGGTTCAAAATCAATCGGACAGCAACGAATTCTATCTTCGGAGGTTTGTTGCGGCACATCCGGACTGCAGAGCTGGCCTCTCAGACCTCTATTATAACAGCCTTCAACATAAGAGCCTTGAGAATCAGAGGCCTCTGGTCGATCACATAGTAACCGTCTTGCCAACTGATTTCGCAGCCTGCCTACTCGGAGCCATATACTACAAGTGGTTGTACTCGGTGAACCATAGCGATGAGGATAGGAGCCAATCTGAAGAACTTCTGAAGCGCGCCATCTGGTTGAATCGGGAGAACGAAGAGAACATTCGCCGCCTCTACCGGACCTGCCAACCGCAGGATCGAGTGCTCTGACAGTCCTAATAGGCATTGGACAATGTCCTGAAAATCGAAAGCCCGGTAGCTCATAGCTCAACCGTGGGTTCAGTCCTTCATACCCCCCTCTCTTTTTTCGTTGCCCCGGAGGCCAAAAAGAGCTAAACTATTGGCCGACTTAGCCGATTCATGGAAAGAATCGTGCTGTTTTTGAACAGTGGCAAAAAGGACTTGGCGTGGGATTCTTCGACTTGCTCTCCAATGACATTGGAATAGACCTCGGAACCGCCAACACGCTCGTGTATGTGCGGAATCAGGGAATCGTGCTTAATGAGCCGTCGGTAGTCGCAGTCGAGAAGAGCACCGGCAAGGTGCTGGCAATCGGTTCGGCTGCGAAAGAGATGATCGGGCGCACGCCGGGTGGCGTCGAAGCCGTACGGCCGCTCAAGGATGGCGTGATCGCCGATTTCGAAATCTCCGAAAAACTGATCGCCGATTTCCTCCGCCGCGTCGTCAAGCACCGCTACCTGATGAAACCCCGCGTCGTTATTTCTGTCCCATCCGGTATCACCGAAGTTGAAAAGCGCGCCGTTCGCGACTCGGCCGAGAATGCCGGTGCCCGCGAAGTGTATCTGGTGCAGGAGCCGATGGCGGCTGCTATCGGTGTCGGCCTTCCGGTCGAACAACCGACCGGTCAGATGGTGATCGATATCGGGGGCGGAACCTCGGAAATCGCCGTTATCGCGCTCAACGGCATTGTGAATGACACTTCCATCCGCGTGGCCGGCGACGAGTTCAACGAAGCCATCGTCAATTACCTCAAGAAGAATTACAACTTGCTTATCGGTGAGTTGACCGCCGAAGATATCAAGATCAAGATCGGTTCGGCCTTTCCGTTGGAGAAGGAATTGTCGATGGATGTCCGTGGCCGCGATCTGGTAGCGGGTGTGCCGAAGAATCTGAAAGTCTCGTCGGTGCAGGTCCGCGAAGCGCTGGCGGAAACGATAGACATTATTGTTGAAGCGGTTCGTCAGACGCTGGAACAGACACCCCCGGAATTGGCTTCCGATATTCTTGATCGGGGCATCGTGCTGACCGGCGGCGGCGCGCTGCTTCGCGGTCTCGATAAACGGCTGCGCCAGGAGACGAATTTGCCGGTCAATATCGCCGAGGACCCGTTGACCTGTGTGGTGCGCGGCACCGGCAAAATACTCGAAGATTTCCCCAAGTATGTCAAGGTTCTTGAGCGGAGCCGCAGAGATTGATCTGACAATACAGATTCGATGTAGCGCGGAACCCTGCGGTTCCGCGTTTTTGTTTTGGCCCAATTCGTCAATCCCCTCATCCGCCCTTCGGGCACCTTCTCCCCAACGAGGAGAAGGGGAATTCTTAGTCCGTTTCCATTGAATGTCATTCCCGCGACGGCGGGAATCCAGATTGGAGGCATAAGCGGTAAACCCACAGCAAGCTATGGGGCACGAGGAGGGATTAGCTGCGTCAAGCGCGAAGCGCGCTTGACCTACAAGGGTTGAATATGGACCTCCGCCTTCGCGGGGGTGACAGAGTATCATATCCGGCACAAACTGGGTTTGGAATGGGTTTGGCATGGCGCAAATTGGGTTTGGATTGGGTTTGCTTTTTATATTAAGTAGTTGGGGGACAATCAACTAGTGGGTTTGTTTTGGGCAAATCAACAGAGGGCTCCCGTTCCGGCTCGGCCGGAGCGATTGGGGCCGGCGATTGGTCCGGTGCGGCATCTGCGGAGGCGGGCTGGGCGGATTGCTTGAGTTCTTTGAGCAATTTGTACGCGCGGGTGAGCTGGCGGTCAAGGCGCATTTCATAGTAGAGGAGGTGGCGGGTGGTTTCCCGATCAGGAACGGAGTTTATCGCGGCGAGGATGGTGAATCGTTCCTCCATCTCCTCGTCGGTGGGTTTGGGAATCTCGGTGCCTTTGATGTGGGCGATGACTACATCGCATGAATCATAGTTGCTGATTTCATACGGGAGGTTGTGATGTTCTTTCAGGATGTGGGCGGTTTCGGCCGCGACGATACGCCGTGAGCGCCAGAGGCAGTTGGCGATTTTGCGGACGAGGCATTCCTGAAAGAGGGTCTCCGGTTTGAGTTCGTCGGTAAGGGAGGCCAGCAGGCGGTTGAATTCATCGGGGTCCTCCTCGAGATAGGGGGAGCGGATAATGAGGTCGCGGGCAAAGGCGCCGTGTTTGAGACCGTTGCGGCTGACGGTTCTCTTGCCTGATTCAGTTTTGGGGCCGGTTGACTTTTGGGCGTTCTTGCGGTTAGCGGCGAGCCTTTTGTCTGACACAGCCATATATCCTCCTTATGGTTACTACCAATAGGAGCGAGGGAGAGAATAGATGCAAAAAGATGGCGATTTTGCGGGGGGGGTTGAACCCGGAGACTCAAGCTAAACTTGACTGGGGCCAGGAGGTTTCGTAGTGTGGGGCTACCCAATGTGGTAGTGAAATGGCTTAGGGATGACAAAGAGGATTGTTGATCGCGAAGTACTTCCTTATAGGGATGATTTCCCAGACAATCTGGAAAGCTACCTCGACCAAATCAAAGCGGCTATCAAGCTTCACCAACATCATGATCAGCGCAGGCAGTTGTTCCTAAATTACCTTCGCTTGGCTTATGGAGTTGAGCCGGAGGAAATCGAACTTGAACACAAAGTCAAGGCTCTAAACGTCAGAGGATATATTGACGCGCTCTATCGGTACGTGATTTTTGAATTTAAGACGGACCTTGAGCGTGAACGACCGACTGCATTATCAGAGTTGAAGAAGTATCTCAAATCCCGGCCGCGCGCGGCAGAATACTTGTGTATCCTCACTGACGGGCTCAAGTTTGAACTCTTCAACATTATCGAGAACACGTTACAGTCTGTCAGAGTTTTTGAACTCGACGAAAAGGATGCCATTGGCTCCTACCGGGCGCTAGATTCGATTCTTTTTGTCTCACGCCAAGTCACGCCGCGTTCAATTGACATCACCACAAAATTCGGGTCCGAGAGCGCGGTATTCCGACAGAGTCTAAACTTGCTCAAGGAGATGCTCGACCCTATCTGCAAGCGGCCTTCTGTTGTTATCAAGTACAGGGAATGGAACAGGTTGCTTTCAAAAGTATATGGTGAGGCAATTGGTGATCATGACCTGTTTCTACGCCACACTTATCTCACAATGTTTGCTCGGTTATTGCTTACCAATGCACTATTCCCCGATAGCAAGAAGACCACCGTCGTATTTCGCGGCATAATGGATGGGTCGTACTTTGCACGGAACAATCTGCCAAACCTAGCTGAACCTGATTTCTTCAGTTGGGCACTGGAAACACCTTCTGAAGCCGCGTTCTTGGTGCTCCTGTCTCAAATTGACAGCTACTTCTCGTCGTTTCGATTATCTGACATATCAGAAGATCTACTGAAAGAGATCTACCAAGAACTGATTGGCCCTGCTAGCCGACATTCACTCGGCGAATACTATACCCCGGATTGGGTCACCGATGTGGCATTTCAGGCCATAGGCTATCAGGGCGGCAGTGTTCTTGATCCGGCCTGTGGCTCGGGCTCGTTTCTCCTTGGCGCCATAAGGGTGCTACGAAGTCAAGGTGTAAGAGGGCGTCGTCTTGTAGAGACAGTATGTAATTCCATCATGGGGCTTGACGTGCACCCACTGGCTGTGATGATGGCGAAAGCGAATATGGTGCTGGGCTTGGCACGAGAGATTAAGGCCCAAGAGGAAGAAATCTATCTTCCAATCTATATGGCAGACACACTTCTCGTTTCGGATGACCCGAAAGCGCGATCGATTAAAGTGATGGTCTCCGATTCCGAAGCTTTTCATATTCCCCAGTCTGCCATAGACCGAAACGCTGATCTCGACAAGATCATTGATCGAATTGCCGCCGGGGCTGGCAAGTCATGCGATGAAATCTCGCGAAAGAGAGTGTGGAAGGGGATATTGGCAAACGTCCTGAAAGGTGTGCCGGAAGACGAGGTGTGGTTTTGGAGGCAGGATTTCAAATTGTTCTGCAAATTGATTGAAGAAGACAAGGATACGATCTGGTCATATATTTTGAAGAACGCCTACAGGCCGACGTACATACGAAAGCACAAAGTTGATTACGTGTATACTGCTCCCCATTAATGCGTGATTGGCGCTAAGGAAGTATCTTGTGGCTGATTTCACAAAGGAGATCGGTCATGAAGCGACGGCAGTGGGATTCGAAGACAAAGGCAAAGATCGTGTTGGAAG